>Ga0116231_10000461_pt1 | contig 70287 bp, 58 predicted proteins | sample S1TSphgellanicum_2_FD_89695 | JGI IMG/M metagenome (GOLD analysis project Ga0116231, IMG submission 89695) | Host-associated microbial communities from peat moss isolated from Minnesota, USA - S1T2_Fd - Sphagnum magellanicum MG | ecosystem: Host-associated > Plants > Peat moss > Unclassified...
AGCTTAGCCATCTAGTTTGGTTCATTTGTATTTCATGACATTTTCCCCAACATTTGGGCCACTAAGGCCTCCAACTCCTAAGGAATTGGGACACAAACCCAATAAGAATGTCCAAGAACATTTTAATAATTTGCTTTAGGTTGCTGGATTAAGACTACACATTGAACTTAACTCATAATCTATGATGACAATTCCAATCCTTACAAGTTCCATATATTCTTAGTCATTGCCAATTGCCAAATTTCCCTTTCACCAATTCTACTTGTTATAGCAACTGACTCGCTGGCCTAATCTAAGAGACTATAATGAGGACTTCATTTCCTATTGTTTTAAACATCATTGCATATTGTTTTTATCTAAACAAACAAATTGGGAAGTAGGCAAAGTGAAAATGTATGACAAGGAAGCTTGTCAATGATTGAGGACATTCAAGTACCCTAGTGGGCTAAAGGGTATGGTTGTGAAGTTGTTGGTTGGGAATTCAAATCTGAACTAGACGTCCTTCTCCTCATGCTTTGTGAGGACAATAAGCTATCATGGTTGTAAGGGTCAAGGAAAATTGTCCACACCCAAACAAAATTTAAAAAAGTAAAGAAAAATCAAACTTCCACATGTAACTTGGAAAAGCCCAAGAAAAAACTGTGCAAAGAAAGCTCATGATAAGATGAAGAAGAAGCACACACATTGTTGTGCCATCTAGAGCTTGAAGGAGCATTTTCAGCAGGGACCAAAGGTGTCTCAATCACACCAGGGATCCACAGAACATCTCTCTTTCTTTTTGGTGGCCCTTGTGAAAGATCAACTCCTTTTCGCTTGAGGCCATATGAATTTCCCATAATTTGCACTACTGAAATTCCTTTTGCTCACTGCTCTCATAAATATTTTTCTCTTAACCTTTTGGTCTCATAAAACTTGCTACAAATCCTTTGCCATCCCAATAGCATACGTAGGGTATGATGGGTGTCCCTCACATCACAGATTCCTGCAAGATAAGCTGATCTTTCCACTAGATCTCCCCCCAAAAAAACATCAACCCCTTTCCTCTTCATGATGAAACTCCTTGCAATTCTCACACTCTTCTCTCACTCCTTTTCGACTTTTCTTGCAGATGTTTCTTCTTCTTCATTTTCTCCTCGCCCAGAAACTTCTAGAAGGGTTTTGCCGTGACTCTTCAGACTCTAGCATACGCGCTTTACCGATTTCTTGGCCACTGAACAATTCATTACTTTCTTTTGTGGAACACGGCTCTATTTTCTACTCATAATTGAGGATGGAATATCCAATGTCAGCTTTGACTTGTCAAACGCGCTTTACTTTTTCCCTCTGCCCTCGTCCATTATTATCATCATGACTTTTGTTCACATCCACACACTGACCTTTCTTTTACCGAAAAACTTTAGCGGGAAAAAAGCTAAGTCATAAACTTAAAAAGTGCTAAAATCAAATGCTTTTTGAGATTCTCAATAGCCGAAATTAAACCAAATTCAAAGAAAAATAGTCAGATTTCCTTACATGGTTTTCAGGTAGATAGCGAAAAATAAGAGAAATATATTAAAAATTTTCTAATGCCATATTTTGCTCATAGCTTAATCTGACTAATCTTCCAACCGATGATAGCCAATTGGGCTATATCTCAAAACTGACCCAAAAAATTATTCATCCACACGGTTCCTGCTGTTGGCTGATTTTACCCAGTGCATTATTGAAGCGCTCTGCCAGGGTTCATGTTGCAGGGAATGCATGATTAATTGGGCCTTGGGCGAACCGGCCAGGATGAATTGACCCCCACATTGGGATCGCTGTAAAAACCCCCAAAACCCATTTAATTGGCTCTATTAGGCCCCGAAATTTATAGATTTGGACTTTGTGACCCTGATTTAGTCTAGGGAAATGATATTTATAAACATTTAAAATATTTACAAGCAATTTGAATGGGCTTTGTGGCTTTTACCATGATCCCAATGTGGGGGTCAATTTGCCTTGGTCGGGTGAACCTGGCCTACACTAGAACCACTGTGAAATTCCAAAGTTTTTGGGGGCAGCTTCAAAACATTATAGATACATGTAACGTCCTTAGAGCATTTCCACCCCACACCTGCAAACATCCCTTTTCATTAAATCTTGCAGCCGGATAGCGTAACTCATGCTCCTCTGCAGTCTTTATCATGTGGATTTGCAGTGGTCATTTTAACCCCTTTAAAAGCTACTATAGAGTTGGACGGTGACTATTACTGGTGCAGATGTGAAGACATAAATGGTCTTATGAGTGTTTAAAGGGACTTTTATGACGTTCATATGTGGGGACAGTGATTACTAAAAACTATTCTATTTTAACATAAAGCAGTTTTTTGCGGTTTTTGTGGTGGAGACGATCTTAGACAAAATCAGGGTCTCTGAATCGACAAAGACAGCCTCTAAGAGGCCTCACTCAAGAAGGTGAGTGGACCAGTGTAGGTGCTGGTTCGCCCTGGCCAGTGGCTATGATTGGAGCAGCCTGGGGGGAGAAGGAAAAATTACATGGCAAATAAATAGCAAATAAATCCAGAGTAGAAAAACAAAAGAAATTCTGTACAGAGGAGTGATTTTTCTTGGTGAATTTTCACACTGTGGCTACAATGAAAATTTGAAGAAATTGGGATTTAGTACTGTGAATTCGAGAAAAAAATGCACATAAAATGAAAAAAATCAACAAAGTTTAAGGAAAGGAAAGGAAAAAAAACACTGGTACAGAGGTATGTATGTGTGCACCCTAAATAAAATATGGAAAAACATGTTGTGAAACTAAGGGCGACTGTAGACGAGGGTCCAAGGTCCAGGGACCAATGAATTCAAGCAATCTTATTGGTCGAAAGCTTTAAATTGGTCCCAAGGCCTTTAGAGGAGGGTCCAAGACCAAAAAGTGGCAAATTGAGGCTAATATGGCACCTGTTTTAGAGGGAAAATCAATTGGTTCAGACCAAAACACAGTGCTAAAAGGAGAGCTCCTGATTTGGAGAACCAAGAATCAAGCTAGGGACCCGCGGCAGGTACACTCCAACTCAAGGATTCGATTTGCTTCACAAGAGTCCAAATTGGTTCCTAGGAAATTGGACCCTCGACCCTCGTCTAAAGTGTGCCTAATGGTGTTTTACTGCAAAACCCTTTCCACTCCTTATGTGGATAACCACAATCAGCATGATTGACATCTGGTGCAAAGTGCAAACATGTTGGATCCGAGATCTGAGGCCTTAGCCTAGTGAAAGCCAGTTACTTTTTGCTCATATTTGGTTTTATGACTTGCTTTGTGTTACGGTGCCCACAACCAAGTCTGTTGTTTGTGAAGGAATTGGGGAAACTAGTAATTAATGGCCAGGCTAAACGTGCACCCACATTAGTACATTCACCTTCTTGAATGAGCCCTTTCCTCGATGATAACTCCAAGACACATCAAAGAAATGTTAAATCTGAACTCAGAGACCCTGATTTAGTCTAAGGCCCGCTTTACACTAGGAGTCAGGGCTGGAAAAACTTGGGGCCAACTTTGAGCATTTTTGGTTTTTTGTTGATTGTAACTTTCCTCACACAACCAATTTTTTTGAAGAAATAAGTTAAAATTTTATCTTTTTGAATAATATATTAACTTTGATTTTTCATTAAATTTATTTTTGAATTTTCCATCAGAAGATAAATTTTTGCATATTTCATTATACATCATTTTTTTCATTCTTATTTTTGACATTATTTATTTGTGAGGCATATGGCTAGCCATTTGATTGTGTTATCTTGATTTTTTTTCCAGACATTGCTGAAGGTTTTCAACATGAGTAATTCATCATATTTGGTTTTTTTTGTGACTTGAATTTATCCATTTATTGAAATCATGTGTCCCATTGGGAAATATAATTCCCATCTCAATTTCATCAAGGAAGATTGTAATGAAAGATCATGTTATTGAATTTAATCTAAAAAAATTAAAATACAATTCAATAATATTTTTTCAGTGGCATACAAGAATGAAATCAATCTATTTTGTCCTTGCAATAAACAAAAAGAATTCAAGATAATTTTTCAGATTCTAATTATTGTATCAAAAGAAAAAAATGTAAAGGAAAAAAAGGATACAAGGCAAAAAAATCATGTTTCATATATTTAAAAATATCACCAAAAAAAAGGTGGCAAGTAACTGAGGTTTTTATATAGCCTTATTTTGAATGTAGATATGATAACTATTGACAATTATGAATGCCAAAATATAAAATGATATTTGTTTTTGTTCATGAATATTACCTAAACCAATTTTGATAAATCATTATCATTGGAATTTTAGTAATAAAATAATTACATATCATGGTTTTTACACTGTTTCTTCTAATAAAAATTCAAGCATAATAGATAGCGAATAATTTTATTTAAAAATAAAATAGACTTATCATTTATGACAAAAATTTACCTAATTCCATGTTGACTAACATATTTGAATCCATTGTGATTGAAATGATTAAAATGTTAGTTAATGTGACAAGTCTAATTTATTTTTTAAAACTTTTAAAATAATTTTAATGACAATGATAATGTCAAAGTTGGTATCTAGGTAAATAGGTTTAAGGTCCATTATTTGTCTTGTCCTACCAAAATGACTATAAGGTCCATTGGTTTGCAATTTAGTTTAAATGGAATAGAAAGGTGTTTTTTAGAAGTCGATTTTTTTTCAACACCATAGTTGTAAATGATGTCAGTGATGAACATATTTTCAATACGTTGTGCACCAATTTGCATCTTGTTTATCTTCAATTGAATTTGGATTCAATTCAATAGAATTTGAATTTGATTCAATTCATTTTAGTCTAAAATCAATTAAATTTGAATTTCATTTAATATATTTGAATTAAATCTAGAAATTTGAATTCAAGGGCATGTGCCATGCAATGTCATTCAATATTTTCATTCAAATGAAACATAATTTTCACAAAATCAACTCTTTTTTTCATTGTTGTTCCTAAAAGTGTTGGACGTCAACATTTTATTAAATTATTTTTATCAAGTTATCTAATGGTAGATATTTGTGCTTGATGCACTTAAGATATTTTTAGAATTATGAAACCTTTGAGTTAAAGTTAAATATTTATGCATGTGATTGTGCATAAAATATTAGAAGAAATAATATTTACATGTGAGATGGTCAGCTCTTACATTTAAAAAAAAAACCAAAATTCAAGGTTGGATAGTTCAAGATTGTATCATAAAGTTTATAATAACTTATGTGATCTTAAGGTTTGGTGAAGATCATAAAGTTTGTAATGAGTTGTGTGACCCTAAGGTTCGGTGAAGAGCTTGTTGAAAATCTTTGTTTTACTCATCTCAATTCTCTCATCGATGGGGCTCTCAATTTTCAAGAGGGAGGAGGTCTGGAATAAAGTTTGTAATTGTGTGATCCTAAGGTTGGGTGAAGATCATATAAAGCTTGTAATAACTTTTGTGATCCTAAGGTTGGGTGAAGATCATAAAGTTTGTAATAACTTGTGATCCTAAGGTTGGGTGGAGAGCTTGTTGAAATTCTGTGTTTTACTCATCTGTATTCTCTCATCGATGGGGCTCTCAATTTTCAAGAGGGAGGAGGTTTCCTTGGAAAGTAACCAAAGAAATTTCCTCAAATAGCGTCCCCTGGGGGAAGTTTGCATGCAATATGAGTGGCATGAAACGAACAAAACACCACAGAACATCCAAATCCCTGTCCGGACACGGAATCGAACTCCGCACCTACGACCCCCCACTCCGGAGTGTGCACAGTTCACACCCCGGCAACGCTCGCTCGTTCCCCTGCTCGACTGCCGTGGCCATTTGGGCACCCACACGACTGTGCAACGCATTTGCCGCGAGCCAAGAAGAAGAGAGATGGCGATCGGAATTTGGAAGTCCGGTTGCGCGTTTCTTGCTCCCACAAGAAGAGGCTCTTCTTCTTCTTCACAAATCCAGGATCTGAAGGCGAGAGTTTTTTTGAGTGTCAGATCGGGCGGGATTGGTTTCTTTTACCCTTTGTTTGCCATCCCCTCCTCCTTGAATATGCCCGCTGGCGCTGCTGCTTCTGGTGGTGGTAATCGTTTTTGTTCCAGTGTTACTGTTCATGCTTTTTCTGATGCCCAGGAATGGACGGGACTGCAAGCCTGGCGGACAGGGAGCTTGAACGAGTTCCGTTCCTGGGGGCCTGAAGGTCCCATGGTAGATAAGTGTGAACTAGCAATGCAAGACTCGTATTGTGGGGGAGAAAGCGACAGGGAGCATAATAGAAGGCTTCATTGCGAGGAAGCAATCAGTCGAGTCTCTTCAATCCCCGATGCGTTGGGACAACAGTTCACTATTGACGGATCGATTCTTGCTTTCCATAGACAGAAGTTGAGTAGCTTAGAGATGGTGAGGGAGCGGAATCTGGATGGAAAAGGAGCGTCGTCTCTGGCAGAGTGGGGCGCTCTTGTGCTTGGAACTCCAAACCCCGTTGACAAAGCCTTTCTTACTCACCATGCTTTCCGCCTCTGGGTCGATGGCAGCCTACCTCTTGGCGTCTCACAGGCGCCTGATTCTCCTGCCAGACCTGCAAAACCGGAGCTGGTAAGTTACAGAACGAGCTTATTCATGATCAGCAATTGCAATTGAACCTCGGAGCATTCATGTCGCTCTCTAACTCTCATCCTTTGAAATAAGTTATGCCAGAATTGGACATAGAACTATGTACCCCTTGAAAATCGTTCAATTCCATGTCTGAATAGGAAGCATTTTGTCTGACACTGACATGCAGGTACATCCCAGGAAAGTGCCACAGCCAAAGGGCACAAGCCTATCTCCAAGTGCTCATGCTCTTCACAATCTGGCCCATATTGAGCTAAATGCCATTGATCTTGCTTGGGATACAGTGGTTAGGTTTTCCACTGCAAGCAGGGACCTTGATGACCAATTTTTTGCTGATTTTGCACATGTAGCTGATGATGAGAGTCGCCATTGTCTTTGGTGTCTTCAACGCCTCTCAGAACTTGGATTCAGGTACTTGAATCAAGGTTATTATTGCCTTCAAAATTTCTTGAACCTTCTAGAGTGACATGCATGTCAATCTAACTCTCAAAATCAAGAAAGTTCAAGAATGTTCAAATTCACATCATTGTGTTTAGGCCCAGAGCCTCAGGGAAAAAAAAAACCCTAATTTTTCCTTTGACACTTTGGTATATTTGCAACTTTTCTCTCTCATTCTGCATGTCCCTTTCAGCATTTCCAACATTGAAACCTAATTTAGCGTTCAATGCATTCCTTATAGTTTCCAGATGTTCTGTTCTGTGGGTCTTAGGGTAATTACGTGGTATTGTCAGGGTAATCAAAATCATGTCAATGTCTGCATGGCAATCTAATGCAGTTGAGAATCTTTATTAAACATGACTTTCTTTCTACTGTTGAGCTGGTTATGTCTTTTCTTGTATGTTACTTTGTCAAGTCTATTGACAATAGGCTTTGAACTCATGTTTCATGTACTTTATTTCCTTTGTTATTGTCAGGAGTATGAAGGATAAAAAAAAATCCCACACAAAAAAATCCACCCTGCACCACGTTTTTTCCTGGGCATGGCCTCACTTCAAAGGCTAGAAGAGAGGATTAAAACTTCTGTCTACTCTTTCTCTGGTTTTTATCAATTTTCCAACTCAGGCTTGTCATTTTGTGATTACAAGGGTGTTGGAAGCATCTGAGTTCATAAGACATTAATGTGTCATTCTCCACTGGTTATTGGAGGAGGACAGCTATGGCAGCATGCCAGCACATAACCTGCTGCTGAGGGACTGTCAAAAGACAAGAGGGAGTGTGACAGCCCGACTTGCAGTCATCCCAATGATGCAGGTGTGTTGCATCAAATCAACCAAACCTGGACTCTTATGTCTATGTCGTAAGGTGATCCATTGATGTGGCAAGGACTAATGGAAAAACAATCATTTGAGAAAACATGCTCATGACTACACCACTGATATCTATGACAATATCTAGACAGTTACAAAGTGAGATTTTGACACAGCATATGGTGTGGTGCATAGGAGGCACGTGGTTTGGATGCCGGGCCAAGACTGGTGGAGAGGTTGATGGGATTTGGGGATGCTCGCAGTGCCAGTATTGCTAAACAGATAGCTGAAGAAGAAGTTGCTCATGTTGCGGTGGGTGTATCTTGGTTTCTATCTGTTTGTAAACAGCTTGACATGAATCCTGCTTCACGATTCCAAGGTAGCATTTCTCATGGAGTTTTGGTGTTCCTCACGTTTAGATGGATGAGCGTAATTGCTATATATTTTATATAGAGTGGTTGCATATGAATAAATGAACTAACAACTGCTTCCGCTTGTGCAAAGGAATGCTAAAGTGCCAGTTTTGATCTTTGGTTACAGACTTGATGCTGGAATCTGAAGTGCAACTGAAGGGCCCTTTCAACTATTTGGCACGCTCCACAGCTGGATTACCCCGTGACTGGTATGCAGAGATAGCCCGATGCTGTTTGTTGTCAGTAACAATAAATTATTATTTTGGGAAGGAGATGAATGCATGTCAATGTGTATTATGTGTGTTCCTGTCGTGTGTCTGCATGCTCTGTTTTCATTCCTGTTTTAGGCTAGATCACATTTTAAAACCTTGGAAGTAGAATTCTGCTGTGGGCAATGGGCCACTGTTAACATTATGTATAATCTTGTTCCTGAAAATGATGTGCGGGCAGGTATGATTCAGCCTACCGGAAGGCAACTGTGGAAGCAGCAGCTGCAGTTACCACTAACAAGGTTTGGTGAAGGTTTGAGTTGGCTATTGACAGTTGAACTTTCCATTTTCTACATGCCTGAGCTGTGCACTATGAACTACTAATACGGCTTGCTTGCAGGTTACTGAGTCCACCCACAACACTGAGGATGGAGCATCGAATGTGGATGCATCAATCAGCAACAACAGCACTACATCTTGCCTACCTGAGGTGAAACCATGGTTTATCCTTGTTTCTGCAAATCAGTACTGTATCTACAAAGTCAATGGGATCCAGAACACAAGTTTTCAGCTGACAGCACAAAAAAGAAATGTGCATTTCAGTTTCTAGGAGGATTCTTTTCTCTTCTTTAAATCAAGCAGCAAGGTTCACCCATTGGTCTGCAGACTCTGAATATCTTGTTGTGCTGAAATCAGGATCAAGAAAGAGGTTATCTCCTGGAGCTTTGTTTCCATCATTTGTTTGCACTTGTTCCTGCCCATCTCTCCTTTTGATGGTGTTTGTTTCAAGCTGAATGGATTGGCAGGGGACCTTGGTGCAGGTGTATAAACGCCTGGCCCTGGTGGTGGCTATGGAGAATGAGAATGCCGAGTCATGAAGATTGTGGTCACCGAAGTGCTCAACTGTAAATAGAGACGATTCTGTACAGTCAGCTGTGACATTGACAAGATGACTAATTAATTTTTTTTGAAAAAAATCATTTCATTTTTTATATTAAAAAAAAACTGATCTACAATAGTCTACTGTGATATTGTCATATGAAGTTATGAAATTATTCAGATCAGAGCCTGTGATAATTATGAAGGTTTTTTACACCTCAACTTCAGATTTTCACAAAAGTTCAGTTCAAAATTTAAAGGATTATTTAATGTGAAAAAACTCAGTTCAAAATTTAAGGCATTATTAATTGATGAAACTGATCCTAGGGTAGGTTATTTTTTGAAAATTTCTGGACCACACAGGTTATCAATATCAATATCAAAAAAATGAAGTGCCAAGTAATTAATTTATCAGAAAAATTGGGTTATGACTGTTGGTTATGCATAAGGATGTTATCAAATAACCGCTGGTTATCCCACCATACACCAACTATAGGGTTTGAAAGATTTTAAATGGTTTTTTTTTTCTGTTTTTTTCTTTTTTTTTTAGTATTTAAAGCATTGATGAGCTACCTGGATGATAATAAGTCATCTACTAGATTTTTGAAATTTTAATATCAGAAATTATCAATTTAACTGATTATAAAAAAAACAAGAGCCGGTTAGTAAGTATTGATAACTGGATTGATAACTGGGTCAAACTAAATAACCGGCCAACACTGATATATGCATGGTAGTAGATAAAGGTGGTACTTCCTCAGGTCATACCATCCGGGTATGTTCCTTCATACCACTATTGGTACCCTAGCTGGTACCACGCCAGCTCCTCTGATTTTTTAATTCTGAGTTTTAAAAAAAAATCTATGCTCTCCAACTAACCACTGTGTGTGTGGTAATCATAGTTAGGGCTTGTTAACTTGTGTTAATCCGGGGTTAAGTAATGCCCAAAAATCTCGATTTTCTTTTCTTTTCTTTTCTTTTCCTTTAAGAGTCTCCAACTACCTAACCACCATCTGTAGTTAGGAATCATAGCAGTTAGGGCTTGTTAACCCGGTTAGGTTAAATCCGGGGGTTAAGCCCCCAAAAAAAGAGAAAAGAAAGGCCTAAAAGTAGCTCTGGTGACCGTTTGGGAAACCAGAAGACGGGGCGGTGGGACAACTGACTGTAGACGGTTGTCATTTGCGCTTCGGCCAATGAGAATGGAGAAAAACGGAGGTTCGCCGGTCCTTTCTGCCACGTTGCAGTCATGGTCGCCGGTAGCCGGTGGTCAGTTATCTCTTGTCCGTTTTAAAAAAAAATTCAAAGCTTTGGAGAGAGAGAAAGAGAGAGAAGAGTTTTGTAGCGAAAGGAGACACGATGACGAAAGCGCCAAACCCTCGACCGCTCGCTAGTGTCCTCGCATCTGCGCTTGCTCCCGCTCCACCATCGCTGATGATGATCATCATCATCATGGCAGGCCCGTGTGGCGCCGGCTAGATTTTTTTCATTCTCGTAATCTTCGGGACCATGCCGCGGATGGAATGAGGAAAAAAAAGGATGTGAGATGAGCGGTTGACGGAGGAGGAACAGGAGGCGACGCGAGAGGAGGAGAAGGAGAAGCAAGAGCAGAAAGTTAAGGCTTTTTCGAAGCTGGGAGTTATTCCTAGGGTTTAGGTTTTGGTTAATGAAAAGGGGAATAGTGGAGAAAAGGGGAAGGGATTCGTGAATGGTAGGAACATAACGTGATTAGGTCGTGTTAGGAGTAGGTGAAGAAGAAGCTCTGGACGAGGAGAAGGGAAGTGGATGCTTGTTGATGTTGTTGTTGTAGTGGTGGAGGATGATTTTTGCATTAAGGAGATGTGAACGCAGTTGTTTGCAGTGCGGAATAGATGAGGTTTGTTTCAGGAACGGCGTGGTTGTGACGGTGAAGGAGAAGGGGATGGAATTTGTGAGTTTGAGGAGGTCGAAGAGGAGGAAGGGAGCGGCGAGGTGAGGAGTGTGTTTTTTTAATGTATGTCGGTCTGTAGGGAGAGGAGGAGGAGTAGGAGGGGAGGATTATTAGGATAAGAAGAAGGGCCGGCTATGGCGAGTTTCAATGTGCCGTCGGGGAATAATGGTATCACGGAGAATGTACAGCAGCAGCGATCTTCGGGTTGTTCTTCTGGCGCTGAATCTGATGACGATACTTCTCATCAATTGCCTCCTGTTCACGGGTAAGGAAGTTTTTTATTTTTTAGGTTCTCTCTCGCTCCCTCTGTTTGTGCGCATCTCTTTCTCTGTTACTGTGTCTTTCGCTGTTCCTCCATTCTTTTAGTGGGAGAAAGGGGGAATTTTTGGTGCTTGGGATTCCCTATCCAAAGGGTTTGTCAGGGTGCAAGCAAGAAGGGGGAGGACAAGGACTTATCCTGACATTTTAGGGTATGGCGGTCTTCCCTGAGATGGCACAAAGTGCAGCAAGCTGGCCTGAATTTTATCCCCAAGGGTCCCTACACTGACTGTGTCAGTGCATCCCATTCCTTTCTGATGATGGCCTCATAAAATTTGCACACTGGGAGCATGGTCAATCTTTGATTGACATCTCACAGCTGTATGCAAAATGATGTGGGCACTGAGGATTTTCACAGTGTTACTAGGCCATATTGCATGACCCCCTGGAGATATGCATTGCACAACAAACTGGAAAAAATATTTCACAACCTTTGCAGGCACTCAAGACCAGTGTGTTTGAGTTGTCGAATCTGTCTTTCTGCATGCAGTTTATAGCTGCATGAATAGAACAAACCCTCTGTTGTCGTAAGATTTTTACTAGGCACAGCTTTCTCCTCGATTCTGCTACTTTAGACAAAGCATGTGGGTGTGATGAACAGAATTAGGGGTTTGATATTGAAGCATTGGACCATCAAGGTAATCTGATATTCTAGGTGCTCATTTGATTAACAAAGTAGTGAATTTGAGTAGCTGAAAATTGTCTTGGAAAAAAATCTGCAACCTGAAACTGCAATTTACTTGAAAGATGGTGAGAACTTTTCATTCTGACTGATCTCCAGAGGGAGTATGGCTAAATTCAATGTTCCATTTTTTCATGTATAAGTCGTAGTATGTGTGGGGGAAAGGAAATGATGGTCAAAGATTACATTGCAGTGCTGCATGCCAGTTCTCTGCACTTCTGAGTTCCCAGACCCATTCAGGCACATATCAATGAGGTTTATGAAAGAGTTGGAAACTTGAACTAAATTGTATATGTACTTTGCAGACGGACAGGAGGCCCAACTCGGCGATCATCAAAAGGGGGTTGGACACCTGAAGAGGTACTTGTCATGGCCAATTATGGTGCTGTGTCTTTTTCCCAGTACAACAATATATTTTCTTAGAGTTCCAGAGCTGCACCCATGGAAGACCAAATGTCCCTATTGTACTCTGAATAATAGAACCGCTGTTTTGTGGTTATGGGTATCTTATGAGTGCCGCAATGTGTGATTGGTGACCAGGATGAGGTATTGCGGCGAGCTGTGCAATGGCACAAGGGTAAAAACTGGAAAAAAATTGGTGAGCTTCCATGACCTTAGCAGGGTTGGCTCTTTCTCTCCATGCCTTCTTCATGTGATACAGTCTGATTTAGTTAGGCTTCTCTCTTTTTCTCTTGAGCACTGCCACTGTGGACACTCATGGAAAAATGTTTTGTGATGGTATATGTATAGCGGAGTTTTTCACGGATCGAACTGATGTACAATGCCTCCATCGGTGGCAAAAGGTGCTTAACCCTGATTTGGTCAAGGGTGCTTGGACTAAATCAGAAGATGACCGCATACTCGAACTAGTGACCAAACATGGGGCAACAAAATGGTCCATGATTGCTCAGCATTTGCCAGGTCGGATTGGGAAGCAATGCCGAGAAAGGCAAGCACTGGCAACCCTGCGATCTCTTGACATAACTTTGGCCATCAAATATGTTATAGATGCCCTTGGAGGTTTTGAAGTAATTCTTGTACCCCATTTGCATTACTGACCTCTTTGTTTCATATTCATTTGTGTTGGTGAACAGGTGGCACAATCATTTGAACCCAAACATAAAGAGGGAAGCATGGACAGAACAGGAGGATTTGACCTTGATTCATGCCCATAAACTTTATGGAAACAAATGGGCTGAGATTGCCAAGTTTCTGCCAGGCCGGTAATGTTATTCTCTCGCCCGTGTCCGTAGCTTACCTTTCTTTTGGTATTTCAATCTACATATCACCCATCCAGCTGTTTGTAAACTGCATAGACACTTGGCAACTGACTAAGCAGATCACATCTGCTGGGGTCTTGCAGTACGGACAACTCAATCAAAAATCACTGGCACAGCACTATGAAGAAGAAAGTGGACCCGGCCACAGCCACAGATCCAGTATCAAAAGCTTTGGCTGCATACCAAGCACATCAGGATTCAATGAACCCCATAAATTCAGTGGATCAATTGGAATCTTCAGTGAGTATGGTGGGGAAGGTTGGTCTGTTAACAAACCAGGCTACCACTTCTAGTCAGCTAATCAGAGACATCCATGCAGCATCTGGCACCCCTTCTATGGCCCATACACTTCAGTTTGGTGAACAGTACAATGAGGCAAAGTCAGCTAATGCAGCTCCTTCCTCAACTGCATACTGCATTTTGTCTGGAAACCATGAGAATGACCCCAAAACAATGGGCAAAGGTGCCCATATGCAGAAAGAGCATTCTGGCTGTGAAGCTCTTGCTGTTCATTCTGGATCTGAGACTTTGCAGCAATCATGTGATGTCAGTCCTCAATCTTCAGGGCAGTCTCAGGGATACTCAGGCTGGTCTTCCAACCAATCACTAGGATACTCTGTTGGCTTTGCTGGGGTGCCCATGTCAAGGACACTGGTACCATCACTTCCATCACAGCAGCTGCCATTGGGCAGTCTCCCAGAATCAGGGCTATTGTCCACTGTGGAGCTTCCCAGCCTCCCTTCTTTCTCTGTTGTCAGGCCTGCACTTGAGATGGCATCTTCATCTTCTCAAGAATTCCAAAACAGGTCTGTCCCTATATCAATGTGTGCAACAGGGTCCTTCATCTCAACAGGCAATGTGCCAGTCACATCATCCAATTCGATCCTCTCAAATGATACCCTAAGTAATAGGAGTATGGTGACCAATGAAGGGAACCTGACCTTGATGGATCCTAACATGCAAACTTTTGAATGGATGAGGAGTTGCTTTTTTAGCAAACCACCATTTGCAGCCCCTGTAGCTCTTCCCTCAGGACATTGTGACACAGAGGGAGAGGAATGCTCAACAGAAGTGGTTGGCTACCAAGATGAGGACTTGAAGGCTGCCAATCAAGCAGTAAATTTGAAAATGTCGGGACCAGCTCCAGAACTGGATGGTTCAATGGGAATTGCATTGGATGCTTTATTTTATGAACCTCCACGAATTGCCTGTTTAGCAGATTCACCTTTTCCAAGTTATGATTTGATCCAGGGTGGGCAATCACTCCAAGCATACAGCCCTCTTGGTGTACGGCAGATGATAATGCCTGCTGGTAACTGCATTACACCTCCTCCTTATGAGCTACCACAATCTCCTCTTCAAGATTGTAGTCCACAGTCAATTCTCCGTAGTGCTGCTAGAAGCTTCAGTGGCTCTCCTTCAATTTTACGCAAGAGACCACGCCCACTCACAATTCCCCCAAAGCCACGGAGTGTATGTGATAAAAGAGATGAGCAATTGGGCCAAACTCGGATGAGCAGAGGTAGTCAGGACAATGCAGTTGGGTTGAGTGGTTCTATGAAGACACCTGATGCCAGCATGGATGGCAAGCCAAGTGAGGGTTCTGCAAAAGCTGCAGTGCCACAGGCAGCCTGTCAGGCAAGAACTGCACTCTTTGTGTCCCCACCTTACCATCTTGGGAAAACTTCAAGCAAGGTTTCAGGTGCTGAGGACACAGGGAGTGATGTGCCCAATGACACACAGTATACCTCCCCAGATTGTGCAATTGAAAGCAGTGGAAAAGTTGGTGGCAACAGCACAGCTTTATCTGCTAGAGATGGTAGGCATGGAGCTGCCTGTAGCAATGGACCATGGGAATCAGCTGGTGGTAAATATAACAAGAGGGGGCGACCACAGGGCTTAAATCATGAATTTGACATGGGCACAAGGAGGAGAGGAGGTACAAGAGTGCCAGTGAAGGTAAAGTTCTTGGCTATAGAGAGAGGCTGATGTCTGATGATTATTGTACAATCTAGGAATAAACTGGGCTCAATTTTTGTCAGGACCATTGTTACATACATTCTTGTAACTGCTGAAGCAGGAGGTTTAAAATGGTATGGTGTCCTCTTTTTTCTTCAACTCAGGCTTACTTTCATGAAGCTGTTTCCAGAAGACAGAGAACAGGTTTAGGGATGTCAAGCAATCAGGCATCTGATTGATCCCTTGACATCTGTCTCTTGCTGATATCGCAGACTTTGCAGGACGGCTCTCTACTGTTTGAGCACCAAACTGCTGGCCAAGGGCAACCCTGCTTTCCACTGGATGCAAACACCCTACCAACACACCTTGTGATGCTTCCAGGTGCTGAAAATGATGGAAGTCCAAAGGTTCTAGGATCCAAGCATGGATTTAGCGACATGAGAGCTTCATCATGCGAGGCTGGTGTTGTTGGGACAGGGGGCTTGATGTCTGGGACTGTCTTGTCCAGATCTGACAGACGCGAGATGATGTCACCAGGAGCCATGTCAACCTTTGGTGTCTGGGGGTCTGTAACATGTGCAAGTACTGGGGTTGCAGTTCTTCATCACACCCCTGCCAAAGATTGGCTCACTGAATTGGAGTCTTTGTATGTCAGGACTCTTGCCTCATTTCTTTTCATTGTGTGGAGACAATAAGACAAATGCCATAGAAAAACAATGATCCTCTCTTGGTTTCCACTGACCAAGTAATCCTGATTACAAAGTATCTTGTAGTTTGTATTCTACTATTGCTGTAAGCTTTTGGAGTTTTCATGGAGGGTTCTAGATTATGTAATTATGCAGTGTCTCTCAGATGAAGGGTATAAGTCTCAGATCCCATTACGAAGGTGGGAATGAAATGCTGATGTGGTTGAATGTCATGAACAACAATTGCAGTTTTGCATCTCCAACAACAATCTGGAGGGAACCCTGGCATATGGATCCAAGCCCATCAGCTAAAAAAGATGGAGGCATATCTTTTCTGGAGGTGATTATCTTCTTCTTTGTTGGCACCAATCACTCAACTAGTTGCAATGAACTGGATGTATATAGCATCAAACAGAGCAGAACAGACATTTATGTAATGCCTATGGAGCCTATCTGGTTATTGATCTTGTGATTGCAAAACATGTATAGGAATTGGAGGCAGCTGTGGATCGTGGGGTGGATGATGCACTGGGCATCATGCAGCATTTGAGTGAGCAAAATGCCTCTGCTTACTGTGAGGCGGAGGAAGTTTTAGCAAAGCCTCCCTCTGCAGAGTGCATGCCCTCTCCTCCACCCTGTTACCAGACACGAGCAGATGCGAACCAAAATGCTCATGATTGCAAGGAGAACATAAGGGGTGGGTCAGACAGTGTCGATGGAGGAACATCATCTTTTGTTAACTGGCTCTCGGTAAGTCTGCCATTACACTTTTAAAATGACAGATGCATACTTAAGATTTTATCTTCTGCATTCATGTAAATTGCAAGTTCTGACATTGTGTGTGTTGTATGCCAGCCATTTCATGTAGACTTTTTGTCACCAGATGGTGCTGTTGCTGGAACTCCTGTGCGGGGTGTATCATCAGTAAGCTTGACTGGGGGTGCAGATGACAATCACTTAGTTAGTGGTGGGGCTTGTGATGCATTTAGCCCTTCCATGTATCTATTGAAGGAGTGTCGTTAGCTTAACTTATACACATCAAATAGAGATTATAGTTGTGATTGCATCAAAGAACCGGCTGTGGACTTTCTGTTATGCTCCTGAGGTCAATTGGTGTCATAGCTATCAAGTTCAGAAGGCCGTTGTATCAGTAGGTATTTCAAAAAACGAGCAGTGTAGGAGACTTTGAACATCTAATAGTCATGGCATTCAGGTTGAATGCATGGTCCTGCACAGTAGTTACGTGCAGTTAAGAGATCTTTAGTCCTACCTGGATATAGCAATGTGTGAAGAATGCACATTTTTTTCCTTGCTAAAACATGCTAGATTGGAGTTTGCACACCACTTGTTAGCTGGTAATGAGGCATTCATATGTCCTTACACAAGTTGTCGAGCTCTAGACAGATAGGTAGGGTTTCTATGTTTCTATAGGTGCTTTGTGGAGCTATGTTGGCCTATGCACCCCACCACCATATGTCAGCAACTGAACATATGTCTATTGAGTAGTGTAGGTTCATATCATTTGTTAGTCCCTGCCAGTTCCTGTTGGGTGAGAGAGTCTGTCCGGAATCTGTTTTGTCACAAGTGCACCAAACCCACCTGGATGTGGAGGAAGCACATAACTGTAATACATTCATGGTTGTTGTTGCTGTTACTTATTTTGTTAATCTGGTTTTTCAATGTGGCGACTGATTCCAATTCATGACTGTGTCAACCCAAGTGGATGAGGTAGAATCAGTTCCTTGGTTGAGTGAAAAAAGCACTTGGCTTCCTTTGTGAAGGCCATAAATGACTTCGTTGTTTAGAAGATTTTCCATTTGCAGATGAACTAGATTTTTCAAGAGAATGGAGTCCTGGCAGTTCTAGCTTGGGGCAACAAAATAATGAACATAAATGAACTTGAATGTGGAATAGAACAGATGTTCGAGTGTTGCCAAATCCAGTGAACTCACTGGAAGACGGCTGGGACCCTGAAAAAATGCACAGCTTTCAAGGCTCTGGACAAGCCAGTGTATAGTGTCTCAATATGCTTCATAAAATTTGTGTGACATTTAGGCATCTGAAATACCTCTTCATTGCTTTTAAAGATTGCACGAAGGTTCGGTTACTATAAATTGCACCTCCTTTTTTTTAAGGGGGAAGAAGAAGGGGTTCTCTATTTTGATTGAATATGATATCTTCTTCTTTTTTTTTGGGCAAATTCCTCCTTTACAATGATTATGATATTTGATGAGTAGCACAAATGTTGCCTTATCGTTACGTCATCACCACATCAAAAAAGAAACAAAAGCATCTTTCGACATGGATGTTATTCTAATGAAAACAACGTAGGAGTGTGGTAGGCAAAGGAACAACCGAATGCTATTATTGACCTGGTTGATGTGGAGATACACAACATCTTGCCCACATTTCAACATACCCATCATAAAGATAATTGCTAAGTGAATTCATGTTTCCAATTAAATTCTTGTGAATTAACTTGTTCAGAGAGTGTTTGTTGTAGCATGTCATAGCCCTTGTCCATATATCACATAGTTTCTTAAGTCATGACAATTCCTCATACACATAATACACATACTAGTACCTTATCTAGTTCAACACTTAGGCATCAAATTTTTAGTTTATTTTGAAAATTTGAGTTTCATAGTTTAAAAGATTTCAGGGATAAATTTAGGGTTTAGAGCAGATAATTTTCAAAACATTTAAATTTTTAAAAAAAAACATAATTATTGCTGAACCTCAAAGCATACTATGATATAGAGTCACATACAAACACAAATATTTGGATGCATATATTTAAACATTTATGAAATATAAAAATATGACCAATAGCCAATGGACATTGATATGGTCCACTGGACAAAATAAAGATCCCACACATAAAAGTGAGGATGATGATGATGATGATGATGATGATTTCTTCTTCTTCTTCTTCTAAGGATCAACACAACTCCACCCAAAATGTGGCTTTTTCTTTTTATCCTTCCAGGAATAAGGGGAGAGAAAAAACAAACCTAGGCTGCAATCAATGAAAAGGGGAATTAAAAAAAACTTGTAAAATTTATAAAAAAATCAAATCTTGTATTTTTGTTTATTTATAAATCAAGGAAGCAGGATTTTATTCCATTTTTCATCCATTATGTATCATCCAGTATAGAATGTTGGGGGTTTCATCCATTCACCGTCCCATCCCCTTCCCTCCCCTCTCCTTTCCCACCACTGGCGTCTTCTCGTTACCGCACTCTTCTTGCTGGTCTTTGTCGCCGCGCACACTCCTCCTGCAAAGAGCTTCGCAATGTCGCCCCGTCCGCTTGCCGAAGGTATGTAGAATCCACACATCAACAACTGCAAATCTCTCTCTAGTTCCTGAGTTGCACCATTTTCTCTGTGATCTTTTGCGGGTTGAGTTATTTTAAAGGAGAGAGAGAGAGAGAGAGAGAGAGAGAGAGAGTCTTGACTTCTGGTGATGGAAGTTCTGAATTTTTGGAACCAAGTTTTCTGTTGGGTTTTTTTTTTTTTTTGGTTTTCCCCCTAGGTTGTTTCATGCTTGAAATGGAGAAATTGCAGCTGATTTGGAGCCAACATGCAAGTAGTCATGATTTGTAGGAGCAAGTTTGGGTTCCCTTTTGCTTTGTCTTTCATTGCTAACAAGATGGAAACTGCGAAATGCAAGCACATTTTGCTTGGGAATTAAAAGGATATGCAGTTCAGCTTTGAAGGAATAATGTGGTTTTCTTGTTGGTTCCATTGATGGAATTGTCATGGAATTGTGTGAGGATTTTTAATTTTTAATTTTTTTTTCCTTTTGTGGGTTGTCTCTCATGACCATTATTAAAGTGAAGCTCAGAAATGCCCAATGGCCACAGATGCTTGAAATGGGTGGCTGAAGTTCAGCTTTAGAGAGACAGACCAGTTTAGACTTTAGTGTAAGCGTTTCTTGATTTCGGCATGTGATGTCAGTCATGAATCACATGCAAACAGGGTTTCTATGGGTCTTTTTTGTTCGGTCACTGTTCTTCAGATGTGGATTTCTTGAGTTTAAAATGTGGGTTGGAATTGTTGAATGTGGATTTCTGAAGTTTGAAATGTGGGTTGGAAGAGTAGAAAAAGGTATATATATATATATATATATTCATCTAATGGTCAATTTTCTGCAGGGACCAAGACAGTGCCACAAGATGAACTCAAGAGAATTGCAGCCTACAAGGTTTGTGGCTCTTTTTTTTTTCAGTCCAGTTTTGAGTATGGGCCCTCATTCTTTTTTTTGTTTCCTCATTTCCTTGGATAACTAACTGCCAAAAATAAAAAGTTGGATGGCATCAGGTAAAGAGTGTAAATTATGGTCCCTCTTTCATGCAGGCAGTGGAGTATGTGAAGAGTGGGATGGTTTTAGGGCTAGGCACAGGCAGCACTGCGAATTTTGCAGTGGCCAGAATTGGGCAGCTTCTCAAGGTACAAGGCTTTTTTGTGTGTAAAGAAATATTTCTGTAAGGTTCAGGTTATGTGCATTTTGAAAGATTAGAGTGTAGAATTCAAGCCTTCTTTCTGTGGTGCATGCATGAGCTAAAGCCATTGTGTTTCAAATGATCCAGCATCAAAGTTAAGGCTCTGACTTCTGCACACTGATTTTTTCCATTCATGCAGGAAGGCAAGCTCAAGGATATCATTGCTGTAGCAACATCTACAGTGAATATCTCCACCTCACAGCATCTGGAATTTGTTGATTTTTATGGATTTTCTGATTGCTCCTTTCTCTTAGGGCGAAAGTTTGTATTTATTGCAGTATGTTTAACTGGATTTGCAGCGCACGGCAGAGCAGGCGGTAGCAGCTGGAATTCCACTCTCTGGATTGGATGATCATCCTCTGGTACCATACTGCCCTCAAACAAATGATAACCTATGCCCTAACCCTATGATCCATTGGAATTCTTTATGCTATATCTTCAATTTTGCATCTGCTTTCAAATTGATGTTGACACACTGAAGATATACTTCTGATCACAACAGCTACAATTGGTTTGATTCTCATCTAAACTAATCAAGGTCATTGCCATGTTGTGACCAGATTGACCTATCCATTGACGGTGCAGATGAAGTTGATCCTGATCTCAACCTGGTGAAGGGCAGAGGAGGAGCACTGCTTCGGGAGAAGGTAAGTGAGCTTCTTTCTCAATATATAAAGCAGGGCCTTTCATCAGAACTGTATTTATATTTGCTAATGGTAACAATGGCAGTATGGCCAGAGTAGCAATGTCCCCAGCTCATAGCAATTACAGTACATGATCAGCCTCTGGGGTTATACTGGAAGTAGGAAAAAACCGTTTGAGATGGTCAGTGACCTCTTCAAGGCGACATGCTATTCTGCAATTATCAATATCTTCCTTACTGCACAATGTTGTACTTATTGGCTGAACCTGATTTAGTTCAAAATGATGTTCTTTTTCTTCAGATGGTGGAGACAGCATCTGCAACGTTTGTGGTAGTGGTTGATGAAACCAAGGTTCTTTTTCCCCTTCTGCATGGTTGCAATTGAATAACCAAACTCTGAACAAGAAAAATTTGCTAGAAGAGCAGTCATTTCCAGCTGCGATTCCAGTTTTGAGACCAAGGGCAGTTGTTATTAGTGACATGCTTTCTTCAAGAACCAACTTTGCCCTGAAGGACTCAATAAAAAAATTTAGTGGTTTTTGCAGTTGGTCGATGCTCTAGGAGGAAGTGGGCTGGCCATGCCTGTGGAGGTTGTACAATTTTGCTGGAAGTATAATGCTGAGCGCTTAAAAAAGTTGCCTGAACTTGCAGGCTGTGAGGTGTGCAATTTTATTTCAGAAATTGGTTGCTTCCCTGGAGCTGTGTGCTTGTCCTTCACATTCTGCACTTTATTGTGAACTTGAAAGCATCTGGCTATTTTTCCCCCCCATGAAACATTGTATAGCCATATAGCTGAGAACATCACTGCTTAATTCCCTCAACCACAACATTTGCCACAGTACTGAGTCAATTGTTCTACAGGGATGCAAACCTATCAGCTGTATCAGTTTTAACCATTGTGCAGTCACTGTTACACCCCACCTTTGGAATTGGTACTAGGGTGATCATATCATCTACCAAATGCATGCTCCTGAGCACTGGCACTAGCTACATGGGATAAAGGATATAGATGTAAGGCACCCTTGGGTTGTTTAGATTGTGGCATTTTTTGACTCAAAGAACAACCTCCTGGTGATTTTTTCAGGTCAAGCTACGTATGGAGGGTGACAACCCTTTTGTAACTGACAACTCAAATTACATCATTGAGCTCTACTTCAAGGTACTAACCTGGATTCCTTGCCTTTGAGGATCTCTTGCACATGTACATCTGAAGGATTGGCATCGTTGGAGATGATCCCTGCTAGGCTTGTCTTTGCCGCCAACATCTTCTTGTTATGGTCTCATTAATCAAGATTCTTGTGAACAACCTGGCTGACATCCCACTGCATAGATGATTTGTGTGACAAGGGCTCCACGACACTTCATACTCTACTATCCAACAGTCTTTTGATGTTGGAATTTCTTGGTGACAATCTTTGAAGTAAAATTTCATTTTACAGGAGCCAATTAAGGATGCAAAGGCTGCAGCCAACGCCATATCATCAATACCTGGGGTAGTGGGTCATGGTCTTTTCTTGGACATGGCTACACATGTCATAATAGCCAGTGTGGATGGTGTCACTGTTCGATCCAAACACTCATAAGCTGTCGCTGAGCTAAATTCGAGTACTATGTATGATTGTGGCGCATTTCTCACCATTGCAGCAAAAATTTCCTTCATGTATGTAAACTCGACACTCTCAAAAGATTCTTCTGAAAGATTGAAATTAACTAAAGATTCATTGCAACATCACAGTTCATAGGTAACTATGCTCACACTTTGGTTTAGGTTTACGTTAAGGCCCATAGGGGAAAAAGTACCTATGACAAGGCTTTTATATCAAATTGCTCATTTGGTATCTACCTGACCAAGTTATACATTAAATACGCCCTTCTTTCATCATATACATTACTAGAAAAATGTGGGTCTGTCTTGTGAACTGTATATATACCCAAAAATAAATAAAATTGGTTGGTTGAAGTATACGTACAAATATCTACCTTACATTACACTAGGTGATTCTCATGTATTATCAAAATATTAACTGGGGAATTATTAATTGGATAGTTTGTTTACGTAGGCAAAATTGATGATAGGTGGGTCCCAGTAAATTTCATAATCTGGTTCTTGGCTGTCTTGTGGATGACAACAAATTAATACCACAAAGACATTAGAGTTATCCAGAAAGTCACCCTGTCTTCACCTTATGTTTGGGCCTCCTTTCACTCCCTATCCCCTGTTTCAGTGGTGTTTTTGCAAGGAAATTTTATTAAATCTCAGTATGAAATGCAGAAACTCAGCATTTAATGCACAAGGTCCGAGAGTAATTATTGTACTTGTACAAGTAGGAGCAGGTGAAAATATATGTAGCAGCAGTGTAGGCGTTCATGAAAAAGGACAGACAGGATGAAATTCTATTTACCACCAAGGTTGATGGTTTTCTGAGTCCGCCACTCCTTCCCTAATGTACTTGTTTGCAGGGTCTTTTTTAGTCAACTTTAAACAAAATGGATGGTTTACTCACACCATTTTTCTTTTACATGTGAATAAATAAAACATACGTTGATTTCAAGCCTCCACAATTTCTAAATGAACAATAAGAATGGCAATAATGTTTCATTCTTAATTCTTAATTAAAAGAAAAAAATTAATCATGTAACGTTTATGATAATTGAAGATCACCAAAAAACCAAGAAGTGCAAAAAATGTTTTAAGAGACCCTCTCCTTTTAATTCAATTTGATTTTTAAAAACATTTATAAATGCATGAAAGTCATTGATGCAAAAGATTCACCTACTAACTTACTATCACATATCCCTTGTTTTTGCATATTTTGCCAATATTTTAAATTTTCATAATTAAAATTTCAAGTCGTAATTTTGTAACATTTAATTGTTCATAATCACCATGTGAATGATTCAACAAATAACATGTTGACCAACATTTATTATGTTCATAAATCAAATGGACTATGGCCTTACATGTATTTCAACTCTCATCATTTGATTATGCCTAGTTGAAGAATACCACTCACTCATGTGGTTCAAATCTTTTATGGGTTAAAAAGTCATATCCAAATAAGTTTAATTTGTAAATGAATTTCTTGAGAATAGGCATAGACGCATAAAGGCCACAAATGCAAGGGGGAGATCCATTAACTTATTACCACATGTCATTTGTTTTTGCATATTTTCATCAATGTTACAAATTTTTAATATTATAATACCAAGTTGAAATTTAATTGCATATTAATTATTTATCATGACCATGTGAATGATTTGGCATAGAGTGTGCCGATTGACATTTGTTTTGTTCACAAATTAAATTAAGGGGAATTTTAATATAAAAAGATCTCCAACTTACTAGTGTGATGAAGCAAATTCCTCCTAGTTAATTTTTGATATATGATAGTAAACCATGAGGAAACATTTGTGTTTCCTTCCCAAACACAAGTGTTCTTCTTTCACGAAAAACAACGCCTTCATTGGAAAGTTATGTTACACAAGTAATTTCATATTTGCCTTGTTACAATGGATATATGGGTTGATTACATGGGACAAAGTGACAATGCACCTTTGCTAAACATGCCCTTAACAACATTGCCATTTCCATGTGATCTAAATATTGTTGGGGCCAAAAAGTTGTTTACAAAGATGTCCATTATTTTGAATGTAAATATTATATTCCAAATAAGAATATAAGTATAATATAAACATTCACAGTGGTGTTGAGAATCACATCTAATTATAATGTAATGTTTTGGAGTTCATTCACTACCTATAGTTGCATAAACCTTGCCAAAACCAATTATATGAATGTTTTATTTTAATGTGAACAATGTTGTATAGTAATTTTGTTTTAATAACAAAATAATTGGTTCATATGCAATAGGGACTAGTTATAAATGATTCATCCATTGTAATGTTGGTAAAAATTATAATAAATTGAATAATGTGGCCATATTTAAAATCCCAACTTGAAGCATCCCCATTGACAACATGCATCATATGACATAAAAGTTTGCACCCCACACCAACACTATTAAAATAAATGAACAACTTGTAACTTATTTACGACTTACATTTAAAATCAAACAATGTTGAGAAAGAATTCATAAAAACATGCTAAGAAGTCCCAATGTTGACATGCATGTAACTAAATTAGAACTAAATGTAATGTTTGACATGTAACCTTATTACTTGCAACTTTCATAAAATTGCGTGATATTTGGATTTGACAATAATATTTTAAAATGTAAATATTTTTGTTATATAGTTATAATGTAGATGCAACAAGTGCAACTTATCCATAACTTACATATAAAATCAAACAATGTTAACCAAAACTAATGGGAATATGTTGGTGTGTTAGGTTGTTGACTTGTTTACAAATATATTAAAACTTAAAATTATTTTTGATGTGGAATTATTTTGGAATAAAATAATGTAAGTTGCATCCAAATTTTGTGCTAGTTGTTCAAACATCTAGTTCCATGCAAGTATAGTCTTTTTAAACATTATTTTTCCTAATGATTCAAGTATATTCATTTTTATTTGAATTATTTAAAAGTTCACCTTTTCTTCAAGTTAATGGTTCCATTATTCAATCAATTTAGCAAGGTGGACATATCCAATGTATGACACCTATTTCTAAAGCTTGCATATTTTGAATAAGTTTTAAAAATTGTGCAAAATATAGGGGAAAAACTCAATTCACACATTGTTGTTTACTTTAGGTGAATTTTTTTTGATAAAAAATCAATTATATTGTTTAATTTTGATGGAAATAATTGAAAACCTCTAATGCATTCTAATTAAAGAACACAATGAATTTTGAGTTATTTGCTACTCGAATATTATAATGGTGTTAACTTTTTCAACTATAGTTTAAGCTGATTATTACTTTTTTTTTGAAAATTCTTCTAGCACTCCTCTAAAAACAAAACAAAAAAGAAAGGAAATGTGAAAAAGGTGTAGGGGTTGTGAGATATGAAACTTCTAATCAACATATAACCTAAAAGGTGAGATTAACAAAACAAAAAAAAACCACTCACAAATCTTCAACAACTTGTTCAATTCCTAATAATTTTGTGCAAATTCATGTAAACAAGCAATGTTGTGGTTCATGGCGTCTAAGTATGGGTTGGTTTTTAAAAACAAGAAGACCTTTGTCTTTATATTTTAAAAATTCTTTCCTATTAAAAAAATATTGTTGCTCCTCTTCTGTCTTTTTTTATATGTAAAATCCACAAGTTATCAACAACATGAGTATTTAACAATGATGTGATGCTACCACAACAAGGCTAAAGTTAAAAAATAAACACCTATTTGAATTAAACAATAAATTTCAACTTATCATTTTCATTTCAAGGGTTCAAAAACCTATTAGGCTTCATAAATCCCATATATGTAGATTTTAGGGATTCTATAGATTTAGTTGGGATTTACTTGCAAAGTCATTAGTTTTCTATTTCAAATTTCAAACTATGTGCAAACTTTGTGACTAGTTTATTATCTAGGGTTCTTGAAGTTTACATGTTTGAAGAAAGTTATGTTTGAATAAAAGAATTTTGGTGTGAGGAATCGAGGACTCCTACTATTGCATGAAGATGCAAGGATTCCATATCCCAAGTGAGTTTACCATCTTTCTTATGCTCAGGTGTTCAAGCCAATTTCTTTTGTTTGTTTTTAGTGAGTACATTGAGCCATGGTGCAATGGTAAATTTTGGAGAGGTTTTGCAATTCAATTCATTCTTATTTGCATGTGGGATTATAATGCTTGATTCAAGTGTGGGTAAGCGAGAAGTCGAAGATTCCATTTGGTTTTATTTATACAGATGAACCAATTAGATCTTTCAATGTTTATTGGTTATTGTTGTTAAAGAGTCAAATATGTTTCAATCATTTGATGTTGTAAATTGTGAGCCTACGTCCCATTTCCTTGTTCAACATCTTGCATCAAATGTCATTTTATGACATCCTTTTTTTAATTCGATTACATTTGAACTGCGATAAACATGTTTTTTTGACCTCCAAAATTCAACATGCATCTTATAATGTTACTTCAAATTTCATATATTATGTTCACAAAACTTTAATACATTTATCTTGCCACCACATGAGTAGCCATTTTAATTTTCAACATTAGAAAGGAATGATAAAAAAACCTCCCTTCCACCCCCCATTGTAAGTTTGTGTTGGCAAAAAATCTCCATGGAAAAGGAGATTATGGTGATTTGGGGGGTTCACTCAACTACAAATTGGTGAATTCTTAACACCATGTGAATCAAAAGGTGACAATGGAAGTTTTTGCTTTCATGCAAAATGGTGCTTGAACTTCATCCTCCAACCATTGCATGTGACTAAAACTTAGGGTTTAAGGATTGTTAGCCAATGGGATGCATACATTACACCAAAACATGGCATATATGACTACACCTATGTTTGGGTTTGTAATTGTAATTGACCAATGCAACTACATGTGACTATAGTTGAATCAAACACGTTGTTTCTACCACTAGTCGTTTTTTTGTCCTTAGTTGCAAACACCATGTCACACATGTTTGTAGTCATATTCAGCAACCATAATTTTAACAATTTAACCTAAGTGAGAAATCTACATAACGTAGCCTTAACAACCTAAACTAGGATACAAGCCTAGCGCAGGTCATTTGGTTGTTAAAAAACCTAACCTACCTTTAGCCTATGCAACTTAGGCCAAGCTAAGTAACATTGCTAGGTGGCAAATAAATAGGTTGTAAGCATGAAAACTTCAACCCTTCACATTGAAGGACCATGCATTTAACCATTGCACTACTTTTCCATCATATAGTACCTTTTGTTATCATATTATTATGAATATATTTTTTCTAACCTACTTAGGTAGCCTAGCTTAACTTCCCCACCTACTTATGCTAAAATAGCTAGAGTAGTTACCTACCTAGGCTACAATAGTTAAAATAATTTAACTATTTTAGGCAATTCTAAAATATGTAGATTACTTTAAAATCCATAGGCTAAATTATAAGCTACTATAGGTTATTTTAAGATACTTTAGCTACTTAAAAATATAACTAGTGATAACCCGTGCCTGCAAGGCACGGCACGGCACGGCATTGAAGCAACGATGACCCCTGATGACGACCCCTGAAACCCTAAAGCTCAACGACATTCTACCATTTCAGAAAGTCATGACTATGGGAAATTCCTCGTCAAAATTATTATGTTAGTTATTTCTTGGAATGGCCCATTCCGCCACGTAGGAAAAGAAAGTACTTTCCCATCATACCCAATAGGGCACGAATGCATGCTTTCCCATCACTGTATGAGAGAGGGAAAAGAGACGTAAGCGAGAGAGGAGAGCAAAAAGAAAACGTTCGCATTGCAAGAAGACCACCCAGACGGCCCACAGTTGGACTCTATCATCTAGGTCTTATTCACACTTGTGCCAGGTCCATCAGCTGTCAGTTGGGCAATTGGGTATAGCCCTGTCAAAGATTGACTAACTGACAAACTTGCTAAATTAATATATTAGATATGTTAGAGTAGTAGATAATTGTTGTACCTACCTAAGCTAGAAAACCTATCCTACCTCCTAGCTACTTAGGTTTAAATACCTACGTTACCTCTTAACTACATGGTGTAGCTACCTTACAAACCTAAGGTAGTTAGTTAACAATTGGTCAAACAAAATCAACAAGATAACTACATCTCTTTCACGATGGCTATGAATCATGTACTTTTCATCATAGTCACATATGCATAAGCATGCCTAAAGTGGCATCAATGACATGAAGGCACCCACATGTGACTACATGACTAAATTGAACAATACCATAGTACCTTTCCAAACTTAGAACCCTACGTTGTGGGCAGGTGGAATACTTTTTTTCTCCTCTGAAGAGACCTTGTTGATAGGCTGCACTAAAGTTTTTTCCTGCCCGGATCTAGTTACAAACTTAGAACCCTAGGTTTCGGGCAGGTTCCACTAATTTATTTATTTCTGCCCGTATTTAGTTACAAACATATTTATGATCCTAAGTTTCAGGCCGGTATTAAAAACTTTCTCTACTGAAGAGAGCTTGTTGATAGACTGCCCAATTTTTTTTGTTTCTGCCCGCATCTAGCTACAAATTATATTCCTAAGTTTCGGGCCGGTGGAAAAAAAATTCCCCCATGAAGAGACCTTGTTGATAGGCTACACTAAAGATATGCAGAACCCTAGGTTTCGGGCAGGTGGTGAAAACTTTCCCCTCTGAAGAGACCTGTTGATTGGGATGAAGCGCGAAGCCCAGGTGCAAGAGAGTGGAGGGCGATGGTGCATTAGGGTTTGGAGCACGTCGTGGTTGTTGTTGCCTCGAAGTCCATGACCGCGCGGCAATCGCTAGCACAAGCCACTGTTTGTTGTACTTTCCAAAGGGATTTTGCATCCTTTGCATGTGAGTTTTGTTGGAGGTTTGGGGGTGCCCTGATGCTTTTTTTCTGATTCTTCTTGCCGTGCTGTTTTTTCTTAGGGTAGGGTTTCCGAGAGAGAGAGAGAGAGAGAGAGAGAGAGAGAGAGAGTTCTCTGAACCCCCCTGTCGTTCTTGTTGTCGAGGCATTTTTGTATTTCGCCTCTTTGTTTTGTTTGCGGCTTTCTTGTTGTTGTTGTTGTTGTCGTCCTCCAAATCCTTGTTTCAAATTTTCCTTGAAGCTTTGTGGTTTCTGTGTTGTTGTTTTTTTGGGGGGTTTTGGTTTTGTCTCTGGCTGATTTTTGGTCTCACAGCTCCAGTACTAGGGCACAATTTTGAGCTTCGGCGTGGCAACCTCATCAGTGTTGATGCCTGCCCCAGTCATGTGCATGTCTGTATGCATGTTCAATTGTGTGTCTTAATGTTAAAACTTTGCTGGGGTTTTGTCTCTTGTGGTATGCATTTTGGGGTTTTGAAGATATTGCTGATGTTATTGCCATGTAGTTAGTTGATGGTGATCCTTTTTCAGAAGACGCTCTGTATTCTTCTCTGTACAATCAATCAATCCTGCATACTCCTTCTCATTATGGATCTTTTTCATATTACTCTGTAACAGTCCAAATGGATGAGCTTCTCTCCAGCATTTAAGACAAACCTTCAAGAATTGCAAGCCTGGAAACCAAAATAAATAAAAAAGTTTGATCCATGGCTTTTTCTGCCATTGGTTTTAGCTGTTTTTTGCTTTTCTTATGGATGTCGGGGGGTTTCAGAATGTGAGGAGTATTTTGTGTGAAGAAAACTGGTGGGACTAGGGTTAAGGGGAGTCAGTCTTTCTCAAAAGGTGGCCAAGGGGCTATAGTTAAGAGGCCCAAGGACGGAAAAAAAGGATCGAAGAAGTAAGGCAGCAATGGGAGCACCCAAACAGAAGTGGACGGCTGAGGAAGAGGCAGCCCTCCGTGCAGGGGTTGAGAAATATGGACCAGGGAAGTGGAGAGCAATTCAGAAAGACTCCAAATTTGGGCCATGTCTTACATCTCGATCAAATGTTGATCTCAAGGTAAGATTCTCTACTCATCACAAGCATGGGGATGAAATCAAATGCAATCGAGCAAAATCTGTGATCATCTTCCAAGTTGAATTTCCTAGCAAGGATATTCAATAGATTTGTATTAGGTTTGGTTCTTTCTGGGTGGTTTCCAGGATTCTGTTTGTCCTTTCTTTTTCCAAATCCCTTCCAAACTGCAACATAAAACCCAGCATGCAGATGTTTGTATCATGATGGTTTGTCTCAAAATTTTGGTGGATTATTGTATACTTGTCAGTGTGGAGTCATGGCAGCAGCTTGTCACTGCTATTCATGACAAAGGTGATGGTCTGACAATTTGTGAGTGACACTCATACAGTTCTGACTGCACTTTGTTCCTGTTGTGTTAGTTTTGGCCAGCTGGAACTCACAGCACAGTTTTACCTTCAAAGTATTTTTGATGAGTTTTCCCTGCAGTCTTGTAGATATGTATGGTCTTTTCCAATTATCCTCCCACCATAAAAGTGGTTGGATTATGCAACCATTCCTTGTTACTTTCTTTCCCAAGTCCATGACACCTTTTCATGAAGGGTCATCTTTATTTCTCAAAGCCCCTTCTCTTCTTGTTATTTTTTGGCATTGAAAGTCGACAGAGAGTTTCAGTAGGGTTTGAAGTTGATTTGTCCTTCAGGAGTATTTTTGTCCTTAAAAATACTTTGACAAAAATACTCCTGAAGAAGGACAAATCAACTTGAAACATAGGCAGAATTAGGCAAATACTGTATATCATGTGTTTCAAAGAAGCATAATATTATGGCTTTGAATGTTAAATGCTTTGATAATGTACACCAAGATGAATGGGTTGGGTTAAGGAGTGACCTAAGTTCCAAACAGTGTGAGGAATAGCATGTCTTCATCCTTCACAGAACATCCCACTCATCACAGAGCATGACAATTTTCACTCTTGGTTACATTTTTACTATATGGTGGTCATAATCAAAAGTAAAAACATTAAGATAGGAATGTAAACTGTGGTTGTATGTGCTTTGATGGCCATTATGTATGGAACAAGCAGAGCAGGATGTTCCATTTTGGCCTTGTTGCAACCACATTTTTAGTGGTACAGGTGTTCTACTGAAAGAATGATTCTGGTGGTTGTAACGGCAGGACAAGTGGCGGAACATGAGTGTTAGTGCGAATGGGATGGGATCGTCAAGGGAGCGTGGGAAGCCACTGGCTCTGATGCCTCCTCCTGGGATGTTGACTTTGATGGATGAGGCATTGACCATTGATCCATTGGCAACCATTGCACCTGCAGATGGTTCATATGATGGTAAAGGCGATGGTGCGGACACATCCTCTGATCGCAAATCACTGGGGCCTAGGTAAGTAGCCTGACACAACAGGGCCTTGAATGCAAGTATGGAATATAGTTCGAATTCCTGTCCTCATACTAGTTGTGGTTTGCTTCATTCTAGAGAAGTTTTCACATCTGCTTGGATGAACTTGGTGAATTTCCACCACATGTTTTTGCCCCCTTCATTTAGTAAGTTTGAGACTGGGTTTCTGTCACAGAGACTCTATGAGAAGGTGTGGTTATGACACATTGATAACCTTTGGATTTCCTATTAGGCACAGTTTTTGGCAGCATCTTGTGTAATTTTCTTTGGTATCATCTTGAAATGTTTTGCTTAAGAGCCCCACTCATAATGTCTTCGGCAGCATCTTGTGTAATTTTCTTTCGTATCATCTTGAAATATTTTGCTTGAGTGCCCCACTCATAATGTCTTTTTAGTTGCTCTGGCACTGTTCTCCTTTTGAGAAAGAGTGATGGTGCAGCTGGGGTCATTTTTTCTTTGTGGTGGTGCATTCTCGTGCCTAGACGCTGCCAGCAGTGATACACAGTCCTTTTCGTAGGCTCTGACTTTGGGATGTTTTTTAATATCCCAGTGATTCAATTTTGGTGGTTGTAGATATGATGACTTGGTATTGGAGGCTGTTTTGGGACTGAAGGAGCCATATGGGTCTAGCAATGCAACCATTGCCAACTTTATTGAGGTACCATTTTTCTGTCTTGAGGAATTTTTTTTTTGGCCTGGTCCTGGTTACCTCAGTCATAAGTATGGAGATTTCTCAACATCCATGAGAGTTTTTAACTCATTTCTCTTAAAATGTGCCCAGTTTGGAGTTTCCACTCATCAGCTCATTGCTATCCTATGGTTGAAGTGTTTTTCGAAGGTTCCCTAATGGGTTGTTGATAATAATTGTCAACTGTGTAAACAATTGAGAGCTAATTCTGAAATTTATTGATGTTGGTGTGTGATACAGGAGCGATATCCAGTGCCGTCCAATTTTCGAAGACTTTTGACAACCAAGCTCAAATCATTAACCCTCTCGGGCAAGCTTGTGAAGGTCAGATTTTTTGACTGTCTTAAGTTTTCTGAACAAGACAAGGAAAAAGTAACAGATTAAATAGTGTTATCATGTGTAGGTTGTAACTTTATTAATGTGGATTTGCCAATCTTTTTTATGTCTGGCAATTTGTGTGCTTCAATAGGTTCGGCAAAATTACAAGATCAATGAGGGCAAAGAGAGTCCTCCAGTAACAGAATTGCCTGAAGAAAGGGAGCATCCTGTGGGGGGTAGTGATGGAAAACCACCCAAGGTGAGTCGACACCGACGACCAGACGGACAGAGTGATGATATCAGCAGGATGCGAACACCACGGTTTCCACGAGACCCTTCTGACCCTTCAAGAAAGATGAGGACTGATTTGGTTCCTCACAAAAAGCCAAAGATGGATATTGAGCACATTGCTAGAGTGAGAGCTAAGACAGCTGAAGAGGCAGCCCGAGTCGCCACAATTGCAGTTGCAGAGGCAGAGGCAGCTGCTGCTGCAGCTGAGCAGGCTGCTTGGGATGCAGAGGCTGCAGAAGCAGAAGCAGAGGCACTTGAAGCAGCTGCTGAAGCAGCTATGGCAGCAATCAGACCTCCTAAGAAATGTAAGTCCTCTCACTGTGTTAATTTAGGTGATCTAATCCCTCTGTCATGTTTGAGAATTATTGTATGTGAATTTATGGTATATGCAATACCATATGTGCTGCTGTCAAAGGTCTCTGAACATGTGTATGACTGTCACTGTTTTTCAAAATGTTCATCAGTTTTTTATTTTGTTTCTCTGCTCCTTCAGAGAGTTGTGTTTCCTCTTTTCATCCTTGCAGATATGTTGCTATGTTGTCAGATTTGAAATCTCTTCAACCTTATTAGTGGGTCATCTCTCAACCCTATTCAGGTTGACTTAGAACCTAAATCCAGAGAAGGTCTCAGTACTTATGAAGACATTGGTATATGTGAATTTTCCTCAATGTTGAAATTGTTTAAGTTGCCAATATTCCCAAAACTTCTCAGTGAAGTGAAGGATACAAGGATCCAAGTGTTCCACAAGTTGCATTGGCTCTTCGGGGTGTTCAGAATTTGACCAGTTGGGGATTGTATCCCAAACCTCCAGCATATCATAACATACTGTTTGTACTAAGTGCTGGAAACTGTGTCACATTTGAGACATACAATGATCTGGGAATGGAAAACTTTTATTTGATGCAATGTGTTTGATCTACAAACCACATGAATATGTTAACTGAGTTTCCAGTGTGCCTATCTATAAGTGTCCAGGGTTGCGATTTATGACTGGTTTTTTAATTATCTGAATTTGTGTGAAGCCTATGGGATTACTGCTTGATGGCAGTCAAGTTAATGGGGTAAGAGCCTAACCACAAAAAAGGGGGACCATTGAAGCTCTGGACCCCCTCAGTCGTTGGGTCAAATGTGCTTAGTCACAGTAATGGATTGGTTTGAATGGCTTAGACATGGACTAAACTGAACTGATGTGGGTGAATGCAGCAATGCGAGCAGTGGCACTTGCACAGGAAGTAGCAGTAGATGGTTAGTATCTGTGGTTGAACTTGTATTATGCAACAAGGGGTGCCTCCCCTTTCTCTTGGGCTGTCAAAGAGTCTGCCATGGCCGACAACCAAAAAATAACTGTTTGGTCTTGACCTTCCAAAGGCACTTGTATTGTAACGACCTGTCCTGTTTATATAGACACGTAGTGGCCCAGGGAGTTTTTTAGGGAGTTTTTTTTTCCAGGGGGAGAAAAGGAGGATGACAGATAGATCATTTGTTTGGTGGAAGCTTTTTTAGGGTGCTCGGAAATGTGGGTATGACGTCTCAGTATTTGTGACCAGGTATCCTGTAGTCTCATTTGTCAAGGCTGTTTGAGAGCATTTGTAAGACACTTCTTTTGTGCATTTTAAAGTCCCCAATTGAAACCTCTCCTGGTATTTTTATGCACTGTAGATTCACTGTGTATGTACCTGTCAGGGTAGTACTTTTACAGAAATCCGTGGACAGCTCACAATCCATTGCATCTCTCTACACATCACCTGGGAGAAGTAAGTTTGTCAGGGGTATTGAGCATCATGTTGGGGGTAAATTTGACATTTCTGTAACACAAATCTGATGTCCAAACCTGATAGTATCCAGGATAATTTTTCTGGAGGAATTTCACTAATCTTTGGTGAAACTTGCCTCAGATACACCCGTAAGACAATATCCTGAATTTGGAATCTGCAGCATTGTGGACGGTTGAATGGCATAACTTTCGAATGCCTTAAGGGCCCCAGGTAAAGCTAGAAACACATCTGATACCCCTTGGACTAATTTCCTATTGAATTTTGAATGTATTTAATGCCTGTATTGATGTGTTTTTTTCACTTGATGAGCTCTGATGTTTTCAATATACAATCTGCCCCACTTTGTGTGATGCAGTATTACTGACAGTTGGGGACAGTTGGGGTCCACGTCTTTTTACTTCCCTACTCCCAAGAACTGTTTCAAACATCACAACAATTCGTATTTATATTAGCTTCAGAATTGCCTGCACTATCTTCACCCATTTGCACAACCAAAGTCTTGTACTCATTTAACTTGTTTAGATGGAGACAATATGCTAATGCATTTTGTTTTTCGTGTTCCTAAAGAATCTTCAACCCTAATTCTTGTAATGCTCTAGGTTTGAGACCTCTCAAGTGATGTTTGAAGTGTCACATGTCACTTGTTTTAACACAATTTGTGATCAATGTAATGTAGTAGTATATACACATTTTACACTACAATGCGATATACCGATCTAAGGATTGCCATTATATCATTCTTATGTTGATGTAATAACATGATATACTATAATGCAGTACTATAATCTAACAATTGGGAGTATTTACTTATGTTTTGTAACATGTTATAAAATGCACGACTGCAATTTGGCTACATTTGTGACTACATTTGGTATAAAATGTTGTAAGTTACAAAACAATACCAGATTTGGTTACAAGTAAACAAGTCTTAGAATTGGGATAGAATAATCACATGCTATACTTTATAGATTGTAGAAGTTTGGGTTGTATTCATGTAACTTGGAACATACAACATGATATGGTATGCTTCTCAACATCATATAATATATTAGAGTTTTCGGTAAGGTCAGGAAAACATAACACCAGAACCCTGAGTTTGGTCCAAAACCAGGTGAGATTTTCTTAAAAACCTGCGAAACAAATACATTAACATTCAAGGGTGGTGAAACTTAGAAAAGCAGCATTCTTTGTGGTAAACTGAGTTTCATCCTGTTTTGACCCCCCTCTTTCCTTTTTCCTGAGCGCTTCCACTGTTGCTACATATATTTTCACTGCTCCTGCCTGTACAACTACTATAATTAGTCTCAAACCTTTTGCTGAGATATTAATTAAATTTCTTTACTTTGTGGACCTCACTCAAAGAGGGGATAGGGGGTGAAAGGAGGCCCAAAGACAGGGTGAGAAGATAGGGTGACTTTAATGAAAACTCTATTGTCCTAGTTTTACAGTTGGAGTTATTTTTGTGTAACATGTCAAATGTGACACATTTTTTTTGTTATATATTATACCCATTTCAAATAAACACCCTACATACCACATTATTGGATGTTAATTTTGTATAACGGCAAGACATATATTGAAAATGTGTTATTTTCACATGAGGTTTTGGCAAATGTTACTTCCCTCAATTGTCACATGTTGTAAGGTCTGTTATAGCACGGTGTGACTATTGACTATTCATAGTGAGTTTATACCAACATTGTCCAATTCTTGATTTTAAAGGAACCTTTGATCCTACCTTTGAAACTTTTAACGTTTTTTTATGAACCTTTGGTTCAGTCTTGAAACTAGTTTTTTAGATTTCTAAAACCTCTAGTTCTAGTCTATTCTTAACATAATTGGAGCCTAGTCTAGTTTAAAATCAAGTATGGTTTCATCTCCATTGCACATGACTAAATATGATTAATTTTTACTTTTTTAAAATATTAGTTTGTTCAACCAATCCACACACAAGATAGAGATAATATAATATTAATTATGTACAACCAATTAAAACTAACTACTTGCATTAGAAAAAAGAGTAAGCTTTTCTTCCTTTTTTCAAAGAATTATATTTATATATCTTTAGAATTAAATTTGTTAAAAAATGGACAACACTTTCAAGTCAAGTTGGAATTTCATTTCTTAAAAAGTTGAAATGATTGATGCAATTCCAATTGTAATTCCAACAAAAATGTTAACCCTATGGTCTAAATACCCTAGAACTTGACCTACAACCTAGACTTGAACCTTCCTAAAATCAAGAACATGCCACTAGTGTACTTGTTTGGTAGAACCTTTTCAAGTTCAACTCTCAAGTGCAGAATAATTATTTTATTTTAAAAAATTCTACTTTGGCAATAAAAATAAAAAACTTATGAAATTTCAACAATAAATATAGTCAATTTCTTTCGTACGTCTCTAGATTTTGAACCTCTACCATAATGAGACCTTTTACAACATTTTCCTCCCTTGTAATTTCAACATTTCAAATAGACAATTTCTAGAAAATTTGGGATTTTCAAAAATAATTAAATCAGTACTAAACTTGAAAGCATATTATGTACATTCATGTGGAATTGAATCTTAATAGAAATGTTTGTCCTTGTAGTGTTTTTTGATGAATTTTCTATCTCTTCAAATTTTCTTATCCATTCATAAAAATCAAAAATTTATATCCTATTGCACTTCTTGTCTTTCCATTTGTTGAAATGAATGTTTCAAAATTAAAAAACTATTTGATGGACGTGTGTTGAAATGGCCAAGGTATTACGATATTTAACTCTCATCACCTGGGCTAATTTCTTTCTCATCCCCCACCCATGAACTTGAAAAGATGAGTTGTACAAAGTGAGAGACTATTTGACTCATCACTTGGGCTAATTCCTTTCTCATCCCCACCCATGAACTTGAAAAGATGAATTGTACAAAGTGAGAGACTATATAACTCTCATCGCCTGGGCTAATTTTTTCCTCATCCCCCACCCATGAACCTGAAAAGATGAACTGTACAAAGTGAGAGAGACTATTTAACTCTCATCACCTGAGCCAATCATTGTAGTTCGCCAATAAGAACAGTCATTTCCTGCTACTGGCGCTCTAGGAGGGCCCTGGTAACATGTACAGTTTTTCCAGGCTCCCATGAAGTTTCATAATGCTTTTTATGCAGCTTGTCATTCAAAAAAGTACAGTACAGGGGGGCATTCTATGGCTTCCATTGGGCATGCTATTATAGCAAGATGCACACCAAGGGGGATAGTAGCATAGGGGTATACTTTTTTGCTTTACAAAGGGCAAAGTCCATGAATGGGGGGACCTTCACAAATATGCAAGGTCAGACCTGTTTGCTGCCTAGGTCCCTTATTTTGGGAATGGTGAAGGGTTTACCTATGGATGTCATGGCATGCCATTCTTTAGAATTCATACAATTATCATGCCATGCCATATAAGATGCAATCCACATAAATGCATGGAGTCTCATGTCATGGTATACAAGGGTAACATTGTATGACAATTGTATATTTAACCTTGTGGTCAAATGGCATGGTGTGACATGCCATGTTAATTGACAATACAAGTTTCACATAACATTTGGGAGTGTGAAGCTTAGTGATTTTTGGGGTGGTGAACAATGCATATTTTTATATTCTTTTTCACTCTTTGGATTTTTCTACTTTTTTGTAAAGAATTGATAGAATATTTCTAGTGTATGTGGAAGGTGCCTTATCCTCACTAAATGTTTTTGCCTCAACCAAGCATTTTGATGACCCTTGCACATAAGGTGCATCCTTTCCTCTAAAATGATTCATAATCAATTGTTAAGAAAAGGAAGATTCTACATGTTCTTTACACCAAGTAAGGATTTGGAATATGGTTGTTCTAGGAATTTGGGTATTGTGCTTTGGCTCCCACCTTCCATAGGCCCTCATTCGTAGAACATCAAAATTCTCTATCCTTACCAATGTTGGGAGGTTCTTTGAATTTTCAAAGAATCATTGACTTTGGGTACTTGAACTTTTTTATTTCAAAGAACCAATTGACATCATTTTTTTAAAAAATTGTTTTAAAAAATTTGGTTAAGTTTGGTTCTTTCATTTTTTGCAAATTCTAAGATGGGTTCTTTCATTCTTTGCACATGGGTTTGGTAAATTTAAATAGCCATTCTCTAGGTTGGTGTTCTTATGAATCTAACTTGTTAGATGAGATGGTTCTTAGGCAAAAAAAACTTGATCAAACTATAGTCTCTTGATTATTAGAGCATAGGTGATGGATTGCCTTACCCTAAGGTCAATTTCGTCATTAAATAATCCTCAAAATAATGAAATGAAATTTTGTGAAAATTTGAAGTTGACATGTTGAAAATCATCATAATTACCATAAGTTACACTCTAAATAATTTCATTATTCATATCACAATATTATAGTAGATGATGGAAAATATATATAATTTCAAATTTTAAAAAATGATTTTTTAAAAAATAAAAATTATTTGTTTTGTCAATGTGGAAACTGACCTTATGCTATTATATTTGTAATTTACATTAGACACCAAAGCCTCTTTGCAATCAATTTTTTTCCATTACACATGAAAACCTTTCCACAATTAAATTTTTTTCAATGAACTTACAAGGAACAACTCACATTGCTACAATACACATTGTTTACCGAATCTCTAAACTCAGATGAAAAATCTTGAAAGGTGAAGTTTCAATTTATTTCAAATGTATGGGGGGGGAGGATATAAACTACAAATGCCTCAAACCTCACTCATTGAAGATTCAAAGATGTCCAATATTTTTCCCACTTTGATAAAATGACAAACATTAAAAAAGAGGAACATCACAAAAATCCATGAATTATTTTCACTCAACCTCATCTTCAAAGTTAACATCTAGTTCTTTTGTCGTCTTTGATTTCATTTGATGTGGATCACATGGCCAATTTTTTTTTTACGAAGATTGGGTGGTCAAGATGGTAAATTTATAAATAACATCTAGAAAGTGTAATGAAGACTCCAACAATTGAAAAAAATCTTTTCATTTCAATTTGGTAGGCTTGAATCCCAAGAATATATTGAACCAATAAAATCACAATTGAAAATCTGTGCTCCTTGATGTGTCATGAACACAATACTCACTTGAAGTTGTCAACATCAACATGATAACATCAAAATGCATCAAGTTTCTATGTAAAAAGTTGTTTTAAAATTTATGATTTATGGTTTGACAAAAATCATTGAACTCAAATTTGAAGTTTTGCACCTACCTAGTCAAGCAAGATGGGCATCAACACCTTGTAATAATGAACTAGTAAAGGAAGCAACAAATGCTCATTATATTGAACAACCATTGCATACACATTTTCATGACCTAGGTAATTGGTCACAATTAAAGCACATATTTTTGAACCTCACATCCAACATCAAATCTAGTTATTGTGACCTTTTTTCTATCAAACCCATGTTAATTGAATAGGAAAGGGTCAAGGACATCCAATACTTGGCACTTCATGTAAATGTGAAACCATGAGTTTTTATAGCTAATCTACACCAAAAACATTTTCCTCCATATCAATTAAGCTACAATGAACAACATGATGTTAAAAACGTTGTCAAGAATTTCACATGTCTTGGTTATGTAAAATTGCAAAGTGTCCTTAAGGAGCCAATGTCTATGGCTTTGATTCAAAACACACCTATGCATAATTGGTGACAATATTTTCATCATAGCTTCATGAGTTGCCCAACTTTTTGGAAATGGAACATGGCTTTGCAATGCCACAAATTGTCTATTATAACATAATGCAATGGTGCTCTAGTAAATCAAAGCATCTTAAAATAATTAAATGTGATTTCCAAAGTTGCAATCAATAGCAAATAACAAGATAGATCACAAGGAACCATGCATAAGGCACCTATGGAACCAAAATCAACCATCGAATTTTGAACATGACAAAATTGAACATGAAAAAAAATCAATCGTGGAAAATAATCAACCAATGACAAATTAACCACAAAAAATTTGGCCATGAAGGTCCAAGAAAATCTATTACAATAAAATACTTAAACACCAAAATCCACCAAAAACTCAAGGTTGATTTTCCTACAAATGCCAAGTCATGAAAAAATACCATTATCACTTAGTTCACAAATGTGCACTTAAATGCCATGTAATTGTTGTTATTGCTTTTCAAATGTTGATGTTGGGTGGTTTTGCATTGTGCAATGATTTTTAATTCCACAAAAAAATTGATAATTTTCATCCAACATTTGAAAATTTTGAAAAAACAATGAGAATATGTAAAATGATAAACCATGAAACAGAAAAGGTTATAGGCCAAAAAATACATCATCTTCACTGGGGTGTTCAATTTGTGGGGGCTAAAACCAAAATCCATGCAAACCTTGTCCCACACCTAACTCCCCTTGGTAAGTTTTTTAATCACATGACACATCTTTAGATGTTGGCTTGGGCATACTTTGTTCATGCATAATGTAATTTTCCATCTAACTTGTCATTTGAAATAACATATTGACATACCTTAGAAATGCATGCCCAAAACAAGAGCCATTAGATGGTTCAAACATGCCAAGGTCATCACATGAAACAATTGAATTGAAAAATGTCACACAAGTTTACAAATTGAACCTTTCATCTTTGACATTGGCCACAATCTTTTATGTGAGTGAAAATTTGTTGAAGAGTTGTTTCAACTTCATAATCATCACAACACCATTCATATCATCCATGTCAAACCATCTAACACCAACATGTTTGGGCTTTGGGTTATTGGAGAAAAAATTAACAACAATCTCGAAAACATTGTGGGCCCTTTTCAACATTCAAAGATCAAAAGTTCATGTGGCTAACAAACATGAATGACCAAGGCATCTTGCACATATTCTACCAAGGTCTGATTCATTAGTGCAAGGTGATAACATTGTGTGATGGACCAATTTTGGCACATTCAAAGTCCATACATGAGTGAATTTTTTTTGCAATCCTTTTGTTAACCTTTTCGTAATTCCAAGCCTTAACCTCAAATTCATTTTTGAAATAACACAACTTTGTCTAAATTGATTCAATTGCTTTGATTTACGTGGCTTATTTTTTTATTATATAAATATATTATAATGGTAAATATCAACTTGGGCTTTTGTATTCACATCAATTAATTAATTATTTTTCCAATCCTAATTATGTTTGAATAGGGAGATTGTTAGTGTTCATCATGCCTTAGGTCTTATTGAATGATATCATTTGTTTTAAACCATTTTTCATATTGATAATACAAATGAGTTGTTTTTAAACTTTTAAATAATTTTATGTTCATTATGAATTTTAAAATATATTTAACTTTAGAGCATCCATTTAAAAATAATTATGTTTATTTCTCGAATGTTGATTTTCAAATGTCATATAAATATGTTTCACCAATTCATGTGATTGATTTTTTTTAAAATATTTTTTTCATTGAAAACAAAGTTCACATAATTTTTCACAAGATCTATCCACATATTTAAGAATTCTAAGATATTATGAAACCATTTCTAGTTGTACAAATGCTTTATGCACTACATTACACACAAATTATCACACATATTTGAGTCCAGACAATGAAATATTCAATACAATTATCATAGAACCTTCAATTACATTTCATCATTTGCAAAAATAGTGATGTGACATCCATTTTGGTCTAGTGCACCATGCTTTCACCTTGCAAGAATAATTTTTTTAATAAAAATATTCTTAGAATGGAATGCCACCTTTGAGCATAACTCATATGCCAATTTGTGGAACCAAATTCAACATTATTTAATGGCAAACAATTTTTGATCACAAACAACATGATATCCTTGAAGAACCCTTTTACATCTCATGGATTTTAAGGAATGGATTCGAAAAGGAAAAGAATTGGAGATGGCATTTGGGGTTATTTTCCATCACTTATTAACTAGTTCTGCTCAAGAGAACTTTGGGGATGAACCTTTACCTTCTTTCAATGCCTTTTATGTATAGAGGAGTGGTATTGTTCCGCATGTTTCTTATGGTTATTATGCCATTAATCTTATGGTAAGCAATGAGGTCTTTGCAACAACTTGTGCCCAAGGCCAAAATCTTTGAGCAAATCATTAGATCATTATGGCAAACTATGCATTGCATGATTTGACAATTATTCAAATCAACATGTTAGTTATTGTTCACCTTAAAGAAAGCCCAAGTGGTTGAATTCCTATGGTGAGGCTTCTAATTTTTCCCTTGCTTCTTCAAACTCTCCAACAACATCTCTTGCACAAGAAGCTCATTGTTGTTGGTGTTAGAAAGGTCATTTTGCTTTACATTAATGTTCACAATGATGATGATGCATATTCTACCGAGCTCCCAACTACAACATAAAAATCATTAATGTTTGATTTAGGTTTCATGTTAACACTAGCATATGGAGTTAGAAACTTTATGAAAACAACATTAAGGAATCAAAATTGTGAAATAAGTGTAAGAATCATAAAAGTCGTGATTTGTGAGGGTGGATAGACATGTGCAAATGGTAATAACACATATCAACAAGTGAAAGAATAGAGAAGCAATAGGGCAAAGAAAGCTAACCCAATTGGAGAATGACAACATAAGATTTTGGCTTGCAACGAACCAAGTTTTTGATTGATAACAATGTAAGAAGCGAAGTGCCAACAAGTAGATACAAAGAATACCTACGATAGTTGTATAGTGCACCTTGAGATCAATGATAGGAAGAAATATAAGGCACAAGAGGGAAAATGTAAGAAAGACAACACAACTTTATTTGCTGAAAATCCTTTCACCTTTGTCTAGGTTGAACTTTGATGCACTTGCTATATTTGAGTAAAGGTGTAAAGGGAAGAGGCAATGTAAATAATGCTCCCTCAGAACATTCCAATGTTACGTTCAAAAACAAATCCAAGATTTATTTTATTTTATTGTGTTCCCACCTTCTCCATCACATTCAAACTCAAAAAAATTGAAAACCCTTAGATTGTGTTTGAAAAAATTGGTGATTTTCAAAGTATTAACAAATTAGATTTTAGAAAACCTTGACCATTTGTGGGTGTTGGAGTAAAGGTGAAATTGGGTATGAAAAAATTCATTTTGTTAGGTTGCATGGAACAAGGAACAAATATGAGATTTTGGGACTTGTTGGGGGTGGAGCTAAGGGTGGGTTTTTTTAATTAATTGAACCCCGTTAATTATATGCATATATAACTAGTCAAAAAACTTGCAAAGGCTTGGTCCAAATTCTAAGAATTGATCAACATTGGTCTTTATTTGACACATAATTTAATTTTAATATAATTTGTTGCTTTTGGGGATATGAATAAATTATAATTATTTTTTGGTTCGATGTTGGTCATCATTTAACACATATGAGAAATGTAATTTGAATTTTGGTATCAATGTTAATGGTGACTCTTTAAATTTTTTTACTATGGAATGATATTTCTAATATTCATTCCACTTACAATTGTAATAAGCCCCATAGGGCAAGCTACCATTCCATTAGGTGGGTATGTAATGGGTTTTACTAGCACATGTTTCGAAGCATTAATGGTTTTGCACACCATTGATTGATATCTCAAGAATGTTTTTCACCTTTGATTCACATTACAAATGAAATTGATTGCACCACAAGTGAAAATGTTAGATGGTTGCATGTACCATCTAGCTAAAACCTAAAAAAAAAATGCATGAATAGATACCCTCCCTCTTTACGAAGGGGCAATAGTTCAAACCCAAAATTGTGACAGCCAATTTTAGGAATAGAATTTGCATGTAGCCAATGAGATGGTTGAACAAGCTCTCAAGAAGGCTCATCTTTTTTTCTTGGTGAGAGGTGTGGGCATAAATTTAAATTTTTTAATTCTCCCACCATGTTTTCAAATGATCCCAATGATATACTCCAAGTTTCAATTTTCAGAATTAATATTTTTAATTATATATATATTTGTGATGTGTGAATCAAAATGGCTCATTGGAAGAAATAAATAAATAAATAAAAATAAATAAAATTGAGAGGCACCCCCCTCTATTTTTTTGGGCAAAAGTTGAGAATTTTTGCTGAATAAACACTCCACAGAGTACACTGGAAAGCAGGTTTTTCCTCAAAAAAATCTTTTTCTTTTGCAAAATTACAAAAAAATGCCCCCTTGTTACCAAACATAACCATCCCTAAGGAGAATTCACATGCCCTCTTTTCATCCATGCAAAGAATAGTTATGACATTTTCATCCATGCAAAGAACAATTAAAGATTCGTTGGAAGCCACAGTGGTGATAAATTCAAAAATAAAATCATTAAGTGTTAAAACCTAGGGTTAGGGATAATTTTGAGGGCATTACTAGACTAAGGGCCTGTAGGTGGTGATAGCCAAGTGTGAAGTGCAAACCTATTTCTGAAAATGCTCTCATCCAAGGACTTTAAAACATCTCCACTAATGGATTGTATTATTAAAATGTTTGAGTGATAAATTTTTTAAAAAAATGTGAAAATTGATTTTTGCATTGCACTTTTATATGCTTTTGCATATCATATTAAGTCCTCTTTACACTAGAGACTAAAAGCCCATGATCATTGAAATACAAAATATGTGATTACAGGAAAAAGATTGTGAAAGTATAAGTTCATTTTGATTAGAGGTAAAGCTTGAAGGCTTAACCAAGGAAATGAAGGCAAATGAAAATTTGACATAGAATCCTAAGTGAGAGCTTATGTATAATGTTTCATGGTCTAACGGAGGTTAAGTTGGGCCCACCTATTTGAGATGACACTAGCCTAACCATTGTTAGACAATTACTTTAAAACATTCCCATTGGTTGAAATTCTAGGGACGAGTAATTGGAATTGGTAAATGGGAGATTTTTGGAATCCTTCGTATGGTCGTCCATAAACCATTCCAAAGACAATCTGAGAAATAACTATCTCATTTTCAAGCTTAACTATTTCATTTTATTAAAAAAAATTCTTTTTCCTATAAATTTTCTTAAGAACTATTTGAGCTTTGCGTTGCTGTGCTACCAATGATGACCAATTATTTTAAATTTTTTTAATGTTTTCGTATATTTATGTCAATGTCAAATTTAGTTTTAAATTAGTATTCATTTCATGAACATTAAAAGACACATGTTAATTTTAAAAAACATACCATGTTGGTGGATAAGAAAAAGAAGTGAGGTAGTTAATGTGTCTTTTCATGTTCATGAATGTATATCAATTTAGATTAAATTTGACATTGAACTAAATATTGATAAATGATTGAAAATTGTATGAAAACATAAGAGAAAAAAAAGAAAAGAGTTGATTGTCACTAGTAGTCTGCAACAATGCAAAGCTCAAATTTAATTTAAGATTTTTGTTAAGTGGGCACAAAAGTTGGTTATGCCATGAGGTAAAAAAAATCTTAAATTAAAAAAAATAAATTAATGTTTTTTTGAAGCATTGATTGTAGAATTGTGATTGGTTAGAATTTATTTAAATATTTTTCCTGCATTTGTTTTATGTGCAATAAAAAAAAGTATTTTAGAATACTGGCATTTCTTTCCAAAATTTTCAACCTTTAAATTTTTTTTGAGATATTGATTGCAAATTCGTGATTGGTTGGAATATATTTTTTATGTAATTATTTTATCTTTTATAAAACAAATATTTAACCCGATTTGGTTCACTTCTAATGTTAAGATATCTCAACAAAGTTTATTTTCACTTTACATTACACTTGGGAGCCTGGGCCTAAATGGTTGTTGAATTTCCATGGGATGGCCTTTGGATGAGTTTAGAAGGCTCTCATAATTTTCCGTGGTCACAGGCCCTCACCATTATGCTTTTGTTGGGGACGATATCAACCAAATGACTCCTTTTAATTGGCCAGTCAGAGTGAGTTATGTGTAAAATAGCCCTGTCTTCACCCTGACTTTGGGCCTCCTTTCACCTGCTATCCCTTCGTTCAGTGGTATCCGCAAAGTAATGAAATTTTATTAAATCTCAGTATGAAATGCTGAAACTCAACACTTAATGCACAACGTTCGAGAGTAATCATAGTCGTTGTACAGGTAGGAGCAATGAAAATATACAGGTAACAGCAATAGAGGGGTTAAAAAAAAACCAAAGACTTGATGAAACTCAGTTTACCACAAAACTTGATGGTTTTCTGAATTTCACTCCCCTTAATGCTAATGTACTTTCTTTTTTGTGCAGGTTTAAAAAAAATCTCATCCTGTGTATGACCAAACTCAGGGTTCTGGTGCTGTGTTTTCATTACTTTATGGATAACTCTAATGCTTTAAAAAAAAATTGTTCAAATTATTTATGGGTGAGGAGGTGTGGGAACATTTAATTAACATTTAATTTTTATGATGAATGTATTAAATATTAATACAAGCCCAACCGGCGCGGGGATGCTCTTACTTGCATTAAAAAAAAAAAAAGATGAATAGACAAGATCCAACAAGAAATATATGTAAAATCAATGGTTGAAATAAACCTAAAGTGCCATGGTAAAACATCTGTTTTTGTTTTTATTTTCTTATGATACCCAACGGGTATTGGATGGGTATCACTTTACACTTTGTTACATGACATACATATACATGAGAATTTTCTTCCTGGTGCTTTTATAAAAAAATAAATTCAAATTTCTGAATTAAATTGAATTAAATTCAAAACGAATTGAAGATAGATGGGATGCAAATCAATAAATAAAAAAAGATATTAAAAATCTACTTATAACTATGGTGTTGTAATTTTATTTTCTTTTTCATAAAAGACGTAGATTCGAAAAGACACCTTTTTATTCCACTTTACTAGGGAATTAGCTAAACAAATTCTAATTTAAAAAATATTTAAAAAAAAAACTTGTCTAATAAAAACAACTTATGAAACTTAAAGTCGTCTTACCTAATCCAATTTCAAAGAGTCATTGTCATTTAAATAAATGAATAATAAAAAAGTGCTATATACACACACACACACACACACACACTTACTTACTTACTTTTAGGAAAAATAATCTAGAAATACAAATATAAGAAAAAATTAAAAAATGAAGATTAAGATTTTAAAAATGTATATAAATCTGGGAATATAAAATAAAATAAAATAAAAAAATTTCAAGTCGCCTACCAACCAAATCTTGAGAATTTGATAGCAGCAGAGAGTGCGTGTTATTGCACAAAGTGTTTTTGGCTGCTTTTCGCAGTTAGCACTGACAATAGTCCATTTATTTATGTTATTAAAAAGAAAGTTCTGTGCGACAACAAGGATGACATCCAATGGCTACAACAAAGAATCTGTCCCAGTTCACCAGTTCTTCGTCGTCTGTCTGTCCGTCTGTCGTCGCTTCATCAGCGCGTTGTGTGCAACGGACGACAGGGGCGGCAGGCTTCTGTCGGAAAAACCAAGCGAGGAAGCTTTTAAAGCTCTCGCAGCCAGCAACACGTCCGGAGAGAGAGAGAGAGAGAGACAGGGAGAGACAGACCTCCGACATGCCGAGAGAGACAAAGAGTAAGTAGCTATGTCTGTTGCAGCAGGAAGACAGAGTTCGGAGATGAAGTTGACGCACATCAGTGATGAGAGCCATGCAGTAGTTGGTAGGCAGGTCAAGCAGGGATTGCGACCAGATCTTTGTCCCCCGGCCTCGTCTTATTTATTACTACAACCGAGAACCACCAGGCATGCCTCTCAATTCGTCGTCGTCGTTGTCGTCGTCGTGGCTGTACAGTTGCAGCTAGCACCAGCGCGTTGTGATTAGGTAGATCAACAACCATCACCAAAAGGCGATATTTGTTGAAGCATGTCCCCACGCCCCCCCTACAGCGTCAACGATCAAGAATCGAAGTCGACGTTGATTCTGTTGCTGCTGTTGTTGCTGATGCTATTGATGCTGTGAATCGATCGTCTGTTTGTTCTTTTTCTTTTTCTTTTCCGGTGTTTTTTGTTTTTGTTTTCCCGGTCTTGTGTCATGCATTGGCTTGTGCTTTGTTGTTGTCAGGCTTTGGTTTTTTTCCCCCGCTTTCATTCTGGATCCGACGTTCTTTCTTGGTGTCGTCTCAGCATTTGGAGTTTTGGATGTGTGGGATGAAATGAGACGAGAGAGAGATTTTTTTGTTTCATTTTGGATCCGTAGTAGACTGCTTGTTTGCGTCGATTCTTCTTCTTCGTTGTGTTTCTGCGTATGTCTATCCATATCCTTGTGCGTCAGTTCCTTCGAACTGTGCTTCTGTAACGAAGCTTGAGCTTAGAAACTCTTTGTATCTCAATTTTACTTTCGAGCGTCTTCTGTTTCTTTCCTCAGGATCTCTCACAGTGGCCGGATGATGGCTTTCTTGCGGTAGGAGAGCACAACTCCGCTTCTCTCTTGGTCTATATTAGGTCCATGTTGTTGGAATCATCAACAAAGGAACGAAGGAGAACAGTGAGCGCAGTGGAAGAAGATAACCTTGAGGATCATACCTTTTTTTGAGAATCCGATCAGTGTTTTTCCGAAGGCGGCAAATGGAAGAAGGTGCACGTGCCGCAAGCCGAGAAGGGGGAGTGGCAGCAGCTGCCTCGGGATTCCGTGAGAAGATCATGGCAAAGACAGCAGGCGTACTAGTAGAGTTGGATCCGCAGATTTGGAGTAAGTTACCGGAAGAGGTTGTGGAAAGAGTTTTAGTGTATCTGCCTTTGCAGAGTCTAGTACGGATGCGGGCGGTCTGCAAGAAATGGGATCACTATGTCTTCACAGGCGCTTTTGCAAAGATGCGTGCAGAAACCACCTTGCCGCCGCCACCGCAGAAGCCATGGGTTGTCATGACCTCCACAGAGAAGTCTCTGTTTGCCTACGATTCTGGCATGGACACATGGCATGATGTTCCTATCCCCTTCAACGCTCAGGAGCTTCATGTCGTGGCATCAGCGGGCGGCTTGCTCTGCTTCTCAAATGCTTGGTTCCAGTGGCCAGGCATGTACGTGTGCAATCCTATGACACAAAAGTGGCGACAGCTACCTCCTATGAACACCTGGATGATCTCTACGGTCGGCATGGTGTATGAGGAAGCAGCCACCCCGGCCTCCTTCAAGGTTCTTGTCTGCGGTCGTCGTGAAGACCACGGTATGATCACTGAAGTCTATGACTCCAAGACAAACTCCTGGACAGTAGGAAGCACTCCTACTCTCGCTGCTCGCAAGTACGGAGGAGATGCATCCCTGTGGTGTGATGGGATCTTCTACTGCCTCACATTCCCCTTCTCTACTCTTTGTCTTCTTGCATACGACTTGCAGCAGGGAAGTTGGCATGAACTCCCTGTGCGAATGCCTGCACCCATTATGTCACCGTCTCTTGTGGAATGCAAGGGCAGATTGATGCTGGTCGGAGGAATTGAAGAACAGATGGTGTTCAGAATTCAGATTTGGGAGCTGGATTCCAAGAAATGGGAGTGGATTGAACTTGAGAGAATGCCACCACAGTTGTGCAAAGATTTTGGAACAAACATGTTACCAAGTAAGCCCCTCTCGTGCTTTGGAACTGGAGACTTGATCTTCTTCACTGTTCCTAGCAGCAGTAACTACATGCCTGCTTTGATGTACGATATCATTCATTGCACTTGGGATTGGTGGCCTAGTTCTGACTTCCCTGCAGAGCTTCCTGAAGTCAACATTGGCCAATCTTGTGGTATCAGTTTTGAGCCACGCCTGAATGCTTATGTCTTCTAGTGGGCTTGCTTCAAAGTCTGAAGAAAGATCTCCTTGATGTCTCCAAGCTGTATGTGCATTCCTCTTCCACATCAGGGTGCTTCAATTAGCTAACAAAGATCATCTGGATTACTCCAGTGACTATCTCTATGTTGGAGATTCTTGTCAATCTGTTTGTTTAAGCTGTTGATTGAATAGGATTCAGATTTGATTTCCAGATGGAAGGTGATCACAGGTGTGTTCCATCTATGTTTCAAACCCATATTTTGTTGAACAAGCAGGGCAGCGATCTCTCAACCTTGCTTTGCAAAGTCCTCTGTAGTCTACAGCTTGTTTAGCTGTAGAAGAGCTCAAAATAAAAAAATAAGGAATTGATTGCAATACACTAAATTCTCACATGATTATTGCAATTGTTTGCTGGTTCGTTGTAATGAGCTACTTGTTTTTTCCATGATCCTGACCACCTGAAACCAATCTGAAATATCAGTTTCGAAGTTGTAGTATTAAGAAGAGGTGGCTGTAGAGCACCACGAACTGAATGTGCAAACTCCCTTTGGTGTAATGATCTTTCTGTAGCAATAAAAGCAATCGGGCTTCAATTGGGCGTAGTTCAATTGGGTCTCCAAATCTTCTGGTAAGAAGGTGCCATTTCTTCTGGCAAAGATGTCACCTATGTCTTTCAAGTGACACTATCATCATCAAGCCATGAAGTTGTGGTTACCAATGCAGTGATGAAGATGTATGGATGCAATGAGGTATTACTCTTGATGTGTTGAACAAGGATGTTGTTGAAGTTGGGTACTGAAGGCCACTTGATCATAATGATGTCTACTGGAGTACCTTTACCATTCTAGCATCTTCTTGATGAATATTTTATTTATCATCTAAGTGTAAAGTTCCTCCCCTCATAAAACAGTTGGTGTAAGAGCCTTCCAAATCTTAACACCTCCTTTCCTACGTATGTCTAGGCTTATGATAAGGTTTGCCACATCTACCAGTTACACCCTGGAACAGGTCCTGGTGGAACCTGTCACCATGATAGTACAAATAATGGATGAGTGGGGAGATCATGGACACAGTACCCTTAGAGTACTATGGAACAGGTCTGGTATCATCTGTTCCACCTAGGAATGCAGCAAAAGGTGTCCTCATCGGACCAATCTTTGCTGCATTCCTAGGTGGAACAGATCATTCCAGGCCTGTTCCATAGTACTCTAAGGGTACTGTGTCCACGATCTCTCACTCATCCATTATTTGTACTATCCCCACTCAATTAGTTGGGTCGTTTTCTGTAAAAAGTTGAGACACTGGCCCCACTATCTCTAGTGGAGTTTTCACTGTTCTAGTGGATGTCGAGCTCCCTTTCTCCTCAACCCCCCAGATCCAAAGACACTCACTAGACTGACAACACCTCAAGGATTACTTAAAACCAGTTGTACAAGTGCAAAAGCATTTTGACTTGAACTCCAATCATATTAACTCTCTCCACCTGCAACTGCTAGGTGTGGGTTTTTTCATAATGGGTTGAGAAATAGTGAGAGGTGAACGTAGAAACCGTTTTTGCAGTCATTTGTCCAAATGAATTGCAGTTGGATAGCGGGTGAGAGAAGTCACAGAAATGTACCCTTGATATGCTCACATATCACTGAACTAAATATATAGAAAATATGTTTTGGAACATGAAATTTTCTTTTGGTTTTACTTATAGATGAGTCATTTCTAAAAGGATTTTATCTTTCCTAAGCAGATTCTAAGTAGGAAATCACAGTTTGCGTATTTTGAGCCCATGCCTTTTGTAAGCAGGAATCCAATTTCAAAATTGCAGAGGCAAATTTATCATCTTCCATTATTTTGCACACATGGAAAGCCAATGAGCTCTTTGTGAAATTACCCATCTGACATAAGAGCTTGTCATTGCAAAAATAAGCACTCCTAGAGATGTGCAGACGGTTGCTGCACAAAGATACAGGTACCTGCAGCCACAAAAGACCCAATAAGAAACACACTTAATGTGAAGCTCACATTCCGTCCTAGGCAGCAGGCCAATCTAAAGTGCCCATTGAGCTCAATTTGAATTAAGTAGTGCCTTGCATACCTGAAGGAAGAAATCCTACCATATTGATACTCATGTTTCATCCCTCACATGTGGATAAGATTTTTAGCACCAATTTGTTGTGTGTTTTTGGAACAATATATTCCTAAAGCTGTAAAAGAAACCAATTCATGACCGTGCATGGGAGGTGGCTTACTTAGGTGAGAATACACTCCAAACAAACAAGTGATTTTGCATTGCTACCAAGATTGCGGTGAACACAACCAAACTGACTCCATTCAATGCCATCGGCAATATACATGGAACGGTTAGTGCCTCAAGCTGCCACTTTTGCGGAAAATTTGGCCTCCTCCAATCGTCTCCTACTACTGTCTTGATCTTTTTGGTTCGAAGTGGGTATGTCCACAAAAGCATTCCAAGAGAGAAAAGGAATGGTGAAGCATAGGTGATGATAAATGCAAGCAGTCCTGAAAGCACCGTAGAATGTGATGACAACCCCTGCAAAGAATTCATCACTTAGTAAGAGGACAGCAATTACTGCAATGTTCATTCGAGACCAATTCTGCAAATCCCAGTCACTTAATTATATCTTGAGTCCTGACAAGTATAACTTGCTCTGGTCAAGCATTTATTGCAGTATTCTAGCAAACAGCTTATGCTATTCATCAACCCATCTTGGTCATTCTTCACAATAGTCATTCTTCCTTCCATAAATTTCACCACATTGGACATTTGTTTCCTAATTCACATCATACTGTAATATCCACAAACCAGAGAGGTGTTTAGGAAAGCACAATGTATGCCCCGGCAACATCAACAGTCGCAAGAGTATTGCTGTTCCCCAGTGCAAAATGACCAGACGCTCCCATCCATTGCAACATCAACACCTGCAGCAGTATAGGAAGAAACAAAATTTATGAAAATATTGGAACAAAGAAGCAGCTCCAAAATCTACAGTTTAGTGTCCCTGAGGTCTGGGGTCTTGATGTTGAATTCGGGTAAGCAACTTGTGTATTGAGGAGTTCAGATGGATCACCCAGGATCCAGGTTGTGTTAGAAAAGAAGAAATGAATTTTTGCAGTTGGGTAGTCCAAAGTTGAGCATGGCACCTACAGAAAGCCAATAGCTGTGTCGCAGTCTTGTTTGGTGCAAATAATGTACAACAATAAGTAGTTGTAAGAAAAGAAGTGCCACTGGCCCTGCATTCACTGACTGCTGTAATAGCAACTGGAGCAGGCACCAACAAGAGATTAACACCTTGCCTATTGAGTCCAGGGCTGATTGCACTCCAGCTTCTAGAACAACAGCATCCCACTGTTGTTCCCCTGTTTTGTTCACAAATGCTGTATACATATCTTCATTTGGAAAGTCCCTCAATTTTTCATCAGCAGTAGTCACACAAGATCTTTGCAATTCTTGTGATTGTAACAGACTTTGGTCTTGTTGTTGGTCTCCATCATTCACATTCTCCACATGCATGGGACACCCACTCTGAGCAGTGGCACTTCGAGGTGGAAGTGGAACAACCCAAGGAAAACATACAAATGCAGACACAGAAGTGAAACTGAGAACCCCAAATACAACTCGAGCAATAAGTGTTGGTAAATGATCAACATTCACTGAACCTCCTGAGATTGCCAATTTCTTGTAAAGGGAGATCAGTATTGTTGCTACTCCTAGGCAGACTACTATAGCTTGCCGTAGTAACTGCTTTGGCAATGGGAACAAAACCAATCCAGAGCCCACAATGGAAACAAAACAGAGGGAGACATATGTAAGAGTACTAGAGATTGCTGGATTGCCTTCATCTAACCATTTTGCAATATCTGGCAAGTATGTCCAATTTACACCACTCCGATGCCACGCCCGCAACAGCCTCCCGGTAGTCAATATTAAAAGTAATGGAAAAATCTCTAGTGTAAATGTCCAACAGAATTCCGTATGAGTCAGGGATTCTGTAGGTGTTCTGAAATCTGAGTACAAGCCATCTCCCTCAGTTTCCTTCAGAAGTCCATTGGCATCCTTTTCCCCTTGGAACAGTAAGAGATCTGGTTGAAGCATTTCAAAGTCCTGACCTTTTGAATTACCCAAAGATGGGTTTGATTGCAATGTCTGCCGAATAAAGGCCAATGTGAGAGATGACAGAAGGAAATGCCATGTGTATTGTTCTTCTTCCACCAGGGAGGATGATGCAAGGCTAAATGCATGAATGAAGATCCCACCCAAAGCAAAGATCTCTTCAACTGAAGCACATCCTCCTGTTCTCCTGGGATGCAGTATGTCAGGTTGCAATTCTTGTACACCAGAGGAAGATATAAAATTGTTGATGAAAAACAGTGTCCAAATCAGGATTATCGTTGAAAATAACATGAGAGCAAAGCCGGAGATGAGGAACACAGTATTCTTCTGGGTCAAGCAATACAAGAATCATCGAGGGTGAATATCAGGTTTGCTTCTTGTGTGCTGTGTCGATTTATACAAAAACATTTAGCTACTGACTAAGTCATTGAGCATACAAATCAGGTTGTGAAAGATCAGCAACAAAATGGTCATAGAGCAATAGTTGCGAGCTGACCTCAGTTGTGCCCCTGGCTAGCCTTTCCGAGGCAGGTTTCAGGAATGCCAAATAAGCTTGGTGCACGCTTTCAAACTCAGACTGTCTATTTTTCTCAATACTGCCAAGTTTTTCCCACTACAGCAGATTAGCCATGGTCAGAAGGAGAATGATAATTGTAAGGGTTAAAAAGACATTGGATCAAAATAGGGTTTAGGGTTTAGTAAAATGTGTACATGACTTGTCCTGCTACTGGTCTCTGGCAGACACATACAGTAAAATGGTGATGAAGGAAGGGTACCTGACTTCACTGAATTTATTGTGTCTCCAGGATTCATGCAACTCAATCGCCTGTCTGAAAAGAGCACACAACTCTTGATCCCCTTTTTCATTCTCTCCACCCCAGTACTGCGCAGATTTAAAATGATGGTTGTGTGCACTGCTGCCCAGTTTTGCTGAGCAAAGACTGGTGATACAAAGAGATCTGGGTGATCTGACTTGTAGTAGCCGAAAAAGCTGCCATGCATTCAACTCCAGCACCCTCAGCTGCTCATTGTCTGCAAAACAGTGCCAACACCCACAAAAATATTCAAGCAGCATAAACCATAAACACTGGATTATGCATGCAAGGCCAGAAATGGAGTATTGGGATTGGTTTCAAATGCAATAGATCTGAGGTACTCAAGTGAGTTGCAAAACAAAACGGACCAGGGGTGGCACAAGAAGATAGGAAAAAAGAAAGACTTACATGGGAGGGTGACAAAGAGTGGAGCAAGCGTCACACCTACACTGTTCTTTGGAATAGGGACACCCAATTGGAGTGCTAAAGTTGGCACCATATCCACCTAAACCCACAAGTTTCAACTATAAAATTGGTACCAACCAACCAAAATCCCAGGAATGATTCTAGAAATGAAGACAGCTGCACTGTGACCCAATCATTCAATCTGAACGAAATCTTCCAATCAACAAACCTGATATGAGGACAATCCCATATTTGGATGCTGGTTGTGGCTTAAAATCTGTGGATGTCGATCACAAGAGGGGTTTAACTTGTCCTTCCCCAATATGAATAGAGCCAGAGAATCCGTTTCTTGATAGGAAGCACCTCCATGGTTGCCCCCGTCTGTCATGCCATGGTCACTTCCTACCAGCTGCATCCCAAAATGTCAGTTTCCATGTCAGGCATCATTACAAATGGATTTTAAGGGGGGAAATCATGACCCCTTTCAGGTGGAAACCTGTTGTATCCATGCAAGCCAGTCAAAAAAAATTTGTGCGAAATTTTGCATCTATTCAAGACCTTTTTTTCTGGACTATGGCAAGAACTTTTTTAGATGCCTTTTAGTTGGCTACATTCTGAGGAGAAAAACAGGGAAATTGCCATATTTAGACACTAGGTTTCTTGGAGGTCAGCAAAACAAGCAGGATTTTAGAAAATGTCTATTGTCTTCTCTAATTTGGTTCTTTCCTCTTGTGGATGGTTGCCACTGTGGCTACATAACAAAATTGAAAAAGAAAACCCTGATACAAGCCCTTCACAAATTAATTTTTTGTTCAAGAATCCACGATTTTGGACATCGAAGAAGATGGATCAGAATTGCATGAGGCGTCCACCCAGCATGGAATCCAGTATCATCCAATGACTGGCAGGAACAGCCAGTTGCATTGTGAGTTATAATCCACTCTAAGCCACTAAATGACACTAGACATTCAAAGGTACCAAATCAGCACAAATTAAGAATTCCGCTGATCCATGTCACGCACCAACAGCGTGTTCCTGCTTGCTGTGCTGGCAGTAAGAGACTGGTGGATTTTCTGGACTACAGCATCCATCTCCTTCAATTTGTGAGGCATCAATGGGCTAGCAAAACAAACATGCCAAGTACCCAGTTACTGGAGAGTAAGTATATGGCAAACATTGGGAATTAGCTTCATCAGAATAATATAATAAATGGGCACAGTTGGCAAGAATCCCTCTCTTCCAAGTTCAGATTCATGAAATGCTTTCTCAACAGGTCTTTAGATTAAAAGGCTTAGTATGGTAGATGACAGACCTGCTGCGGCCTCCAAGATGCCCCACATGATCTAAGCCCAAATAGTGCAAGACCTGTGAGCCACAAGACAGAAGAAACATGATTGGAAAAAACTGTACTAAAAACCCCTAAACCCTAAACTGTCCCACTTTCAATGAAAAGCTGAACTAAAAGGGATCTCTATTGATGTCAAGGGCTCACTAAACACATGAACCATTCTTCAAAGTATTGAGAAAAATACATACATTGAAAGAAATGAGGAGAACAGTAGAGATGGAAAACAAAGGTACCAGAAGGTCCCAGTCAGTTGCAGCCAATTCAGCCTCCAGATGTCGACTTACATTGTGGTCAACTTGTACTGTGTCTTTCACCTGTAGACAAAGATCATCCCAGATAAAGAACATCAGATGTGAAAACCAAAATTTCAAAATGTCTGAAGCACTTGTTGCATTTTGAGTGCAGGCTGACAAAGTGCCAACTCTCCAGAATTTGGGGTTTTAGGATTTTAGGAGTTTCTGGAGGTTCATTACTGAAGCATTGACCATCATTTTATGGTTTTGTACCAACTGCACCCAGTAAGCAAATGTCAGCATAACATGCAGAACTTATAAAGCAAATTTGTTTACTGTAAAAAGTTCTGGCTGCTTTTTTTCATCACAGAAATCCTGGATTGGGACAAGCTAACTGGGCAATCTAGTGTATTTTTCTTACAAAGAAGCTGCTGACACCATCATGGCGCATGAAGGTGTTTGGGAAAAGGCGCAGCCAAGTTTCATCTCCAAGCATAACCATTTGCCAGCCTGCCCTTGCCAGCTGGCCTAGTCCATTTTGTCCATCACCCCGCCTCTCTTAGTGTCTTCTAAAATAGATGGAACCAAGACACAAATGTGACAATCTGAGATTTCCAAAGTGTTGCCTGATTGGCTTGAACATCTATTTTGAACTCTGATGAAAAAAACACATTTAAACTACTGCAGAGAATGTGCTTTCGGCAAGAGCACAATCCTTGATTTGGTTCTCTCATGTCAATCAGAAGAACATCAAATCCTAAACCCTGAACCTTTAAAAAAAAAAAAAAAACCCTAAAACCTAAATCCTAAATTGCTGTATGAGGTATGGCCAGTACAACTACCCAATAATTAGTTGAAGCAGAATCTGGGTACCTAGAAACAATCACTTGAGAAGAATATCACCACATATGCACTGAACCCTGAAACCCAACTGATGTAGACCTTAAACCAATCCCCTTGAACCACCATAATGAATGTATGGGCCTCAACTTTGACTTACTAATCAAGTTATCTCCAAGTAAGGCTTGAGTATTGAAATTAAATGCCACATCCAGAAACCCAGCTATAGCTCCAGATGTCATTGCCTGCACACAAACTGAAACATCTTATTTCTTTGGGTTTAGGGTTTAGGGTTTTGTTTTTGAGAATCACTTGAGAAAGAAGCATACACAGGATATTTTGATATTCTGAGAGGTGACTCTTCAGGACACATTTCCCATTTGCTTCTACAAAAGCAAAAGCAAAAGCAAAAAAATGATGCATGAATAAATTTTTGTTTATCAAGATGACTGCACCATCACTGGTTTAGGATTTAGGTTCATTTACACACCTTGAGGCGAGGCATGGTTACTGTGGGGGGTGCTGCTTTTGCATGAAAGCCCAATGCCCTTCCTGAAGTTAACAGCTTTTGCGTATATGGCATAGCCATGAGCATTTCAGTTGGTGGTAGTTGACCACCACGACCCAACACAAACTCTGCTGGCAAACCATCCACAACCTGTTTTCGATTCCACAAATAAAAAAGCGGTGGTAAGACTTTGATTTCAGTTGCAGAGATTGAATACTGGGTTGTTCTAAGCCTACAATCATCTTAAAAACCCCCACCAATCTGATGCTTTCTTTGGCCCATTCCTGACACAGATACACACTGCCAACTCTGGCCCAACACCCTTGACCCTCATCACACAAATGATGAATCAATATGATGAACAGGGTCAACAGTTTCAGCACTTCTTGCAAGGCTTTTCCATGAAGGAAATAGGTCACAGAAGAAACTAACTGATGATATGCCTCAATGCTCTGATTCTTGACAGTCGCAAAAGAAATTCCAAATTGACAGAGAAGCGGTTTTCCAAATGTACAATCCTGAACCAAATAAATGTTTTGAAGGCATAATAATTAATCAAAGATGAAAGTTCAAACATAGAAAAGAAACCATGATGATGAGCCGATCATATTGTGGAGTTATGCCAGAAACTTCCTGAAAAAACCCACAGAGAAACAAAGATGACAAGTAATTATCAGAAAAAGAAAAAGAAAACCACCTGAAAGGCACTGAATCTATGAAATCATTGACAATCTTTGACACATTCAATTTCTCTCAGTTTTTTTTCTGTTTTTTTTCCCCACTTTCTCAAACATCAACAAATAAATGGAGAGAAATGTACATAAATATATATATATATCTCCTTGTCGTTCTCTAGACTGAGAGTAGCATCTGATTTTAGGGTTATATGTCAATTCAATGTTTCTCATTGAATAAAGAGAGAGGCAAATGTGGTCTTTTGTAGTGAGTGTTTTCATGCACACAGGAGGCCAGAAAAAGTGGAGATGACCTGATAAGATGCTCCCTTGTGAGTAGTTTCTTCCTCATAATTGCAGACTGGTTTTACACTCTCAATGCCACTGCAATTTTCAACCGTGCAATGAAGCTCTTGAAACAGAGGAAAAAAAAATTGCACAAATGCCATCTTGATCTCAACACCATAAATGACACCATCTTAACACCATAAATGGCAAAGAAAAAGAAACAAAGAGAAAACCCTGCATTCTACTCCCAAAAGTCATCAACCCTAAACCCTAAACCCTTACTTGAAGCCCAAACTCCAAACAAAAAATTGGATAAATACAATAGCTGCAGCAACAACCAAAACTACAAACCAAAAAAAAATGGAACAGCTGCAAACCCCAAACTACAAAACCCGAAATTGGAAAAAATGCAACAGCTGCACATACATACATACATAAATATATACATACCTGATGCCCATTAGTGCAGGTTTGACAGGGAAGAATCCTAACACGAAGAGTGTGATCCCTGCTAGCTGCAACAAGACTGCTATCAAAGAGATTGCAGCTACTCTTTCACAGACTCCTCCTGCCATCATCTCCTTTCCTTGCTGCTCCAACACCAAAAAAAAAATACACACACACATCCACAAACCCACATCAGAGATCGAATGGGTCGTTCCTAAAAGCCATCAACCCTAAACCCTAAACGAATGTTAGGCGGGTTGCAGGCTGGAACCCCCTGGGGGTATATAGAGAGAGAAAAAAACGTATGAAGTGTATTCATGAAACAACAACAACAACTCCTTCCTTGTATGTGTTCACCCAACATCTAGTGCCTAAATCTTAAAATACAAAGGACCTTGATTTCTCACAGAAGTAGCTCTCTTGACTTCACTCAATCTTTCCACTTCTAAATAGATACAGTAAAGTTCTTGCAAATCTAATGCTCCATCAAAATAGGTTAGCAAGTTTTTTCCACTCACATGGCTTCTTAATACATTAAAGGTGCATTCCACACTTGGTGTTCATGACTCTAGTGTTGAGTCCCCCTAACAACATGCTAGTCATTTAGGACTTACATTTGCTTACCATGAACATTTTATGTTAAGCTAACATTCACTTAACATTAAGCTATCACCCATTGAAGATTGGGTGCCACCTAGGATGCCACCTAGATTTTCATTTAACACTGACTTCACGTCTAGTGTGAATGCTGGGTCAAAGGGGGTGAACTTTATACTTAAAAATAGGACCTTCTACTTCTGGGAACCCATCATAGTTTCTTTTTTTTTTGAGAGTTGAGGCAATCAAATTGGCTCATTGCAAAAACCAAAAATTGAACTCAGGAGGCACCTCATCTAATTAATGCAAAGAACAATAGGTACAGTGTTTTTAGGAAGGGGTATATATGTCCAGGGCTCCTTAATACATCAAGCTTTTCAATGCAAATTGTTCTTATTCAATAAGGAATATACTACAAAAGTATTCAAAATTAAACAAGTAATGTGCAAGAAACTTGTCTGTAAATAGTAGTGATTGCACATTGAACTATTACTTCACCCAAGATAACTATACACAACAATTCAGACCATCAAAATCCAGCAATTTCATTGGGCACAACAGTTTTTCTTCACACCTACTACTCACAAGCCTATTCAACACCCTCTCTATATTAATCCACCAATACTATAACCCTGTCTGGGGGTTGAAAACAAACACATTGCTCTGCTTGATGACCACCAAGAAGGAATTTAAATATTGCAGATAAGTTAGAGACTGGGGGTTGTCTGGTGCCAGTCTGACCTCTTTCAGGATTATGATTGCTAGTACCTACTAATCTCAGTGAATAGCCAGATTCAGTCAGTTCAGGTCAGTAGCTAATAGGAATTGTGCTTGTGGCCAGGACACACAACTTAATGCTCCAACAATATCCTTCAAAGGACATGTTCTCTCATGAAACCCATATGTCTCACCACTTATTAACTGTCTTCAAAGAATTAGATTAGTCTTTTACGACTACTAGAAAGTTTGTCTTTTGCAACTTGTCTTATGCAACTAAAAAATGTTGCATGCAACTCCAGCACTCACCTCTGCACCAGTTGGGGGATGAGGCCATTCAGGCCAATTTTGGATGAACTTAGACTAGAGAATTTTTATTTTCCTTTCCCTACCTCCTCATCTTGCCCTTCAATTTCAAACCTAAATGCTTACGTACCCCCTCAGTGCTCTTCTTTTTATAGCACGGTGCAAACACAGAGAACATGAAGGGGCACCTTGAAACCTGTATCCTTGGGAAGATGCCCCTAGTGGTGTGATTCCAAATCTTGAAGATGATGCAGTTGACGAATTAGCCAACAACCAGGATCGTGAAGTTGAAAAGTCCTTCCAACAACCTCTTAATGCAATATTTTTGGAGGGCTTTCCCTTTTTTCAAATTACAAGGAAGGGTGTCGAAGGGGTCAAAAAGGGTTCGAAATAATCTTGCAAAGTTGGAAAATGCAAGGAATCATATGTTGCAAAGTGAATACTAGCTACACACTAGAGAAAGTGCATGAGCTCATTGCTAAAACAAGCAATCCCAAAAGCCTTTCAATTAGTGAAGGGGGGCCTCAACATCATACTCACTCAATAATGAATGTTTGCATCCTGAGTGATGCCCAATTGATTTTGTGAAAGAATGAACAAAAGGTAATTACTCATGCACGCATTGGAATGGGATTGTGTATAAGAAACATCACAAGGGCATGAAAAGGTCCCTAAACTATCTTTGGTCAAATTCACTTCAAAAATCCTATTGAAAATTTTATAAATTTTTAATTGGGGCATGGGATACATGCTTTGAGATGCATTCTAACGAATTGAGAAGAATGAAAGATTTGGTGACACCATCCTTTAGTGCAAGTTATCATATGTGGGAATAAGAATTCAACAAATCCATTTGACTTGAGGAGATACAAACAATCCTTGATTTCCATGTGTCAAAAAGCATTCATAGATGGCATCTATCTTTAAACCCTTCCATTATTTTAAGTCCAATTGTTCAATTTGAGTTTGAAATTAGTTTTTACAAAATGTGTAAATTTTGATTTAGGTTGCTTGGAACTATGAAGGATCACTTTGTGTTTGATGCAGTTTGTTTCATTATAAAGCATCACCAAATGTACACCCACCATCACATAACACGGGTGGAAAAAACGGTCGAAAATTATCACCAAGCTCATGGTTTTAATAATGCAATCATTGAATAGCTTTTGAATGTAAACATGCATTTTTGTAACTTTTTGAACATTTTTATACAATTTGATGTGGATTATTACATTTTACATTTTAGATCCTCCATTAAAAAAAATTGCATTTTTTAATGTAATGTTTCATAAGCGATATCAAAAAATCATTTTCGAATCACCTTGTTTTTTTATGCAATATTGTAATGTTTGAACCTTAATATACATGTTTTAAAAAATGAACCTATAATATGTCCATAAAGACCAAAACCCCATTAATGCCAAAGATGCAATACCCATTTTTCTAATTTGTTTATCATTTGATAAATATAATGTATGCGATACTTACATATCATTGGCAAAACACATATTACATTTTTTTCCCTTAATTGCAATACCCCCATAAGGGCTCCAAGCACACATGTGGTCGATTTTTCCTCCCCCTTTGTAATACTTGCATAACAATCATATAAACATGTATGTGTTACACGCATTCAAAATTTTAATATGATGGATGCTGGTATTGCATTTTTGAATGGGGATTCAATTATGGGGGCTTCAACCAATGGATAATTTTTTCAGCAAGCCCTGCAAGTATTGCATATCTTTTTGAAATGTTTATGGGGTTTAGGTTTTAAATAATTAAGTTTAGAGTTTACAATTTGGGGTTTAGGTGGAAGGTTTAAGTTTAAGGTTAGGCTTTCAATTTTAGGGTTTATATTTAGGCTTTAGGTTTAGGTTTTAAAAATTTTAATTTGAAGTTTAGATTGAAGTTTTAGGTTTAAAGTTTTAATTTTACAATTTTGTTTTTAAGGTTTTGGGTTTAGAGTTTAGGTTTTAAGGCTAGGCTTTAAACTTTAAGGTTATGGTTTAATGTTAAGTTGTATGTTTTAGGTTTTAAATTTAGGTTTTTAGTTTTAGGTTTAGTTTTAAGTTTTAGGGTTAGGTTTAAGATTTTAATTTTAAGGTTTTGGGTTTAGGTTTAAAATTTAAGTTTTAGGGTCAATGACATTTAGGTTTTAGGTTTAGGCTTTAGGATTAGGCTTTAGGTTTTAGGTTTTAAGGCTAAATTTTAATGTTAAATTGTAAGTTGTAACTTTTAGGTTTTACATTTTAAGGTTTAAGCTTTATAATTATGCTTTAGGGTGAAGTTTTAAGGATTGCAAATAATTTATAACATGAAATGATTAAGTCTTAAATTATTTTTAATCCTTAAAATTATATTCAATCATAAATTTAAAATTAGATTTTACATAGTAATAACAAATCTACACTAAATAATTTGAATAGGGTATCGAAAAAACTATTCATAATCAAAGGATGACAATCTATGTCATTTATGTTGATTGGTAGTGCAAGGGTTAAAGGCTTGAATCTTCTTCAAGGAGGTGAAGGGTTCAAGTTATCACACTTGCAACCCATGTGTCATTTAGCCCACCTAGGCTAGGTGGCCTACTTATTTAGGTTACATGGAATAGGTAGTGACATGTGTCAACCATTCATTAGATGAAAAATAATGAAATAAACATTTATTATATGTTATCAAATAAAGCATGGTCAAGGTACCAAAAAGGACTATGTCTTATATCCAATAAACCCCTTCATTTAAAACATGTTGTAACTTAATGACACATTCATATTGAAAGTTTGATTTTCTTCATGGATAGATACATTACTAAGGTACTATTTTATGCATAGGTTGTCAAATTTGAACAAGTTTCAAGATTGTTACCAAGTCCTAGAAAGAAATCCAGGACTTTGTTTCTTGAGAAAAAAAAATTCAAAGACTCATAAGGAAAATCTAAACAAATTTTTTTGGCCCAAGATTTTTACCACAAACACCTTAGGTACTAACGTACATAAAGTGTAAGAATGTGATAAAAAAATGTGCCCTATTACAATGTAAAAAGTTTCAAAAAGTGAAATTTGCGAAAATTTTGGGCCATTGATAAAACATGGCCCACATTGGATAAATTTTACTATTCTTATTATAATAATTGAAAAAATAAATATTTTAAATGCTTATATAAAATTTGAAACAAAATTATTTCATTTGACATGAAAAAAAAAGGGAAATTTAAAACATGTCATAGGAAAAGTGAAGAAAATCATGAATTTGAATGTCTTATGAATGTGTCCTTGGTGTTCCAAAAGGGTACCCCAACCATGCTTTAACATGATTTTTTTGCTTACACCCATATGAATGAGTAATGTGTAATGATTTGTAGTACCTTTCAATTTTTCTTGTGGATATTTCATTTGATTTATTTTTTTACATTTTTAATAATCAAAGTATGGAAATAGGTCCATCTTCACAAAATGAAAAATACATGCACATTGCACAATGCAATCTTGGGAAGTATACATCTAGTTGTTTATGTTCCAACTACCTGCATATGCCCTTTCAAATATTATATTATTTGTAATATCCAAACATAATAATATACTAAGTTATTGATTACCACAAATTAATTTTGGTAATAATTTTATTGAATATTACTAATTAATAATAATATGAAACACTATTACACTTATTAACATTTTATTTAATAGTATAATATTATTTTAAAAAATGTTTATCCATTTGTTAATACTGATTTTTATTAAAATAATATTATTAGTAACTATGTTGACTTAATTATAATGAATAATAGTAAATAATGATACTATTATAATTTTTCTCTTCAATAGTATTAATTTTACCATACTAATGTATTAAAACTGATTATTAGTAAACCATTATGATAATAAAAATACATAGTGGAAAAAAAATGCCCTTTATTCATGAATGATGAAACTTAACCCACCTTATGAACTAATTGCAATAATACCTACATATAAGTTCCCAACAACAACACCTACATTGTGTCATCTAAAATTTAATTTAAATCCTTCTTTTTTTCTACCATGCTTTAAATTATTGGGTATTGTTTATGTTGTCTTAGTAATCATATTTGAACAACAATGGGTTCACATTTGTATATTCTACATTAACTAGATTTTTGTTTAACATTATGAGGTTGAAATTAACATAAAACACATGACGAGGCCCAAACAATGGATTGTCAAGCACAATAATATTGTTAACATTTGATACACAATAATATTATAAACCTTTGGTATAAAAGGATCAAACAAATAATAAACACATCGATGTGATGCCTATTGGATGCTAAAATGAATATTTATTCACAAGATCTTCTCTTATGAACATTTGTGTCTGTGAGCAATGTTTTGTGCCAATCCTTTAACCTATTAACCAAATACCTTAAACCCTCGTTCACAATGTAACAACATTCCCAAATGCAATGATTCATTCACTTTTCTGAGGTGAATATTCCAAATTTCTAATGCGACAACTTTCATGATTGAGGTGGCATGGTCACAAAATGCGATCTTTCCTTGTGTTCATTATTCAACAATTTTTTACATTATGTGATGTAAATGAGATATTGTTCTTTCCAAAAAAACATTTGAACTTTCTAGCTCATCAAAAGCCATGACCTTGTTTATAGGAAGCACAACCTCTTCCATGGTTTTGATCAAACCAATGTTGATGACCCTTTTGTCACCATAAGCTTTACCATCATCTTTAGAATATAAATCATCTAAAATATATTTAGGGTCCACAAACATGGTTACCAAACCTACATGATTAGATTCGAACCATGTTCCACAATAGTGAATGACATCCTTTTATGTAACATTGGTGACCATGAAAGTAATAATGTTTGGTGCTTGCAAAGATTCCTTTGTAGTGCCCATTCACACATGTGCGATTTAGATATTTTATGAATGGGTTGTCTAATTAATTCTTGTCTAATTTCTAGATCTTTTTCAACTTTCTCATTCAACAACCTAAGCTCTGATACCATGTTAACAAATAGGAGATTTACTCAAGTGTAAACATAAATATTTATTGAAAGGAAACTATAACATGATACTCACGACAAAAAACATAACATCAAGAACTCTTCAAGGTTCTTGTCACATGAAATACACAAACTTGTGTAATGAAGAAAAGAGAGCCAAACTATCAACACTAAGGTATTTAACTAAAAAACCAAACCACAAATAACCAAACTAATATAAGTAAAAAAAGTAATTCAACCTTATGAAAGTAACCTAGTTACTTTCCTATTCCAGTAACTAATGAAACCTAACTAGTTGAGCTTGAATTCTCAACACTCCCCCTTAAGCTCAAATTAGACAAGAAAGTTGAACTAAAAATTAGATAAAAACATGGTATCAGAGCTTAGGTTGTTGAATGAGAAAGTTGAAAAAGATCTAGAGCTAGAAAGTCTTTAAAATTAGAGTTTAAGAGTCTCTAGTAATATCATAGGAGTTTGTCAAGTGAAAAAGAGAAACGGGGAAAGGAAAGAATGTGAAGAGAAAGAAAAGAAAAGAAAAGAGGTGAGAGGAGATCAACATATCAAGGTTGTGGAAGTCAGATCTTTAAATCTAGATCTAAATCTACTGTGAAAAGATCTTGAAGTGAAACTTGGAGAAATTATAGAAGACTATAAGATGCTTCTATTCTCAAATTTTCAAAAGAAAAGGATATGTTTTGTGAGAGTTATGAGCTTTTGAAGACTCTGTGCCATATCTGGTTTTTTGGTCATATCTCCTTTGTTTGAGCTTTTTTGAATTTGTAGCTTTGGGATCATATAAATCATAAAGGAATATATATGTGAGAGAAATTTCATGTCATTTGGATCTTTATTGAAAGAGATCCAAGCATTTAAAGTTTCAATTTCAGTTTTGAAATCAATTTTTTTTTGAAAGTGATAACTCTTTGTGGTCATCATCAATAGAGCTCAAATTTTGAACAAATATAGAAGATATATATCTAATGTGTTTCTCAAAATCTCAAGGAGTTTGGAGTTGCTGAGAGCAAGTTGTAAATCATTTTGTGTTTAGGTCCCAATTTGAGGCGACTTCAAGGAAGTAACAAGATCTTTCATTTTATGAAGTTAAATAAGCTAAAATTTTGAGAGAAGGTAGTAGACATAGTTGTTCATGTTTCACCAAAATTTGAGATCGATCCAAGGTCATATGTGAGTGGTGTAGCTTTGCAAAGTTGTTTTGACGAAAGTTTGTTGAGAAGACATCAAAACAATTTTTTGAAGTGGAGCAAATCCAACTTGGGAGAACTTGAAGGAAGGAGTTTGAAGATTGGGAAGCGCAAATACATTATCAAGACCTTCATACAAAAGTGTGGTATGTAATCATGTACTTAATACCATACAAAATATTATACGAAATACGTACATATACGTAAAACCTATGTATAGTATAGAATTTCGTATAATATTCAAAACATACATACGTATGCAAGGTCCATCTTGTTCAACCCTAACCTTAATCTTATAAACCTAAAGAAGGAAAACCCTAATCCTAATTCTAGAAACCCAAGGAAGGAATTAAAATCATTTGTGAAACCCCAAGAAGACATTGAGTGTTGCCTTGAGAGATGGCGGATAGTCTTTCTCAATTGCAATTAAGAAACTAGACAAGAACAATTTCTAAGTGTGGAAATTTAGGATTATGAATTTCTTGATGGGGAAAGGCTACTGGGAATTCATAACTGGCGATGAGAAAGAACCTCCTCTCCCAGAAAACCCCACACAACAACAAATTCAAGCCAATAAAACTTGGCATGAAAAAACAAGGAAAATTTTGTATTAGCTTTCTATGAGTGTTCGATTCCATGATTGTGCATATTCAAGATTTAAAATCACTTAAGCAAGCTTGGGTTACATTGGTGAAGATGTATAACACCAATACCCAAGCTCGTAAAATGCAACTAAAGCAAGAGTTGCATAATCTACAGAAAAACAAGATGAACATCAGTGACTATTCTACAAAGGTGAAAAACCTTGTAGATGCTCTTGCATCTATAGGAGCCCCTGTAGATGATGAAAATTTAGTGGCCGTCACCTTGAATGAACTTAGAAAAGACTATAACCAATTTCGTACTTCAATTGTAGTTCGAAAAACATTTCCCAATTTTCAAGACGTAATAACACTACTTATAAGTGAAGAGATGAGAATTATTGGTACTTCATCCAATCAAGGATCACAAGAAAGTGCTTTCTACTCAAATACTAATAGAGGTAAAGGTAGAGGTGGTAAAACTTCATTTCGAAGTTGACACGGAAGTTTGCATGGTGGACATCATCAACATGAAGGTCAAGTTCATGGAGGTGGACGAGGAAACTTTGGAAAAAGAGGAAGTTGAGGAAGTCGTGGAGGTTGTGGTGGTTGTGGTGGAAGTCATCGAGGTCAACAAACAAATAACGACTCAAATTGTTACTACTATGGGAAATCTGGGCACATGGCGAAAAACTGTTATCAAAGGGAGCATGATGCACGAAATGGAAAGCTGCAACAAGGGAATTATGCATCAACTAGTAATCAAGGTGATGAATAATTGTTTGTGATGCAACACAAGGCAAATTTAATGATAAGAGGTGTATCAGACAACAATGTCTGGTATGTGGATTCTAGAGCTTTAAATCACATGACTAGTCATGGAGAATGGTTTAGAGACACAAAGGATTTGAAGACACCAGGGTTTGTGGAAATTGGTGATGACACCACACATCCCATCACAAAAATTGGCAAGGTGCCATTATCCATGTAAGACAGGCAAACAAAGTACTTGAAAGATGTACTTCGTGTTCCAACCATAACAAAAAATTTGGTCTCCATAGGCCAAATGGTGGAACAAGGTTTACAGGTGACATTCAACCCAAATGAATGTTTTGTGGAAGACATGAAGAACCAAGGCAAATTGATTGCAAAAGGGGAAAGGAATGGACGAATGTTCACCTTGGATGTGAACATGCCTGAGGTGAATTCCATGTTATTCACACATGGAAA
>Ga0116231_10000463_pt1 | contig 70189 bp, 58 predicted proteins | sample S1TSphgellanicum_2_FD_89695 | JGI IMG/M metagenome (GOLD analysis project Ga0116231, IMG submission 89695) | Host-associated microbial communities from peat moss isolated from Minnesota, USA - S1T2_Fd - Sphagnum magellanicum MG | ecosystem: Host-associated > Plants > Peat moss > Unclassified...
AGGTTACTTTTACAAGGTTGAATTACTTTCGTTACTTATTTTAGTTTGGTTATTTGTGGTTTGGTCTTTTAGTTAAATACCTTGGTGTTGATGGTTTGGCTCTCTTTTCTTCATTACACAAGTTGGTGTATTTCATGTGACAAGAACCTTGCAGAGTTCTTGATGTTGTGTTTTGTGTTAGGAGCATTATGTTGTAGTTTCCTTTCAATAAAGATCTAACTTTCACAACTTTGATATGTTGATCTCCTCTCATTTCTTTTTTTTTCTTTTCTTTCTCTTCACATTCTTTCCTTTCCCCGTTTCTCTTTTGCACTTGATAGACTCCTATGATATTACTAGAGACTCTCAAGCTCTAGTTTTAAAGACTTTCTAGCTCTAGATCTCTTTCAACTTTCTCACCAAACAACCTAAGTTTTGATACCATGTTAACAAATAGGAGATCTATTGAAATGCAAACATAAATCTTTATTGAAAGGAAACTACAACATAATGCTCCCAACACAAAACACAACATCAAAAACTCTGCAAGGTTCTTGTCACATGAAATACACAAACTTGTGTAATGAAGAAAAGAGAGCCAAACCATCAACACCAAGGTATTTAACTAAAAGACTAACCACAAATAACCAAACTAAAATAAGTAACGAAAGGAATTCAACACTGTGAAAATAACCTAGTTACTCTCCTATTCCAGTAACTAATGAAACCTAACTAGTTGAGCTTGAATTCTCAACATAGAATTGACAATTCATAATAGTACTCCTACTTACACCAAAGTTACATCACTTGTTCAACAAACTGTGAATTTCATCACAACTCCAAGTTGGAAAATGGATGAAACTTTTGAATTGGCCACAAAACATGACATGCTATAAAACATTATACATGTGTTTATAAGGCACCCATTTCCCTTGCCAACCTAACGAATTAAAAATCATTTCTACAAAATCTAAACAAATGCAAGCTGGGAAGGTCCCTATTGTAGTTTCATATTGCTTTTTGTTTGGATTTTGACTAGATGGAATCTTATAGATTCATCCATATCCAAGAGGGGGAACCTCCAATGGTGGGTTTATAGTCACTTTAAGAAATTGACCATCCTCCCATCAATTGTAATGTAAATTTGACATTTTGAATGGCACTATACGACGAACAACCTACCATTACGTGATGTTGATCGCAACATTTGATCCAGTGGCCTATTTATAGGAATGGAGCTTTCACCTCCAAATATGTTTCAAGGACATATTAGTTGTCGTCTATTTAATAATCCCACTTCCTCAAGAGATTTGATTTCATCTTGGGTGAGATTTATTTCAGTTTTAATAAGCCAAATTTCCAACATAACCAGTCTGTCTAATCCATATTTCATTAAAAGAAATCTTGTCCTTTGCAACCAAGAAATCAATGATAAATGTCCTAAACGATTAATAATTGATTATAATAATAGGATATTACTTCAAATCCTACGTGTAAAAAGTTGTAATCATATATTAATGGTGCATTTGATTAATAAACGATGATGTGGTAATAGGAAGGCTGATGTCATTTTTTCATTACAAGTTTTCATCCATATGGCATCCACAATTGATGACAAAATGACGTGGATGTCCAAAATATCATATGAAAATGTGATTAGGATATAAATAATTTCAAATATAACTGAAGAATGATTATGCAAATGACATGGACAAAATGATGTGTCATTACATACATAATGTGATCATAAAATTACTTTACAATGATTCAAAGATGATTATCAGTATAAGTTAACACATAAGGAATTACGACATGTAAGCAACCAATTTTAATTAATATTATACATATAAGTAATAAAAAAATTTAATTATATTTTTCTTCAATATACTTGATATATGATTCATTTTAAAATATTTTATATGAGTAAATTAATTATCACACATTGAAATAAATTTTACTAATAAAAATGATATATTTAAAAAATTATTTATATTATAATTTAAAAATGAAATAGAAATGTAATATGTGGCAAATATATATTTTTTTACATTAAATTTTTATCATCAATTTAAGTAAAATTTTATATTCTATATGTATATAAATAAATATTACACAAATATATTAAAGTATATGTGTGAAATTAAATAAAATTTATAATTTCAAAAAATTATTCAATATTTAATATTAATTATTATTTTAAATCATAATTAAAATATTTACATTAAAATTGTAAATTGCTATTTTTGCCAAACCATTTTTGATGCTGAGAATAGTTCAACCATTGAGAGTAAAGGATTTAAGCTCAAGCTCAGGTCTTTTTTATTTTTTATTTTTAGGACTCGAGCTCCATGGCTCCCTCTGTCGAACTACTTTGAATGTCGAACGCAGGTTGACCTTTGGGAATAAAGGACTTGAGCTCAAATTTGGGTCCAAATTGGACTTGAGCTTGAATTTGAGCTTAAGTGCTTCATTTTATTTTTCTGTTTCTTACTTGAGTTCCATCGCTCCCAGGGGCCAAATTATTCTCAGTGCCAAAAGTAGCTCAATCGTTGGGAGCAAAGGACTCCTGCTCAAGCACAAGCCAAATCAAATTTGACTTCGAGTTCGAGTCCTTTTTTTTTAATGACTGAAGTTCCATGGCTCCCTTTGTTGAGTTACTTTCAACGCCAAGAGTAGCTCAGCCTTTGGGAGCAAATGAATCGAGATAAACTTGGGTCCAAATTGGATTCAAGCTCAAGCCCGGGTCCTTTTTTTTCCTTTCTCTAATTTGAATTCTGTGGTTCTTTCTGCTGAGCTACTCTGAATGTCGAAAGTAGTTCGGCCTTTGGGAGTGAAAGACCCAAGCTCAAGTTCGAATCCAAATTCGACCTAAGCTCAAGCTTAGGTCCTTTTTTTGGGGGGGGTGATTCGAGTTCCATGCTTCCCTCTGTTAAGCTACTCTTAGCATTGAAAGTAGCTCAGCTGTTGGGAGTGAAGCACCTGAGCTCAAGCTTTTGTCCTTTTTTTTTCTATATATTTCTTTGTGACTCAAGTTCCATGGCTCCCTCTGCCAAGCTACTTTCAATGCCATGAGTAGCTCGGCCTTTGGGAACAAAGGACTCAAGTTCAAGCTTGGGTGTTTTTCTTTTCTTTTTGTGATTCGAACTCCATCGCTCCTTCTCCCAAGCTACTTTTAACATCAAAAGTAGTTCGGCCTTTCAAAGTGAGGGACCTGAGCTAAAACTCGGGTCCAAATTGGACTCGAGCTTGAGCTTGGGTTCTTTATTTTATTTTATTTTATGGTTATTTGAGCTCCATGGTTCCCTTTACCGAGCTATTCTTGGTACCAATAGTAGTTCGGCCTTTGAGAGTGTAAGATTTGAGCTTAAGCTTAGGTCCAAATCGGACTAGAATTTGACCTCGAATCTTTCTTTTTTTGTTTTATTTTTGTGATTCAAGCTCCATGGCTCCCTTTGCCGAACTAGTCTTAACACTAAAAGTAGGTCAACCATTGGGATTGAAGGACTTGAATTCAACCTCGAGTCCGAAATCAAACTCGAGCTTGAAGTTAGGTCTTTTTTTTGTTGTTGTGACATGCGCCATGGAGCAATTCTCAGTGGTTCAAGTTCGGGTCCAAATTGGATTTTACATTCTCTTTTTGTTTTGCAGGAGCAAGTGAGGGTACTATTCATCACGCCTTCAACTAGTGAGACTATGGAGGTTAGTGTTGAACCATCCTTGATTTATTTTGCAATGTAATTTTTTTTTGATTTATTGATTTCTCCTTCCATTTAAGGATTGCAAGTTTTAGAGGTGGCCTAGCCTGTGGAGAACCTATCCTTCGATAGGACTATCTAAGTTGTTCAAGAACATAAAATCAATTTGATTGTGATCTTTGAGAGGCACAAGATTTTGCCAAAGAGGAAAATATGCATGAATATCCCCCTTTGATGAATGATCTCCATGCTTGTTGTGTGTCCTGCTCTCAAGATTGATGTCTTCAACATGGAGTAGGCATTTTAGACTAGGTATCGCAAAGGGGAGAAGGTATTCTATGTATCTCCCTTGAGTTGGAAGGGAAAGGAGGAATTTGTTGAGTCTTATGTTGACTTTTGGAATGCCCATTGGCATTGTAAAAATGAGAAATTTGAAGAGTTTCTTCTTGGAGATCCGGATCTCAAGTTTCTATCAAACCATATTTTTTTGTGTGGGATTGCAACCATAGGCTGCAAACCTAAGTTGCCTTTTATCCAATGTGTGCATAATTGGGATATTGAATGGCACTACTTAATGGATTCCATTGTGCTCAACACTTTGTATTGCCTTGTGGAACTCCTCACGGCCATGATAGACTTGAATAAGTGAGTTTGAAACTCCTTAATGATGTTTTTAGTTTTCATTGTATGTTCCTTCCAAAGTTTTGATATTTTTGATTGGACCTATGGAGTTTCTTCCTTGCTTTAAGGTCCATGGAGTTTGATCATGTGCACCTAAACCTTGTCCCTGAATTTCTTTGCATTTAATCCATTGGTAACATTCCCTTGGAGCAATTCCAGACTGTTTCCCTAACGGATTTTTTTAAGAAGTGTCAAAGTAAATCCTACAAGACCTAGCACTCCCTAACATTGGAGGCCTTTTTTTTGACTACATGTATAAGGTTAATAATCCTTTCTTCCCCATCATTTAATTAAAAGTCCCTTCATTTCATCATCTTCTTCTTTTGGAGTTTAAGTTCAAGCCAAGGGATGGAGTGCATAGAAGCAAGTCTTGGGAGCAGTAGATAGGAGGGAAGGATGCCTTCAAATGAATGTTGTATAGGTTTGGCACTTCCCTCCTCCTTTTGTTGTAACTACCACTCCCCTACTCTTAGCACCGAAAGTAGATCATGAAAAACATTTTAGAATTGAAATCTTGTTGTTTTTGTAGGTATTTCTACCATGTCTTTCTTTTGATGGCAACAATTCATGAGAAAAACGAGCCGGGATTCTAAAAAGTGTTGTAATCTTCTATAAACATTCAAATGCAAGAAGGGAAGAAGAAGGGGTATACTTTGGGAAAGAGAAAGCAGATTGAAAACATTAGACCTAGTCAACAAGCGAAATCCAACAAGGAGGTTCACTTGGATGTAACTCCAACTCCATTTGTTGATTTCAATGCTTTGGAACAGATTATTGACTTGGGGCCATTTCATTCCAGTGATCCCTTTTTTCTCCATTTGTAATGCCCAGCTTGGATTTTGAGAACGTGCACCCACTTTGTTTCACCCCTATTCGCCCAACTCCCCGTATATTATCATTTTGCAGACCCCCTAGATGGCATTGCATTGCATTACTATTGTCTTGTCCAAGTATTGCAAGGGAGAAGGTTGATTCTAAGAAGTGGACGTAGGTGTTTGAAAAGATCTTTACATTCATTCATGAAGTAAGGCTAATTCAATGCATTTTGTCTTTCTCTCATATTTTCCATTTCAACTGCTTGTTGATTCTTACCTCTTCCCAGTGGTGTGTAGGTCAATCTTAAGAACAAGGTTCACCTTGTTCTTACTGACATTTTGGGGAACATTTTGTTCCTTTGGTCTCCCCTAGCTCCTTAGAGATCCCCCTTTAGAACAAATGTGGGGAAGACTAGATAAAACCCATTTTTTATTTCACAAGAATTTTTTTGACTACTAATGGGGTTGTCTTTCTTCTCCACTTGGATGATTTGTGAGTTTTTAAGGAGATCAGGTCTTATTTGGAAAGCTATAATTTTCAGATTCGTATGAAGCGGGCGGTCGTCAATTATCTCCCACTTGTGAATTTGGAGGACCCATCCTTGAAGGTATGTGCTCCCATATTTTCTCTTCTTTGCATCCATTTCCTAGGTCCCTTATATCAAATATTGTTTTTGTTATCTTGCAAACCCTCTTGAGTCGGGTGACTCTTTTGGTTAGGGCTCCTGATCTTGGCTCCTTTTCAATGAACTTGTTTCGTTTCTCCCTTCTTTTTGAGGACTTTTTGCAAAAAGGTATCAATGTTCCTAAAGAGGATGTCCTTTACAATTAGACAGACACATTTTTGATGTTTATGTCAAGGACCGCAAAGCCATTCCGAGCAGTTAGAGAATTCCATCCACTCACATTCTAGGCCCTCATTAAGGTCTACTCAAGAGTAGGGTCTTTTGTTGTTGACTTGTCCACCTCCATAGGTTTACTTCCCCCTTTTCCCAAACTCCTTCTTCGTTTCTTTCCTTCTCATCTTGTTCCATTGGTTTTCTTCCTCCTTTCTCCCCAACTCTACCTTTGTTTGTTTGGTTCCAGTCTTCCTTCTAGTCATGGTTTCCATTTTCATGCCTCTTGCAAGCAACAATATCAAGGCATGCCATGCCCTTCAACGTCATGTTTTGGCTCTAGAACTGGACATGGATGTCTTCATTGAGGTTCTTGAGCCCTTGGTTGCCGTTCTTATCCTTGAGGCCACACATCTAATTGTTAACATAGAGATGAAGATTTGCTAGTGGAGAGGCGACCCAAGAAAATATTAGATTGTGAATAAGTCTACCTCTGCTATTTTTTGTTGTTATTTCTTGCTCTTCCATTTTAGTTCCTTGATGTCCTTATCCTCTCCTTGTTTTGAATGCAAAGGTGTCTGTAGAATGCGCCCTTTTTTGAATTTCAACTCTAATCCCTCAAGGGATTTTATACTACCTTCCTATGCTGAGGCTTAAGCCCAAGCCTTTGCAACTAGCATTTCATTGCCTAGTGTTAGGAATCGTATTTTGTATGATCTTGTAATCAGAGCATTCATCGATGATGAGGTTGAAAAGTGAATAGGTTGTCTTTTTGTGGTCCTTAGGTTGGGTGGAAGCTCTAATAAATATATTTTTTCCTCATTTTGATTCTTGGGTTATACTTTCTTACATGTTATTTTGCTTTTCTTTGCCTTTCCTCATCATCACCATTGCCATGTGAATCCTCTACTTTCCTACAATGCTTTTCATTAGAAATATCTTCCATTCTTTATACTTTTTTCACTAGTTTTCAGTGAATGATTGTGGGACAATTACATTGTTCCAAGTAATTGAAAAAATCCCTTGTTTAGTTTTACGCTTCCAAAATTTGGCTTGAATGTTTGAAAGCACACGATCAATAATTTTAACTTTACTTTTTTTTCTAATTTTTGTCTCTATTGTTTGCACCATTTTTTGCTATTCTTAGTGCTAAAAGTAGAAGATCCAGAATCATTGAATTACGTAATCAAGTTATTGTGTGTCCCACTTTAGGGAGTTAGGGTTTTGATGGCCAATTCTTAGTTTTTTGGGTGGCAATATGGTCTGATGTTTCATCACTACTAGAATTTGATTTCAAGATTTGAGTGACTACATCAATACTAGCTTCTAAAGTTTAATTTGCAACAAAATGAACCTTTCAAGGCATACTTAATTCATAAATCCAAAAGCTAGCCTTGCAAGTGGTGATTGAAAACATTGCTTGAACTCCCTACTATATATTGGCCACTGTTGATCATCCATTGTCCATGTTCTTATCATGTTCTTTTTCCTTATTTTTGGTGCCAATATTTGAGGATTAAAATATAGAAATCCTTGGGGCCAACTTTGAACTTTGATATTAGCCACTATTGCAAAGATTGCAAGAACTCACTATTTTATAGCGGCCATCTTTTGTCTTTATTTTTTTCCTTGACTTTTCCCTTTTCTTAGTGCTGAGAATATGTAATTGTTTAAGTAGGTTAGTTAATGTCTCCTTTGACACTAAGAATCAGGGATATAAATGGCTTGGGGCCTTTGATGGGTTAATCTATTAAAAACAAAATTTTAAAAAATTAATTAATCGAAAATAAATTTCAGTATGATATTTTATAAATCTTCATGAAATCAATCTTGAAGTTTTTTAGGTAACACCTAATTAGTTAACATTATTTTATTCTCAAAATTTATTTATTTATTAGAATGTTAATTTATTTTCAAATTTTTGTGTTTTGTTTTAGTCAATTATTGTATAAACATTGAACTCAATTTTCGGGATTTAGATTTAATGAAATAAAGTTAATTAGTTGGATCTTTTTCAAAAAAAATTTAATTTATAAATTGGTCATATTAAATTTTTTTTCAATTTGTAGTAATATGAAACCTTGTGAATGAAATAATGCAAGTGCCAAGCCTTAAAATAAAATAAAATGGAGGCACTATCAATTTGGTTGTCGAACATTCATATTTTGATAAAAAAAAGCCCAACAAGTGGATGGTAGGTGTTCATATCAACCTATCAATTACATGGGTGCACCCACAATCTACACATGCCATACTACATGCACATTTTGTGAAGTTTTAAACCTCGGTTCTCAAGTCCATAGTTTTCCTTTTGGTTTATAAATTGTTTTATGCGTTATGTTGATTTTTTTTCTTACCATCATTGGTATTGTCTTTCTTTGATGTAGACATACTATGCAAAACCAACTTCTTTAGGTATGTTGCTCACATCATTGGAACCCGTTTCTGTCTTTGGTGTTGTTGGTTTTGTGTTTTCCTCTTCCTCATCTATCATGTTTTCTTTGGGGCTTCATGGTTCTAGCGTCGTGCTGTCTTTTTCATCATCCAACTCTATCATTTTGGCATCTACGCATGCTATGGAATCCTCCTCCTCCACCAGCTAGTCCATTTCCTTGTTGTATGCAAATGTTGGTGCTTCATATGGATTGTCCTTTGCATTTAATTCATTTCTTGGCCATTTCTTTTCTAAAATTGAATCACTTTTTTTTTAGGCACTTGGAATCCTAATAGGTAATTGCACTGTCGATGAAATTTTGTTCTAAAATTTTGATTTGTCGGGTGTGCTGGCCATGAATTGTTTCCAAGTGGTTGTGGCAAGCTACTCAGAAATTCTAGCATAAACATTTTAATTACTGTCCCATATATCTTGTAGTCCTACAAGTGGTTAGTAGATGCCCAGTATTGAACCTTTGCCTATAATTTTGATCTACATTTTTAATGCAATTTTTTGAGTTTTAGTTTGTCATTTTTCAACACATCATCATTTTTGACTATCATATGCCTTTCATGGTTTTGGGCTGGCCCTATCATCTAAAGGTTCACCAAATGGTTTAAGATTTTGTTCCTTAATTCTTGTGGCACCTAGGCTTGCTTGCCTGAAGTTGCATAGAATCGTCTTTTGGGTTTCATGAATTTTGTTAATAGCAAGTTGCCAAGGGTTACCAAGTCTTCTATCAACAAATCGCTCAATAAGCTTGTGAAAAAATGTTTTGGAATTGACCACTTCAAATTTGCACATTCTTTGAAGAAATTCATGGCATGTGTAAACATTGCCAAATTGTAATCTTCCATATTTTCCTTGGAAATGTTTACTATTTGTTTGAACAATGAAATACTTTCTTTGTCTATCTTTACATTAGCCCATCGTCATGCTGCCCATTCATTTGTTTTGTCAATTACCCTTTTCCATTTTGTTCCCCATGTTTTGATTTCTAGCAAATGCCAAAAGGGGTTTAATTTGGTATCATCTTTTGGATATTCCAACAATTTTTTAGTCATTTCACAAATTCTATCTAATATGATTGAAATTAATGTGTATTCAATCATTGTTTCCAAAATGTTTGGTCTATGACATTTGGTGTCAATTTTTCCTCTCCATTATAGAATAAAAGTTCAGGTTTTAGGATTGCAAACACGTGGTAGAGGTATAAAATATTCAACTAGGCAGTAAGGATGGAGTAAATACAATTTCAGATTTAGATTGGGAAAATTAGTAGTAGAAGGGGGAAATTGCAATTTGATTGTACAAGTTGCAAGAATGGTGCTAGATGCAAAAGGTCGAGAATGTGAATGAAATAATAACAAATAAGTTGAAATGGTATAAATAATGTACAATGTTAGTGGCTACCTAATATTGTCCCAATTCCTAATGGGCACATGCTTCTTCATGGTGAATGGGTAGTGTATAGATTTGCACATACCTTTTGGGGGGTCATTAGGTTTTATAGTTGAACATTGTTTCAATTCCTAATGGGCACATGCCTTTTGGTGGTGAATGGGTAGAGTATGGATTGGCAAATACCTATTGGTGGTTCAATAGGTTTATATGCCATTGATCTGGATTTAGTTTAAAATTTCAAACAGTTTAAATGCTATAGAAATTCATATTAAGAAAATATGAAATATAACTTGAAGTATTGCATCAATATTTCGTATGTTGTATGTCTCAACATAAGCCAACATGAAATTATTCCATCTTGTTTTTTTTTGTTTAGTTTCTTGCAATAATTTTGTTGCCAATGTTTATTTGAAAGTTCATCCATTTTATTTATCATCCATTTTATCATCAAAGGAAATTGTTCATCCATGACATGTGTTAAGATATTCCTCCACATCGTTAAATATTTCGTCTATGTCAACAAGATATTCCTAAAAAGATTCCCTTGGGCTCATTTGTTCATGTTCATGCTCACACGTTCACATGTTCACAAGATAACATCCTTGCATATGTGACTTTCATTCACAACCATAAACATTCATTTAATTGTTGTGTTCATTTTGTTTTGGTCTAGAACTAGGAACCAACACTTGGAACCATCCAATCAAGGAAAGGAAAGGTTTTTGTCCATCCAACATTGGCTTCATGACATAGGTTACATTGACCAACTCACTTGGGACTTGAACTAATGGATTTGGGATGATTACAATAGCATTAATGCCACCAACTTTTTTGGTGACTCCTCAAAACAAGGTTATCGACTTAGCATGCAACAAAGTTAGTTTTAACCTTGTAAATATTAATTAAATATTAACATGAATTAAACATATATTTGACTTTTATAAGTGTTAATTTGTAGTTATCTTGTCAATTAAATGTTACCATGTATTAAGTACAAATTTTACCATTGTAGGTGTTAAGTTAAAATTTGAATAAATGTTAACTAACTAGTTATTAGTCAATATATTAATTCCTACTTAGTTAAGTAACTATTTTAGTTACTAGTTAGTGCTCCATATTTGAGTTAGTGTGAGATAATTATTTTAGTGTCTAATAAAAACCACCTAACCTATTAAGGAGGCAATTTTGAATCTTTTTTATTCTTGTTCATTTGCAATAACATTCATAGAGTTGTTTTGTTATCTTTTGAATTTGAATCTATACATTGTGTTTAATTTGAACATGCATGCATAGGAATAATGAAATTATTGTCTACATGTCATCTTTTAGAAGTGTATATTTTATCTATTAACAATTGAGTTTATCTCCCTTCCTTAAAAATCTCTCAATCCTCACCTCAACAAGGAGGAAAATTCAAGCCTTTTCCTAGACACATTTGGCATAATTCCTAGCCCAAGAAGTGGCCACATTGATTTTCAATGGTGGACTTATAGTAGCATTTTAGTTTAACAAAATGGGCCTTGACCCCATTTGTTGCATGTGCAACAATTAAACCATTGAGATGCTTGCCCATTGCCTCCTTGAGTGCCTTGAAATCTAGTTTGCTTGGGAAGCTTACTAGTATGTTTGTAATTGACTTGGCATCCCTCAACCTAGGTCTTGGTACTTTACCTTTTTAAAGGATTTGTTGCTTCAATATGTAGGAACTCTTGCCTCCAACTCTTTCAACTCTTTCACATTTGAAGACCAGCCCATCAACATTTGTGATCTTTCATCCTTTACTTTGTTTGCATCGAGCAATATGCACTCAAATATACAAAGCACCATTTGTGTGCCCACATTTTGCATAGGGCATGGACCATGACTGTTCAAGTTGGCATCATCACTTGGAGAACATCTAGAAGGACAGGGAGTTCCTCCTCCTACCCCCCCCCAATGTGCAACAAGTTTTTGAAAAGGAGTTCTACAAAATTTGGTTAGACATGCATTTGTTTGGTAGGAATGAACCTTTCCCTAAATGGAATTTGATTATGTTTTGTTTATCCTTTGTGAGCATTAGTGAAAAGGATCTTGCTTCCCCCCTCCTCACTTTGGGCTCCTTCTTCATTAAAAAAAATGACTAAAGTTTTTATGCAAACTTCCATGACCTAGTTCCCTATATAAATAATAAAATGATTTCAACCCATTATCTTTCGTCTAATGAACATTAATATGAGATATAAACTTGATCAAAAGATCCCATCTTGTCATTTTTTGGCACACATTCATTCCTTGTTCATGAACATTTTTCCATGTATGGTTGGAATCATGTTTTAGTTTTTCATTGTTGCAATTTTTTTTATCATAACCTCTTGCCCATCAATAATTTATCTTTTGGTTATTGTAATTTTTTGCTTGTGACACTCACTTTGGTTTTCTACATGTTTATCATCACATGTTGCATATTTGTGTTGATTTTGATTTGGAAAGCAATTTGTGTATTATTTACCTTGGTATATGTCTTTTGATATTTTAGTGTAGAACACTTACCTAGCCAACATTAATAGTGACACCTTAATATAAATTCCCAACTAAAGCATGCAAGGGTTTTTGTTGATGTATTGGTGGAAATAAGTAATAGCCAAGTGTTTTTAGGGAAAATTAAATTTTGTGTTCAAGGTAGATGGAAATTTGACTTCATTGAAAAGACATATTTCTTATTTCTTTTATTGTAAATGCCATTGCACTAGTACTTCTTTTGCAATTTATCAAAGTGAATGTTATTTCATTAAGATGAGTCCATTGCTTTTGATATAACATAAGGTGTTGAACTTTTGGTGGAAATTTCACATTGTTGCAAAGTAACAAAAAAATGCTAAAGATTGTTAGTTTTGTGATTTCAAGATTTTCTTTCAAGGTCACCCCATTTTCTTCAATAATTAGTCAAAATAGACAAGGATGTTCAAATTGTTATGGATGAACACCATTACTTTTATCTCGTCTTGTTGTTATGGACAATCAATCCTTTTACTACATGAAACTATTGAAAGAGAAAACATTACTAACATCATCATTTTTATGTTATTTTTTATAATTAACTTTAATCATAATTTCAATCATAATGGACATCGGAGAAAAATGGTTTCAATAAAAATGAACTATTCATTTTTGACACAAATTTGATTAAGTTTGTGATGATTGTATATAAAATATTGAAATAAATGAAATTATTGAATTTACTAGTTTTGTTTGTTTTCTAGTTGTTCTCAACAAGTTGTTAAACTTGCAATGGATTGCTATAATTGTGTCCGACATATGTGTAATTTTTATTATGATTGTTTTGTATTGTCACATCATCACAATTGTTTTCGGTCATGTTAATTGTGGTGATAATGTGTTTAAAATGAGATTGAATTTCACCTCCTTGGTCACAATCCAAGGCCTTTACTAGGCAACTGACACTTCACATGGTTATAATAAGTGTCACTGCAAAATATACACAAACAAACATACTTTGAATTTTAAACATTGTAACCTTATTAGATCATTAAATAGTTTTAGAATGAAATTGATTACACATGTGTTGATTTCATTACTTGATTTACTTCATTTTTAAATTTCATAATTAAATTGAAATATTTTTTATTTTCAATTTAAAAATGCATTACATTAATTTAAAATATTTCTTTCTATATTTGAATATACCATTTAAATTAAGTTAAATGAATTTCAATTCTACACTTCATGTGGTCACAAAAATGCAATCACAAATTACATAAACACATATATTTTGAATTTCATGCATTATGACTTTATTACATATTTAACTAGTTTCATAATGAAATTGATTTCACATGTATTTAATTTTATTATTTGATATGATTCAATTTTTAATTTCATAGTCACATTCCAATAGAAAATTTCAATACATCCAATTTATTTCAGTTTTTCATTTAATTAAATTTTGTAACATCTTAAACTCCACATGACAAAAATTACATTACAATAGTATTTTGATTTGGGCCACAAATTCAAGTATAATATTTATATAAATTTATTTAAAAATTCTCCAATGGGATGAATTCCATTTATGAAATTATGTAATTAAAATTCATATGATTTTTATTACATATTTTTAGTTATATTTTTATGTTCTTAATTTCAAATTTGAAGACATTACATTAGTTCCAGAAGTCATAAATTCATTTTATTATAATATTGGTAATTATATAATTATGACACATTTGACAATAATTAATGTAGTTAATTGAAGCCCAAATAACATGTTTGCACCTTTATTTTAATAATTGTGTTCTTGAAGAATAATCATGTAATATTTGGACACATTTGTATGGTAGAGTGGACACAAAAAATTGTCATAATGTTGTAATATTGATTGCATGCAATTTTTTTGAATGATTTGGAAAAGGTTTAATGGTCAAAACGTGAAATTAATTTGTAACATGTATGATGTAGTTGCTTGTCATAGAATGATTGTTTTAACAAAAGGATTAAGAATGATTTCTTTTAATTGAAAATTGTTAATGACAATTTTCACATCAATGTATATGTATGTACAAGGAACGATCTTTCATCAAAGTTAATTCGATTTGTTCTAAAATCATGAAGTTTACATTTAAATTGTATTAAAATTTTCTTTTGTACATCATTTTATAATATTAACGATGATTATGATGTTTGTACATGTTGTAAAACGTTCTTGCTTTGAAGATGTACATGGCTTTAAGTGTTGATTTTATTTATCCACAAAGTTCAAGTAGAGTTTTTGAATTAGCAAAAAAAGGTATATTATTGTCAATTACAATGTTGCAAATGAGATTAATGTACCTATACTCAAAGAAATAAATATGAAACAATTTGGTATTCATGATTGGTTTAACTATATTATTTTTAAGGCCTAAGACAATTAAATATAACTCAAAAAAATTCAAAATAAGTAGGTGCAATTTTTTTAGTAATTTATGTACATCTAGTTTTGGCTCATTTTTTGTTTATTGTAACATGCAAAGACCCATTTTTAAAATTTTATAATTACATAAGTAATAGTCTAATTACATCAAATTACATTTACATTTTGTAAGTGAGAACATACAGAACACAAAATATACCAAACGATTTGAAATATTCTTTTTAAAAATTGAAACGCATAAGCCTATTTCAACTCAGTAGGGGTTCATGCACAATCGAGTCATACCGGGCTTCCAATGGATAGCTAATCTGCGGGTGGCTCTTTGGTTCACTCTGTTTGAGAGTTTGCAGACCATGTACGTAAAGAGATCTTGAATCATTTGGAGGAATTGGAGTGAAGCACGGTAGGGAAAATGATATGTTTATGTGGTAGTTGACAGTCTTTGTCAACAAGCTGGTATCACAAAACAATCTCTTGCTCTTCTTTCTTACCCGGGAAAGTAAGTCCTGTATTTCTGCTTGTCTGAAAACATTTTTATGGGTTCTTGTGAAGTCCACATATGACAGTAGCAGACAGTGTTCAGGAAGAAATTGCTGGTGTCCTAATTGAGGTCTGCCTCCTATCTGCTGCAGAGATGAAGATTTTTGGCAGCTTTCTTGGGGTGCTTTTAAAAATCTTTGCCAGAAAAACAGAGATGGAAAAGAAATAATGTTTCTATAAGAGAGTGTCAGAGATCAGCTCCCAGCAGATCAGGAGTTGGACTGGTGTTCTTTTGGTCAACAAATTTTGTCGTTTTCGGGCGAAAAGGGTTCTTTTTGCAAAAGAATTTCTAAAGAAAATTTGACTAATTTTTCTAAAGTTTTGGAAAAAATTTCAAAAATTTTGTAAGTATTTTTATATCAAAAAATTGAAAAAAAAAACCCTAATCAGGATTGCTTTTGTTTCTTCTGATGGGTTGAAATGAATGAATGAATGAATAAATAAGTAAATAAATAAAGGCCATGTAACATTCCTGCTCACAAACTTAGAAGGATTTATGAAGAGATCACAGTGTATGTGTACAGTCTACAAGTGGATGTTTAACTGAACACAGGAAGGGTCACCCTACAGAAGAGAAGAAGAGTTCTAAGAGCATCTCCACCAATGCTGTATGTGACCATGCAAAATTATTTCTCACATCCAAGTTGTAGTTACTAACTTTTTTCCACCCCCACCCATAAAACTGAAACTGGGACTGCAAGTAGGTGGGAGACTACTAATAGCAACCCACTTCGAACAATCAAACTATCTAGCCAATCAGAAACAGGGAACAGTCAATAAATACGATTTGATTGTGTTTATTACACTGCTCCTGGGGTCGTCCAGGGCTCTGAAAGTTTGCGCGTTTCTTCAGGGTCCCAGCAGTCTTCCAGTGGATTCACTGGGATCGACTGATGAACCCCATCCAAGGTTTCCAGAGCAGGGTCACGTACTGAGCGTTGGTGGAGAAGCTCTCACTCAAAGATCACAGCAGATGTGTATGCTCTATAGCTTGATCTATAGATGAACACATCAAGGGAAAGTCAAGGGCACATCCCTTAGCCTCATCATAAGCACCAAGCAGCAATGTTCTTTAGGATTTGGAAACATCATCCAGGGTTTACTACAGTAGCAAAATCAAGGGTGAGACCCAGTATTGGACCCATATATAGACTTCAACCCTAGGTATATGATGTTGGTATGAGTACTGGTATTGAAGAACATACCAATCAGGTATGACTTGAGGTAATATCAAGTCTATACCTGCCTCATACCAAGATTTTGATACCAGGTTACACCTGCCTCATATTAGCCAAAAATCAGACTTTGACCCAATAACAGGTCCAGACCAGTGTTTTTTTTGGGGATGAGGGATGAATTTTGTTATTTTGTGGTTACTTTGATGTAGCCACGAAATGACAAAAATTGGACCAGGGATTTTTTGTTTCCCCCAGTTTTGCGTTATTCAAAATTTGGCGAATTTTTCAAAAAATTTAGGAAAATGAGTTGAATTTACAGTCAAAAGACAGAAATATCTACAAATTTCCCAATCTTTTGGACAAAAAAGCAAAAAAATGTGTCAAGAAAAAAATTGCTGATCCATATTGGTATCAGAGTTTTAAAAAGGACCCCCCAATAGCAGACCAGGCTGGTATGAAAGGATAATAAAGAAATGCTTAAAACTAGGAAACGATGGGTATGTTCAAAAGTTGATACCAGTGTTGGACTGGTAAGATCCAGCTGGGAAAGATGTAGAAATCAAGCTACCACAGTTAATTGGTCAGTAGGACAAAATGTTTTCCAAAATCCAATATTATAGCTCCCACATTAACTGTCAATCATTTCTAGTGGTTAGACATGCACAAACTACTAACCTAGGGCTGGCAGATTTATAAAAACACATGTAAGTACTACTGTGTTTTTATGTGAAACAAGAAGCACGCACGCTCCACTGTTGCAGAACCAAAACCCTTTTTAATGTTGTGTGTGATGATGGGTGCTGCATATGTCTGGACTCTGGATATGTCAATTGGAAAGCCGTCAAGATGATTCACTGGTGCCTACATTGATTGTTGTGGAAGGAATTATTAAATTTGGAGTGTTCTGTGGGTTTTCTATTGCTGAGTACCAACCACCTGCCAGTTCTCTCTACAACATGACAGATTTTGATTGAACTACTCACTCCTCTGTGCATGACTTGGGTCTCTTTCCATTAGACTGTTGAGATCACAATTAATACAAATTATGTTGTGATCACAACAGCCTAATATAATGGGGCCTTGTTTGTTTCGGTTGTTTGGACAGGTGCATTCCATTGCAGAGTTGCTACTACTTTGAAAATCTGTAATTAATCAATGTTAGGAACTCTGCAAACACCTCATATGTAACAAACATTTTAGAGAATTTGAAAAAAAAACATGTTTTGATGAAAAAATGACAAATGTCATTATGTAATGGTTTAGAATTTGATTCATAACTTTGATAACTCTTGCATTGGGTCAATCCTTGATTGATAAGGTCTATGAGGTAAGTCTAAGCATGGTTAGTTGGAAAAGCTGCCCTTAAGGCAGGATCTGTGATCACAACAGCCTAAGGGAAAGATGTCCTTAATCATGTTTAGGTGAAGCATATTGAATAAGTATTGCTATTATAGTAAGTACATGAAAAATTTATGTTACCCAAAAAAAAAACACAACAGCAGACCCAACCTGACAAGCTGTTGGCAAAACCCATGTCAAAGCTCATTGGGAGAGGGCTGGCAGGAGTTTCACATGCACACCAATGGGTTTGAACCCAAGACCTTTTGTGATCCCAGAAGGGGCTAAACAAGCAAGTCATCACCTCTGGGGTTTAAAAGATTTATGTTTAACCAGGAGCTCAGACTGCACAAGCTCTTGAGCTGGGTAGCTAGCTGGCTTGCTTTTTTCAAAACTCTTATTCGATTGATTACCTACTTTTTGCATATCTATATATATATGTATGGAAATACTTTGTTCTTGGCCAGAGTGAAGCAGCACCCACCAGCACCAAACAGTGTACCATGAAGGATGGACATGGTGGTGTTGACAGGAAACGCTTTTACGTTGTTGTATCCAGCCTTCTTCTTGAATTAGTACCATTGACGATCATCCCAAAAAAGATTTTTCATTGATGGCAACAAGGTTTGCCAAAACTGTCCCAACACTTGCAGCAAAACCTGGCCTCACACAACAGAAGCTTTTGTCCAAATCTATTGTAAATTGTTTTTTAATAGTGTGACCAAATTTGGTAGAATTTGCAACACAATAGTCCTTTTACTATTTTTTGAGGTCGAAATTTTGGGGAAAAAAACCCCTGGAAATTGTATTCTTATACCATAGCCAACCACAGTGGTTAGATCTGTACTAATCTAGCAACCAGTTTTTGGGTGAGTATTTGATTTTTTTGATAATCACTCCTTCCGATATTAAAACTATTTCAGAGTCAGAGAATTGCAGGTTCTGGTTTAAGAAAAAAGCCATGATCAAACAACCATGGGTTATGGTAATTTCAGGAACCTCAAAGAATAAGTAGTTTTTATGACAGAACCAGTTGAGAATAAGAATTGGTGGTTTTCTAATATTTTGAAAACCATTGATATATATCACAATCAGTTCTTTGAAATTTGGAGAGTTGCAGTTATGAACCCTGAGAACTCCCTTGTAAATATCAGTGTTGGGTGGTTCCTAGGTTTTAGGAGGAACCTCTGGTTCTGGTTCCTAAACTTTTCAAGGGACGCAGTCCAGTTCGGTTTTGATTTTTTTTCCAAAAATGAGATGTGGTTCTTGATCCAGGTAAGGCAGATTTGGTTCCAGTTCTTTTATCTATTTTCCAGTTAGGCTGGTTCCAGTTACACATTCTGCCATTGCCAAAAACCTCCAGTTCCAGATCTCATCTGATTCCAGTTCCAAAGTCCAAAACATTAAAATTTTCAATGTGAAAATCCCAAACTTTTATTCCAAAGGGAAAAAAATAAAATCCAAAGGGCTGACAATGTCAAAAGCCATAGAAAGTAGCCTACTTTTAATTGCTAAACCACTCTAATAGGTTTCTAGTTTGTATAGGATCATAATCAATTTTTTCCATTGCCATGTGGTTTCATGCTTAGGGTCTTTGCAATTGTATTTACCAGCTTGAAATATGATTTCTTGTGACCCTTGAATTTAAACCTAGAGTGTTCCAAAATCTGCCTTAAATTTTCCCAACCAAACCCCTTATCTCCACCCTCACATTCCCGCTCAAACAATCCCCAATCTGCCCCAATTATAGACCCCCAATTCAGCCCTATCTCATAGCCCAATTCAGCCTTCACACAACCCCAAATCTGTTCAAAATATATCCCCTTCAAAATCCCCTGAACCACCCCCAAATCTGCCCCAAATTTTTACCTCAAATAGACCCACCAATTCAACCCTATTTCATTACCCAATTCAGCTTCAAACAGCCCCAAATCTGCCCAAAAAACACCCCTCAAGTTAAAAACAAAGGTTTAAAAAAACCCAAACTAAAGATGGCATTGCAAAGAGGAACCAAAGTATGAATCCTAGCAATTTTTTTAGATTCATCATATCCTTGGGTTGTACTCCATGGTTGCTCCATTGCTCCAAGATCTAGGACAAACAACAACAAAATTTTTAATATCTCAACTTGAATGAGACATAATCCAACCAACAATAATAAAAAGCAAGGAATTACTAAATTTTACGTAGAGCCTGCTTTCATTAAATTCCAAAAGCCCAAGCTTGTCAATTAATTCTTCATTTTCTTCCATTAAGGCCTATTCCATTTCCCTGAATTGCCCCATGGATGTCAAACCACCAACCTGAGCATCATCTGGCCAATTTTTGTAGATGCTTATACGCATTTCAAGATTGTCCATGTCCAATTGAAAGTGTCAAAGGTTTGTATAAATATTTGCAATATTAAAAACTCTTTTTGTTTCAGTTGAGAGCTAACAATACCCAAAATTTAGTGGGTTACAAACACAACATAAGAAAATTATGCCTCATGCGTTCTCCACCATGTTGGTGGATCTTTGCATTCCTTCTCAATGATTTTCTTGATCTTGAAGTGGTTCAATTACTCTTTCATCATTGACAATGTCATGTCTTCATTAGTTCCCATGAGGTCATATCATTATGCCAAAAATGTCATTCTATGACTAATTGTATATGACAAGTGGCATAAATGACTAAAAATGGCATACACGACAAGTTTGAATCAACTACAAATGGCATAGACAACTAGTCTAATCAATAAACACCAATCATAGAATGCATTTTTGGCATAGTGTATAAACTTGTAGATTGAAAACTTTGCAACGCAACACAATAATTTTTTTCATTTGAATAAAATGGGTTTAGAAACTTTATCTGTAAATCAAGAGCAAGAACAATATCTATCTATCAAATTCACCTATAGTTTGAAAAGTTCTATCCTTGCAAACATATTTAATGACTAGCCCCAACCTTTTATAAGAAGGGTTTAACATCATAGCCAACATGTTGTCAACCTTGTGGTGTTGAAATGAAAGCATAATTGAAAAGAAGGGATTTAGACCTTGTATGGTTTATTTTTCATGTGTTGATTGGATATTTGAAGTTCACCATCAAAGTTTTGAGTCTCATTGGAATTTGGTGTCATAAAATCCATTTGCATTTGACATATGAATCGTATTGTTGCAAAAAAGGCATTAGAAAATAACTTGTAGTTTGGACTTTGGTTCAACACACATTGTTGGACCATGGGCCTTGAAGTATCATAAACAATTTAGGCAATTGCCCAAACTTGTGAACTTGATGCACGACCTCGAAACATCAATGATTATTGCCTTCCACAATAAAGGGCAATGACATGCTTGAAGCAAATCTAGTCTTCACAAGAGTCTTGAGCTTGCATGGAGGCACCCCCACATTTGAACATGCCTTTTGCCACTCTTGTCATCCCTTACCACTCTTTTTGGTCCTTGTGATGGTATTTTGCAAAATGGATTGTGTTTTTTTAATCAAGATTGATGTCAAACCAACATGCTTTGAATCTTTCATGGCTTGGTGACATCACTTGGACATGGTATGGCCTTGACAAGACCCCACAAAAGGTGCCGACAACCCCAAAACTTCACAAGACACAATAAAAGTCAAAGTGGAGTTCATGGTGGAAAGATTAAATTTTCCTTCATGTTTGACATATTATGCAATGACACAAAGACTAAACTCATGTTTTGCAAGCATATCACTTGCAAAGCCATGGCATTTCCAAATGTTTTTACAATTAAAAAAATCCAATAGTTACATGACAAGGCTCTCCCACTTGTCATTTAAAAAATGCACAATGAGAACAAAAGTGTCCACACTTGCTCTTGACATCCAAAGATCAAGGTTCATAGTTCAAGTAGTACATGAGTCAAAAGTTGGAGATACAACTTTGCTTTTTTTCTGCCATGGCCACCCTCGGTAAAAGATCCTCATTTTATTGACACCTTGATGGAAAATTGAGGTAAGGATTTTGTCCCAAAATTAGTCTCTGAAAAAATGGTGGTTCCAAAATCAACAACATAATCTCTTTAGTCATCAGCAATATAATATCTTTTTCAAACTAGTTTTGGTGAAGATCATTTTTTTTGTAAATGATATTATTGCCAAAGATTGCAAAAATATTGCAAGGGGTTGGGCTAAGCCTTTTTTTGTTGGGTGTTTTTCTACTTTAGGACCATTTTTTGTTGTTCAATCCAATATTTCCAAAGTTATTGATGATTACCTTCCAAATGTCTTCGAAGATAATAGATGATGTTAGTAGAGCAATAATTTATCACACCTTTTTTTGTCCTGCAATTGGAGTATTTAAATAACAAAAAAAAATTCAATTGTTTAGCTTGGTTTGGGTTTGAACTTTAATTTACTTCAAGTGGTGGAGAGGGAGAAAAGCTAATAGGTGCATAAAATGCCTAACTTGTGGAATCCCATTGCTTTTCTTTCCAAAAGTCTCAATTCTTTACCAACAATTCCCATGAAATTATAACATTCATGCTTGAAAGTTTTTCCTTGCTATAATTATAGGGGTAGCATTAGAAATTGATGCAAAACCTTAATAGTTTGCCACCAAAGGAATCTTTATGGGATACACAACATTTTTAGGAAGAGATTTTTGATCTTCCATGCATTTCAACTTCCAACCCTAAATCCCAAAAAAAATGACAACATAAGGAAAAATAAGGACAATAGAAGAAGAGGAAGAAGGTGACCAATAGTAGGACCAACATGAGAAAAGGAAAAGGGTGACCAATAGGAAGAACAACACAAAAAGAGAAAAAGGACAAGCAACATCAAGAATAATGCAAAAAGAAGAAAAGGGTGACCAAAAGTAAGAACAACACAATATGAAAAAGAAGAAGAGGGTGACCAACAACATGAATTCGAATAACATAATAAGAGGAAGAAGGAAAAAACTTATTTGAATATAGAAGACCTATGCAGCTCCCACCCGCTCCTCATCATCAAACATCATGATCACCACCAAAACAACAACAAAATAATACAAAGTTAACCAATCTTAAAAGGAAGAGGGTGACCAACAACCAAAACAACATGTAAAAAGGAAGATGATGAGTGAGAGTTGGTTTATCAATGCACCTTGAAGAAGATTGTTTAAAGAAGACCAGAAGACATGAAGGAAAAACAATAAACACAACAAAATTTGAGCTTCAAGTGTTCGAGGTTCGAGCATGAAAATAAATTACCAAAAACATGTGCAAGAAAAACTAACAAACTAACAAATAACCCTAAAAGACAAGAACCAATTGCCTTAAACCCCTTAAACCCTAATCCTTACACCTACCTTATGCCTTAACCTTGAAATTAAAATTGATTTGTTTAGTTTTGGTTTTCAACACACGTTGGAACTAGACCCTAGACTTAGTTTTGGTTATAGAAAATGTGAAAACCAAGGGGTTAGTTTTGGGTCAATTCTAGGACCCTTTCATCTAGTTTAATTCTAGACAATTTTGGATTTAGGAGTTGATTTTAGGTCAGTTATCAATACCTAGATTTGGAACTACTAGTTTCTATTTGACAATTTGGGTACCCACCCAACATCAATAAATATGTAAGTAATGATTAAATAACCTTGTACAAAACTGCTGGTTCTTTGCAAATTATTTTGTGAAAATTAGTTCGTTGTGACTTTTTGAAGGAACTAGGAATGAGTGGTTGTTTGATTAAGAAAATTTCAAAAAGTTGGAAGAATAAGTGCTACTTTAGACAAGGGTCTAAGGACCAAAAGCCCAAGGACCAATTTGAAGCAAATTGAACCTTGGATTGGACTTTTCTTCACATTAAAAAAAACATTTTGTTCTAAGGTACAATGAGTGTGTCTAAAGGCCTGGGTCCAATTTGAAGATTTAATATAAAAAATGTATGATTGATATATGAAAGAATTAGGTTAACCTTTGATGTTTTTTCTTTTCTTTTTTATTTTTTTCATGATTTTTAAAATTTAATTAAAAAAATTTTTTTTGTGGAAAATTCAAGCTCCATTTCTCCTTTTAGACCAATGAGGCACAGTACTTCACCATCCACCTAATGTTTTCCAACATTTTCATCTTTTTCATTTTTGTTTTTTAACAAATTGTTTTTTTTCGTGATGTTTTTTTCTTTAGAATGGGAACTAGTTTAGGGATCTCTTGTAAATTGATATCCCTTTCCATTTGTGAAAATTGACATTTCAACCTTCCACTTTTTGCCCCACCTTCTGATTCACCTCCATTTTGTGCATTTGGAAAGGTTGAAAATGCACTCCTTCTAGTAATCACCTTGTGAGGATGCACAAAACCAAACATGCCAATTTTAGAATTGATTAGAAATGAAGGAGCTGGTGTGTTCTCACAATGTCCTCAATCCATAACATATTTTCCATCGTCATAGAATTCAAACAACAAGAGTACAAAACCAATGAAAGAAAAACAAAAAACGAAAAAATGAACAACCTTGGACCTTAGCTTACACTTTGGTTTTCCAAACCATGAGCTCTCCTTTAAGCTCTTTTTTTTGGTTTGGACCAATTTGTTTTTGCTCCAAAAAGATGCCATGTAGGTTAAATTAGAATTTGATTTGTCTTCATCCTAGACCTTTGTTTGATGGCCTTGGGACCAATATAAAGCTCTTGACCAATAGGAATGCTCGATTTCATTGGACCTTTGCTCCTTGGAGCCTTGTCTAAAGTGAGCCTGAGTTCTTTTGTTTTCAATTTCTTTAAAAACTGAAACTAGATGTTATTAAGAAATCAGATTATTAACTACAGCTCCCTATTTCCTTTGCATCTGGTCTTAAGCAATGTAAATTTTCATAACACCATATTATTTTCTACCTTAGGTAAGGATGATTTTGGAGGTTGGTGGGATGGAGAATATTGTAATGTTTGTGTCCTAGCTATCATACATATCATGTGGAATTAGCACTGTTTCATCTACTCAATGCATTAGGGACTATGTAACTGGCTGCCAATTATAGGACACAAATGATTCTAGTGAGAATCAAGATGACCTTTTTTCATCTGTGAAGAGAGCAGTTATTACATTTTCATCCAAAAGTGATAACATTATGGTTTTATTGGGCCAATGAGAGTTGATGTTGGTACTTGGTACCTTGTGCTGGGTAGTAGGTCACTAATGAAACAATGATCAAAGGTTATTGTGTTGAGATTCTTATTATAGTTAATTCTGAACAACCAGCAAGGCTCAAAAAATTTATATTCAGTTTAACCCTTAAAGGTCAAGGAGGGCCAATTTGGTCTGCCCATCCTGGGGTACTTGTGGCTGCCAGCAATGGTGCTAGGAGCAATGGATTCAAAATCTGACATACATGGGTTGTAGTTGTTACACCATTAGGAGTCACCCTTTTGATGAAAGTGTATTGTCTTTGATTGCTTGTTATTGAAATTTTTGTGAGTTGCCCAGCATGAAAGGAAGCTTTGGGCAATTCTATGCAATACCCACATGCAAGTCAATGAGACATTTTGCTACCCAATGTTGTTAGTATTTTGAAAATAGGAGCTGAAGAGGAGGGAGTGCCTAGTTCTAGGAGAGGAGCAATGCCTGGGAATAGTTGCAACCAATCCAAAAAATTTGTTTGCCCAAATAAGATGAATTATAATGTTTCTCTATGAAACTTACATTGGATGAGCAATTTTGATTGTTTGTAAATCATCGGCACTTTTTTTCCTTTTTATTTTCAGATCGCTCCCTAGCCTAAATCTATCATGTTTGACTTTCTTTGACTTACTTGAGACTTACTTTCATTCTACTGAATCTTCCAAAATTTGAAAAGCCCAGTACAATTTGTATTAAGCCTTCCAGATTTTGGAAGATCTAGTCACTTCAAAAAGACAAAAAAAATACCATTGCTTTACACAAGGGAAGGTCCCACTATGAGGGCCTTTTAGATTTCTGACCTCCCTCGGCCTACCAGCTTTGGGGATTTCAAATCCAGAAGGCCCCCATAGCAAGACCTTCTCTTATACATTATTCTCTCATTTCAACTCTCTTTTGAACAATTGTTTTGTCATAGGACTCACATGCATGCCTTCTATTTACCACCAATTTGTTTCATAGGAAATGGAACATGGAATCTAAGTCCAAGTCTCCAAAAAAAGTGCAATTTTGAAAGTTCTTTGAAATTAATAAGACTAAAATTTCAATGGTGATAATTTTTTATTTATCATCCAAATCCTTTTTTTAAATCAAACCATTCAACTTGAGATCCTCTCCAACAATATTGAGTTAGATTTTAAAAATTCTGACATATTGCATGGCTTTTAGGTTGTTTGTGTGAGCTGATCCTTTTTTTGGATTTGGACTATTTTGGTCAAGTGTCGGTTGCTTTTGCCCAATACAACACATTCTCAAACTCAATTGCATCCACAGTTATCCAGAGGAAAGCTCCAAAAACTAAACAAGTACACTCATATCTGATGGATTCATATGCTTCATATGATAATATGAGGTACTTAGGAAAAAAATGAAAAAATTAATTGATAAATTAGAAACTAGTACCTTGGTCAAGGATCACAGTTTCTTTTTCCAAAATTTTGAGGCAAAAATTGGGTGAAAGTCCCCCCAAAAAAAATAAAATTGTGCCTACGCCTCAAGGGTGAGAGGGAAATTATGGCTACTTATAGGTGTGAGAACCCTCCCATTCATATGCCTCGTGATGTATGTAGGTTTGATTCATGATAAATTTTGCCTCATGCTTTATGATAGGTAAAGCCCATGGGTGGGGGGACATTCCCAAAATGTGGGGCCAGACTTGGCTATAACCTTGTCCCAGGCCCGTTATTTTGAGAATGCCCCACCCTAGGGCTTTACCCTACATGTAAACCCCTCACCAATTGCATGAAGCTCGAGGTATACCTCAAGCTAAACACCTCTAAATTTTTATGGCTTGGAATCAGGGACTAGCTAATAAAACGTTTCTAGGGCTCACATTTTTTGTGCAAGGGATTGATTTAGGTTATATAAAATATTTATCCCACTTTGCATAAGGCTAAATCCCAATAGTGGTGTAGAAATCATTTTAGGATATAGACTTGAAATTAAGAGAATTGTTAGCAAGTCCAAATCTAGAAATATACATTCCCACATTCCCCACTTAAATCTACAGCTAACATAGTAATTTTTGTTTGACATTTTACAGTGTTACACATAGCCCTAGGTTTGATTTTTAAATTATAAAAAAAAAAAGGTTTGAATTTGATTTCTGGCATGCTTAAACAAGCTGACATTTTTCTCTTTGTAAAATTTCTGGAGAGTAAAGAGAAAATTTGCATCTATTATTTTGTAATATTTAGGGGTCAGATTGACAGCATTTTTGCACTAATCTAGAGTGCAAAAGCTGCCCCTGTGCCAACTATGGCAGGGAAAGAGGCCTCTCTTTCACTATTCATAGTACACATTTCACCATGAAAGCAGGCAACCAAAGATTTAGTTATAAAAAATATTTCCAACCACCAAATTTGTTTTAAGTCCCACCAGTTCTGACTTTGTTGGAAGTACCAAGTGTGTGTTCCCAAGTTGTTGATACACCTAATCTTTGTGCACTAAACTTGTTTACCACTATCACAACCTTGGGAAACCATGAAGCTACTACTCACTGCTATGCCTAGTCTCAGGGACACAATGTCAGCTTATCAGCATGCATGTTCATATCCTTCTTCTTTTCTCCAACAAAACTTGGGCTCTGCACTACCAGTGATGATCCACACACATGAAAAAAATGGAATTGATTTTGTGAAAATTAAGTTTCATGCGAATGGAAATATTGGATGATATTTGCATGCAACTTGAATTGGAATTCCATTCAGATTTAATTGAATTGAAATCAAATTACTAAATTCAATTCAATTCAAATTCAAATTCATTTGAAAAAAATGGGATACAAATTGACACATAAGGTATTGAAAATCTGCTCGTGATCACCGTGTTGGGAAAAAAAAAAACTTTAAAAGAACACAAATTCAAAAAGACACCTTTCGATTCTAGTTTTGAATTGTCCAAAGAACAACTTATGTAATCCAAAGTTGTCTTACATAAACCAGAACTAGAGTTAAATATGCACCTAATTAATGTTCTCCTTGGATGTTGATTTAATAGTTACCTGATTAATTAATTATTTGGGTGTCAATTTCAGTTGATTATTTTTCTTCTTGGGTGTTTGATTTTTACTTACCTGATAACTGATTTATTTGGATGTTGATATCAGTTGACTACCCTGAAGGCTTACATGCTTCCCAGTTCTTGTCCTTGTTTTGAAGGAGGCCCCAATTTTGGGGTTTCCACAATAGATTCAAGTTTCAACTCACCCCTTCTTTTTGTCCTTCCCAATTCTTTTTGTCTAGCCCAATATCCAATTGCTTTTCTTTGTGTGAGAAATTGGCTTATCACAGTCTGATCAGAATCCAGATCTCTGCAGTACCTAGCAGCAGTGCCTGGAGTTTTGGACCCTTGAATTTGATCTAGAAAGATCTCAATCCTTCAAACAAAATTAAATACCTCACAAGGATATTAATACATAGGTGTGTTGCAATCCCTTTTTGGGGGTGGGGATATTAGCCTCTCCAAGTTAGGCTCTCCAAGGGTTTGCTTTAACTTTAGTAAACATGTTACTTAACAATATATGCATGCATGGCATTTGAAGGTGTCACAATATGTGATTTCTTAGCTTTGCTTTTGGTGAATCAGCTCTCTTGACTTTAGTAAACATAACAATATATGCACAGCTTTCAAAGGTGCCGCATGTGAATTTTTTAGCTTCGCTTTTGGTGATTCACATTGATGAAGGCTGGGAATGGGCAGGTAAGGCAGCAGGTTAACATGTCATGTCTCCTTGCCAAACGAAGAAGGCAAGCTTCTCAGCTGGGCAAATCAGTATTTGGAAATGTGCCTAGGACTTCTAGAAGCTCCAAGCTCTGCACTACAATAGTACCCTTGTATGTTACGTACCAATTCTCATCCTTCTCCAACAGATAGTCTGGGCGGAGGTGGAAAGTTCAAGCTAGTCTGTTTGGGCCTATTGGGGAGGACTGTTGTGGAAGGTAGCTTCCAACAATACAATATGCCTATCACAATAACAGGGATGGAACTTTTTGATGCCACTTGCAAATCAGATCACCTAGAGCTGAGTGATGAATGCCAATAGGTATGCAAGCTCTTAGGAAGGGGTATTAGCCCAGTCCAACAACGGTGACACTAGTTTTAGGAATAGAAATTTTATGAAGCCAAGGAGATGGCTCAACATGCACCCAAGAAGACTCATCTTTTTTTTACCTTTTGTCATGAGGGGAGGAGGGTGTGGGGTTGGGCCTTTCTGGATTCGGATGTTCCCTTAATGTTTCAAATAATTCCTAGTGACATTCCTCAAGATGTTTTAGATAACATCACATTTAAACCCATATCTTTTGCCCAAAAGTTGAACTTGTCTAACTTAGGAAATTGGATTCTTATATGGAATTTTGGTCTTGTATGTTCGCATTGTTTTGTGTTATTCTATCCATTGTTGTTTGTATTTATTATTTTGCAAGAATCAATGTGGTGGTGTCATGGTTGATCAAGTAAAAGGTATTTTAAAATTACATTTGTAATAATGCTGATCCATCTTGTTCAAGAAATCATTCATGACAAATGTCTTGGAATTTGTAGACTTTTTGAACTTGACATCAATAACCAACTTCAAGTATTTTCTTATGTTTGTTTCATTACATCAAAATATTATGTTTTATGATTTAAACATATTGTCACCAAATTTGGCTCATTGGGTGAAGCTTAAGAGCACCACTTGATTATAACAATTTTTTATTGATGTGTTTGTGGGGTTTTTTAGAAAACTTTAACAATTCAAGGGTTCTACATAGATTTGTTCTATACAAGAATGCACAATACAATACATTTTTCGATATGAATAAAGGGTCCTTTGAGGGTTTTCACCTTCCATAATAAAATAACAAAAGGTATCTTCTAATTTTTTGCGTAAGGAACCCCTTCAAAGAAGAAGGTCAACATTCTATTTTAGAGCTCTTGTACAATCATAAGCATAAAATAAAATGTTTAGTTGTGGAGAATGTTTTTGACATTTTAAAGAAAAACCTTCAAGAATTACCAACAAAGTTTGATTTACATGTTTCCTTTCTACTAGATTCTTTGTTCATTGTTAACATTTGCACAACTTTTTATGATTTCAAAATGAATCAAACTTTCAAACGTTAATGAAAATAATCAAGGTTGAGGTGTAGGTGAATCTAGAAGCAAACAATGAATGCCCCTTGAAGTAATGAAGGTGTTGATGTAGAACAAACATTGCATTTAATTGAAGTTGGGCAAGAAAGGTTTGGAAAATCATTGTGAAAAAAATTGAATATATTCCTTAGATGACAAACAAATTTGAAACATGATAAGGTTAAAGTTTATTTTCAAACATCAAAAATTTGATCCAATATTAATTCATAATGTGTAATGTTTTGTTGAATTTGATCTTCAATTTGCATTAGTTCAATCCTCCTTTTTTACTAAATTTGATTTTCAATTTGCACCAATTCAATCCTCCTTTTTTGCTAAATTTGCATTAATTGAATTTTCCTTCTCTATTGAATTTGATTTTCATTTTGCATAAGTTGAATTTTCCAACTTCCTAACACTTTATTCATTTTGATCTTGTCATGGAAGTTGTACATTTTTTTAATATTTTGTCTCTGGTCAACACCATGCCCATAACTTCTATTAAAGTTGTGATTGTTTTTACCATGTTGTTTCCATGTGTCATTGATTGCCTTGTCTTTGGACTTAAGGTACTTCGATTGTTTTTCCATGTGTCTTTCCTTGATGGCCATTTTTTATTTATGAATCTTTTCCATCAAATCAACTATAGTTGTGTGTTTTTTGTGTTGGTTCTACCACATTTTTGTGTGTAGTGGAATAATTATGTTTCACACTAGTGTTGCCTACAGTTTGAAAACTTTAATTTCAACCTCATGTGTTCACCAATGCTTGTTTAGTTTTTGTAATGAGACCATGAGGTTTTGAATGTTCACCTCCATTTTGGCCATTTTCATTCATTGATTCTAGAGTATTCACCTTGTCAATGGGATTGTGAATTCAATGGCTTTTGGGGTGTTTGGCTTCTACAATGGGATTATGATGTTTTGAACATTTCAATTATGACTATTTGGATTCATTGATTTTAGTATATTAGGACTTGTCAATGGGACTATGGATCTAATTGTTGCTTGTGTGTTCATAGTTTCATTTGATGCTTCAATTAATGAATGCCAAGGACAAATGTTGTCCAAATGTGGCATTCATGGAATCATACATGTCATTAACTATCAGAGGATGTACATATCCATGCTTATCTTTTTCACCTTTGCCAAATCTATAGTTTTTTTCACATTGAAAGTGTGTGTGCATGTTTGTTTTGCAAGTCTTGCATCATGTTGCAAAGGTGTGTGTTAAATGCAAAATTAGCGCATTTTTAACACCTTGACCTAGGTAATTCCCCCTTTCCCCCTTGGAGAACATCAAAAGGGGGGGGGGGGGGTCACAATTTATTACCCAGTTCCATTTCCCTACTCTTAGTTTTCTTTGTTATATCCTTTTCCTTTATCTATTGTAGATAACTATCTTATTTTTCCTTCTAACAATTTTCTTCCCTTCCTTTCTTGGTTAAATCTTTTTTTTTTGGTTGCAAACATCTATCCTATCCTTCTCTACCACTCCCTTCTCCCTGCACTTAACTAGTTACAACCTTAAATTAGGTCAACCTCATGCAAACATCATCAAACCAAAATTACAACAAAGTTTTACCAAAAAAAAAATGCCACACTTCCAAAAAGTGGTTACAATGTAGTTTTGGTTCAATCCCTAAGTCTTCCACTCCTTTCTCATTACTAAACCCTAACATCATCTCTACATTATTTTCCTCCATTACAATCTTACCTCCCAACTACATATATCTCCAAAATTCTCTACCACACCCAAAATAGTCTTTTTCCCACTCTACTTATGTTGGATAGCTTAAGCTCTAGTTCCTCTTCATTATCTTGCTTTCACAAGAGGGTAGACCCTTACTTTTTGTTCCTAGGTTTTATAACCAACACTCCTAGTTTTTTCTTCCTTTCTACTCTTCTTTTCTTGCATAAGCCAAGTCAAGGTATCTCTTCTTGACTTTTCCCCATTCACCTCTAGTCACCATGCTCATGAAATGCCTCCATTTGAATAGCTGCCATCTCACCATTTGATGATCTTGCTTCCATTCTTTAGGGTGACTATTGATTTGATTGCCCTTGAGAAATTGATGTAGCAAAACTTTTTGTAATGGGCCCTTTTCACAAAAATCTTTGTTGTGCTTATTCTAGAGTTATAATAACAATTCATATTGAATTCTCATATAAGCAAACCCCATTTGTCTTTATAGGCATGACCATTTTGTAGGTAGGTGCCCAAAAAAACTTGTAGACATCACACTAACATAAATTTTCTTCCATTGCATCATAGTTTTTGAACTAATTATGAAGATCAACCTTAACCATTGAAATTAAGTGTTCATCCCTCTTTGCTTGGGTTAATACAATTATTTCTTCACACTCCCAATTCAATGTTGTTGATTTCTTTGTGTTAACTTTGATTAAATTGGAACTTGAGATTTTTTTTCTTTCTTTTGTTTTGTTTCTTTGTTAGACTGCCTTTATCCACTTTCTTGATAGGTTATGGAATTCAACTAATCATTTTGTTTAATTCTATTTTGGAGATCATGGATGTGCATAAAATCAAAGAATGTGTAATATTTTTAAGGTCATGTTTTCACATTGTTCTTGTGGGTTGTTATAATTTTCATAGCGCTTGATGGTGTGATGACAAGAGACACACGTCCTTTTAGTGATGGTAAAAGATTTGATTTGACAATTGTAGAGAGACATTTTTAACAATGATAAAGAAACACGAAATGGTTCTAATGATGGTTGGTGCACACTTCCAACAATGGTAGTGAAATTTGAAAAATTATGAATATAACTATGAAAGGAAAAACACAATCATGTTAGTAATGGTGGTCAATGGGGAAGGTTCAAATGCATTGCCAATGGTGGAGAAAGGATGAAAAATTTGTTATGGAGCATGGACTTATAAATTCAAATTATGGCCTTCTAAAAAATATCAAAATTTTACATTAAAAATTTGGATTTTGGAAGAACACAACAATTTATAAGATTGTTTAAACATTGTTATAACATTATGTAACATACAGGATGTTGCTTCAACAATTTTGCTACTTAACATTGCATACGTGAATGGTGTCTAATCATTAGAACTGATGAGAGGTGCCAATAAGTACTTATACATTCATTATTAACCTAAAAGAAGGATTGCCCATTTTCTAAGGTAAATATGGTTCATATTTGATTTTGTTAACATTGGTAGGTTCTAGTTTAAATTAGAGAATCACGAATCAAAGTATTTTGAAAAATCAGAATAAGAAAACCATTGGCTCCAATTATTTAAATATCTCAAAAAACCATCACCTGTTTCATCATAGATTTGGGAAAGATTTGGTTGTTTTTTGGGTACTTATTCGACTTTTAAAATTATTTTGAAAATCATGGTTATATATCAAAATTGGGTATTTAACTTTGTGAGAACCATGGTTATGACATTGATAATCACTTTAATAACCATTGAGGTCTATTCTGATGTTCTATCGGTATATATGGTTAAACTAGTGTATCAACTTGGGTATGAGCCTTAGTATTAAAAACCGTACCAATTTGGTAATAAGGTCTTGCCAATACCTAGATTCATATGAGACCAACTTGGTCTTTGCATTTGCTATTCCTCGACTTATAACAAATTAGCCTCATCTTCGCAACCACTATACTGTGATTGTTACTAGGACCTAAGGTTTTTAAAGTGTTACACTTAAGCCTTGGGTATTGCCTTCGATACTTAAGAACTTGCTTTGTAATGCATGCCTGGGTCTTGAGTACTTTTTTAGTAGGGTTAGGCGATTAGTAATGATGAAGGGGGGTGGAGTTACAAAGTGTTGTACCTTGAGTAGTTGTCATTAAGCATATTGAGAAGCTGGTCATTTAATGTGTTGGCCATGTTGAAAGCTCGAAATTATTTGTCATTGAAAATTCAATTAAATTATAAAAAATGATGAAACCCTGCTAAAATGGTTTTGAAAGGAAAAATTAGTTGGGTACCCAATTCACACTTGGGCCAACAGCACATGCTACACTAGTGGTGGGTAATTTGTGGATTGCGATACTTACTAGGTCTATATGGATGTCAAGCTGCATATTCAAATCAAGAGTCATGATGAAACACCAAGCTCAAAATATAGGATGTGCCCATCCCTTGATGTGGTTTGGGTGTCACTGGAGGCTTCTCTGTTGGTTATGGACCAGCCAAAATGCATTGGGAGTTCCATAACATGGTATTTGGGATGCACACGGAGGGGTGTGAGTAAAAAAGGGGCTCCATTATTCCCATTGCCAAACACACCTTCTGCTTGCCTGATACCTCCCCTCCCTCGCCCCTTTGGAGTGGGCTACCACCACCAGGGCAGCACAAAGGATGGATGGAAAGTGGTCAGGAACCAGTTTTCTGTTGGGTTCCAGTTTCCTAGCTAACCTAGTGGGTTAGCTGTGTTGCTTTTGTTTGCTACCCACCAACTAACAACCTGCTTGCTGGTTGTTAGTTGGTTGCTAGTGAAAACAGCCATTACCTTTGTATAAAACCATCTATTCACTTATAACTCACCTAATTTTCCTACCTATCTACCTAGACATAGGACCTACTTCTTACAAAATTGGGTTACAAAGGTAAAATCAGATATTAACTCTGTTGAGGTTCATCCAAAATTGAGTCATCACGGGCATCAAATGGATGATGCACTAGTGGGGTGCTGGTTCACTTTGGCCCACACGTGTGACTGTGCACCCCAAACAACAACCTCATGTGAGGATTCATGTAGATACACACTTTCAAAATTTCCTCTAGATATATTGGGGGCATGAAATACCCTCCAAACACAAACATGGATTTTTGAACATTTCCAATTTGTTTGCAAGCTCTTTTTGAAAGTATCAAAATGAAAGTTCATCTCTTTGATCATCCTCTGCACTATATGTGCACCTGCCTTTTTTGTGGGTTTTGACTGGGGATTTCACAATCACAATTGCCTCATGATTTGCTTGCAGAAGTTGCATTTTGTACAGTTTAGATGCTGTGCCTGCTTCTAATTACAAACTTGGACCAAATAGTTGATGTGCATACTGGCAACTTGTACCGGAGACAAAAAATAACTCTGCCATTTACTTGGGTAGCCCATTTCAAAATACTTTACATTCTTGTCAGATTCAACATAAATTAACTCAAAAATGAGATGTTGAAGTATTGGAGAAATTCCAATTGGAAAGTTGTTGAAATTGTAAAAATTTCACTTCAATTTGTGAAAGTTCATTCTACACTTGTTCTTTTAGGATTGAGTTAAATAGGGGATACACCTAATCCTTTCATGGCTGTAATCTAAAATTCCATCATGATTTAATTGTTATGGTTTAGTTCATATTATGCAAGGGGCTGGGTAGGGTTCTAACTGGTTTTATCAGGGCATAACTGATCCAAACCATATCTGGCATTCTTTGCCCATGACTCACATCCATAGTAGACCGGGCAGAAAAAAAGCTGCACCAGCAAATGACTACCTATTCCCCACTTAGCAAAAACCCTATAGAAAGGGTTAATAGGGAACCCTAATATTCTTCACCCCTAAAAACCCTATAGTGATTTTGTTAATAACCCCCAGTTCCAGTTTTTGAAATACATATAAGAGCAGAATCATAAAACCACTGGTTCTTGTTATTTCAAAGACTCAAAGAAACAAGGCTATTTTTGCTTATAAGAACTGGCAAAGAACCATGGGTTTCTGGGCAGTTTTTTCAAGTTTTTTATTTATTGAGGACTATGGTCATTTATTAGACCTAGCCTAGTTCTCTGATTTTCTGAAAATAGTGGTTATCAAATTATGGAAACTGCCCCCATAGCCCCTTGAGGTTTGGCGCAGCATTTTTTTTGGGCAATATGTTGCGAGACTTCAACGACGAAACCAGGGGTGTGAAAACCCCTTTGTTATTTCATTACTTTTTTTTTCAAGATCGCCCTGAAAACTCCCCCATGTGACATGTTGCAACATATAAGTGATACTCATGGTTTGCACTTCACCTACAACCATCAAGTTGTCAAATGTAAACAACATCACCAATTTTTGTTTAATCACGAGCAGTTTGGCTCCATTGTGACTATGATAGATTATGGTTCATTCATCTTCATCGTTAGATGGGGCCATTTGGATTCATCAAATGTCACCAATGGATTAGTAGTTCACCAACAATTGATTTTTTTTTAGATAGATTTTTTTGAGATATTTTTTAGGGACCCAATATATGATATATTAAAAGAAAAGGAACTCAGATGCAAAAAATTTGCTATGAGAAAACCTTCAAAAAAAGTCATGGATTTTTAAATTTTCAGAAATGGACTTTAGTTTCAAAATTTGATATCATAATCATTTTTTGATTGATTTTAATGTTTAAAAAAATTATGTATGTTAAAAAGTTATTTAGTTGAGCTTTTATTTACATAATGTTTATTAACTCATTAATCACTTTGTAATCAATGATAAGACAATAAAATATCATTTTAACATTAGTGAATGGACTTTTTATGAACTATTTTTTTATCAAAATTGGTTCACCTTATCTTATAACCACCCTTGAAAGAGTTGAGGTGGCTGCAACTTCAAACAACATTGCCATTGTGATTCTAAAAGCCATGGCCAACTATGTAGGCCTTACCAATAAAGACATGACCTCCAAATGGATATGCTTTGGATGTGATGTGTGTTTCAAGGACATCATAATGGGGCAATTACACAAGTAAAGGAACAAATAGCCCTTTATGTCCTTGGTGTGCATTCTATGGCACATCAAACAAACTTAATAGTGTTGGTTTTTAGCAAGATGAACTTGGTTGCAAATATTGAAAGTATGTTACAATCATTATATGCATTTTTCTCACACAATCCAAAGAAGTTCTTAAAGTTCTTTAACCCTGCTAAAACGTTGGAAACAAAGGGCTTGAAGTTGATGCACAATATCAAAACTCATTGGATATACATGCTTAGCCCTTTAAAGTAGGTGTTGGTGGAGTACAAGGTTTTGGTGGTGAAGATGCATGAAGATTCACGTAAGAACAAGCATGTTCGTGATAACTTGGATCTTTTGTGCGGCTTGGAATTAGTTTTGGTTTGCCTTGCATCCTCATGGCTTGGAAGTGATACATACACTAATTAAACTTTTATAGAAAAAAATTGATTTGTGATTTCATTGATGTTGTTATGATGGTAAAATATGTTAATCCTTTATGCAAGTTTGATGATCTTGCTTTCAACAACTTTAATAGTCAATATTAACCACTATAGTGAATAAATGCCCTTCTATTGGGTTTGAGACTTATAATGTTTGTTCATGCCATATTTGGCATTACAAGTGGCAAACAAGACTTATCTTCACCATCAATATGGAAGCCTTGACAATATGTTTGTTCTAATGCATACAATAGATTAGAAGACCATGCTGAAAATAATGAAAAATGAATATTCACAAATTGCTTTTACCTTGTGTGTGGAATCAACTTGAAAATTTCCTAATGCAAAAAGTATGGTAGCCTTTGGCATGGTATATTCATAATATTGGTTACGTCAGGATGTCATTACTAGGTCGTTTATTTCCCATCTCTCTTTCATTAAAATTACATTTTATGTTGCAAAAAAGATGAAAGATAGTGTTTTGATTCCACCACTTTTGGATTCAAAATAGCTTGATGTGGAAGTGTTTTTTTTAGACTCACTATGAATCAAAATGTTAAAGGGGTCACTACAAGAAATCATGGTTTATTTGACTAAAAAATTAGACCATTTTGATATTTGGTCATACTAATCAAATCGTTTTGAACACATCAAACTTGATTGGTGGTTTTTTTTTACTAACCATAAGATGGTCTTTTTGATTGGTCAAATTGAACAACAAAATGGACAACCAAAAAAATTTAATTAAAAAAAACCCAAAATTTAAAAATTATTTATGAATAAAATTGATTTATTTATACCATGTAAATAGGTAGGAACCTACTTACCTACCCACCCACCATGACCCTATTTACACACCATGGCTTCCTACCTACCTATCCAGAACCCACCTAAGTTTTACACAATTACACACATGTACAAGGTATATATATGAATATACATACTCCACATAATATATGTTGATAAGGGGGATTGAACTTTAGTTTCTTTGGTTCCACACCAATGGTTTGGTCATCAAATCACCACACCATTTTATAAAACAATATGATACCAAATGCATTTAATATGTTTATTTGAAGTTCAATAAATTTTTTTGTCAATGTGTATACAACATTTGAATTTGAATTTTTTTTATAAGTAAGTAAGGAGGTACTTAACTAGGTAGATACATATCTAGGTTTTGCCTACTCTTTTGTGAAGGTAGATTTGCCATTGAAACATATGTTTTCAAAGAATGCATGCTTGATTTTTGTATGTAATTTTGGATGTAGGCCAAATTTGCAAAAAAAATAATTTCATGGTATTCCAAGTTGTTTATGTGTTTAGGGTGGATGTTTTAAAGTTGGGACTTGTTTGTGGGGGGTTTTTATGTGGATGGAAAACTTTTCTATTACATAGGTAAGACCTTTTGGAGTTGAAGTTCAATTGCCCTAGAGGTTTTTATGTGGATGCAAAACTCTTTTACTACATAGGTAGGACCTTTTTGAGCCAAAGTTTAATTGCCCTAAAGGAGATCTTACTGCATTCATAGATTGTGTTTTTGTGTTTTGTGTTTAGTTTTGAAATTGGGATTTCCAATTGCTTGTGAATGATTGTTGTGTGGCAAGGTGGTGTTTTGTTTTCATATTCACTTCAAATATTGTCATCAATAATGAAAAGATAATTGAATGTAGTGCAACAAAAGAACAAGGAACAAAAACAATATAATCCCAGGTGTAGTCACAAATTAAATTAAAAATTACAACATAATCTTGCAATGAAATGCTTTATGAAGCTAGATACACTTCAATTTCTACCTAAATTGCATGAACCTATGAGTATCCAAGGATCATACCATTTCAACTTCACTTTATAAACCAATTGGTCTTCTTATAGCAATTCTAACATGTGATAGAATACACTTGTTGACATGGCCATGAAGATCCCCATGATGACACATAAATGAAGAACATAGACAATGTAAGAATTCAGACACAATACCTTGGGAATTAACAGGCTTTTTAACACATCATACAACTATAATCCCACTATTAGAATGCTCATTTTTCACACATACACATACACAATATATGTTATAGTATGGGCTAATAAATTTCTTTTAACAAAGGTTAGATTTGTGCTATAGGCTTAATAGGAGGATTTGCTAACAATATATGAACCCTTCCCAATACAAGCCTTCTTTCAAACTTCCCAAGTACACAAATATTTTTTCCCACTCCACAACAACCAAATGGGATTGCAATGACATCTCAACAACATTAGAAAAAAATGCCATCATACTCTTTTTGAAATCCTTAGAACCTCTCATCACTTCCCCGGAATCGACCCCTTATAATGCACTAAACTTGCACTATGTAGAATGAGGCATAAGTGCAATGGAAAATCTGTGCCATCTTTAGACATTAGATTTCAACCTGTCATCACAAGTAACATAAGGCTCTATCAAATCTTTTAACTAAATCAACAATCTTTAAACATTATCAAAACAATGCATGAGAACTTTGTTACTTCCCACAATGTCAGCCAGTCCTTGATATATTGTTGCCTCCCTTGAGTCACACACATAAAACCAATCAAAACACACCCATTTCACACAACAAGGAAAAACACACATCCAAATTCCAATGTTGAGTGTCGCAGAAACATAGAATCCATTTGTCATGCATAAACAATGACAAACAAGCCAAACACAAAAAGAGGAAGGACCATGCCCATCATCACTGGTAGCTGTCACACATAGCCACATAGTTCCTTGACCATGAATAATGAAAGCTAAAAAGTCGACAAGCACAAGTGGCATAGTTGAAGTTGATGGTTTGCCCAAAATCCATGTCACAGAAGTTTATCACCATTATTTTGAAAACCAAAACCCATACATTGTAAATAATAAGATAGTTGAGAACATCAAGTGGATAAACATGTTACATAAGAAAAATAATTAATTATTTTTCTGCTAAAAATTAAATATTGAATTAGCTTGAAAAGTCTTTAATGAAATATAGCCTATCACACAACAGACCGCACATTTAGACAAAGAAAAACCATTGTGATATTCTAAGTTTTCTCAAAAAAACATTTTGATTTGATGCCATTTTAGATACCCACAAAACAATAGTGTGGCTTGTGGACAAGCTTAAGAGTTAGTGTTGTGAACAATCATCTTGCTTTCTTTTCCCATCTCTTAAAATGAAATTAAGATGGGAATCAATAAGGATGTCACCTATGAAGCAAATCACTTGGATGAATGGTTTATATTAGTGTTGGTTTTGGGATTTAGGTAGGTTCAAGTGCAAGTTATAGATTAAGTTCTAAGTTTTCAAACGACAAGGTTCAAATTTTGTTGGAATCACGTTTGGAACTTAACTAGGCAACTTTTTTTTTTTTCAAAATTGAATTAGCACTAGATCTGGTCTCTTGTTTATAGTGGGTTCCACTTCTCTGAGTAAATAAGTATAACTTTATTTCAAAAAGTATAAGATTGACCTTACATTTAAGGCAAGTTATTGCATTTGATTTTAATATTACATAATTTTTTATATTGGATTATGTGCACTACTTGAAAAAACTAACATTACACAAAAGAAAAAAAAGAAAAAGTTATGTGTAACGGAAATAGAACTTGACCAAACCTTAAACTAGATCAAGTCTTAATTATTTGTGAAAATGATTGCAACCAAAGATTTCAGGAATCCAAAAAAATTGATTTCAACAACAGATTAGAGATTCCATAAAAACAAAAACCTGAACTGAAGGGTCCTTTAGAAATCAAGAACTGACCAACACAGGTTTGGTCACTGGTATAAACCAGTGTTGGGTGGTTATAAAAAACAGGCACAGTTCTCCAATAATTTGGAAAAGGTCAGATAACTGTCTTAGTAACTGTGAGTGTCTTGACAGGTCTTTCCTGAAAACTGCTGGTTCTTTGAGGTTATTGAAAACTGGAACTGATGGGTCTTTGATTCCGATATCTAAAACCAGAGAAGAAGTGGTTGTCTGATTCTGAAATATTCAAAAACTCGACAAATGAAATACCGACCTAACACTGTTGGAGACAAACCTTGGAAAGATGTTAATCTTGTTTAGCTTGGAGCATAGGAAACCCAGACCCTACTTAACTCCTTGACAGGGATGGAAAAACCCCGTGAATTCCTTTTGCTGTAGTCATCTCAAGCCCTAATGAAATAAGAAACCATGAAATCTAGGTTATGGAAGCAACAATTTTTATAACATCACTAAACTTGAATTGCGTTAACTTAAATCAAACATGATCTGACTAAAGAGCCAAGGCTTGTGCATTTTTTATTAGAGAGTTCTGAGGACCACCCACTCAACCATGGGGGTAGTACAAAAGAGGAGAACTGAATGTGCTTCCGTTGAGGAGTACATCTTTTTAAAAATATATATATATTGGATAATGGGTACATTGGATGCTGAACACTTTCCTTGGACGACTAGATTTCTCTGTAAAATTTTAAGAACTAGTGACCTAACTTGTCTGGAGGAACTAACTCTCCATCTCTATATACAGTAACTGTCTTAATTTTAGACATAACTGCTCATATTGCTTCTTTTTATTTTATGCATAACCATTTGTATTCCTTAACACAAGAATGGTATAGATTTTTGAAAAGTGAAATATTGATTCATTGAGCGTCACCTGCTTTCACTTCTAGAGCTTTTAAATCCAAAGTACTTGCAACAGCTCCCTGAAAAGAAAAGAGAAACAAAGGCCTGCACATAATAGTTTGGATGAAAAATAGCAATCAAATAAGGTGAAACATCATTTAGGCCTGGAAATATGCCTAGGTATAAATTCTCACCAACTTTCAAGAGAGCAAGAAAAGGACACAATTGTCTTTGATTGGCTCAATGTAATGATCGGATCAATGGTGACAATTAAATAGTTTCTCACATTTAATTATTTGTAGTGTTTCAAATAGGGGATAAAATTGCTCATCAGGGGTCCTATTGGGGTTGAAACACTGGGTGGACATTAAATTTGTACATTAATTTACATTGATTATTGTAGTTAGAACCAAACTTCTATTGGCACTTGGTCTTGACTAAAATGCCCAACTCAAATCTTGAGGTAGGCAACTCTCCCCTACTTGCAAGCACACCTTGCATAATCACATTAAATGCTAATCATAGCAATTTCATGACAAGTTTTGATTAAGTTTTGTTTGACACTTTATGAATAATAACAAAGTGGAGATGACAAAATCAACAACTTATGAAACAAGGGTTGAGAGTTTGATTCCCAATAGCTTTGAAAAATATAAATAAGAAATTATTTTTTTTCCAACTAGTTGATTTGCAAATTATTTTGTGTCAAACATTAGTTGGAAGTACAGTATAAACGAGAGGTCAATGTGAAATTTGAATGGATAGTCCTTGCCTAAAAAGGGCACGACCAAACAACCATGTTCATATATAGTATTGAGTCATTATGAGACTAATTTTCCAGACTCATGTGAAAATCAACATGATTTCAAAAGACCCAAAAAGCTGCCAACAGACCATAGCCATCATCAATACCTCTTTCTATTATAGCATTGCAGGTTCACTCATACTCAACATTCCCCCTGTGAAGAAGAACCTTACATCAATCAAATCCATGTTTTCTTGTGACAATTATGTAAATGAAACAACAAAAGTACTAGCTACAGCAAATTTACTTAACACATCATTATTAAAAAGACCAGTTCACACCTTTGCTCATTTACTACATTTCAGGATTCCAAAAACATTGGCAACCTGGAGAATGAAACTGTAGAGAGATTTTGCACATTACATGCAACAAGGATGGGTAGGTAGGTACACAGTACATACCTACAGTGCAGGCAGATTGAAACTGTAGAAAGATTTTGCATACTACTAGCAATGATGGGTACTAGGTAGGCAGATTGAAAATGTAGAAAGATTTGGCAACACTATGTCTTACAATAATGGGTGAGGGACATAGTACATAAGCACTGGGGAAGATTGAATACTGTAGAAAGATTTTGCACAGTAGAAGAATGGGGTACTAGCCTGGTAGGAGGTAGGTACTTAGTACATACATTAGCAGCTGGGAAATTGGAACTGTAGAAAGATTCGGATGGTCTTTGGGTTTGCTGTAGGAAATGCTTGATCTCCTGCATTGATCATGAAAATGTGGACTGCAGAGCTGCATTGATCATCACATGAGATTTAGAATTCCGACTCTCATGATGATCCAAGAGAAGAAAAGCTCCTGCAGTATCCAGTATACAGAAATGTATATTTTGTGGGGGTGGTGGCACTGATGAATTCAGAGTACTGAACCAAGTTGCAGAGAGGTCTAATGAAAGCTTGCAGAAGCAGCAGAAGCAGAAGAAGAAGAAGAAGAAGAAGAACTGTGCTGCCTGAAAAGTGGTGCACCCCAGATCAGCTGTTTGGCCTGGCAGCTGCTGATGAAGGGAAAAAATTAGTATGTACTTTTTGCTTACAGGAAGCTCTGCCATAGCCAGGAACCACCAAACTATATAACTCCTCCTTCTCTGTCCAAGTTCTTCACACACTTTGCCACTAGTTCTCTTGCTAAAACTAGAATTTCAAGCTCTCTCTCTCTCTCTCTCTCTCTCTCTCTCTCTCTTTGTTTGTACTCACCACGTATGTTACAGCTTTCTGCTTCCATCAGGAAAGATATCTGTGTCTGGAATGCAATCAGAGAACCCATTCAAGCTTGCAGTTGACAGTAATTTCTGGAGCTGTTGATTCTCTAGTCTTGATCTTTAAAGCAGTTGTGTTTTTTTCTTGCAGCTGCTGGATATATATCAGTTTACTAAAAGACTTCTCTATATACTGCTTCCTCCTCCTAAACCATGAAAGCTATATCTGCGTCCTTGCAAACAAGCTCAGAGAAATTATATTAGAGCTCAAGACTATATTACCTAATTCCTTCCAGTTTGGTTTGGTTTAGTCTTTGATCGACCTCTTGATGAACGAGTCCCCCTCCCAGAGATTCAAGCTTTCTTGAAGGAGATTTTCGAGAGGAGAGAGCTGGAAGTACGTGACCCGCAATTACAGCAAAGAGAAAGGCGCACCGGCCAGTGGAGAATCATTCAAAGATGTTGTCAATGGACGAGGTAAAGGGGATCTCTAGACGCTTGCCTTTCTCTCTATTGGATCCTGTCTGTTCTTTCAGTGATTTCCGGGGCCTTGGAATGAAGAAGCTGTAACGACCTTTGTTTGTTTGTACCGGCGGCGATGGGCTTGCAGATGTTTTATAGCAAAACTGCTACCCCGGAACTTTATAATCAAGCTGCTGCTGCTGCTGGAGGAGGCATGATCAGGAGCCACCGAGCCCGAGGTGGACACACGAATCATCAGACCAGAGAAGTTGCAACCCCGGTTTTGCCGCGTCCCGTACCGGTATGTGTTAGCTCATCCTGATGACTGGAGAAATATGATGATCTATCCTCATGAGCAGCTCCAGATCAGTGTGCAGCAGCTTGATCGATCGTTGCGTTGCAGGTACTGCACAGCTGATCTGCATGGGCATTGATCAATCATGTGTGGCCTTTTTGTGATTTGCTGTGCCTACTGCAGACGGTTGAATTGTGCGTCCCCATTTGCTGTATGAAATGCGAGAAGAAAGTCAGGGAAGCAGTGCTGGACATGGATGGTATGGTGCGCCATCAGGCTCGTCGTACAAGCTCATAGGCTAAAGCTGCTCAGCTTGCTGCAGGGATGATCAATAGCTGTGGATTTGTGTTTTGTGAACTGCCTGCTAGCTAGCTGCAACCTTGCTGCTTGGTTTTCATGCTACTCGTTAGCCACTACTGCCTGCTGCGCATGCATGCATGCACTATAAGCTGCTTTTAGAGTTCTTCTGATGTATGCTGTTCAACTTCTGGCCCTATTGCTGCTGCATATGCTGCAGATGTTGCAGGGGTGATCTGTGACCAATCCAACCAGAAGGTAACTGTAACGGGAAACCAGCTGCTGGACCCGTTGCGCGTGTTGAAGAAGGTGAAGCGGATCAAGACCAGGTCACAGTTTTGGACGCGCAGCAGTAGCTCCGGCACTAGTTCAAACCTCACGTACCAGGTTGTCGCAGATCAGATGAGGCCGGATCATCAGACTAGCATGAGTACGAAATTACCATCCAACAAGGCGTTCTATCGAGCAGCAGGTCGCGGGCGTGCATCTGATCACGCAAGCTCTACTACTGCTGCTGCTGGAGCTCATGTCGATTCTGACACCACTTCATACAACCGCCTGCAGTTCATGCATCAGCAGCTGCCATCCACATCTCTCGCTGCAAGTTTCGCCGATTCTTCATACTCTGTTATTGCAGATGATGATCAGGCCGAGGTGGAGACTGACGCGATGCTGCAGCAGCCTAATCATGTTGATCATATCTGGAATGACAACAACAACGTCAGTTCTTATAGACAAACTGCATACAACAACCATGAATCCATCATAACCAATCCCAACTACTTGAAGCATGTGTTGTATTGATGAGTACCCACGCTCGCTAGCTAGCTCTGCACACATTCTAGACCCACTCGTTGTCATAGTTCTAGAGCGTCCACGAACACTCGACACTAGTTTTTTCTGTTTTCTTTTATTGAAATCTCATCTCAGGCTGCTGCAACTGATCTCGATCGGCTGCGTTAGCGTAACTTCCATTTTTGACAAATACTATTCGGACTTTGGATTACATCATTCCTGCACTCCTAGTGCATGCTGATGTCTCTCAGATGCTGCTCTTGCTGCTGCTAGTTCTATTTTGTAGGAAGTAGTTGGTAGCTCGCATGCATATAAGCTTGAGATTCTTTGGATGTCTCATGGATTTTTCTCTTCAATATGAATATAATCCTTTAGGCGAAGTTGGCCAAGCATTAAAATTTGTTAAGATTTTTGTTGGAAGTTGTTGCTCTCTAGCTAGCTAGCCAGAGCTGTGCACGTATCTAGCAGCTTAAAGATCAGATTTTGCATTCAATTGCAAGCTCTGCTAATCCTGTAGACTTCAAATATCTAAATATACGAAATAATTATTGCATTGTTTTTGTCCTAGCTCCAGGGATTAAGCAGAAGCTTGACATGATTCATGTGCATGCTAACTCTGATGTTGGATACATGATGATGATCATCAGATATAATTTTTGTCTGATAGGATCATGGGGTGTTTGATCACTACTTCTGCAAAACATCTGCAGGCGTCCCAAATATGGATCCATGTTCACCGCACAAAAGCATTGGCTCTCAACACCTTATAAGTTTTCTTTTCACGAATTTCTAAATAACCTTTAAAGCTCTGGATCTGAAATCCTTTTGCTTTGAATTTAAACTCTAAATCTGCTTGCTTTGAATCTCAAGAGTTCACCCTTAAATTGCTTCAATGAAGCTATGATCTGAGATTCATCTTGAAGAAGAAATTGGTTGTGACATACTGTTGCCTGGGGCACACTGATATTCACCTGTGGTCCTTAAGCTTAAAGGGTGTACAATCCAAATGCTGCACAGTCCTTCCCAGGCTCTAGATACATGACCAATCTCAAGACCCTTTTTGTCAGCAGGCGACTAAAGTCAGCCTTAGTGATCCAACATCTACAACCCTAATCTTCAACTGCGAGGTCAGATCTGAGCTTTCTTTTGTCACATACATCTTATATAGTACCTGTGAGTTGTATTAATATAGTACCTGCAAAGTAGAATCTGCCAACCAACCCCTTAAATTGCAAGAATTTTCTCACATGGTCAATACATCTGATTTTGTTGTCAACTGATGAGAATTTGTGAACTCTGTGACAAGGAAATCTCAAGTAGACCTCCATTTACATCAATTGTGATCTTTCTTTCTAGTTCAATTCATCCTCGCAAGTGCTCGGATTTCTCATCATTGCAAAATTATCATTCCATGTCATAATTGTGAATCCTCAATAACATCATATATACTTATGTCTCAAGATATATAACATTGAATTAAAATCATGGTTTAATCATGGTTGTCAGATTGCATTAGAGGGTGTAGAGCAATATCTTGAAAGTTTTGGAGAAAGATGTTGTGGGGGAACTTGTCAAGCTCAATTTCATAGTCACCAGAAATGGAAAACAAGTTTCCCAAAAAAATCTTGAGAAGGTTCTCAGAAGGTTAGGGGATTGAAAAATGTAATAAATGGAATGAACAATAGAGGAATTTTGTTTCATCAAACTTTTGAATGTTCTAAATGCTATTTGTATAGACTTCAAGTTTCTTGCTCACTATTTGACCATTATACAAATTTCTCTTTATAATCAAGGTCATCAACTTTCTCCCATATTCACGTGTCACTAAAGGCATATACTAAATCAATTGCTCTAGATAAAGACAATTGCAATTTCACTTTTAGAATGAATTTATTCAAAACATGCTTCAATTTCTTGCACATGAGGATGCTGAAATAATCTGAACAAGAACTTTAATGAAACTCTTCTGTAGTTGATCTAAAGTTTCAGCTTGATAAGACTCCCATCTGACATGACTCAGTTTTTTTGGCCATGATTAAAGTAGCTAGATTAGAAAATAATTTTTTCCTATTCTGAAATGCACGGATAATTCGGTGGGTGTAAGGTACAGTGGACCGATGTTATACTCCAAATTATCATTTTTTTAAGTTGAAAACAAAGATTTGTTTTCGTGGGGTAGAGTGAATTACAAAGGTTTTTTTATTATTTTTTTGGGCATTTTTTTCATTTAATTTAAAGCCCATTTAGAGATCCCTTTTCTTAACACATGTGCATAAGAATAATCCAAAAAATATTATTTTGAAATATTTTATGAACTTTTGAAAAAATCCTATTTTTTAGCTTGTTTAAAAGTACATAGATACAATGTTATCATGAAAAATAATTCAAACTTAGTTTGTTTAATATGTTATGTAACCAAAATCAAATCTGTAACCAACACAACATAAATGATTAGACCATTTTAAAGTTCATAACAAAAAATGTTGTTAAAATTACACTCCATAATGTTTGACTTTAAAAGTTCATATTTCTTGTGTTTTTCTTGATTATGAAAATTTAATAAATTGAATAGGTATGTATTGAAGTTGATATCTTTAAATTAAGTCCTTATATATATATATATATATATATAATATTCTTATCAAATATGGTCATTAGAATGACAAACACTTTGTAAAATTTCTCTAACAATCAAAAAATTAATTTAGTGTAATGCACATTTACTCAATTGCAAATCCATGAGAAATTGAATATTAGCACTAGCATAGAAATCGTTTCATATTAACATTCTCAATAAAGTGGTGCCCTTATTGGGCCTCATTGTCTAGCAAACTTTTCCCTAGGTGGTACCACTAGGAACCACCTTGCCAAAATCATAGGAAAATTAGACCCAATTTAAAAAATAAAATTTCATCTATTTAAACAATGGTTTATTTAATTGGACTAGGTGGGCTATGTTTACCCCACCTATGCACACATTCATGAAAAATAATGAGCACCCAAAAACCTATAATATGCATTAACATTTTGATTCTTGATTCATTCCTAACCCAATTCTTGATTTTTTCTTAAATTAAATGTCTTTACACTTACACATTAGATATTTATTCTTGTTTATTTAGTACATACACAAGGGAATGATCCAAGCTAGTCATTAAAATAACAAAAAATGAAAATAATTAGCATTTGTGTTCTTGACATCAATGGCCCTTTAGGATTTCATGATCATGATTTCAAAAATTCATAACTAAATGAAAAGTAATTCAATCAAATATTTATAAAAGGCATCAAGTAGGTTGACAATTGAAGTATTCTTTAAATTAACATCCAAAAAAAATTCCCAAAAAATAGATTGTTTTTGTGTTCCTGATCAAAAAAATCCTTTAGATGACATTCCCAAAAAAACATTCTTATGCATTCATTTTTCACATCAATACACATTTTGTAAATTTAATTAGAGTTTTGAATTCTACATGACTTGGGTAACCTTTTGATAAATAATTTGAAATGTTTTATTTATGTGAATCCTATGTTGTTCTAAAGTTGGATGGGCTTCAAAAATTTGGGGTGTGACATTCTTAGTGGTACCACCCAAGGATAAGTTTTCCATGTCACCTCCTCTTTGCCCTATCATCTCTTGTTTCATGTTGTCCATAATGACATTAGATAAAAGTCCCTATTGGGAAAACCTAGGATCAAATTTCCCAAATTAGTTACATCAAAAAAAAAAAATTCCACCCACAAACTACCCCAAAGCCTATGCTATGGGGAGCTAAATATAAATGGGCTTTGGGTTTAAGATGTGGGGCTATTGGTCAATGATTATGGTTCTTGGCTATGGCTATTAGCCATTGGCCATTGATTATGGCTATTGGCTATTCATTTTGGACATTGTCATGCCCTCCTATGTCCTCGCTTATAACTATTGTCATCATCACACACATATAACACATAATATAAAAATGTCTTAAATGGTACACCACATCCAACCAAAATGTGATTCACCTACAACAAGCAAGAATCTAAACCCAAAACATTAAAAAAAAAAACAATAACATTTACATAAACACAAAAGAACTACAAAATAGAAAACTACATTCTAGAATCTCAAATCATCAAAAGTGATTTGAGATCATGCAACTTGGGATTATATCCCATGGAAAAATGTTTCAAACCTTGTTCAAGGGGCAAGTACAATTGGGTGGTACCACAAGGAATGTCACATGGTTATGTTTTTCAAAGGGATCAACTTCAAAAATTGTTTTGTCATATTGAAATATTTTATTTTATGAATTTGCTCATACTAAGCATACAGTGCATATCTAGGGGATTTTAGTGGATCATGTTGATTTAAAATTGGACATGTTTTGATGTTCCTAAACATTTCCTTAATGGATATTTGAAGAAATGTCACAATTTGGGATAATGAACATAGGAATGTAGTAAAAATCATGAACAACCCATGATGTATGGTTGTAGAAAATGACAAATAAACATGTTAAAAGATGATTCAAGAATTAATGGATAAAACATATGCATTACAAAAAGTAATGGTTTTAGGGCCACATGCAGGAGGAACTAATTATTTAATTATTTTAGCTTGATTTTGATTCATGCTAAAAGTGCATATCAAACACCACTTCTTTATGATGTATATTCATCAAAAAGATTAATCCTAAGTATTGCAACCTCTATCAATAACTTACCAAGTTCCTAACATTCCTTTCTAAGGAACCCTATTTCCTTACACCCTTTGTCTAACAAACTAAAATCTTTTTGGTTACATTTTGGCCATTCAACTCAATCCAAACAATTGGAGCCCTTGGTTTTGGTGGAGTAGGGTTTCTTCCATCTTTTTGGAAATAGGGTATCAAAGAAATTGGCAGTGGTGAAACTTCTTCGCTAAAGTTCTCTATGTGCACCATGGACATGAAGCTTTCGCACTTGCATCTTCTTCAAAATTAAAGTATCAAAGAGATTAATGATGGTGAGTGTACATCACTAAAGCTCTTACATGCACCATGGACATGAAGCGCTTGCACTTGCATCTTTTTTAGAGTTACCTAGGTACCAAAGAAATTGGTGATGGTGAACTTCACCAATGTTCGTATGTGCACCATGGGCATGAAGTTCACACCCACACCTTCTTTGGAGTAAGGGTATCAAAGCGACTATCTATGGTGAAAGGTTCTCATTGAGGCTCCTACATGCACTATGGACATGAAGCTAATCTTATACATGAATCCTTGCCAAATCCTTTTGAACTAAAGTTGATCTTGCTTAATCATGAGTGCTGGAATTTTTTATTATTGTTGCAATTGCAAGGGATTTTTACATTTTCCACATCATTTGTGGTTTTGACTTTAACTTTGTTGTTCTGCACTTTAAAAGGTAGGTTGTTTACAAACCAATGAAAGAGAGTCCTAGGTAGTTTTTTTCAACAAAACATGGGGCTCTCTTGGAAAATCTATGTCAAATAACATGTAGCACCTTGAGATGTGCACCCAAAACAGTTTCATGAAATGTTCTTTCAACTAGACGAAATTGGTCCTTGACAAAACTCAAGCATGTTTTTTACTGCAATTCATTATTAGTTCATGCGATGGCCAAATGTAAATATTTTTTAAATATCTCCAATTTCAATTGCAAGCATAAAAAAAACTTCCAATTTCATCTGCCATGGCCAAATCTAAATATGCTCTGATCACCTATAATTTCAATTACAAACTTGGTAAAAAGATTTTGATTTTATTTACCATGGCCAAATGTAAGTATGCTCTATTCACCTTTAGTTTAGTCGCAAGCAACAAGAAAACTTTTGATGTTGTGTGCCATTCAACCAAATGTAATATGTTCTGATCACCTCTAGTTTCAATTACAAGTGGCAAGAAAGCTTTTGATGTTATATGAAAATAGCACACATGGAAAAGTTATGCATCACTTTTTGTTGGACTTGTATTTTAAATGCACATAACATTCAAGTTCATTTGTTTTCATCTTAATAGATAGATAACTTATTTGTTTGCTACATGTAATCATCATTTTTATAAGCAATATGGCAACCATTTCATCTAGAAAGGCATGTGTTTTGATCTAAAGCCCATGTTGGTTGAGAGGAAGTAGCATTTGAATGTGTAATTTGGACCATTTGTTGGTAATTTCCTAAACCCACCATTATGAACATTGCATGGTGAATTTATTCCGTTAATGGCCCAACATTCATTTGAATCAATAGTTCTACATATAGGTTGTTAGCATTTGTTATCATAGTTTTGTGATATGGTGAGGTTGTTGGTGATGTTGGTTATGGTGCACATGAGAAAGGCACTAAATATTTTTGAATCATTACAATTTTGATTAGAAGGAAATTGAATGCAACTACACCTTTGAGATGGCTTGGATGGAGATGTTGGCATGGAAATTTATCATAATTGAGGGTGAAATTGTTATACATTGAACTGCAAGTTATCATGGACCTGAAACAAAATAGTTGCAATCATTTATTGTGCATATGTCTTAGATAAATTGAAAATGCACCACTTGAATTGGTTGATCTAGAGACTTGTTTTTCACTTTTGTAGGTTTCTACAAGTTATATTGTATGGCAAAAGTATTTTCATGAAAAGCACGACATTACGTTTGCATATTATTCAAGACAACTAATCCTTGTCTTTTTATGAAGTAAAATTGGATTCACAATGTAGCAAATTTGTTGAATTGAGTTAAAAGCTAAAACCGTTGAACCATATTCAATATAGATTGTTATCCAAATTTTTCAATTTTAAGTGGCATGGGCAAATTAGAACTTGCACTATTTTGTTGAATCGTGCATGCTTAAACTTATGATTGAGTTATAACTCCATCAATTAGATTACTTATACATAATAATTTTCATATATTCATATGGTTTGTACTCATGTACTTCCCATTTAAATGATTATGTCATTGAAATGGAATGTATAAGGGTAAAAGCATGGTAAAGTAGACAAAAAAAAGTAAGTGTCTTCATATTTACCCTATATCATGCATATAAAACCAAGCAAGTAGCATAAAAATGGGTGGAAATATAATTGTAAACCATCCCACACCTCTATCAATACTATATGTATTCACTTCCAAGAAAATTAGGACCAATTTTTTTTTTAAGTAGACCAAAAATATCCCCATTTGATAGGTGATAAATTTGTAAATGGGGATACTTTTAGTTTACTTTTAAAACTTAGTTGCTCTATTACTTTTGGGGATATAGGTATCATCATGGTTTTGAGGTGTGGCCATAATAGAAAATAAAAAATCTATCTATTAAAACCCACTTACCACATACTTTACAAGAGTCCTTCACTACATAAAATAGAGTTTGAACCTACTTGCATATCATACAAATAGACCAAAAGCTAATTGAAACAATTTGAAATTTGAAAATCAATGCACAACAATGAATAACTATGTTTATATATATATATATATAATAAAATTCAATGTAAACCAATTTTTTCATGGATCTTATTGTTATTTTATGTCTACTTTGAAGAAATTTCATTTAACCTTGACAAGATCAAAAGTATGCACAAAATACCATGCTTTCACCCATAATCAATTTATAATTTTGGAAATTTTTTTTGATTTTCTAGTAGCCTCATTCTCTTTTTAATTTCAGTTCCAATGGAGACTCTTAATTAGAACAATTGGACAATACATATTGATGGAAACTCTTAATTATTAGATCAATTATGCCAATTTATTATCTTTGAAAGTATGTACATAATAACATATTGTATGTGCAGGTTGTTCATTTGTGATTTTAACACCATTTGCTTGTCTTGTGCAGAGCTACAATCCATCATGATGCATATTTGTGCAAAGTTCATGAGGTGAATTTTTTGGTTTGTTAGGTAATTCTAATCCTTGATGTTAAAGCTTGTTCAATTTGGTGGTTGGATGTTTATGCATATTCATCTTAATTTGTTGAACCCTAGTGGTCCTTAGAAATTAAGTGCTCATAGAGCAAACAAAGGTGTGCCTTAGCTTTTTTATAAACAAATAGTCCACTTTCTTGGTAGGTCGGTAGTTGTGTCATTGAGATAATGAAATTTGTTATGATTTGCACACTATTTCAAATACATCAAACTTTGTGTTCCTACTTGCCAATTTATCACCTTTGAATCTATGTATGTTACATATGCCTAGTGCTCCTAATTACATAATTTATGTCATGTGTAATGCTACATTCCATTATGATCCATACAAGTTGATTACCAAATTCAATAAATGAACTTTCTACAGGTTCGTAAACATGGTACACATTGCCAAACCATGAAATGGTGAAGGTACTCATACTTGGGAAAGGCATATTAAGCTACCAAAAAATCAAAACACAATGAAAGGCAAAGGAAGTGTAGGCAACAACAAAAAACTACAATACATAGTGTAATGGCCATTGCTAGTGAATGTATTTTTGAAGACACTAGGTATGTGACACTAGGTATGGACGTTGACCAAGACATGTCAACATTTAGATCAACATCTAAATGTGCAAAAAGATTTACAATGGAATGGTTCCATTAGAATGCAACAAGAGGTGTAAAATACTAAAGGATATTGCTTGGAAAGATTTTAAAGAACATAATCTGGCAAGATGTACTACTAAATTTTGTTGATTTGGAGAATGCATAGAATGCGGTACAACCCTTGTCAAAAGGATGGCAATTTGTTAAAGGTAGCCATTCTTAAGATGACCAACAGGCTTGGAATGTTATCATTCCTATGGTGGCATATGAATCCATTAATATCATTCGCCAAACAAGTTTATTTATTGGGATTCATCAAAGAAATTTCAAATAAGGGATGGAAAGGAGGTTGTCTTTTGAATCTTGCATTGACAAGGTTCTTTGGGCATTCTATGGGAAAGCTAAAAAGAAGGATTATTTGTCCCCTGAGATTTGCAACATTACAATTATGAAGTTTCGGATTGACAACACTTAAATGAGTCCTAGTATGAAGGATGTTGGAAGGAGGCATTTTGCTCATAAATCTTGGGAATCACATGCAACCCCCTTCTTCTAAAGTCTTAGGTATGTTCTTCTATTTGTTTCTTAATATTTGTATGTTAGGATAGATGTTTCCAATTATATTGCAAGTTTTTTGAAATTTTATTGAACAAGTTTCCTACCATTGCAAGGTTTTTGACATTGTATTTCAAGTTTGAACCCTCCATTACCATGAATTTCCTGCCAGTATTAGTTTTGTGGCATCATAAATTTAAAGTTTCCTTTAGAAATAGGAACCATACATCCTATACTTGTTCAAGTTGTATTGATGTCTTGATGTTTCTTTTGTGGTTCTTATGTTTCCAGGTATTTTTCCTCTTATGTTGGATGTTGGATCCATTATTCCTAAACAAATTGATGCAAGGAACATGTCCATTCCTTGTAGATTTTTCCTTATTTCATTCATAGTTCATATGAACTTATGTGCATTCCTTAGTCAAATCTTGTCTACGAATAGAGGTGTAATGTTCCTAATTAAATTCTTTTTCTTGATGTGCCCTACATGTTATCCAAGTTCCTGAACCTTTCTCTTTCCTAACATTGTGTTACATGTGTTATGTTTGACCTAAACCTTCTTCTTTCTTAATGTGTTACATACATGTTCAAGTTCATCGAGTTGAAGGTTGATGCTTGGATGATGTTGTTCTTATATATGCATATAGGGGATTAATATATACGTGCATGTGCCTACTTGCACCATTATTTCAAGCTTCTTTTATCTCAAGATTGTTCCTTCAATGATCATAATTTTAATTAGGTGTAAATTTCCAAAAACTAATTAATATATATGTGTGTCCATGGGCTTGTGCAACTTACATTCTATACCAAGTTTATGGAACAAACTCAAAACATGCAAATAAACCTACAAGCCTTTGAAAAGTTGAAAGCAAGGTTTATAAAAAAAAAAATTTAATTCAATTATTGTTGTTGTTATTATCATGTGCAAATGGTATAATTAAAGGATGGATATAATTGCATGTTGACTAGAATATTTCATTAGAATTATACATGCACCTATGATGTTTATTGGCCACATGGTGAAACAACTTGTGTTGCCAATAATATTGTTGTCATTGGAGTTAGACACATATGTGAATAGATTATGTGTTCAAAAGGAAATGCAACCAAATTTCATAACTTACAATGTGTTCAAGGTGAATGTTTTAGTTACTGTGTTTTGACATTACTACTTTCAGTACTACAAATCATGGTTAGTTAAGAGGTTCAAGTTGACTAATGGACATGTACATTTTGACTAAAGGCCACAAATTTGAATGGCACATGTATTGTTTTACTAATCAATTTTTTTTACTATAATGGTTAATTTGACTAGATGTATATAGTCAAGTTGTACAACCTTAGTCAAAATGACCAATGGTCTTTAATCAAATTGAACATTTAATCAAGATGGCCAATGATCTTAGTCAAAATGACCAATGGTCTTTAAACAAATTGAACATTTTATCAAAATGACCAATGGTCTTTAGTCAAATTGAACATTTTATCAAGATGACCAATGAGTTTTAATCAAATGTGACATGGACATGGTCTATTACCCTATGTATCTACCTTTTACCTACTCACCCACCTATTTACTTAGTTGGCTATTTACCTACCTATTATCCACCCACCCACCTACCTACTATTTACTTACCAGCTACCTACCTATCTATTTATACCTTTTCACCTACCTACTTACTTACCCACCTACATGCATATTATTTATGTCATACCCACCCACTTACCTACTTAAATTTAACCACTAAACGTAGCCATTAAATTTAACCATTATGTTTAACCATTAAATATAATCACTAAGTTTACCCAAATTCTAACAATTAATTTTAACTTAAATTTAACCACTAGGTTTAGCCACTATACTTAGACATTATATTTGGCATTAGGTTTAATTTAAGTTGAACCATTAGATTTAGTTATTAGGTATAGCTTAAATTTAGGCACAAGGTATAACCATTAGGTGTAAGCTAAATTTAACCACTATGTTAAATCATTATATTTGCCCATTAATATTAACTTAAATTTAACAATTAGGTTTAATTTATATTTAGCCATTATGTTGAACCAAATTTTAATCATTATGTTTAGCCACAAAATTTACCCATCAAGTTTAGCCTATGTTTAGCCAAGGTTTAGTCATTATGTTTAATCATTAAATTTACCCACTATGTTTAGGTTAAATTTGGCCATTATATTTAGCCAAAGTTTAGTCACTATGTTTAACCATTAAATTTAATCATTAAGTTTAACCATTAAATTTAACCATTAAATTTAGTCGAAATTTAACCATTAAGTTTATGAACTAAGTTTAACCAAAGTTTAATCATTATGTTTAGCAACTAAATTTAGCCAAGGTTTAGTCATTATGTGTAGCCATTAGATTTAGCCACTAAGTTTAACCAAAGTTTAACCATGAAGTTTAACCATTATGTTTATCAATTCAGTTTAATCATTATATATATTTAACCAAGATTAGGTCATTATGTTAAACTAGTAGGTTTAGCCAAAGTTTAATCATGAAGTTAAGCCATTATATTTATCAATTAGGTTTAGCCACTATGTTTAGCCAAGGTTTAATCATTAAGTTTAACCACTAGATTTAGCCATTAGGTTTAATCATAAAGTTTAGCCATTATGTTTAACCATTAATCATTAGGTTTAACCAAGGTTTAAACATTAAGTTTAGCCATTACATTAAGCCATTAAGTTTAACCATTTGATTTAGCCATTAGTTGTCACCTACGTTTAACCATTATGGTTAGTGATGTGAAATAAACATGTGAAATAAAAAAAACTTAACAAATATTAAACACTTTTGATGATGTAATCCATTGGTAAGAACTTGGTTTATCATTGTGAAGGTTTGGGGTTCAATTCCTAATACTTATAACCTATATACATGTTTAAAAGGTTAAGGTAGGTAGGCTATATTAAATTAAGTTAAGTTAAATTAAGAAGGTTAAATAAATTAAATTAGGTTAGGTAGGTTAAGCTAAGCTACCACCAACCTACTTGCCTTTTTATGACCTGCCTAAACCTATATACAACCTACCTACCTACCTAAACCTATTTACACAAAAAAAATTTGGGGGTAATAATGTAAAAATGAATTTACTTTTTTTAAAATTTCAATAATATACATATTTACATTTATTTCTTTTTGAAAATGTAAAGTCATTTTAACCAATTTTTTTTTAATATCACTATTCAATAACATTTCAACGACAATTCTTTTGAAAAAATGAAAAAAAATTGTTTATTAAATGGATAATTTTTTTGTTAATATAATAATATTACCTATGTTAGGCTACTTTCAACTCGTTATTAATGGATATTCTATTAATGGATATTAGTGGTTATTAATGGTTATATTATCATAGGTTATTAGTAGTTATTATATTGTAGGTTATTCTAAATTCCTTTTCATAAGTTATTATTGGCTATTTTAGGTTATTTTACCTTAAGTCATTATATATATTTTAGATTATTTTAAGTTATTATACTTAGGATAAAATAACTTATAATAACATAAATTATAGTGACCTTGAATAACCTAAAATATAACTTGAAATAACATATATTAATTGGAAATAAAATAACCTAAGGTTAGTTGAATAATTTAATTTAAAATAACTTAGAAGCATATAATAACTTATAATAACATAGGGTATAAGTTAGAATAACTAAAATAGCCTAAAATAATATAAGGTATATCACAAAGTAACATATATAGGGTATTTCAAACAACATAGAAATAAACCTATTTATTATAATGAATTATGTCAACTAGTAGTGAAACACGATGTTTACATAATGATATTATAGTGAAATAACTTTAACAAGGGTGAAATCATCAAAATGCAATGAACTTATTTCACTTTTAAAGTCCCTTAATGATTTAGGCTAATGAATTGCACCCCACTTTTGTAGTAATGATTGTGTCTTTGTGTATAATATCTTAGTACCTTAACGATTTCACAAATATTTCTTAACCATGCAGTTTCCACATATTTTAGCAATTTTTTAAATCAAATATTTTTTTTGACCCCTAGACATTTTGAATATTGGTTGCACTAAAGATTATGAAATGTATCTTTTTATTTTCTTTTGTCTTAATGCCCTCACATGAGGCTGCACTCAAAAGCTTTGTTTGCCAAGCCTATGTTCAAAGACAATAAACCTTTGTTCATTCCAAAAACTACTTTGGTGATGTGGCATAATATTCCATAATGTGTCATCAAATATTTTGCCACTTCACTTGAAATTTGCCATGTGGAAAATGAATATACCAATAATATTCCATGACATGGCATGGAATATTTTCAAAGATTTTATCTTGTTCAAGTGAGCAAGTTCATTTGCTCACCCACTCACCCATTAGTATCGTTGTTCTTGGAACCTTATAAATATTAGTCTAAGGAAACCAATAAATAACTACTTCTAAGGAAAAGACCAAGGAAACTAGATATTATTCTTGGATTTATACATGTATCAATCTGAACAAAACTTGATTATAACAATTCCTTGTTACAATAGGGCCTAAGAAACAAACTAAGAAGATAATTAACCTAGGACTACATTTGTATACCTCCCAATATCAGGAAACAACTTATTTTTGGAACCTTATATGCATTAGGAACAAAACTTCTTGAAATACAAACACATGATCATCTCAAAAATAAAAGTTCCTAAAGCTTCAAGAACATGACCTACATTGTTTCTTCATTCTTTGGTTTAGGATTTCAAAAAATGGGATTTCCAGTGTAGAAAGTCTATAACAAAGGACTTCTTAAAACAATTCAACGACAATCTATATGTATTAGTTTGTAGAGGAAACCTACACACATTCCAACTTTACAACAAATTGTTTCAAAATAATTATGATGTCTAAGTCTTCCAAGATTCTAGATGTCAATTTTTAAGCTTATGACAATTTGTGGTAGATGACACACCATGAGACTTGAAAGTTCAGTCTTGGCTAAAAACAACAATTTTTTGCACAACCATTTATTCAACAAAAAAATAGAAAGAACTCATACCTATTTGGAAAATGTCACATGATGGAGTTAATTGAAGGCTCCCACCCAATTTTGTTATAGCTTCCAAGTTCATGAATGAACCAAACATCTTAGCCATAGGTTTGCATAATCCAAATGAAGAACACCAGTTGGCTTCAAACATCTTTTCACAACCAACCACCTTGCATTTCCTTGAAGAAATAATGTGCACCAATAAACACCATGGGTGATATGTGTGACCGCATGATGCCATACAAAGGTTTTTTAAAACTTATAATTTTTCACATACTAGACACGATTGAGCATTGAATGTTATAGTGCAATCAGATGGAATTGGAATCTTGGAAATTGGAAGTGGTTGAAAATAAGGACTAAAACCTAATTTCATTCAAGCAAGTTTTCTCCCAACATGGCCACAACATTTTGTGCAACCTTCAAGCCCTTTGTGGACAAACTTAACAATTTCTCACAGTTAACAACATTACCATCACACAATAAATAATCAACTTTTACTACCTGCAACTTCTGTTTGGTTTGTTGCATACTTTTCCCCTCATATTTAAGTTGAGCCTATAATTCCTCAATTCTCTCTTTTGTAACACTTGGAGAACCTAAAGCATCACTTGCTAATAATTCAATGCGTGACAACAACTCTCCAAACTCATTATGACCAGACTTTGCACATATTGAACTTGATAACGTTTTTTGGAGTTTTGATTTGACCTTTTCCAACTCATGTCTTGGTTCATTATGCATCGCCCATCTATCATCTACATACAAGCACTATTGTAAATCGTTGTCTTTTTTATTAGGGCAATTGGTCAAAAAGGACCCAAAAATGACACTGGTCAACTTGACCAAAGTGCCATTTTGGACAAGTTGATTTCAACAATATTTATTTTGACTAGTGGCCTTTTTTACTAACTATACCTTGTCATTTTAACTAGCAAAGTGACTAACAAATTGACTAATTATTTGACTAATAGATAATGGACCATTTGATTAGGTCAATTTCATACCGAAATTAAAATCATTTTCTAGATTATTATTTTAAAAATTAATACATAGTAGGTAGGTAGTAAATAGGTGTAGGTAGGTTGAAAAAAGGCATTAGATAGGTAGGTGTTAACTTAGCTTAACCAATTTAACCTAACTTAACCTAACTTCACCGAGTTACCCTAGCCAATTTAACCTACTCTAACCTACCTAGCCTAGCCTTCTAAACATCCACATAGGTTATAAATATAAAAAATTGAACCCCAAACCTTCACAATGATAAACCAAGTCCTTACCAATGAATTACATCATCAAAGATGTTTTATCAAATTTTTTATTTCATATGTTTATTTCACATCATTAAACATAATGGCAAAACCTAAGTAGCAACTTGTGGCTAAACCTAATATCTAAACTTAATGACATAAAATAATGGCTAAACTTAGTGACTTAAAATAATGGCTAAACCTAGTGGTTAAACTTAGTGATATAAAATAATGGTTAAACTTAATGGTTAAACTTAATGACTTAAAATAACCTACTGGTTAAACTTAGTGACTTATAATAATGGCTAAACTTAATGGTTAAACTTAATGACTTAAAGTAATGGGGTAAATGTAAGCTACAGTGGTTCAATTTTGTGACAAAACAATGTTTTTCCCTGGGTACCCTTTATTCAAATGTTTGCAATGCAATATATCCTTAGATTTACTAATTAGGACTTGGACCTAAATTAACTTCATTATGAAAATAATTGTGTGGTTATTTATTGATAAAAAATTCATTTCTTAGTAATAATGAACTTTTGAAGTCAAAAAATATGGACTAATCGTTTAATTGGAACATCACAAAATGGAAAAAAAAAATATTGATTCACATAAGGTAATAGACCATGTTGTATTTGATTAAAGATTATTGTCTATCTTGACTAAATGTTCAACTTGATTAAAGACCATTGGTCATTTTGATTAAAGTTCATTGGCCATGTTAATTAATCATTCAACTTGATTAAAAATCATTGGCCATTTTTACTAAGGTTATACAACTTAACTATGTGTATCTAGTCAAATAAGTCGTTATAGTCAAATTGATCAATCAACAAATACATGTGTCATTCAAGCCCCTAGCCTTTAATCAAATACACATGTCCGTTAATAAAAAAATGACAAGTTATTCAATTTGAACCTTTTAAAAACCCATGATTTGTAGTATTGAAACAAGATCTCTTTTGCTCAAGTTCTTTATATATTAAATCATTCTTAACCTCTTATATTTATTTATTCAACCCTATAATGAATGTTTGTTTAAAAATTAATAACAATTCTGAAACCCCATAAATGGCTTCTTGATTAAATGGAGGCATCTTTCCTTATTATAAGGATAAATTAAACTTCAAGTGGAGTGGTATGCTCCTACCTACTATAAAGTTTGGTTCCTCCTTCTATGCCTTTAGATATTCAAGTATTCCCTTCAGGCTTGAGTTCATGAATGTTGGAGGTGGATAGTGGCACTTGGATCCTAAGGACCGACCATCTTTTTTTCTTCCCCCAACACCTCTGCCAAGTGGGTGTGTAGGGATAACACTTGTAATCAACAACTTTTTGGCTACATCGACAACATTGTCACCTCCAAATAAACTTGGTTGCAAAATCACATGTTTCTCCTTAGTTACTTGCAAAGCAACCTATTTTTCATGTGTTGTAAGTGCATAAGTCGCCTAGTTCAACTCAACAACCTTATTATTTTCAGTAACCAACCCACGGGCAAATTTTAAGGTAATTGTCATTCAAAACCTTTCGTTTTTCATACACATGTGTATAGGTCCACAAGATCATGTCTTGGATGTCTTCGGTAGTGGGCAGCTTGAATTTCCAACCATTCTTGTCAAACTTTGGGCCCAAAACTTTGCAAATGTCATCTTCAAAAACATCAATTTCTCCTTGAGCAACTTAACATCATGACTTGTGCCTCTCAAGCCTTCCTTCTCCACAAAGTACACCAAATCCACAATTGTTTGTTAAAACAACATTAAAAAAAGATCGATCATAACACCTAATCATTCATGGTGCAAGAATGAGCATCCCTACCTAAAATCAAATAATTTTAATAACCTTGCAACAAATGTTTGATGAAAAAAAAAAATTCCTTGGGTACACACAATTTTGAACAAACATACCAATGATGCCATCGTCAAAACTTTTTACAATGATCACCAAATTGGCAAAAGAAAACAATTTCATAGAAAACAATGGAATTGAAGCATATACCAATGATGTCTACAATAAGAAAAAAATCGAAGAAAATCATGATGTGTAACAACACCAAAAAGGTAATTTCAAATATCTTTGAGATTTTGTGCTTAAACATAATGAAGGTGTAATTTACTCCACAACAACAAGGCAAGAATGCATCCAAGGACAATTGGTGTTTAAAATGGTTGAACAGTCTTCATGCATTTAAGACAAGACTTAAGGAAAACATTCTTACCATTCCTTGTAAATTTGAAGTTCCTTGTTTAGTTGTACTTCAACCATTAGGAAAATAGAAAATTTATAAAAGAAAAATTATTTTAAAATAAAGTATTTCCTTACCATTCCTTAAAAAGTTCCTTTAGGTGGTTCTTAATGGTACCACCCAATTGTACTTGCCCCTTTCACACTTGAATTGTTGCAACCCCACTTTGAGGGAGTTGTCAGGTTGCCACTCACACTCCCGAAAATGGGACTTGGGAGTCCTCCGGGACTCCCAGAAACTCAGAGCGCAATTGCAGAGGTCAAACACCTTGCATTGAGACGTTCTTTGTATCGTTGGAAAGGTCTTGAAGCGTAGATGTCCAAAATGGCCTCACATGAGCCATTTGGACATCTACAGCACAAGTTATGGTCGAAAGAAAGGCCGGGAGTCAAACTAGCAATTTGACTCCCGACCACTAAAAGTCGGGAATCGACCCGATTCCGGTGTGTGCAGGTGAAGTGCAACACATCGTTGGAAAGCTCTCGAAGAAAGCTATAACTTTGGTTTCGACCTTGTCCCAATCCGAGTTTGGGGCGTGAAGTTATGAATGCCCAAAGTCCCGGGAGTCCAAACCGGGATAATTTCAGGACTCCACTTTGGGAGTCCCAGGAAAAAGAACCATTTGGATGCAAGTGCGGTAGAGAGCTGCAGAGAATACTATATGGGGGAAGGTGGTGGCTTCCCCCAAGTCCGGGCCGTGATGAGTCAAGTGAGTCCAAGGTAGCCCGTGGCTTGTCCCAACACTAAAAAGGTGCAGAATGAATTCTAACCAACTTGTTGGTTGGATTTGGATGCAGGACCGTATAATTGAGTAAGTTTGTCCCTCTTCCTAGTCTATCTCGGAGCTTTCAGCACGCCCCTCTCACCCCCCCCTTTAGTGCTAGAAGCTGGGAGCGTGCCCCGAATCCCATAAATTCCGCAACTTTGAGTGATCTAACCCTAACTTGGGACTTGGGAGCGTGTCATGAATTGGTTCACAATAAAATTAATCAACTTAGCAAACTTAGTTTATCCCTAGCTAAATGGGACCTAATTGAATAACTAAATTAACACACTTGACAATATTTATATTAAGGTTATAATGGTTATGGGTATTGTGGCCTTTGGTTTTGGTTATTGGCTATTAGTTATGGATATTTATACTAAGGCTCTTGGGTCCATTCAAAGTTGCAGTACACAAAAATAATGTCTTACTCGAAATTCATTCTCAAAACATTATTTTGAATGACCATTACATTTACGAAATAATTTATTTGGTAGATTTTTTTTTTTCCATTAGATATCACATACTTCTTGATTAAAATGGTGGTGATTTTTGGTGATTTGGACAATTAAAACATGTCATGTGTCCTGAAAAATGGCTTAGGAACCATGTCCACTTGGGTGCAATCATTATCAAATGTACCAAGGATTGTGTTGAATGCAGTAAAATCTTACACCCCTTTAACTTTGAAAAATTAAATTACATGAGTTTTAAGAATTGGAATTTAATGAAATCAATTGCATAATTTTTCTTAACTTGTGAATTTTCATCTCAATGGTTTTTGTGTAATTCCAAAATGTTTCACCATACATTTAGTGGATATTAAGCACTTAAAACTAGGATGTTGAATTTGGTTGAAATTTTGAACATCCTTTATCCTATGTTATACTAACCCATTCTTTTTGAAATTTTTTGCATGACCATATATTGATGATTATAAGAGCTTGGTAGTGAAAAATACTTGAATATGTGTTTTAATTTGTTATTCATTATACTCATTTAAAAAAATCTGAACGTGTTTTTGATCACTCAAATGCGCATAATTTGAAGACCTTTAAAGACAAAATGATTATTATGATTTAAGAGAAGGCAAGGTTGCAAATTTTTGAAGTTTTGATGTGTTATGTGTAGTTATTCATATGTATAATGAATATTTTTTGTTATAATTGGATTAAAAAAGAATAAATTTATATGTTTGATAAAGTTCATTTTGAATATATGTTCACTTGGGGTTTGAAAATGTATCCACCTAAGTCATCTACTACTAAAACCCCTCCAATGTGACATTTTAAATTTTTATTTTGAATTTTAATAAAAACATGACATGGATATATAATCATATATTTTCTAGAGGTACAAGTGTGTCTAGATGAAACTTATTATCCTTGTATAACACTTTGAAACTTCAATATTTTTTTCCTATGTTTGGACTCCATTTTAGAATTTAACGAAATTACTACATTGATCTAGATAAGAAATAGCATAGTGTGTCATGTATGTGGATGAAGTTATGAACATAGGTATCATCTAGTTTAGAATGTAACCAATTTAGTTTTGTAACCTTAAACCCTAAACCAATTTACATTTGTAACCTTCATCCACATGGCTAGTTCGTCTTCTAGAAGCCACATTTTGGTGAATTTTTTTATGGCAAGCTTTTTCGATTTTTGTGACTTTGAGATGAAAATCATGTGCACCAAAATTCATTATTGCAATGGGATCACAACTTTGAAGGTCAAGAAGTTATGCATCAATGGGTACTTCTTACAATGAAATCATGGTTTTGAAGGACGTTTTCACACATCAACTGTTGTTACTCTTCAAACTTGTTTAGTACACCATTGACTCATGCTCATGAAAGCAATTGCCACACTTGACAACCGCCATTCTTGGAGGTCACAGAAACCAAAACCATGAAATTTGATTTTCCATCGGCATTAACAAGTATAGCAAGTTTGTTGCCCAATGCATCCTTCAATGCATCATTATTGCCTTGTGGGTCCTTGTAAAACAAATGTTGAAGGTTGCATTAGGTTATGAACTTGTCTGAAATCAAATTTTACAAAGATGGAGGTAGTTATAGTCATTTAATGCACACGAGCATTTCTTGTTCTAGTTGGAAAAAAATGGCATGCCATGATAATGGTAAATTGCATATTGTTTCTTTCAATGTTTTTCTTTTGTGTCAAATCTTTTTTTTTAAGGTATGAAGCTTTTGCTTGTTTTTGGCTTTTTATATTAAAGAGCAATCTGATCAACATTTCAACATCACCCAATCTAATTCCTTATGTATGTTGTGTTGATAATGCATTGTAGGTTAGTTATAACTTGAAGAGTTTTGTAGTCTCGATTTAAGGTTTACAAACAAATGCACGCACATGTTCATCACTACACCAATTTGTCTTTGAAAATGTACATAGATTTTGCGATAGACATGGGTAACCTTAAGAATAAAAAAAAAAATCCTCCAAATCATCCAATTGAGCCATTAGAAAGTGAAGGTTTAGAGGATGTTAATGGGTCTAAAGGTGAAGAAGAAAAAAGTTAGCTCATAAAAGGGAATATCAACGAGTTTGGAAACAAAAAAATAGGTTTCAATAAATTGAAGTGCTTGTTGAAGAGTGATCACAATTTGTAGAGGAAGGGAGGGCTTTGTTGGAGCATGTTGAAGCTGCGCGTTTAACATTTGTGAGTAGTTTTCTGAAATATGGTCTTAAATCCTTTGCAACTGCAACAAGGACCATAGCTATGTTCATAGTAAATTTCTTAAAAGGATATGATGTTGCAAAACAACAAGCCATAATGCATAAAGTTGTGTCCCATGAGTTTTTGATTGATGTTATGCCTCCCTATTTGTAAGAGGTCAAGAGATTGAAACACAACCATCAATTACTTGAAAATTTCAAGTTTAGATTATCATGTGACAAGTTAACGATCTTCTAAGCTAGTAATGGTTAAAGATATAATGTGCACCTTTGCACTTCTTGATCAATAATGAACAGCAAGGAAGCAACAAAAGTTTTGGGTGTGGACAAGAGAAACATCAAGAAGGCGTTTAAAAGACAGCTCTTGCTAGACACATCAAGCTCTACTTTTTGGATAGACTACAAAAGGGTTAAACATTCAGATTTTGTGTCTAAACATTTTCAACAACTTGTGATCAATTGGTGGACTATTGAAACCATTGTTTCTCCAAATTATAAGGACATTGTCAGATTGAGGATCTCCAATGAAGTAATTTGAAGAACACCCAATTCATTACCTTCAAGAATCACAGGTAATTTCTTTCTTGACATTGGTTGTGTCATGGTGTAGTTGCTACTTTCATGAAGTTGGAGTTGTTTTTGCAAAACTAGTTGTTTATAGATTCTAAATAGTAGAATGTATTTTGGAGCTTTGATCTTGGCTCTTTTAAGCTTTCACTTGGTTGTTGATCAAAGTTGGTTTGGTTGCAATCAATTTAGGTTTAATCTACTTTCATAAGCTCAAGATAAATTATGTAAATGCTTATAAATCCTTGAAGATCAAATAGTGTTTTGCAAGGTTCACACACTATTTTCCTAAGCTTAAACTAATGGATGCAGTTGCTTATTAAAAAATGTGTAACAAAAAGTGTTTCATGAGAAGATGATGTAACTGTTTTCATAAGCTTAAATTGCTTGATCAAATTGCTTTCTAATTTCTAAGGAGCAAATAGTGCTTTGAGAACGTGATAACACTACTTGGATAAGCCCAAATTGCTTGATGTCACTGCTTGTTAGTTTTTGAGGAGAAGAAATGTTTTGATAAGGTGATGAAACTACCTTAATAAGCTCAAAGTGTTTATTGTGGCTCCTACTTGGTGAATTCTAAAAAAACAGTATTTTGGGCAAATGATACAACTATTTTTTTAACCTCAAATTGTTGAATGTGGCTACTTGGTAATATCTAAGGTGTAGGTAGTGCTTTGAGAAGTAATCATGAGCTCAAACTCCTTGGCTTGGTAGTTTTTAGCTTGTAGAAGCTAATGCTTCAAAAAAAGGTGATGGTGCTACCAATTCAATTCCATAAGCTTAATTAAACTACTTATATGGTTGCTTGGTAACTTCAAAGCATAAGTGATTGCAATTTTGTTCTAAGCCTTGCCGAATAGTTCAAAGTATACCTATATTTACATGTTAGAATTTTTTTTCATATGCTTGACCTAAATGCTGCATTTGTTTGGAAAAGACCAAATTTCCCACAAGTTTCTCCAAAAGACACGGTAAGTTGGTAATGTATTACTGGAAAATGTTGCAAATAAAGGTATTTTAGTAACTTGACCAATCAAAATGGATGCCTTCAAAAATGCCAAACAACATCTAACCTTTCATCTTCTCTCTTGTTTATTCATTAATATTGCTAAACAATTTGGGCAAGTTAGAGTGTGATGAATGTCATCCAAATTTTTTTTGTACAATCATTAGTTCATTTAAACTTTCTTATTTTTCAATGTTGAATAGTTTGGGTAGCTAGTTTAGAGCTGTGTCTTAGAGTTTGCTAGGAAAATCTTACTTTCATGACAAATGACTGTCACCCAAGATTGTTCATGCAAAATTGGTAACTAGAGTCTTAGGTCCTAAAGAATGTTTGGATGGGTTCAAGAATTTATTTTGATTAGTATTTACCTACTATTAGTGTTTTTGTGTTTAGCAATTGGAGTTCTTCACATCATTCTAACAAAAACATCCAAATGTTCCTATCATGTTAACAAAGTTCCAAACCTTGAAACCATGGTTTGTGAAAAGGTTGACAAAATGGAATATGTGCACTTGTCGATACCATTCGCAACTTAATGAACTTAGGTCTGGGTTGAAAACTTTGTGAGTAGGGAAACATGTCCATGATAGTCATTATGTTTGTTCATGTGAGGGCATATGCAAACCATAAATGAATAGTGTAGTTGGTGAACTTTCTTGTTCTACACATACATAGACATACAATACGTTAACCTCATTATGGAGCTCATTATTGTGCTCCAAAAAGCAGAATGATGAATTTCACAAAAGGGATTGTATTATGAGTGATTGCCCTATGTGTGGCATCAAGTTGTTGTAGGTTTGTTCAAAGGAGTTGTCTACAAGTAAAAAGACCCAGTGGTGTAGCATTGGCTAGAAAGTCATAGGTAAAACTTCTGATGGTTGAGACAAAAAACTCAGCAAGGCAATGTACAACTACACAAAACCCCTTGAGTTGATAAAATATCTCAAACCACATCTTTTAAAATTTGTTGTGCACAATTTTATAGCCCACTAGCAGGAAAAGGAGTTTAAACACTATTTGAAACACATACCTAATGACATTGTTGTCTCATGTATAGATTTTTTGAAAATTATGCAATGAAGATCCAAAACAAAATCTAGGATATGCATTAGTTTTCGTTTTAAATAACAATCCTTGTTCACATTACTTATCGGCAGAATCCTGATTATGACCCAATCATGGACAAGTGCAAAATCCTTTAAGAGGTGCATTATATTATTACATATCAAATGAGAAAGATTATGATACCTTATTTGTCCAACGTGCATTTAGATTGCATTGGGAATTTCTTAAATCCAAGGCATTAGTAGAAAATGCCATTTTACAACTAGTCCATGTGACTAAGTTTTAGTTGCAAGCGACATTTGCAACTAAAATCTTAATAGTTGCGTTGGACAAGTCGCAAACGACACTAGTCGCAAACGACAACGAATTTTGGATGAAGGAAAAAGTCAACAAAATATGCCTTCATCCTTTGACTTGTCATATACGTATTGTCGTTTACAACTAGGATGCGACTTTTTTGGTGAACAATGGGAACAATTTACGTGTTGCCACGTGTCCCAACTTTTAATAATTAATTTTTTTTTTATTCTTTTGAAATAATCCAAGAAGTTTAATTTTAATGTTTATATGGTTTAAATTGTGACACGTGGAATATTAATTGAATTTGTTCAAATTCAATTTAAATCAATATTTAGGTATGTAGGTTGAACTAGGTACCTACCTACCTATATAACTACCTACCCATATAGGTTAAACACCTATCTAGATAGGACCTATTTACCTACCTAGGCCAAATACCTACTTAGGTAGGTATGTAGGTAGAAAAGTAGGTAGGTAAGTTAGGGAAGTATGTAGTTAAGTGTAAATACATGAA
>Ga0116231_10000464_pt1 | contig 70179 bp, 52 predicted proteins | sample S1TSphgellanicum_2_FD_89695 | JGI IMG/M metagenome (GOLD analysis project Ga0116231, IMG submission 89695) | Host-associated microbial communities from peat moss isolated from Minnesota, USA - S1T2_Fd - Sphagnum magellanicum MG | ecosystem: Host-associated > Plants > Peat moss > Unclassified...
AAAAAAAAAAAAAAAAAAAAAAAAAAAAAAAAAAAAAAAAAAAAAAAAAAAAAAAAAAAAAAAAAAAAAAAAAGAAGAAAAAAACACAAAAGAAAAGGGGAAAAAAAAAGCCATACCATTTGTCATTTTGACAATGCCTACTTTCATGGATCTATGAGCCCTAATGTTGAGACACTTTTAAAGCCTTAGACTTGTCATATTGGAGTACATGTTAAGCTTTCGAGTAAGTGGTTAGTGAAACAAAAATGTTTTTGAGCCCCATTTTAGTCCAAAAAACCATGTTTATTATGAACATGTTCTAAAGTTGTGCTTGATTTATAGTGATCGTGTTCATATTTCTTAAAGGTATAGATTATTTCAACTTGGCCGCTCTTAATTCAATTAGCTCACACAACATGAAAGAAAGTTAGTTGGCCAAAACACTTCAAAAGAAAACTTTTGATAGAAAGACGAGGCTATAAAAACTCAAGAGAGGAAGTTTGGTCACACCTATGATAGTTATAAGAATTTTTTGAAGTGCTTTCATGGTTTAGTGGTTTAAAATACATTGAAGTATTATTTTTCATATGAAACAAAATGTTGAAATTTAGGACATTAAGCGTAATTTGCAATCATGATGTGTAGGTTAAGAACTTCAATTATAAACATTAACATAAACCATTAAGTTTAAAAAGTGTAATTGTTCAATGATAAGGTGAAACACCCCCTTGCATATGAGAGTGAATTGTGAACTTTTAAATAATAACATGCACAAAGGAATCTTAAGGTTTTCAAAACCTTGTTGTGATGTACAGTGATAGAAGGTTAATAGACATGTGATTTATGATTAACGTGCAATTGATTTAACCAAAGTATAGAATCTTTGAGTAAGGTGAATTTTGAAATCAAGAACCAAACTTTGAAAATGTTTCAACTACATAAAATATGAAAAAATATATACTTATAAATATTACAATTGTTATGATCAATTTGTATAGTTTTAAAATTTAAAGGTTTCCATAAGTTGCAAGGTAATTTTAGATTCATATAATAAGAAATCAATAATTTGTATATTGAAAGTTTATTAGGATTTATCATTGAGCGATGACAGTTGTAATGAGGAAAATATTGGTCAAATATCCATATAATTAATGATGTTCCAAATCAAAATTTTAATCAATGAATCTCCAAAAGACTAATGAAAAGTTCAATAAAGTTGATTCATCGTGAATACATAGGATCATTTCTATGTATTCAATTGAAGATTGATGCAAAGGTCTTTTCATATGATATGAAAATTTGGATTGTAAACATATATTTGTCCCAATAGATTGTTAGTAATCATTGATTTTATCACAAGACATGCACAAAACTATTTTAATATATTTATGCATATTATGTATGTAATCTTTTAACAATGATCAAATGATATTTTGCATATATAATATCAAGTGTAAACTTTCATAGATCATTATTCAATTTTGTTGAAGATTGTTATCATGAGACAATACAATGTCAAATGTTGATTTCAAAAATAATAATATTCACAAGTATACATCTTTAAACATTATTTGATCACTTTTCTTTTGTATTATTACATTTTCAAATTGTTTTATTTTTTTCATTTTGTATAAATAATTTGACAAATATGTAAGTTGTTTCCTCTCTCTTTTGAAAGATAAATACCCATGTCACTTAAAACATTCTTGTAAAGCTATAAATGGGTTGATATCATGTGGTTGCTTTGATCAATTTTGAAAGTTGTAGCGTGAAGTAGATTGCAAGTCGGGTGACATGGTTTGAGTGAGATGTTTTTGATCGGGGTAAAGTTGTCCAGATTTATATAAGACCTCACACTCCTCTCTCAAAAGTCCTAACACAAATGTCTCTTCATCCACACTCAGAATCACAGACTCACTCCTCTCCAACCTCAATTTCATCCCGTAGAATAAGCGCATGACAAATTTATCAATGGAATCTGTGTACTCATCTGCAAAACATTGTTTCTTTCTTTGCTTCAACTCAGAGTTTGCCACTGCTGAAGCTCTCCATATATATTGCCCAAACTTCTCACTGGGGTGTCGTCTATGCCCCACCGTGAGCCAATCTTCTAACCTACTTTGCCTATATGCTTGTTCATCTCCCGACCCAACTTGGTTCAATATTGGATGGTTCTTCCAATTTGGTGGAGGAGCACAAGCGTCACCTAGGTTAAATGCACGTCGGTCTATCCATGTCATTGGCGGCTTATGCACGATGTTTTGACCAAAAGATGTTCCTTTTCCTAGTTCATTGTAGTTCCTTCCAAATTGATCATGACCTTGAACACCATGATCCACTTCATAACGATTATTAACATGGTCATCGAATTCATGCCCGTTTCGGTAATGGCTTTCATAATTGTTATCATCCTTGCCAACATCATGATCACCACCTCCATAATTATCATAATATTTCATACTATCATGGTCATTTATGTCATGGTCATTGTCGTGATTAATGTTATATGTATCACGATGGTCATTTGTTTTTCTTGGTCTTGAAGTGTGGTTGCCATCATCTAGCAAATCACAATTTTGTCGAAAGGCACGTGGACTCAATTGAGGTGTCCTATGTAAGCTATCTGCATCCATCGCTTACAATTTCAACTGCACCCCAATAACATCATACCCAAAATTCCCTTGGTGAAGTCACTTTTTACATATCTTAGACATTGCAACATGGCTTAAAGATTATGCCTTCAACCATGTATGTATTCTCTTTCAAATTAAACCAACTTATTTTCATGTTAAAGCTTTCATATGATACCAAATTGCTTAAGATTTTTGCCATGTTTGTATACCAAAATTCACAAAGTCTTGTTCTAATGACAACAAATTTGAACATATCCCTCATAATTAATGATCAATTTTATCACATTCAACGTGACAAGTTCTTCTATGGATGCAAATAAAATGTGGGGTGAATTACAAGTCAATTTTGGCATGTTTTTTTTTTTTTGTTATTTTCAAATCTCTTCTACTATTTTTATGTCATATGCTTATAAATCCATCATCATTTACCCCGTTTTGTTCAAGCTATCATGCTTTCTATAATCTCACTACATTTCATTTGATTCCTATTACCTTCTTGGGAAGATTGAAACAAAATCTAGATATATATTTTGTGGTTTTGCAAAAAAAAATTCACGAATTCAAACTTGTTTCTTCTATCAAACATGAGGTGAATTAATATGCCATTCATGTTGAAAGGATTTTTGAGCATACCTCAATGTGACTTTTAGTGAAATCAAATGTAAGGATTCAAGTGTTGAAACCCTTTTCAGGTAGAATGCCTTGTATGTGCAAGTGGTGCCTAGGAAGGAAGTTGCCATGTGGAGCAGTTGCAACAACTTAAGTTCCACACAAGTGGTTAGAATGGGTGGTTCATTGGCCACATGCAATCATCCTATGTTTGTCCACATGAAAAGATGGATGAAAAACATTACACATGTTGTAAGGGATGGTTAGTTTTGGTAGGCAAGTGTCAAAATCAATTAATTTTAGGCTATGAGGCCATTTGATCACTTGAAGTTGAAGATTTAAGGTTTGAAACATGGGGTTTTCAAAATATTTTGATTTTAGTTTTCCTATATGTCTCATGTCCATTACTTTTTTGCCCTTATAATTATTTTATAAATAACTTGAAATTATCATTCAAAAGCAAAGTTATGATCCTAAATTTGGACCAAATTTTGTCTCCACTATATTTTAATTACAAAGATTTTTTCTCCTTTTGTGAAATGTGGGCCTATGATGTTAGGCAACATGGACTAATGTTCACATTCTCGTTGCTCCAATTTGATTTTTTAAAGAATTTTCATCAATACGGATTATAACTTTGGGCTTTGCATTGCTTTGCATTATCGGTGATGATTTATTCAACATAAGGTCAAAAATGTTTAATAAATTTAATTAAAAAAATAATTAAATTCCCATACATTGACAATCCATGATCATATAGATTGTCCATGAAATTATTTCCACTTCCATTAATTCTAGAATGTGATATTCATTTTCACCTATTAAAACATAAACATTTTTGGCACATGATGTTCTTTTTGGTGGCCCTTGTTGCCTAATAAACAAATTATTTTGGCCTTTCTAATGTTTTCCAACATCCTTCCTACCATGCTTCCCAATGGCTCTTGGTTTGAAAAAATATAAAATATTTTCAACCTTAGTGTTCATAATGTCCCCTATGTATTTCTTGTTGCCCTTGGTGTCCTTTTAAATTTGTATCCAACATCCCCAACCCTCAATGTCTATATGTCCCATGTTGCTAGAAAGAAAATTTTCATGTCCAACATGGTGCCTTTGGTGTTTCCAGTGTGCCTTTTTGAAGCCCTTGCTATTGCTTGTTGTTATTTCATCATTTCTCGTGGGCATTCCCACCATTTTGTTGTTCCCCTCCATCTTTAGTCATCCTTGGCATTTTCCAAGTTTGTTTTTGTTGTTGATCAAGCTTTACATCATCCTTAAACCAAAACTCCCCATTGATTTGAGTTTTTATTAGGGATGTCCAAATTTGGGAATTGTTGCTAAGTCAACATTTCATCTTAGGATATCCTTTCAAGACCTCGGCCTAACAACAATTATTGTGGTTTAAAGGTTCGAGAAATTTTGGAATTGTTAAACATGTCATGTTTCCACTAATTTTGAAAGAGACCAAAGTTGAAGGGGCAAAAATATTGTTTTGATTCATATATATATATAAGGAAAAAATGTTTCTCCAACCAAAGAGAAGGTGATTAGGAAGGGCAAAATAAAATGTTCACTCCCAAATCATGTCTAGAGGTGATATTAAAGGATTGTTAAATGCCACTTCCTATTAGATATCAATGAATTAGACATTTAGAATGAGTTTATTAGATATAACTAATTTCATAAACATAACGTTGATAAAAATAATCTAAACTTGTCAACTTTGATAAGATTTTTTGATGGATATTTCAATTTCAATGTTGATTTGAATATGTTGTTGATTTTGATAAAAAGTTGTCCATCTAAATATCACAAATAAATTAAATTTGAAATAAAAATTTAACATTTTATTTATTTAATAAAATATTATTAAATTAAAATAGTTAAAATAGTTAATTTTTAAAAAATAATTTCTATATTTTAATGTAATTTCATATTAATTTACTTGTGAATTTGATTTTCAATACAAACCAAAAGCTATAATGTTGTTAAATTTAATGTTACCATTTGTTTATGTTCTAAACATTATGAAAATCAATCGATATCAAATCCATTCAAGAATATATGGATATAAAGTGTGGTTTAATGGTTTAAAATACACAAAGACATGTTTAAAAATATGAAACAACATTTTTTTTCATGTCAAAACAAATGTTAAAATTTAGGACATTTCAAACAATTTGCAACCATGATGTGTAGGTTAATAGAACTTATTATAATTTGAGATTCATCTTCCAAAACATAAATAATGTGTTATTTAATAAACCATTGAACTTAACAGTGTAGTTGTTGGATGAAAGGATGAAACACAAATACATTTGAAGCTAATTCATGCACTTTTAAATAATAACATGCACAAGGAATCTCAAGGATTTCAAGACCTTAGTGTGATACATGGTGATAGTAGGTTAAGAAATATGTGATTTATCATTAACATGCAATTGATTTGATACTAAATCTTTAAGTAATGTGAAATTTGAAGTCAAGAGTCAAACTTTGAAAATGTTTCAACTACATAAAACATGGAAAATTTTATAAATAATAATTTTATAATTATGATAAACTTGTATGGTTATCATAATCTTTCCCATCATAATTTGCACAAGCATTGGTGCATTGCCCACAAATTCTAAATCATTTTTTTACTACCTTTTTTGCTTTCTTTTTTCATTCTTGTAAAGTTTTTATGGCAACAAGTTTTACATTCTCCCATACATTTACTTCAATTAATGGCATGACATGCATTGAGAGAAAATTGCAACTTTTATCCCATATTCATGGGATGTTGAAAAAAAAATGATTTACATAATATTTCATGATTGCTTAAATACATTTAATTGATTTAGTACAAAGGCAACTTCAACACAAGTTTGTAGAATAATTAATGAAAATTGAAAATTTCAAGTCAAAAAAATAAAATTATTGAATATTTCAAAAAACCATTTTTTTTTTCACATTTTTTTGAAAATTACAACATTTCTACAAATTATATATTTAGTGTCAAAGATGCCAAGTGTACTATAACAATATATAAAACGTAAAAAAAATGACATCCATGTACCATAAATTATGCATTAAGTAGGATGGATTTTCTTCTTCTAATAAATCATATTTGCATAAGGGACAAATATCACCAAATGAACTCAACAAAAATACAACCATTTGATTTCATCAAGTCATGCTTATCGCATGGCAACATCTTCATCTTCTATCTTCTTCCAAAATGTTAATAACAATTATAATTTTTTTGGTAAGTTACAAGGATATTTTAAATTCATATAATAAGATATCACTAATTTTCATTGTGGAAGTTTATTAGGACTTATCATCAAGCAATGATATTTGTAATGAAGAAAATGTTGGTCATATGCCCAAATAATTAATAATGTTCCAAATCAAATACTTGATTAATGAATCTCCAAAAGACTACCTAATGAAAAGATTATGAACTTGATTTGTCATGAATACATGGAGCCATCATTTTTATTCAACAAAAGATTGATACAAGGGTCTTTCTATATATTTATGATGAGAAAATTTGGATTGTAAAGATGTTTTTGTCCCAATACATTGTTAGTAGCCATTGATTTTGTCAAAAGACAAGCACAAAGTTATTTTAATTATTCTATCCATATTATTTACACAATCTTGTAATAAGGGTCAAATGATATTTTGCTTTTGGAATGTAAAGTGTAAACATTTACAAATCCTTATTCAACTTTGCTGAAGATTGATATTATGAGACAATAAAATGTGAATCTCAAAGATAATATTATTTGCAAGTATATGTTTTCAAGCATTATTTGATCTTTTTTTATTTGCATTATTGCATTTGCAAATTGTTTTATCTTTTGATTCAACTTGTTTAAATATGTTGAAAAATGTGTAGATTTTCAATGTTTAGGTTTTTCTTTCTTCTCTTTTGAAAGATAAATACCCATCTTATTTAAAACATGTTTGTAGCTTATTATAAGTGGGTTGATATCATATTGTTTGTATTATATAATAATGATGTCATGCATAATACTTAATCAAATGATCAAAACCCACATAAAGTTTGTTTAGCTTTAAAAAAACAACATAAGAAAAACATTGAGGAGAATATTACGTCCTTCCTTTTCTTATTAACTAATTTTTTGAATCATTTCTATGCACACATAATCAAATAAACATTACTTGTTGTGTAACACATTAAGCAACTACAAACCACAATGAAGGAGAAAAACAAATGTGCACCCCCAAACATGAAAAAACTCATGGCAAAAAAAGCTACTAATAAAAGCACAATTTTACAAAATTCTAATATCTTTAATCATATTGTCAACCTACATTCTTGTTTTGTGTTTGGAACACATTTTAATTAGATCATTATCAAACTCATACCATTCTTTGGAACAACAAGGAAAGGAAAAAATGTCCAAATATATTTGAAAGGAGAAACACTAATTGCTATATGAAATTTAGGTGTGAACAACATTACAATAGCACTTGAATTGAATTCAAATACATTGAACAAGAATTGAATTGTACTGAATTGAATTCCAATTCAACAAATTGAATTAAAGTTCAATTGAATTGAATCCAAATTCAATTGTAAAGAAATGAGATGCAAATTAGTGGAAAATGTATTGAAAATCTACTTTTGAATATGATGTTGAAAAATAAAAAATTTTAAAAAGACAATTTTGATACCTCTTTACTTGGGAATGGGCTAAACCAATTTCAATTTGGAACTATTCAAATGACAACCAATGACTTATTGAAGTTAAAGTTGCCCTATCTAAACAACATTTGATCATTCAATATCATCACTAAAATGATTTCATTGGGACTTTGTGCAATGAAACCTTAGTGCAATTAGTTGAAAAGAATGCTCGAGAATGCAAATGTTAGAATGAATTTTTTGGTGAACTTACTAAATAATCCCTCATAAATTGAGGCTTTTAAGCATGTGTGATGAAGATATAGCCCACAAGGAGACCAAACCTCAATCATGGATGACTTTAGCCCAAAAAAATGGAAATTCAACCTCTATGTGATGTGTTAATAGTTGTGAATTTTGATAATAGAATTCAACTTTGTGCAAAAATGTTTTGTTTTTTTGAAAAGGAATTCTCATCTAAACCCCATTTATAATAAACTACAATAATGCACATAGGATAAAGGCCCATGGTGTGGGCATTTGCAAAATAAAAGGCTTAGATGAGATGCCAAATATGAACCTAAACATATGTTATGTAGATCACAAGGCATAGGAGGCAAAGGGTTCTTACACCTACTCCTTAAGAATGGGATTGATTTTATGTCTATTGTCCTTATAAGGAATAAGATCCCTCCTCCTCTTGAGGAGAAGGTGTAAGATTTTTCTTGGTTTTAAAAAGATATTCACACCTACAAGTTGGTAACCTTTTTTTTTTGGGATAAAAATCATTAATTTTGATTTTTAAGACCATTCTAAAAAAGCCTTTCAAGTTCTCAAAAACATTATTCAACCTTAAAAAAATAATTCAAAGTTTTACAACTTTGAAAAAAATAAAATCCAATTGATTTTTAGTCGAAGCGATTCCCATAAATTTTTGAACCAACAATTCTCAACAAAGATGGTTCTCACAACCCAGATATTAAAAAAAATGACAATCTACCCTAAACCCCGGCCCCCCCTCCCACGCCCCCCCACCCCCCCACAGAAGAGAAAAAGCGAGGCCCCTTCACTCCATTTTGTGACTTCTCATTGGTTGCATGGAAATCCTATTCCTAAAATTGGCTGCCACTATTTTTGGCCTGGACTAATAGCCCTTCCTAAGAACACCCTACCTATTTGTATGTAGCCTAGGTAGAAAATGGGTTCCCAATAAACAACACTTTTGTCCCATATGCTTTAACCCTAAGTTGTCCTCTTATCATCTTATATAGGTGGGCCAAAGGCAAGGCATTCCATCTTCCAATAGAACCCTCTATTTTGTGGAGGCTCCAAAGTATCACTTTTGCTTTGTGATTGGCAAATCTAAATGATTCATTGCAAGAAAAGAAAGGAAAAAGGAGGAAAAAAGAAGAAGAAGAAGAACTTTGGAGGCCACCCCATCCATAGAAAGACAAATGAGAACCCTAAAAAATTAAGGAGTAGCTAGCTTCTAATATCCCCCTTCCTCTTCTTTTCCCCTTCTTTTCTAGGAGGGATTTTCACACATGCCTAGTAGGAAATTTCTTGAAGTCCTTTATGATGGGAGTATTGTCACTTGTCACACTAAGGAAAAAGTGTACCCACCTCGTGGGATAAAAGCATTGGAAGAACCTAACCCTAACCCTAACAATTGGGTGACCAGGAAAAATGGCTTTATCTCACTACCCATGCAAAAGTTTTTCTCCTCTTCGTTGAAACTATGAACAACAATAGACTTTTCTGTTAGAGATCATAAGTCCCACCTAACCCTTTTGCCCCCTTTTTAAAAAAACATTTGTCGGGGCGAAGAAAACTCATGACTCTCACTTGGAATAAACTTCATTATTTCACCTAAATGTCTTGGAGAGTCTATCCTTGAAAAAAAAATTAAAAAAATGGGCAAGGTGAAATTCAATTTTCCACCCAAATTGGGGGGTTAAAACAAGTTTCACCCCAAGTCCCTTGAGGTTTGTCCACTCTCATTCTCATTCTTCATTTTGTGGTTGATTTGAACAGAGGTTTTCAAGGTTTCAATGGAGAAAGGTTTCCAAGAGGCCAATTTGGAAACATGTTTGTTTTTTTCAAGGATTTGGTGGAGAGAAGTTCTCAAGGTTGTTGTGGAGAGAGGTTTTTTGAAGAGCCAATGTCAAAACGTTGAGAGATGTGTGCGTGTGTGTGATAGAGAGTATTTTCCATTTATGTGTATCGATGTCCATTTCTTGGTTGGCTTCGAAGCACAATCCACCATAGTTAAACTCCATTGGATCTTCAAGACATTTTTTTTTTGGTTTCTATGTCTATTGTTTATTTTGTGGGTTTCTAAGCACAATATGTTGTATGCAAGCTTTCATTGTGTTGTGTACAATATCTTCTTGCATCATTGTGATTATCATAACCTAAGGTCAGCTTCCACATTGACAAAACGAATAATTATTTATTTTCAAAAATTAAATTCATTAAATTTTTTTTTAAATTATTTATTTTTCCATCATCTACTATAATATTGTGATATGAGTAGTGAAATTACTCAGAGTGTAGCTTATGATAATTATGATGATTTTCAACATGTCAACTTCTTTATTTTCAGAAAATTTCTTTTCTCTATTTTGAGGATTATTTAATGATGAAACTAACCTTAGGGTAAGGGTGATGGTGGTTTCACTATGTGAGTGGGGTTTAGGAAACCGAAAAACCAAAAAACAAAAACATTAACCCTAGTTAGAGCTGGTCTGAAGCTAGTCCAAGTTGAACTTTTCCATCCCATCCTGGTACCAACTCAATGGAAAGGTTTAGCTCAGATGAGCTCTTTGCTAGGGTCAAAAGTTTTAATTGAAATAGAAGGTATAGAAATGTATAAAGCAATACTATAGTTAATTTTGAAGATTCCATGTTGATAAATAATTTTTTTATTAAAAATAAAGACCCTTCTTGAATATTCCAAAATATTCCCTCCTTTTTCTTCACCAAAAAAAATAAAAAAAATCTAAATAAATAAATAAATAAATAAATAAATCTTTTGAAAATTTCAACATTTCCACACATATAATAATATAATTAGTGTTGAAGCTGTCAAGGTACTACCTATGGTACGTAGATTTCAACTTATGAGAAGCAATTCTGAGAAATTTCTTTAAGTAGTTTAGGGTTTCGGGTTTAAACCCTACTTGGAGAGCACCCAGGAATTACATATAGTAAAGGACGTTGTGAAGCATCATTTCATCCATCTGTCCCGTCATCCATCCGTCCATCCGTCTGGTATAAATAAAAAGAGAGGAGGGATGTTATGCCTAAAATTTAGACCATAACAACATCCCTCCCACTCTTTAAAGAACTCTCCCCCTCCCTCTCTACATACGGGTGCTTCTGTATTATACAATGTAATCCCTCCATATGTATGTACTCTTACGGAACGGTTAAGCCATGCATGCAAGCCCATCATGTTGGGTAATGTGGCCCAAACAAGCCCATCATGGTCAGCCATGGCATCAACGCGCCCAACATAATGGGCCGGGTGACTCAGCCATTCCATTAACATTAAGGTCCACGAGCACCTGTGATGGCAGATTCTACAATTTAATGTTGAGTTCTTCAACATCAAGTGTATTGATCATCGTCACCGGAAAGATTATGTCATATAATGTGGTTAAAGAAAGTGCATAATCTGTCACCCCGGATCTCAATGTACATTGCCACAATCTCTCCTGTATGTACATAATCCATCTCTCTACTATTGTATGTACATAGTAGTCTTCACTGTATGTGCATAGTAGTTCCTCTAAATGTACACTTTGTATGCTCTCCGTATGTACATAGTAATGTCTCTGTATGTACACAGTAGTGTCTCTCTGCATGTACACTCTCTGTTTGTCCATTGTTAGTCTCTCTGTATGGGCACTCTCTCTATGTACATCGTAGTCTCTCCGTATGTACATCGTAGTCTCTCTGTATGTACATCGTCGTCTGTCTGTATGCGACTTCAGTGTGCCAAAAGCGAGGTTTGGCTATGGCGTCTTGCGTCGCCATGGCCGTCTCCCGTCGCGTTTCTTCCTCTTTCCTTTCGATGCAGTAATCATGAGGAGAATGAGCAATTCAGCAGCAGCAGCAGCAGCAGCAGCAGCGTGTAGTTAGTTTCTGTCTTTTCTCGCCGGATTGATGCGGGTTTGATTCGATTTCATTTTCATTTTCGTTTTTGTGGATTTGTTGACAATCATTGTTGTTGTTGCTTTTGTTTGTTCCTGCTGTTGCGCTGTTGCGCTGCTGCGGTAGAGTTTTCTTGTTTGGTCTCGGATCGAGCTTGAGAAGGCGGCTTGAAGATTGGTATCATCATCTCATGTGAGAATTTGGGAATTGGCTATGGATTATCGAGAAGCAATCGATGAGGAGAGAAGGAAAAAGCTGTGAGGAAGAACAAGAAGAAGAAGAAGATGTGCTTTTGTATGGACGAAGAAGAAAAGACAGACGAGGGAATTAACTGAAGTAGTTTGTGTCGGGAATGATATCAAGGAAGAGTATGAGATAAAAGGAACTTGAAGGAGAAGAAGAAGATGAAGATGAAATTCTCGTTCCGGAAGAGTTCCAAGTCTCTTGGATCGGGTTCGGATTTGGACTCGAGGAGACGACAATCGGGTGGCGATGCGAGCTCTTCCGGCGGCCAAGGGATGAAGACGAGGTTGCAGCTGAAGTTGCTGGCAGGTTTGACATGGGAAGCGAATGCACCGAAGACGGTCACAGCGGGAGGGAGAAAGGCAGAGAAAGGCTCTTCGACCAAAGCGGAGCAGCAGCAGCAACAGCAATTGAAAACAACAACAAGTCTTGTGCCGCCTCCTCTGTGGCCGGACTTGGACACGCTGCAAGGATGTACCGATTTCCTGAAGTCCAGCGGCTTGAACACGCATGCGCTGGGACATGCAGCATCCATGGTAGACCATTTCAAAGGCTCATATCAGATGGGGGATTCGTCGTTACCGGACGAGCTTCGATTGGAGGCATGGAAAGGTACGCTCCGTCGCATTGTGAAAACGCTTGTAGATCAGCTCCTTGCAAGCAATCCAAGACTAGAAAGTTCTTGTTGTGCGGCGGGGGGTCGAAACAACGAAGAAGAGCATAATATGAAGCAACTATGGCGAGCCTGTGAGGCCTGGGTTTTTGGAGCTGTGTATGACAAGATCATGGGAGCTTGCAAGCAAATGTTTGGCCAGAATGACAAACTGCTGGATCAAACTCTGCTGAAGCTTGACAAGGTGGATCCCTTGGTGCTGGGAGTGAGAGGTGAATTCAAGGAGTTTGTGCTAGGGGAAGCTCTGCACCAGTTTCGGACAATCAACAGACTGCGAACTCCACTGGAGAAAGCTGTGTGTCTGCGGAAAACTGTGAACTGCATAATGGAAGGGATTCAGAGTGTGATCACATCTTGTAAAGGAACACAAGCAGATACAGATGGATTGCTCCCTTGCACAGATGATTTGCTCTCCTTCATGTTGCTCCTCATGGCGAAAGCACGGGTCACAAACCTGCAAGCAAATGCCTGCTACATGGACAATTTCCTGTCTCTCTCGAATGAATATGGGGAAGAAGGTGAACTCCGTTACCATGTCACCAATTTTGTTGCTGCTTGCAGTTACTTGAACTCAGAGGAGTTTCAGAAGCAAGTCATAGAACTGGCTCCATCTCCGATTTCAAAGTCGACTTCTTCCCCATCCGGAGGAGGAGGAGGAGGACGGGGAAGTGGGTCTTCTCCTGCAAATGAGGATCATCACAGCAGCAGCCGACATGGGTCTTTTTCTGTCGATTCCCCTCCTGTGCATGCTCGAAGCTCCAACTTGTTTGGTGAGTTCCAGCATGCGCATATGAGCAGCCCCATCAAGACAGCCTACAGCAGAAGCAACACCCATGAAGCTGATGTTCATACTATGAGTCCTGGTGACATCCTGTCAATGAATTTGTTTGGAAGTCCTTCGATGTCCACAAGTCCAGCTTCCGAGTTTCGAGCTGTGCAGGGCAGCAGTAGCTGCATGCTAGAACTTCCTGTGAGAAGAAGTATCTCTGATAAGACTTTGAGCTCTGGTACAAATGCTCCAGGACTTTCTGGAGGCTCTCCTGAGTTCATTCTGGCTCCCACATACCAGTAATCTTGGAAGTATCACGCAGAGATGTAGCTGATTTGATGCCAGTTTTTACTTACTTTGTAGGCTCCTCCTGTTGATCACTTCGGGGAGCACTATGGTTTCTGATCCTTACTTTGGCTTTGGAAATTCCTTTTGTTTCTGAAGAAGGCAAATGTGCCAAACCTTCCATTTTAGAAATTCAGAAACAAAGCAACACTTGGTGCCAGGTTTAACACACTTGATTGCATATACTACTCATCAGATTGCTTCAGTGCAAGACATGGTGTGCCAACAATGTCCAGTATTAGACATTGATCCACACCCTCAAACTGACCATACTTTGATGAAACAATATGGGATACTTATCTCTTTGAATTGGTTTTGAAGTTTCTCTATGTTCAATGGAAGAGAAATGCTGCAGGGGAAGTGCATATCTGTGTTTTGCTTGAGAAGTTGATGCCCTCCACATGTGGTTGTTGTTGAGAATTCAGTCCCTAAACCCTCAGATAGATGTGGATGCAGATGAGGTCACCTTTGTTTACCCCTCCCACTGACTACTGTGAATGGAGTGGCCAGTTGGCTTAGAAGCAGTGGACATAGCTGACAGATCATGTACACCAATGGATCTTGTGCATTGTCGTGAATTGTCTGGTCAAAAGCAGGAAAAGAGCTTTGTTGGAGGAGTGAGTTTTGTTGTGGCTGATGGCAAGTGCTCTTGTCTGGGAATTTTTTGTGTGGCCATGACCAAAATGTGCAAGTGGGTAGGCAGCTGGAGACTTGTCACCTGAGAGCTCGTCTTCTCATACCCTTGCTTTAAGGTATGCCTCTCAATTTCTCAACCAGCCAATGTTAGTCATACCAGGGGGTGGTTTGCAATTATCTCTAAATCACCTTCCATTGATACTATAGTTATCAGAGCTTGATTTTAGACACTGAAAGGTGGTGTTGTGTGTCTTTTGTCAGTGCGCGATTTGTAGGGAGCTGGACGTTATATTCAGGCATCTTTTGATAGGGAAGAATTAGATTTCACATCGCTTGCATTGGATCTAGATAGAAAGAATCCCACATGTCTTTCACTGTGTTCTGATCTATTGGAAATTATCACTATCATACTCAACTTGAACGAGTTCTTTATTTGGTGGCAAGTGTTATATATCCAATATTGTTGGGTAATGTTTTGATTATCATGACAGCCATGACCCAAGGCACATCTGGGTACTATTTTCATATGGTGAATGGGAAGAATGTAAGCTGTGGAGGTGTGAGTGTTGACATCTGCCAAATTTTGCTTATTTCCATTTCATACAAGGCAATTTTGTATATTGTAGAAACACCTAAATTTTGAGTTGTATTGTGTGTTTTGACAGAAATGACACTAGACAACTGGATTTTGCACTCTTGGATTGATGCTGAATTTTGTCCAGTGTATGGTGGCTGCTGACAAAGCTCTGCTAAAGCTATCCTCTCTGCTCGTGATTCGTTGTTCCATCACTGGTTGAACCTCCTGGAGTCATAGCCCTCTGCCTGCTTTTCTAAGGTTTTTCATCTGCAGCCAAGTTCTTGGGTTTCACCTGCAATTCTTCTAAAGACTTTTGTTCCAGTGAAACTTTCAGTTGTTTTCCACTCATCAGAATATGTTCAGAAATGAAGGCCTCAGCTTTCAAGGCCCAACTATGAGTTTTGATACTCACTTCCTTTCCTTTCTTCTGCAGCAGAACACATCTCGAGCTGGTTTGTACCAGTGTGGTGCAGTGCTTTCTGTCTCAAAGAAGGAACCAGTGGGTAAAGGTCAGGTATAATAGACCCTTGACCTGGAACCATGGTTTTCCAAAAATCAATGAATGGGTCAAAGAAACTACCCTGGCCTGCTAGTTCTTTGCAATGTGGGTCGGTTCTCTCTTTTCAAAGAAAGAACCAGCAGGTAACAGTTGGGTATATGTACCCTTGACAGACAGTTATAATTTTTTTTCAAAATCTTGGAACAGGAGCTTCTTTTGATTCTGAAACTTATCAGAAAACCCAAACTACAGGTGCCTTCATTTTATTTTTTTTTCAAAAGAAATTGGAACCATAGATTCTTTGATTTTTAGAATTAAAAAACTGATCTGGAGGTTATTAACAAAATCAAGGAACCACACAACACCTCCTCTTTTGGTTTTAACTGCAGTTTAAGTCAGTTCAGGTTATGGATCAAAGAGGAGTCTTTCACAAACCTTTTTTTTGCAAGGTGGTGGGGTTTAGGAGAATTCATGAATTCATTAGAGATAGCAGGCAATCTGTGGTGCATGGGAAAGCAATGATGCAGACTTCTGGTAGGCCAAGTTCACTCTTCAAGATGCAAATGGAACAGTATGGAAAGGGACTATTCCAATCAGAGTGTGTATGACCTAGCTTCAAGCAAGATCATTGATCCTGATAATAGGATGGGTTTTGCTTAAAGCCTTTGAACTTGGAATTGAGGAAGCTTGATGCCAGAAGTCCAAGAAATCAATAGTGTTTTTTACAAACACATTGCAAGTGTGCACTTATTTCTGGCAAAGACTGACAATGTGGAAGCACCACACCATGTGCAGGCATCCCATTGAACACTCCCTGCATACTCTATGTTCAGTGTTTGGCATCTGAGTACAAGAGACTACAGCCCACAAGACATCAGACATGCAGCTGCTGAAACAGATTTGAACAAAACAATTCAGTGCTGGAAGACTGGCAAAACAAAATTAGGGCCTCCATGAAAGGTCAGGCAAGGGTTGGTGGTGGGGTATGCGAACCCCTTCAATGTTGTGGATGCCTACTCCTGGCCTCCCAGGTTTTGCCGGTCCCAAACTCATAAAATTCCAGGAGACAGAGCTAGTGTGCAAGCATATCTGGTTGGACACTGTGCAAGCATTCACGATGTGTGCCCACATTTTGTCTACATGTTCATAAGGTTTCCACTCACAATAATCATCAGACTCACAAACTATTTTGAATCATCTGTTCATGAACTCTTCTTGTGCTCTTCAAAGTGTCAGTGAAGCAACACATGTTTGAACAATTCCTGAAATGCAAATTCATTGCTCCACTCTTTGAAATTGTAAATCTGATGGTGAAAATTGCAATTTATGCTTGAACTAGATGACTTATGCTTGAGCCAGGAATCAAGAACACTCTGTTCATGGATGACAGAAAAGAAACATGAACTTGACATTGAAAACTAAAATGAGCCCAAAAGCTCAGCTACAGCAATGAACACCAACAAGATAAAGAAAAAAAGGAGGATGTAACCTTATGGCTTTGCCGGTCAACTCTGGTTGCTAACACTGGCTACTATTTCTGGATAAATCTCTGAACATGACAAGGTTCAGCTATCCTTTTGTGTAGTATGTACAGACTCTTGACTGGCAGCTACTGTCTTCACTTTCTCAAAATCAATAGCCTGAAACTTGAGCTTAGAATCAAGGTACCGTGTTCCATACGCACTGCCAAAACCCCATCCAAGTCCTAATCCGACACCACAACCTCCACCTTCCATAAACATAACCAATGATTCGAATCAGCCTTGGCAGCTCTGAAACTTTTATAATATGACATACCTCGTTTACCTCCTTGCATATCACAGAAGAAGGATCAAAAGCTCAGAAGAAAGATCAAAGCTCAAACTGACATTGAAGGGAGTGGTGGGTTGAGAATATGAAGGTGGATTTTGACATGGAGATAGTTTACCTGCGCCAAGGCCCAAAGTTTGCAGTGGCGCTCCTGCAAACATTGCAGCAGTGCAATCTCTCAGCTCAACTAGCACACTAGATGTATAATGAAAAGCTCAATTCACCATTCAAATACAATTACGTCTGATTTCACTTGTACATTTTGCAATGCAGTAATGAGACAAGAAGCAAAAAGTCCACTTGCCTCCAAAACCCCAACCAATTCCAAAGCCACAGCCTATTCCAAACCCTGTTGCCAACCAAGAGAAAAGCTTCAGCCAAAATAAAAACAGACTTCTTTTCCTCCAGTCTTCTCCTTGCTTCTGACACATAATAAAATCATCTATCTCTTAATTAAACACATACAGGCAGCTGCTACAATACACACCTACTGGAGGCCAAAAAAAAAATCGTCAATCTCTTTGAGAGATTTAGAAAACCTACTTAAAAAAGAAGAAGAAACCCACAACATGGTGATGGAAAAACACACACACACACACACACACCCAAAGTCTGAAACTTGGCAGTTTTCGAGAACAAGCACAGACTTTCACAAAATGTTATCCTATTAGATAATCTTACAAAAGCTTTCCATTTCTCTAGTCCAATTTTGCTTTCTGGGAGTTTCCTCTTGGCAACACAGTTTCCTCAGTTCCAAAGTCTCCCTAACCCTAAAAAATTATCAAGCATGATATGTCCGACAAACAAAGCCATGTTACTCCCTTCCTTTCAACCACGAAGAAGAAGACCAATCTACCAGGATTTCGAGGTCTAGTTAAGAAGACGAAAACAACACGGAGAAGGGGGCGGACAGAGAATTCCAAAGTCTTTGTTAACCCTAACCCTAAAAAAATGACCGAGCTTGATATGTCCAACAAACAGAGCAGCATTCCACCTTTCTTTCAACGACGAAGAAGAAGACCAACCTACAAGGCTTTCGAGGTTTTAAGAAGACGAAAACTAAAGAGAGATGGGGACACAGAGACAATTCCAAACTCTCTTTCACACACCAACGCTAAAAAACAGAACATTCATTCCCTTTCTCTTAACCACTGAAGAAGACCAACAAGGTTCTGGATATTTAAGAAGATGAAAACAACACAGAGATGGATGGGTGCACAGAGAGAGAGAGAGAGAGAGAGAGAGATACCGAATCCGACTCCGCGGCCATTGAAGAAGTCGATCCCCATGGCTGCTACGACAGCAAGTCTCCCAACAAACACAAATAAAAGACTAGGTGTACACAAAGTGGTACTTGGCACACAATTTTTTTTGTAATTTAATTTTTTTTTAAATTATATAAATTTAGGTGAGGGAAGTTTTTTTGGGAAAATATAATTTTCAGTATTTTTTTATAAAAAATTTCTAGAGAGACACAAAGTTCAAACATGGAATAGGGCGAGTATAATAATGCTTGGTTCAAAGAACACAAAGTTGGGTGAATTTTCAAGCCATTCATAAATAAAATACAAATTAGGTGAATTTAATGCCAATTCAACAAACATAAAAACAAATTGGGTGGATTTGCAAGCCATTCACAAAATTAAAAAAATATGGGCGAATGTAATGTAATGCAATTCAACAAACACATTGTGGGTGAATTGTGAAGTCATTCACAAAATACAAGTTGGGTGAATGTAATGTGATTCAACAAACACAAAATTGGGTGATTGTAATGCCATTCAACAAACACAATACTATGTGAATTTCAAGCCGGTTCACAAAATACAAATTGAGTGAATGTAATCACATTCACCCAACTTACATTGGGTGAATGTCAATGCCATTCAACAAAATTTTCATGTGTTTTGGGGAGATGTCCTTTACTTGCTAGGAAAGGAAGTAGGTGTGTCAAGGGAGGTATGCATACCAAATACATAGGTCTCACATAAACAAGTAAATCAATAGGAATGATGGTCATTTTTATCCATATATTGTCATGCATGTTGGGAGATTTCATCCATGTACATTTCATTCTCCATGTTATCAGCTTCATTGATTCATGCTTGAGAAATTGGGTGATTGTCATTAATGACATTCATTTTCATCCATATGATATTGGTTCATTAGTGTCATTAGTTTTTATTTTACCCTTGTGATATCAATTGCATCCATGTTATCAAAATTCATCCATGTAATTCATTGCATGCTTATGACTAATTACATGAGTGGTGAAATTCATGCTTGAGAATAATCTTATTTTCATTCATTAGACTAGTTAATGCAAACAAAATTGTTATTTCATACCCTCAGAAACCTTTTTAGTCTTTACTATCATCCATTATAATAATGCATCGGATTTATTTTACCAAAAATTTGTTGAATGATCTCAATCATATGTTCATTAATTGGGCTCCACACTATACCCATGCTGATCAATTGGTCCATAAGGTTGGAATATTAATGCATTTTCATTCATTTGTTCCCAAACCTTACAATATCAAAACTAAATTCCATAATCAAATAGATTTTTCCATGAAATCATTTCCAATTCCATTAATTTTAGAACTTGAGATTCAATCTTCACCTATTAAAAACAGCTTTAAAAGTTTGCTTTCATACACCTATTATTACCTTTTACCCACACAACTGGGAAGAACTACTAGCACTTGGATTAGAAAAGGAATGGACTTTACAACAAATTACTAGAATGCTAAACAGTGCATTACTATCCACATCTTGGAGAAATTTTCTTAAGGAGACTAAGCATGATAACAAAACCCAAGACTAGCACAATAATAATAATTATTGTTAAATAAACAAAGGATTTAATAGTGGTTCAAAAGGGGGTGTGATCAGGATCCAGACCTCTTGTTTTGTGGATTGAAAGTGTGTGCTTGTTCTTCGCAACAATCCACCCACACACAGAGGAGAAACCTCTATTTCACCCATTCGGCATATAGAGCTTGGTAATCAAGTTTGGATGCCATTTAGTGCAGCAAGTAATGTGGAAACACTAACACCAACAGGGCTTAGCCTTAGGGTTGTTCAAAACATAGAAAAGTTATTTCCCAAATCGGACCCAAGTTTGTAAAATGCCAGAAGAATCCCCACAAACTATAATCCGCCATTACAATTCATGGTGAAGGAGAATGCTGAGCTTTGCCTCCATGTCGCTTGCCGAATTCCACTTGTGGATTGTTGCTTTGAGAGTGAAGGAAAAACACTCAGAATGGCCTTCACATTGCTTGCTGCATTCCAATTGCCCTACCCATTGCTTGCTGAATTCCAATTGCATCCACCTTGCTTGGTGAATTCCAATGGCCTCCACATTGCTTACTGATATTCTACTTGGGAATTTTTGCTTTAACAAGACACTTGCACTTTTCTTTAACTCATTTCAAGTAGACCAGAATTTGTGAAAAAAAAGACAAAATAAGCTTCTTCATCCCCCACCCACAACCCTATCTGCAAACTATGATTCAAATTGAAGGAGATCACTCAGAATTGCCTCCACATCACTTGCTGAACTCCACACATGCACTGTTGCTTTGACAACATTCTGGTTTTCTTGAAGTCGTTTCAGCAGCGGAAACCTGCCATCCACCTCAATTGACAAAAGTAAGAATGTTTGAAAAAGTAACAAACAGTAAGTGCTGCTTGAAATGTAGAAGTGTATATGATGACACAATTGAAATCCAACACCCCAAAAAAACACTGAACTAAAGAATTGCCATGTGCCTTCTAGAGCAGCATTCCCATGAAGAACGTGTGTTGAGGGTTGGGTTTAGGGTTTCTGAAGAACCTCAGAAGTTTGAACTCATTGAAGAAGGCTCTCACCCTTTTCTGGCAAGGACATGGTCCCCTTTCTGAAGTTGCAAAGAAGGACAAAAGTCTCCACCACCATCTCCAATATAAATCACTTCCCTCCTTGTTGAACCACTTGTTGCCTTTCCTTGAATGCTATTCAGAATCAAGCCCTGGATTGAGGGAGAGAAAATCCACAACAGAGACTTTTCAGAACACATTCCAATCAAGGTTCAGGGTTTATGATAAACCCATGACACTGAGCAGCAGGTAATTATGCCCTGTAAGTCTTCTTTGAGCTTTCTTCTGGATTCACTAACTACTTGGTTGTTGTCATTGATTAGCAGTGATTTTAGAACTTGCAACAGAGAGAAAAAGAATTGTGGCTTTAGAGCTCACAACAGAGAAAAGAATTTGTGGTTTTAGAGCTTGCAACAGAGAAGAGAAGAGAAGAGAACATAACAGTTTGGTTGTCAACAAGACCATTTTCATCATCATGCAGTCACAAGGCTCTGGATCATGATGAGAGTTTGAAGAAACTTCATCGCAACATTATTGCAAAATCAAACAATCTGCAACCCTACTTTCTTCAATAATATGAGCTTCTTCAGCTTCAGCTTTCTTGCAATTGTAGTCATACCTTGCACATGTTAGGAGGGCAGAGATTGCATCCATGTGGTGGTAGCTGCTCATCTGCAGCATGAAAAGGAAGGACATGCAACGCTCCATTTTCAGCTACAAAAGCTGGGTTTGTGTGTATGTTCTTGTCTGGGAAGTAGTGATGCAGACCATAGCTGTGTAAGATCTTGTTGATGAAATAGGAGTTGGCATCACTGACAATCTGAAGTTCACAACTGCCAAACAAATTCTTCAGAGATATTGATGATGGTGACCCTAAACTCTAAGCCCTAAACCTGAACAACAATTGCCAGAAAAAAATGCAACTTGAGGCAACGAACTGCAATGATACCCAGCCAGCACAGAAGACTGATGCCAAACAGAAGAAGGCTTGATGAGCTTGGGAAGGAGGAGAGAGCTCACCCAATTGCGGCTGCTGATTTGATGGCCGACACCATGGCCGGATGTATAGGAGCTTGCTGGAGGCATTGATCTATATCCTCCATGGATCGACCGGCATCATGAAGCTCCTTCATCATTCTGTCCTACAATAATGTTCACCCAATACGTATGTGAAGCTGGACAATCCATTCCCAAGAAGAAGAAGACGACAGAAACAACAAAAACAACAAAACACACACACAGGGAGGAGGGTGGAGGAGAGGCACAGAAAAAAAAAAAACAAACCATGAGCTGAGTCCAAGGGAGAGTGTGGCGCAGCGAGTTCATGAGAGCAGAAGCGCCCAGCTTCTCCACCACCAATGTATCACTGTTGCAGTCTAGCAAAGTCCAGTCGAAGTCTAGCACAATCATCGGACGCAGCAGCGGCAATGCCATCTCTCTCTCTCTTACTCTCTCTAACAGTTGAAGAAGCTCCCTAAACCCTAAACACAAAAGAGTTTGATTACAACTGCAAAATCTGGAAACAGAAGGGGGAGAAATGAATTCCTCAGCAGCTGCTAAAGAAGAAGAAGAAGAAGATCCCCCCAAGTTCTAAAGAATCTGAAACAGACAACAGACCCAAACCCATTGCTGCATCTTGTGGATCACTCTACAAACTACTACTACTACCACTACTACTTCTTGTGAGCTTTGCTGTAGCTCATTTTGAGAAGATGGGAAACAACAATTACTACTACTACTACAACTTCTGAGCTTTGCTTTGATCAAGAGATCTTTGTGGGAGGTTGCAGAAGATGGAAGGCAATTGATGCTTTTGATTCATTCTCAAACCATGGCAACAACAACCCAATTGTTTCTGCTTTCAAAGATTGATGGTAACAAAATGTATCTATGCTATAGCAAAAGAACATCATATTCCCTAAACCCTAAACCCTAAACCCATTCTGAACAAAATTTCAATACTTTCTTTTGCCAATTTGTATCCCTTAAAAATTAAAAATTTGAATTTAATTCAACTGAATTTTAGTTCAATTTTTAAAAAATTAAATTCAAATTTTTGAGTTCAATTTGAATAAAAAAATTTGGCATAAATTTTTTTAAGGGATACAAAATTGGCACCTATACTATGGTATTTTGCTTTTCTTTGGCTTCTTTTAAATTGCAAAAAACTGCAATCCTTTTGAGGGAAGCCCATAGTTGCCAATTTTGTCCTATTTCTAACATAATTGGCTATCAAGGAAGGCACCCCAACTTAAGGTGTGTTTTGGTTTGTGGGTTAATGGGTTACTTGGTGCACCACCCATTGGCAAACCCATTTAACCCTAACACTCACAAGTGCACCACCCATTGGCAAACCCAAACCAAATGGGTTAATGGGTGGTGCACCAATCTTGTATACCTCCTACTCCCCACCCTCCCTTCACACTACCTAGGTAAGTGGTAACTAGCTATGTAAGTGGGTAAGTATCAACCCTAAGTTAGGGTTTAGGGTTTATGTGTATTGGTTGTCCCCTAGGAACACAATGAAAACAAAAGTGTTTTGTATTCACACCATCCATCATGCATGGTGCATCATTAGTGGGTGCTTGTTAGTGTTGGGTTTTAGGAAATTTTGTTTGTAGCCAAACTGGCGATTGTGCATTCCCATCATGGAAGATGTAAAAATGAAAGTGTAAAAGATCGTATCAAGTTTAGCCAAATTTGGCTATAAACCCACATATGACATACAAATCTTTAATCATCCTTTTTTATCATCCATTTTTTGCTACATATTGAAAACCAAATATAGTAGAACTCTGGTGATTTTTAATATTTTTATTTTTATTTTTCTCAATTCTAATTTCTAGCAATTGAAAACCTCCAAAATCACTTCATTTTTTCTTTTCTTTTTTTAAAAAAAATTTGCTAAAATTTCACCAATAATGACAGAAAGGTCTGGTGCTCAGAGATGCATAGTAGTAGACAATTCTGTTGACATCTCTAACTAATAATTGTGAGGATGAGGGGGATGCCTTCTAAGAAGCTCTTACATGTGCCTGGCCTGTCATAGAGAAGAAACCTTTTGGCACATGACAACATTTTAATTAATTCACTGCAGTTTCTTCATACTTAAAAACATTTAAATTTAGTTTCACCAAAGACCCTTCATGGCTCTCCAATTTTATTTTATTTTATTTTATTTATTTATTTTTAAAAATTCCAATTTTGTGATGTAGTTGAAGTGGTGATCATGATCCATAGGACAATTTAGCAAAAAATGGCTATAGAAAGATATGAAAGTAAAAAAATAATAACAAAGTATCTTTCTATACTTTTGGCTACCTATTCAAACTTAATATAGAATCAAAGGATTTTTAAAAAAAATTCCAATTAATTATTCTTTGAAATTTGGCAACTAGAAAACCCAAAATATCAGTTCCTAGTAGGCACTGATTTTATTTTCTTTTTCTTTTTCTTTTTTTCAATTTTCTGTTGTAGGTTCATTAGCCAACATCTCAAGAGAGATTTAGCATTAATTGGCAGCAACATGTGTCTATAGAAACTGTCCAGTCAGTTAAATAAACACTAGCCAAAAAATCAGTCAAAATGTGGCAAAATTTTCTTTAATTTTATTTTTCCTTTCTTTGAAAAATTGGCGAATTTATCTCCAAAAATAGAGAATTTATAACACAAATATTCTCATTTCATTTTTAAAAATTAATTTATTGCCATTGCTAAGATAGAATCCACCCCCAAAAAATTGCACAAGTAAGATGCAAGAACCATGTCTATAAATAGCTAGGTATTACACATTAAATTATTAGTTCACTCAAGATAACTAAGAAAACAAAATTCAGGCCCCCCAATCAAGTAATTCCGTTGGCCTTTTAAAAAATAAAATTAAAATTAAAAGTCTTCACAACCCTACCTATATTTCTAATGAACATTAAAAATAAATGGCCCATTTCTACCATTTTAATTGATCCTCTAAAATACTCGCAAACCCACCAAACCCCATTTCTACCATTTTGATTGGTCCTCTAAAATACTCACAAACCTACCAAACCCTAATTTACAAATTTAACTATTAGTTCACTCAAGATAATTAGGAATAATAATAATAATAATAATCTGACTACCCAAATCCAGCAATTTCATTGACCATAAAAAAAGAATTCTGCACACTTACACACAAGCCTAATCCAACACCCTCTATGTATTATTGCCCTAAAAGGTCCATTATAATACTATCCCCCTAAATCTGTATACACAGACAGAGTTGAGAACTCAGTGATCAGTGGGGTCATGAGAGTCTTCTTCCCCTTCTGACTTGTGTGTAGCAATTCAACTTGGACTTATTAGGTCTTGTATGCATTTTGTACTTTCCACTTTCTCTCTATATTGGTGCCCTTTTACTGATCAAAGCTTGACAGAGTTAGGCTACATGTTGAACTTGTGATGACTTCCTTGGTTGTTGGTTGGAACTGAGCATTCCAGCAGCAGGACTAAAAGAATACAAACAATAGAGTTGTCTGTCAAGTCAGGCGATTAGGGGGCGAGAACAGCCAGTTTCAGCATAATAGGGCATCAAACGTGTAACTAGGAATGAAAATTTTATAAAACAAAATAACTAGGACATCAAACGTGTAATTAGGAATGAAATTTTTACAAAACAAAATAACTAGGACCTCAACTAATTTTTCCACCAATTTTGACGGCCAGTCTCACCATATTAGGGCATCAAATGTGTAACGGAGAATGAAAATTTTACCAAACAAAATAACTAGGACCTAAACGAGTTTTTTCCACCAATTTTGGTGGTAAATTGAGTTTCATCCTGTGTTTCCTGAGCGCCTCCATTGGTGCTACATTTTTTTTCCCCTCCTCCTACCTGTACAACAACCACTATAAATAGCTACTCTCGAAGCTTATGCATTAAATGATGAGTTTCAACATTTCATACTGAGATTTAATAAAATTTCCTTGCTTTGCAGAGACCACTGAAAGAGGGGATAGGGGGTGAAAGCAGGTCCAAAGAGAAGGTGAAGACAGGGTGACTTTACAAATAATTCTCATGTAGTCTAAAGATTGTTTCACATTTATTGCACTGCAAGAGACAGTTGTTCATAAAAAAATCACTGGAGTAGGCTAGGCTAGGCTAGGTTATAACCTAGTTTTTAATATATATACTGTACCCTAGGTCAATTTCCACATTGACAAAACGACTTTTTTTCAAAAAATTAAAATTAATTTTTTTGAAATTATTATGATTTTTCCCATGATTTACTATGATATTTTCATGTGAGTAATGAAATTATTTAGAGTATAACCTATGATAATTATGATGATTTTCAACATGTCAACTTCATATTTTCACAAAAATTTGTTTTCACTATGTTGAGGATTATTAATGGCGAAACTGACCTTAGGGTAAGGTGCTATCTTGGGTGTCCTTGTGGGTGGTCATTTACTCAGTTTTGCCATTTGGCTTGGGTTTAACAGTTCAGTGTTTTTCCTTTTTTTCAAGGTTTGTGATGTAGTCAAGGCAATGTTTTCTTTTTTCAATTTTGTGTTTTTAGCCAAAATTGGCGATGACCCACAGGAAAATTTTAGCTGAAATTTGGTTACAAGTAAAATAAGAAAGTAAATTTTCCAAAAAATCCTCCCATATATATATATTTTTTTGACTACCTACTTGAACTAGGTGTACAAATCTGGTGATTTTTCTTTAAGTTTTGGTTGTGTTTTGGCTATTGAAAATCTTTTAAAGCATTTCATTATAGCACTTTTAAATTTTTTAATATGGCTTTCTGGCTATAAATAGGCAGTCAATAAAAAGTGTTGAGTCAAGTGACAATTATCCATAAGAATATTTAGCCAAATTTGGTTATAACCTTCATAGAAATGAAAATATAATTTTAAATCCTTCTATACCAATGGATTTTTTTAATATATATTTTTTGGCTATATGCCATGAGCGTAAATTCAATATAGGTACAATAACATTTCCTAACTTGGGGGCTGAAACATATCTTATTTGACCCTTATATTATTAATAATTATGATTTAATATTTATTCAAATATCTTAAATTTTGTAGTGGTATCCTTACTCTTTGTGCAAGGTAAGTTTGGCATTGAAGGGTAAAAAGAAAAGGGATGTTTGTCTTTTCATTTTAAGGTTATCATAAAATCTTTTTAAACCTCCACACAATATACCCTTCCTTACCTTCAAGACAAATTTGTGAAATCATAAAGCAAAAAGAGAAAGTATAATTGCCCTTTTCATTTATAGGATCATCGCAAAATTTTAACCAATTATTTGATTTTTTTTTCAAATTAAAAAAATCATGGTTATATATCATAAATAGGTCTTTGATTTTCTTTGAAAACTATGATTATGAATCCTAAGATCCACCTTAATAATTGTTGGGGGTTTGTAGTTGTTTTTAATAATAACCCAACATTAATCACAACCAAATCCTATTTTTGTCCATGCACTTAAAAAATAAAGGGGAAATAGTGGGAGGTCAACCATATTTTTAAAGATTTTTGGGTAATTAAATTTCCTTGAATTGAAATGGTTATAGGATTTAATGGGTAGCTAACCCAAGTCTGTTGCAAAAATTTTATTTTAAACATCAATCATGCAATATCCCAAAGTTTTGAAATACATAAGATTAATACATTGTAAAATAAAGGTCCATATTTTTGAGTTTTGTAGATGTAACAAAAATTATTGTCAAAATTCAAAAGTCCATTGATTTTGTTCATGATTTTGTGATGTGTTTTTTGAATCTTTGAAAGGCTATTTGTGTTAATTTTACATAAGGGAGTCCTTTTTCGATATTTCAAATAATGTTATTTTATGTATTTTATTGTAAAAAATTATTATTATTATTAATGTGATTTCCATATAGGGTCACCATAATGTGCTCTAACCCCAAGCCAATGTGTTTTGGTACATATGCTATAATAATTTGTCAAAGGATCAAAACATGAATGAAAATGCAATTGAAAGATAAACATGCCATTTTCTTGTTGGGAGTTCATTGTGTTGTCCATTAGACCAACCTTATTGTGTAAATGTTGATTAAGTTTGTCAAGTTCAAGTTAACCTAACCAATTCTATTAGTTCAATGGGTCATGTTATTAGTTTGGATTGGATAAGGAGAGCAATTCAAGTACAATAAAAAATAATGAAAAGAGATTTTATTTTAGCAAATCCATAGTTTAAGGGGGTTAGGAAGGGATTTTATTGCACCCTAAATTAAACGACATGGTGACTTAGATAAGTGGATGAAATTTTTGCTTGACTAGGCAAAATGAGGTTTGTTATATTATGTTTTAAACTAATTAGGGCATTAGATAAGGGATACTAAGGTGGGAGGAGGGTTCTAGGATCCTTCTAATAGGTAGGTTTAGACCAAATCAATTGTAGGTTGTGGTTTCTTTAACAAGTTGCATTATGAAAGGTTTTTTATTAACCTTTCATGATCATTTGAAGGAAAGGAGGGGTTGGTTACTCATAAAATGTGGGAGGTAGGAATTGAAGCATGATGGTTAGGGTTTGTGAGACTTTGGAACTTGGTGCATCATGAACAAATGAACAAGGTGCAAGTACATATTCATGGGAAGGCTTGAAGTGGAGGTGGAATGGTCATGGAAGGGTTAAAAAAGGAGGTAGTGGTGGGTCAAAGGAGGTCATTTCATAAGAAAAGGCCTATTCCAAGCGCTTAATGGAAAGGTTGAAAAATGAGTAAGTAGGGCTATTTTGAGGAATAAATAGGAAAAGAAGTAGGTACAAAAAAAAAATGGTAGAAAAGAAGAGAAAGACAATGGAGCCCCTCAATTACATTTTCTATTTTGTGCCCTTTTTTTAGGTGCTTGGAGTTTTAATTTCATCACGAGCTTGAGGATTCTAAATGTGGAGTTGTATTTCTTAAGTTTTATTCCCATGATTTTTGGGAATTGATTAAACTAGTTAGGGTTGATGTATTAGGACATTGTTTTTGGAATGATGCATGTTAGAAATGGGTGATGTTGGAACTAGTAGATTATTTGAAAGATGGAGTGGCTTTAAACCTTAAAAAGTAAGAGGAGTGGGATGTAAAGAACATTGGAAAGACCATATGCTCCTTCCTTTAGAGAAATATTGCATATTTGAAGGTTGAAGGGATTCTAGGTTATGAACACCCATATGTGTTGAATTGTGGCAAAATGTAGATTTGGTCAAGGTTTGGATGTGTGTATGTGTGTATATCAATTGTCTTATTTGGGTGGTGTTGTTGTCTTGTTGGGTAGTGTCAATATAGATAATAAATATAGGAAATTGATGTGGGAATACAAATGTAAAAAATATTGGTAATTGTTATGCTTATGATCTAAAAGGTTGTAGTATTGTGTGTGTATCTATGTGTGTGGTTTACTAGGTGGGGCTAGTTTAGCTTGTCAAGATTGTTGTTTAGTAGTTAGGTTTAGGTGTATGTTGGAATGTTTAAATAAAAATGGGTATTTTTAATCATTGTTTAGAGAAGGGTGTTGAGAGATGTGTAGATATGAGATCATGAATGAAAGATAGGGAGGGACAAACCTTGAACGTATCTAGAGAAATCCCCCATCCACCCCATTAATTTAACTATTCCAAATTGGGTCTAAGTGCTTAAAACGTTACATATGTTCTCAAAGGGGTGAAAGAATGGTCCAAGATGTTGATGTGAGTTAATTTTATGCATGGTCCAAGTTGTTTCACATTTTTGAAAATGAAGTTTTGCTAAGATGTGTTTATATTTATTAACTTCACAAAACCCTAAACATCACTTGGAGATATGTAATTTGACGAACTTTTTAAAACACAAAGGCCCAATTTTATTTGATAAATGTCAAAATATGGTGGATTTCAATGTTGTTGCCTAGCAAATGCATGATTTTAAAGTACGAAATTTTGGTGGTGAGGATGTTTGGGGAGCAAGCATAAAATTCCCACACAAAAGCTAATCTTGAATTCTTATGCAATATTGAAACCTTTTTGTGCCTCACATACAATCTTATATTGTTTGAGTGTTTGCAAAAGCTTTGCAAATTTGCACAAAACAAAGATGTCTTCATTTGTGATTTTGTGTTTGTTATCAAAATCTACCAAGGTGACATGTTCAAATTATTTTGTGATCACATGACCAAATTATATAGGTCATTTGAGTTTTTTAAATTTTGTGAATATTGTTAAACACATTTATGACACTCTATAGACGGGTTGGATTCCTAACCTTGCATGAGGGACAAAATTTCCATCTTACCTTTTTTTGGGTCACACATATGATTCACAAATGATGCACTAGATGACTCATGCATTGAATGTAGTTTTTAGTTTAAATAGGTTGAAAGTAATGGAGGATGTGAAACATTAGTGCAACAACATTGCCTCTAGTTTTATTCGAGACCTCCAATGATGATTCTTTACTTAAGATTTGATGAATGCATCAGAATTATCTATCTTCATTTTTAGGTGTAACTTCAAGTTTTCAATGTTTTTGGGCTTAACTAAGCATTTTTCAAGGCTCATTACTTTCATACCAAAAACATTAGGCCTATTTACATTTTCATTTCTAATTATATTGAATGAAACTTTGCTCAAACAACAAAAACCATTATTCAAATTGATAATGTAAGTCAATTCTCACAAAACTTATAGTGCATTGAAGGGACCCCAAGAATGCAATCCTTGAACATGAATGTGGAACAAGTTATATTGCATGAGCTTCTTTACCAATGGTTGTATGAGTGGTTGAAATTCATCAAACTTTCAATGGTAATGATTTTAGGTAGTGTTAAAAACAAAATACGATTATCAACATTCAATTCCATGGAAGGTAAGTTTGAAAATAAGTTGATTATACACTTCAATCTTGTTGTGCACATGTATGCGCACAAAAGTTTTTAAATTATAGAGATGTTTTCTTAAGATTTATAGTAATAAAATCTTTGATTGTGAACAATAATCAATATGCATAAATCCTTAAATTTTACTATCCACTTTAACATTAGAATATTATTTTTTTTAAATTACCTTTTTTTTTATGCTTTTGTTTTTCTTTTGTTGATATTGAACTTGGACTACTTTTTATATGTTTTGCATTTTGTTACTATGTTTGGTTTCATGCATGGTTTTTTGTTTTAAAATTTTGTGAAAATTTTATGACTTCATGTGTGTTTTGGTAAGTTTATCATGTGTTACAATGTGTAGGATCATTTTTTTACTAAGGTTTGATTCCCCCAATGTGATTTCATAAGAAGCTAGATTTTTAGTTTGCTTGTTATATTATCATATTTTCTTTGGTTTTTTATAAGCTTTAATTGCCCAATTTTCACTTGCAATTGCAATTTAGGCAAGGTTGTTATATAATTTGACATTTGCAATGAACCAATTGCCACCAAAAACTCCAAAAGTAGCCATTTCTTAACCCCTCCCCCAACATACCTAGCCATTCACTTTGACCCCTATTTAAACACCCTAGGCTACCATATGTCAAACCGTCGATGGATAAATAGTAACCACTTAAGCTAATTTATCTAATGAAAAAAAACGCATTTTATTTAAATGCAAAAAAAAGACATTGGTACAAACTACAAACCAATGGGTTGATCTTTTTTGTGCATTTCCACTAGGGTTATATGGATGCATCATAATACAACAATTGTTGCAATTTCAAATGTACAATTGAGTAATGCCAATTCCTTTTGAGAAATCTCATGACTTGATCAATCATCCATAAGACAATTTAGTCAAAATTTGATATTAAAAAATCAATAAAAAAAATCCCTTCATTATATATTGTTGTTTAACCTACTAGAACTTGATGTAGAATGTGGAAATTTTGAAATTCCTTTTGGAAATTTGGTGACAAAAAATCACAAAAAAATACACTTATTATTCAAATTTTGAAATGAAGATTTGCCAACCAGTGGAAATTTGCCCCCAAGGAAAAAAAAAAGAAAAAAAAACATATTATTTTTCAATCTTTTTGATTTCACAAAAATGCAAAAAAAAAATTTAATCCTTTAAAAAATATGGCATTGAGGAAATTGCACACTTTTCCAAAATTTCCCAAAGGAATTTCTCAAAATTGCCAAAAACCAAAAAAAAAATTCACTGATTCAGCTCTGATAATCCAGGAAAGGGATTTTAGCCATTTATGAGTGATGATATATGCTTCATGACACATGATCATCATCCACTCATGCTCATCCAAATAAGGAATGATGAACAACAATCAATCATTGCAGCAGATATTGCATTCATCACCTCATGGGTCATGATAATCATCATCCACATAAATAAATAAATAAATAATCTTTAATCATCCAAAATATATTTCCTTCATCCACTCATCATTTCATCCACATTGATGATGAATCATCTTTCTTCACTAAGGTAGCATGATTTTATTTTGTAATTTTTAGACCTAAGATGGAGGAATATTGAATGTTAAGTAGCTTTTTGTCCCTGAAAATTAAATTTTAATTAATTAATTAATTACTATTGCAAAATTTGGGCTTTCTTATGATCCAAAATTTGAAAATTTACACAAAAATGTGATAAAAGTTTTGTGGGTTGTTTTTGAATTGCCATATTTTGAAATATATATTAATAAAAATGGCACAACTTCTATTCTATGATTCTATGTCAAGCATTGGAGAAGGTAGCCAATAATAAATAAAGGAAAGATTAAATTGTTTTTATTTCCCATATCTCCATTTATGGCTGAACTTGGCTAAATATTCTAATGATGATTTCCACTTCAATTACACCATATGTATATATATATATAGGGTTTAGGGTTTAGTGTTTAGTGAAAATTCAACTAAATATTTTTAAAAAGAAATTTAAAAATAATGATAATATTGCATGGCCAATTAGAGAAAAATTGATAACTTGTGAGAAAATTGGAACCCTAATTTGTGCAACAAAAAAAATCAACGACAATTTTACAATTTTGTCCTAAAATTTGGTTTGTTCATGTGGATTGGTACCTTACTATGTGGATGAGCGGTCATAAGGGACACTTGCTTGTTATGGGAAATTTTTTGGTTTTGTGTAAGCCAAAGTGATGATCATCCATCCATCCATCCATCCATCACTATCCATCCATTCATGTATTAGGAAAAAGAAGTAGAAAAACTGGCGATCATCATCCCTTGGGAAAACATTTAGCCAAAATCTAGTTATAAAACCCATAAAAGAAAAGAACCAAAATCTTTTTTAATCATTTCTTTAATATAGATTTGTGGCTAAAAAATATACAAAATAATGAAAAGCCAAATAAATGAATCTGAAGATTTTTTTCCTCTTTTTTTTGGTTTTCTTGCCCTCATCACTTCTGGCGACTGAAAACCTCTCCAACCCCCCCCCCCCCCCAAAAGATTTTTTAAAATATAAATTTTTGGAATATTGAATTAATTTCGCCTTTTTCGGCGAAACAGAGGCTAGGGTCCACCCTCCTCTGTCCCTTGTCCCCTTTCCCATAGTCTTCCTGTGCACCGTCTTCTTCGTCTCCTTGTTCTCCCGCACTCGTCGCTTGTTGCGCATCAATTTCTCACCACCGTTGTCGTCGTCGTCGTCTCTCCTGTCCTACGGAGACACAGATAGAGAGAGTCAGAGACAGAGAGGAGATCCGCCAGTAGCCTCGGACCAGGAAGCGGAGGAGGAGGAGGAGAGAGAACAATGCTGTGACTTCTCCCTCTCCCAGAGAGAGATCTGTTAGCTCATGTGACAGCTTCTCATAGAGACTTTGTCTTCGTCGTTGTCGTCGTCGTCGGAGGAGAATGCTGGGACTTCTCGAAAAAAGTGGAAAGGTCCGTCAGTAGCTAGCTAGCCGAGCTTCTTCTGCTTCTTCTTCGTCGTCTTCTCCTCATCTCTGATGTTATTGAAACTTAGCTCGTTGGTTTGGTTGTAGTCGTGACAGGATCTGGAGCTTGCGAGGGGAAAGGAAGTCGAGTCTTCTCAGCAACAATAACAACTCTCACAGGTTCGAATGCCTGCATTATTTGCCAACAGCAGTAGCAGTAGCAGCTCCTCCCACCAACCCTCCCGCGTGCAGTCAGTCAGTCAGTCAGTCAGTTTGTCAGTGTGTTTGGCTTTGATCCTTGCGGCGATTTTTCTTTCCCGCCCCCTCGTCGTCACTCATGTGTGGGGGTTTTTGGGTGGTGGGTTTTCAGCTACTTGCTGGTCTCGCTCTCTGTCTTTCTTTCTCTCTCTCTGTAGAAATGCCATCCTGTTGTGTTCGAGGTGTTTGAGTTTTTCTACGGAACGTGGGTGGGTGGAGGGGAGAAAAAGCAGTGGACTGTTTCTGGATCCCTCTGAATTTTTGAGCTTTGTAACTCTGCTGTTATATTCTAGCAACCCATTACATTGTTTGTGTGTGTTTGTTTGTTTCTGCACATCAGCTCCTTATAACTGCAGAATCTGCAAGTGTTGAGAAGAAGCCTCTGAAGCAACAACAAACAACAAACAACTTTCTTCTTAACAAATTTCTTAGATGTGAAAGCCCTTGTAAAATTTCTTACATGTCAAAACTAGTGGAGTTTTTTAGCTTGACAGAAGAGACCCCATGGTCTCACCCATTTGAAGCTTCACAAGCTTTCCCCTTGTGAAGCTCGCTCACTTGCTAGAGGGCTCGACATTTGCACTCTTTGCTTGCTAGGGAGGGTTTGTTTCAAATGTTGTTTTGAAGAACAGGTAGCAGTTCTTCTTTTGGAGATGGTAATTGGACTTTGATGCTTCATCATGAGTGTGCATGTAGGCATGCTGCATGTATGATGATCACCCACCTGGAGGGAACTTTGCAAGAGTCCTTGGTGTGTGTCTACATATGAAGAGCTCTTGAGAACACATCTGCAAGGCAGCATCTGATGTGTACAGCTTCAGCTGTTGTCTCTGAATTTATTTTTGAGCTTGCAGCACTGCTGAGTCACCCTGTGGCCTGCAGTCAATCCTGCATTCTTGGCCAGACTTCTGCTTACTACTTCTAGACCTAACCAAAAAAACAAAAATAAATAAAAATACCCCTGTTTTCATTCCAGTGCAATTCTCCACTGCCATATTTTGTCATGGCAAGTTCACAAGAACTCAAGAGCTTGAACAAAAAGCTGGCTTCTGAGCTGATCACTCAAGAGCTTGGACAAAAAGCTGGCCTCTGAACTGATCACTCAAGAGCTTGAACAACAAGCCTAATTCTGAGATATACAGAAGAGGGTTGATGTGGTTCAGCTGGAAAGGACAAAGTTGTTTGTGAATCATTGAATCCTAGTACTAGACTTGAAGTTTGGAATTTTTATTTTATTTTCTCGTAATAGTTGCTCTCCTGGCAGCATCTGGCTGATGATTGTCAACCCGGTCAAGAAATAGCCAGCTAGGGTTTTGGTTGCAAGGTTGAGAGCTATGAGCAGCTGCAGGTTTACTGCAAATTAGTCTGTATATTTCCCAGCTCTTAAACATTATCACTCGTACTTCTTTTGAACATCATGCATTTCCTGACATTGTGTATTGTCGCTCATTCATGCATCAGTACTGGAGTCGGTCGACAGGAGTGGAGAGTTGCAGCAGCTGTGGTGATGATGATGAGAGAGTTGAGGTCAGGGCTTTATGCCACTGAAAGGAAGATCCGGCTCTTGCCTCTGGTTCTCGTGGTGGCAGTACTGTGTGGCCTTTCATTTTATCTTGGAAACATCTTTGATTCTGAGAAGACAAAGATGTCGTCCGAGGTCATCAACAAAGAAGCAGATGATGAAGTTACATCCAGTCTGAGCAAATCTGATTGCCTTCAGCCTGCCTTGAAAGTTGAACCTTTTCCTGAGTGCAGCATCACTCTGCAAGACAACACTCCCTGCTCCGACCCCAAGGTAAAGAGCAATACATATGTAAAATTCAAGCTTTAAGATTTTCCATCTGATTGTTGTTGTCATTGTTGTTTTGCATGGAATTTTTTTCCCCCCTTGATGGCATTCTCAGTTTCTTCAATGAGCTCCTGGTTCTTGGGCTTTTGGGACATGTTTTCAAAGCATGTTCAACAACATTTGAATGGTGTTATGGGTGTCATGATCCCAATGGAGAAGAAAAACCTTATGGGCATCAATAGTGTTATGGGTGCCATGATCCCAATGTAGATAAACAGCATTGTGGACATTGATGGTGTCATGGGTGTCATAATCCCGATGGAGAAAAAAATGTGATGGGCATCAATGGCATTAAATGGGCATCATGATGCTGATGGAGAAAAAAAGCATGCTGGTCATCAATGGTGTTATGTGTGTGATGATGCCAATGCAGAAGACAAGCATTATGAGTGTCATGATCTAAGTGGAGAATTTAACCTTACTCTTTTTCTAGAGTACTACAGTTTTCTTTCTTTCTTTTTTCTTTTTGGGTGTCACAGAGACTGATGTTCACCAATTTGATTGAGTATGTGTGTGCTTGTTATGACTTTTGCAAGGACAGAGATGGACAAAATTTGACAAGCATCGTATGGCATTCAGGGAACGACATTGTCCTCCCCGTTCTGAGCGTCTACAATGCTTGATCCCTCCTCCCCCTGGCTACCAACTCCCCATTAGATGGCCCACAAGTCGGGATGAGTGCTGGTACAAGTAGGTGTCATTTACTTATTGACACCCATTGTCATTCTTATTCCATTACTAACACCAATGCTCAATTCATATATTGCCCATCCAGAAATCTTATATTCTTTTGAGCTTGACATCAGGATATCTTATCTTCCAACTTGATTTTCTTGGGTCTGCAAAGTCAGTTGCCCATATGGTGTATTTTCAAGGTGAAGTTTCATGTGTTATGGTTGTGGTTTATATGGTCCAGAAATGTGCCATACGAGTGGATCAACACTGCAAAGGCAAATCAAAACTGGTTGAAGAAAAAGGGTGAGAAATTCTTCTTCCCGGGTGGAGGTACAATGTTTCCAAATGGTGTTGGTGAATATGTTGACCACATGGAGGAGCTCATTCCTGCCATGAAAGATGGCTCTATTCGAACAGCTCTCGACACTGGTTGTGGGGTATGTAGTTTTTTTGTACGAATAAACAAAATAATTTCGTGTTAAAAACTATATATATCTAGAGTTGTTCAGTCTCTTCTCCAGTTACTACCTATCCATTTTTGTTCTGTTTGATTCAACACAATTGCAGTTAAGGTTTGTTTGATTCTGCTATGGATTGAAGATGGGTAACAAGGGATTTTATGGTTGTGACTGTGCAAGTGCAGGTGGCCAGTTGGGGAGGGGAGCTTTTGGAAAGGAAGATTTTGACAATGTCATTGGCACCAAGAGACAACCACGAAGCTCAAGTGCAATTTGCACTGGAGCGAGGAATTCCTGCAATTCTTGGCATCATTGCTACACAGCGCATGCCTTTCCCAGCAAGTGCATTCGACATGGCTCACTGCTCTCGTTGCTTAATTCCTTGGACTGAATTTGGTAAGCTGAAATTTGCAATGTCTTACGCTGAAAACCCAACTGCCAATCAGTCATGTATTGTGTATACTTTTGGTTTGAAGAAAGAAATCGGGAAAATTGTGCTCTCTTTGTGTGCAGTTCAGGGTTCAGGGTTGAGTAGATGGGTGATTTAGTCACAGGGATTGCAATCAAGCCTTTGGTGTCCAACCTCTCATCTGTTGGTGTTTCTGCTATTTTCTTGATCAGGTGGGGTGCTCCTGTTAGAGGTTGATCGAGTTCTGCGTCCTGGGGGATTCTGGGTGCTGTCTGGGCCACCAATAAATTGGGAGAACAATTATAAAGGATGGGAGCAAACACCTGAGAAAATGCAACAACTTTTGGATGGTATTGAAAGCCTGTTGTCACGGATGTGCTACAAGAAGTACGCCACTAAGGGTGACATTGCTGTCTGGCAAAAGCCTTTCGATAATACATGTTATGAGGAGCGTATACCTGAAACTTATCCACCAGTCTGTGACGATGCAATTGAACCAGATGCGGCTTGGTATGGTTTGCAACACAATTTTGCTTGGTTGTCTTTTTGACATTTTGCTGCATCACACTTTTTAAAGTATTGTGTAATGACTGTTCAGAGGATCTATCAACTGAGTGGCACATGGTGGCAATCTGGGTCTGACCAATTGCCATTATTGGACGTAATTGGCACTTGAGAGGGATTCTGCTACAAGCATTAGGAGCTTTTTTAGACTGTTTGTTAGATGGTATATTGTTATATTTGGCTGGTTGCATGCATTTGAAAGAGCAGTAGTTGACAGTAAGAAGCTTAGGGTGAAGGGCAGAATCTCTCCCGAGTGACAATTATGCACATGGTTGTTCAATATCCATCAGATTCCAACCAGATTTAAGAGTGCGATTCCAAATGGATGTGTAACCTTGGTAATGTCCTCTGCCTCTCTTAAAAGACATTGAACTCAAGAGTCTATTGCTCCTCAGGTATGTACCTATGCGGCCATGCATTGTACCACAACATGAAAACACAGAAGGACTTGCAGTAGGGAAGATTGCGAAATGGCCAGCAAGGTTGACAGCACCCTCTGAGAGACTCAAGCTGGTTGCAAGCAAGGTGCAAGTGTTTGAAGCTGATACACGCAAGTGGAAAGACAGAGTCCGACACTACAAACAGCTATGGTCAGAGTTTAAGTCAGACAAGATTCGCAATGTGATGGACATGTACACCCAGTTTGGAGGCTTTGCAGCCGCACTCATTGACGACCCTGTGTGGGTCATGAATGTTGTTTCATCATATGCTGCCAACACTTTGGGCATCATCTACGACCGTGGCTTAATTGGGACTGTCTCAGACTGGTATGCAACCCTTTTTCTTGTGCCCCTAGTATATTTCAACCCCAATATTTTAACCAGTGTTGGGCGGTTCTTTGATTTTGTTATAGAACTCCCTGTTCTGGGTTTTTATTTAATTTTCAGAATAAAATAACTGCTGGTTCTGTTGTGTTTTTGAACATTTTCAAAGAACCAGTGGGTTTCCTCAAAGAACCAACAATGAACCAGTGGTTCAGGGTAGGTTCTTTGACCAGTTCTCTGGATCTCTTAGAACAAACGGTCAGGGTACCAGGTACTGAACCCTTACCCACTTATTGGAAAAGAAGAGAGAACTGCCCAGCACTGGTTTTAACTTTTCTTTTATGACCTAATTCAAGTGTGAATAAGATCAACCATTTTTCCCATGTTATGATGACTCACAGTGCGTTTGTTCGTGGAAGTGGTTCAAATCAATGGGGGAAACTAAAACCCTAACCCTAATATGTGAAAATAACTCCAGGTGTGAGGCGTTCTCAACATACCCAAGGACATATGACATGCTCCATATGGCAGGCCTTTTTAGTGCGGAGAGCCATAGGTAACTAGTATATTCACCCAAGCTCCAGCAAAATAAATAGCTCTTTTTTGACAAATTTTTCAGCTGGGTTGGGCTGAGTTTATGTTGGGTTGTGCAATTCTTCTTATGTGACAAATGAGCTTTGATTTGATTGATCAATTACGCTTGTTTGTGGCTTATGCTTGTGTGTGTGCCTATGAGTTACAGGTGTGAGATGAAGGATGTGCTTTTGGAAATGGATCGTATTCTGAGACCTGAAGGTATTGTTATCATCCGTGATGGTCGCAACTTTTTGGAAACTGCTGAGATTTGGGGCAAGGCCATGCGATGGGAATGCTCACAACATGATACTGAGCAAGGACCTGCGGATGTAGAAGGTCTGTTGTTTTGTAGAAAGCAATTTTGGCAGTCATCAGAGACTGCCAACACTTGAGATCACATATATAGCTCTGTCTCTCAGCTCCAACTTTTGCTTTCAAAAGTCCTTCAATTGGGTTAGGCTGGGTTAGGAGGGCCCACTTGGGCAGCTTTTATTATTTTCTGCTTTCAGACCACTCACTGATGGGATTGAGCACAGCCCCATCACTCTTCTACTTTGAAGTGGGGTTTTAATGGATCATCACTTCTCCTCTTCTAAGTCCCATTGTCACATATACTGATGGTTTCTTTGAAGGTTTATCCTTTCAGCTGGCTTTTGCAAGTTTATGCTTTTGGTAAGCTTCACCAAGATCAAAAGATCGCTGGATTTTTCACCCATGTGGATTCTTTCTTCTGTCAAAGGATTCACTGGTTGTTTCATTGGTGGTGGTAAATCTATCTATCTAGGTGGTGGAGTTATCCTTGGGAATTCATCCATCCTTCAGAATTCATTCATCCTTATGGGGCTTCTGTAGTTGGGTTTTTCATTGGCCTGAAGTGGCTGCAGTGTGATGACATAGCCAGAGTTGCATGAGCAAATTCATGTGAATTTCGCCTGAGCAAATGCATATGGCCCATGTCCTGTGATTACTCCGAGCTTTGATGTCATGCTAGTGTTCTTTACACCTATGTTTGGTAGTCAAGTGCTGAATTGTTTTTAGTGCTAAAAGAAAGTGCTACTTGTGACAGTTTCCAGATTAAGGTCTGCACCCCAAAAAAAGTTCAATTATCTTTGTGCAAATGAGTTTATAACATTGTGAGATTTTGCATTAAGTTGTGGGTTTGAATCTTGAGATTTTGATCACAATTCTCTTAGTTTAAGATGTTGGTTTCTTGGCATGTTCTTTCAGTAATCATCTGTCATTAAGCCTAATGAAAACTAGGAATGTCTTATGGTGCTTTGTCATTTAGTCAAATTGTCCAAAAATATTGGGTCAAAACATGTGGTGAATTTTAGTGCTGAAGGACTTTTTGGCTCGATCAAATGATTCCACAATGTAATGAACATTCCTTTCAATGCCTGCAAAGTGGGGCGCGAACCATTGACGATGTTTGGAATTGCAAGTGGTTGGCAACAGGGTTTCTTTTTATACTTTCAATTTGTAGCACAAGTGGCAAGGGCATTTGTGAAGGTAGTGAGCAAATGGCTTGTTCCCAGAAAAAAACATGTGATATATGTGACTAAAATGCAATCGGAGGGTTTTGAAATGCGAAGGTAACTTATGGTTTCTACTTGCACATCTTTGTGTACTCAAGCAAGCTTAAAGCTTGTAGAGGTGTTCACCTTTTAGGCTTCTAACATATAATTATGTTATGCATGATTTTCAAGTAGAACAAACTAACAGTGACACCTTGCGGGGGATTTGAACCCCAATCACAAGAACCTTGACCAACCAAATGAACAAAAACTTTTAAGAGCATAGCATGAAAGCTTGACATGTGCAAGTAATAAAATGCACTAAAAAAATGTGCATGTCACAACAAAAAACTTTGAACTTGCATTGTACCAAAACAATTTAGCAACAACTAACAAGTTACAACAGCACAAATAACTACAATCAACATCCAAAGTCTCCCTTGAATTTGGCTCAGAATCCCATGAGTTAAATGTACCAAGTTGTTTGCGGGTGCAATAATGTCATTTAATCACATTCAGAAGAATTACAAAGGTTGACTCACAATCTAGTTGCAACTAATATTGTGGAAAAATTACCCTGAGTGAATCCATGAGTTCATGATTCAAAAACTTATGCTCCAATTCAATGACAGATAAATCACATGCAACAATGTATTGGACTTTCATAGCTTTCATAGCCACTTCAAAAACATCATGAGTAATTACAAATGTATGTTAGTTAAGGAATCAACAAAATGGATCATATGGATTGTCTGATAATGTGGAAAGCCAAGTGCTTTATGCATTGTTCAAGTCAATGACCAAATCTTGAGCAAGATGTGTTCACAACCATGCCTATGAACTTAGGAAAGTTCTTAGCCTAAAAAGAAGTGTTCAAATTGATGTACATTTTGCTTCTATGTTAGCTTCTACAAGTGCATAATTAGCTGCAAGAATAGATGACAAGTAGCAGGTTGCAATTGCAAAAGAACATATCAAGGTTGCATGCACAAGTGACAATAGCAACCAAATGTGACAAGTAATTTTTGCTAAACCTTAAACCCTAAACTCAATTGTGTGGAAGAAATTGACAAAAAAAAGAAGCTTATTACACAACTTTTGTCAAACCCTAAACTTCAAACTCAATCATGTGCAAAAAAATTGACCAAAAAATGGCTTGAGCCTTGATACTTATCTAATGCTTGAAGATGAACTAGTCATTACAATTGAAATTGACAAACAACAAAGGTGTGAAAAACCAAATCAAGCAAAAGGGTTGTGACAAGTAGCAAACACAAGAAACTTGTGACAACCTCATACTTGCAAATGTGAAAATAAAAGAAATCAACAAATTGAAATGCAACAACAAAGGAGGAACAAGAGAATGGAGAAAGAAAGACATTGGAATGTGATATTTACTGATGACAAAGACATGTTCTTAAATGTTACAAAGGCCCTTGTAGCCATTGTTGATCGATCATTGATTCCCTTGATAGACTTGAAAGTGTAATTCCAATTTTGAACGGTCCAATCCAATGTCCCAATCACTGTAACTTCAAACTAATGACTGCACTGGACAAAGTAGTGTGCACAATTGTAAAATTTATTCATAATTCATTTCAGGTCTTGACTCCTGATTACAAAAACTTGAGCAACAAACATTTTTTTATCATTCACAAAAACATTCAAGGCTCTCAAGATTCAGCCTTTAGGAATGGCACTTGTACAACATACAAGCTTTGTGGTGATGGCTTGTTGAAGCACATACGATATGCGACAAAAGAAGTGGTGGAGACAACAAAAATGAAAGCTCTTTGGCCTGTCCCAATGTTGAAGATCCAGCAAAATCCTAAGCCTAAATTCAACCAAATGTGCCATCTTTAGATGGCCACCCTTGCAAATCTTGAGCTACCGAGCTCAGAATTAAACAAATTAAACAAATTATCTGCCCTTTTTTTAAAGCTTAGGTGTAGCAAACCCCTTGTGATTAGTAAGGATTTGGCAAAAATTCTCCAATAAAAGAACGATTGGGTAGCAAAGGGTTAATTCTAGAAACTCATTTCTGGGCTAACACAAGTGTTTTCATGGTTACCACAAACACGCATTCTGAATGCTTTCTTTGAGGTCAATGAAATAGCTCAAGAATGAGTTTCCAAAATCAACCTTGGTTCCCTTTGAAGCTCGTTCCCAATATTCTTCACATTCACATTCCAAGAATTGCAAGGTTTCATTGTGATTTGATGGAGTATATTTTGGCCTAATACTTGTTTTATGAAAACCTAATTTGGTCCTTGTGAGTGTCAGATTAACATGCATGAATAAACATTGTGTCCAAGTCTTCTTTTTTAACCAATGAAACTTCGAATCCACCCTCTCATAGCACCAACCCAATCCCACATGAGCTCCATCTAGCTTTGCTATCTCATCATCCTTGAACTTAATTCTGGCTGAATTTTCTACCAAAGAATTATGTTTGTGTAAACTTTTGAACCAACAACTAGCTTTGTTTTGTAAATATTTTCATGGATGACCCCATTGGGTTATGTTTCCCAAAGTAAATGCATACCCAAGGTGGAGTCAAGTGGTGCTTACTTTGCGAATGCACCACTTTGAGGGTCTTGCCCAATATAAAAAACTTACAAGTTTTTTTTTCTTTTCTTTTCTTTGAAGGTCTTGCCTAACATAAAAACTTAACAAGAATTCTTTTTTCTTTTTTCTTGTGATACGCCAAATCCAAAAGGCAATTATCTAGAAAGAAATTATGGAAAGCTAGAGATTATTATACACATATGGAATTCAAAGTGATAGGAGACATTAAACTTGCATTTGTTGCATAGGTTTAGGGATTTTAATATCGGATTACTTGTCTTGAACTTAAATTTCCAAGAGGCTTCAAAAAAGTTGATTTTGAAGAGAGTAATTGTCTTTTTAACATCTAAGGGATACACTACAGTAGCCTAGGGTCGGTTTCCACCTTGACAAAAATGAATAATTATTTGTTTTCAAAAAATGAATTCGTTTTGAAAATTTGAAATTACATCATTCGATTTTAATGATTTTGAAATTACATTTTTCCCCTAATCATCATTTTGAAACCCTAAACTTGATAAAAGCCACATTGCATTGCAAAAGTGAAGCTTGAAAAGTGATTGACTTACTTTGCCCAAATGCATCGACCTAATGGATGAAAAATAAGTGTAGGGTATAAGCCCAAGGGTGAGGGCATTATCATAATAAGGGTGCATGAGGCAAGAGCTGAGCACAAGATTGATTTTGGTAATGTTATCACTTGTGGGTTTTATTCAACATAAAAATTGATGCAACCTTTACAGATCAAAGCTTTATATTTTTCATAAAGCCAATCTTTAAAATGAACACTTGTAGTGAAAGTGGAATGCCTAATTGCAGGGTGGGAGAATAATTGTGCACTACAATGTGCTCCTATTATGCTAGAAAAATTCTAAGAGGTTTTCATGAGCATTTGCTTCTAGAACCACCCCAAAAAAAAAGGGGGGGGGGGTGGGTTTGCTAGTTGTTACAACAAAGGGAAAGAAAAGTCATTTAAAAAAACCTCCAAATGTTGTTAACCGATGTTGGGTGGGTACCCAAATTGCAATGTAGGAAACAATGATTTTGAGTACTTGGAACCCACTCAAAATTGTTGAGAAAAAAGATAGGATAGATTTCCAGATATTTTAGGATTGAATTCAAGGATGACAAGAGACCATATTTCAACGCAATAAATACAATTCCATGAAACCTTAAACATGAAATCATATAGCAACGAGAAAATTATTTTAATCCTATTAATGTAATTTAGAAATTAAAAGTAGACTACTTTGTATTAGTTTAACGTTATTAGTTTAACCAACCTTGAAAATTCTAGGAACCACTCCTAGAATCTAGGGACACTCAACACTACTCTAAACCTAACCACCTAGCCTAGTTACACAAATAAAAGGCATGGGTAGAAGTAACATGTTTTGATACTAAGACTAAAGCATTCATCTTATGTAGGTAGGGTAAATGGGCTAATATTGTCTTATCCTTTAAGAAGCTTGATCTCTTGACACAAGACATTATTGTATGTCCTACTTATCAGGTTGTGTGGATTGATTGAATGGAATGCTTGGGTTACTTGGATCAATCTCATGTTTTGTGGTGATCCATAGCTTGTCAATACAACCAATGACCACCCCAGCTAAAATTGGACTTTTGGTGGGTAAAAAAAGTCACAAATCTCTAATAACTCAATCAAGGAGGTTTGTCATATTCAACAACTTTATAATTAAAGGTTGTTGCCCTAAAAGGCTCTTATATATATATAAGCCAACACCACCCAATTAATGGAGAACCAATAAATGCAAACATAATGCAAACACAATTATGAATAGATTAAATAAATAGATAGATAAAATACTTTAGTTAGAGTTGTGTGAAACCCAGTGTATTAGAAATGGCACCAAGTCCCCCTTGGGTTCTTGGGAGGGGGAGGTTCTTTACTCTCATAACCATGGCTCTCAAAAATCAAAGAACTTATCATGATTTATAACCATGGCTCTTCAAAACAAAAAAAAACAAAAAACAAAAGACTTCCTTCCAATTGGGACTTTGACTATGAAGTTGGGCCTTTTATAACATATCCACGCAAAAATTTCAAGCTCTAAGATTTAAAATTTACAATTTATCTGAATGTCCTAAATTACATAGAAATTTGTTGGTCATCAAATATGTACATAGGTGTGCATAACTTGGGGACATTGGAAAATATGGTGTCAAGCATCTCATTTGAATCTTTAGCACAAATTGTACCTCTAATTGTCAAAGATTACAACATAGCTCTAAATATGGACACTCCATGCTTGTGTCAAACAATATAGGTCAATTACTTTTTTACTTAACAAAGTACATATTTTCTAAATGGTTCATTCAAATAGCAATTTTCATCAACACTAATTGGCTCTTGTGTTGTTGGCCCAAGTATATTAAACCTCCCATAAGATCATCCATCCCATAACATCCAAATAATTGACAAGACCTCTATGGGATGAGTATTGATTTGTCAAAGTCTAATAATTTATATGCTTGAAAATTTCAACTTTGCAAGTTTTTGATGGTTAAACCCCTAAACCCATTTGTTGCAACTTTCATTGTAAGGAGAAGAACATCTCAACCCCAAGTGCTACATTTTCTTTGATTTCACACATTTGTTTGGTCCTTTAATTAGGTTGGGAGTGAGGATGGTCTACAAAGAGTGAAGACAATTGAGTCATATAATTAGGTTGTAAGCAGTTGGGTGATAGTTGAGTTCATCACAACTTAGAAATAATTTTTATGTGCTTTGTTTAAACACTATTTCAAACATAGTTATAATATAATATACACACATATGGACTCAAAGAATCCAAAATCCATTAAGCTACTACTACACTCTATAATGAATCTAAACACAATATCCTTTTTGCCTTGGTAGGCAACTAAGACTACACTCCTGGGCCTGGGCTTTCCAACTTCATAGCTGACTTTTCCTTATCAATCAGTGTGCAAGGAAGTGAACTTGATCTAGGGTTTAGGTTTTAGGGTTTAGGGGTTTAAACCCTAACTTAACTTGAATGGCATTCTGAATGTGCGAATCAAAAGGGTAGGTGCACTTAAAACTCATAAGGAATCTGACAATTTCATGACAATTAAAAACACCATGTCCTCTAGGGCTACTACTACCAAGGACCATCCATCATCTCACCTAACCTAGCAAACACTTATTTTACTTACAAGAATTCTTTCTACAAACAGATTAGGTCTGAAGTCTGAAGTCTGAAGTCTGAACCTGAATGCATGCTAATAATAAAGAGCAGATCCACCAACTCAACAACACCCTGAAGTTCATCCAAATTAGTCATCCAAAATTATAATTAATTTACTTGACACCACCACACCCCTGCTGAACTTCATCCAGATGACAGTTTACAGGCTGTTTATACTGCTACTGCCAGTGGAGCTGCTCTTAACCTCTGCGAAACCCGTCTTCTTGATGCCAAGGGTCCACTAACCTCGGGTAACTACCATAGTACCATGACAAGTTCAACATTTCAGCATTGAATAATTTAATTTTTTTATTGTAAAGATTCCCACGTCCCCGAGTGGAATATTCCAAACACATCTAAAAGATTCCTTATTTTTCCTTGTTAAAATTTGTTTTTTCTTTGCAAATAAATAAATAAATAAAAATTTTGAGGGGAAAATTTCAACATGTCTGAAAATAATATGATTAGTGTTGAAGCTGCTGCCAAGGTACTGGGGGTATATCAGAACCTGTGAAATAAGTACTTGAAATTATTGTGATTCAGATTCAGGGGGGCCACAAATGCATGGATGAGGTTTAGAGAGAGAGTCAGACCCTAATTGACAAAAGTTCAAAAAACTCTCTGAGAACAAAAAGACAAACTAACTGCATTTGTGAGCTTTTGGGTTATGTACTTGAAAAACAACACTGATTGAGGTTGAGAGAGAAACTACTCAGCACCGCTGGAGATGCTCCAACTTACTTAAAGTTGGACTCTTCAGGAGTAGAGAGGCATGAACTATCAACTGCTTGTTCAGGGATATATCAACTATTTGTTGCTGCTGAACATTCAAGTTGTTGTTGTTGTCAGAACTGCAAGAGGGCTGCTGCTGCTCCCCCAACATTATATGTGCATATACTTGTTATTGCAGGCAGTAGTTTTCTATTGTCTGATTCTTCTTTTCCCCCCCCTGGCTGCCCTTTTTCCTGTCCAAGAAGAAGAAGATGTGTTTGGGTGGTGGTGCCCATGCACTCGTTGGATTCTCGAATTCAGGTGCAGCACTCTTGGTATTGTTGGAAATTCCTTTGTAAAGCTGTGTTCAGATGTGCCAATAGCTGCGTCAATAGCAAAGTGTAAATTGCTAATTTTGTTCATACTTAGACCAGTCAGGTAGGTAAGTAGCCTATGTGTCACGTCTACATGGCAAGTTATCACCATGACTATCACAAATTAATAAGGCACTGGTTGTGTATTTCCAAATTTTCAAAATTCAAAGATTTTTCATACCATCGACCACGATATCTGATCACCCTGAAAACTAGGTAGGTAAGTTATTAATCATCATACCCCTTCCCTCTGCTTGATCCAAACTCCCCCACTTCCCAGCTTTTGCCACCCACAAGTTGCTTGCACCATCACCAAATCCTTCAAGCTTTGTTGTACATCATAACTTCGCTTTTGCAATTCCATTTCATCACAACATTGCTCCGCAATTCTATCTTGCGTCAAATGTCAAATAGTTTGTTTGCATTATAACAACATCAAGTAGCAATCAATTTGTAATGGAAACATAGAACTTCGCATTTGCATGTGCTACATCGATGTTGACAAGAGGGAGTGGTGTAGGGAGAGGATCATCAAAAGGAGGAGAAAATCAAGGACCAACACGTCAAAGGCACAAAAATTGGGAGCAAGCAAAAGTGCTAGCTCTCATACAATGTAAACATGCTAAACATGCAGCCCAAAAACGATTGATAGATCCATGAGCGCACATGGTGCTTGTCGCACAACATTGGAACATGATTGCAAACAAACTCCAAAAGATTGTCCATACCAAAATTCCTTGAAATGGAAAAATGTGCAAGGACAAATGGAATGGTTTGAATTCGGATTACAAAAAATGATCAAATTATCACAAAGGAACATGCCGTCACATGTCGTTATGGGAGATGATTCTTGAGGAGTGCGATCAATATTATGTACGAAGACAATTCAACAAGGCGTTTTATGAAGTGATCGAAGCATTTCAAGGTGAATGGATTATTATTGTTCCGATTCATGTGAGGGATTTACAAGCATAGGGGGAGGAAACTTTGTTGCGTCAATGTTTGAACCAAACACATAGGAGGAACAAGACTTTACACAACATCAATCTTTCACAAAAAAACTTATTAGTGATGATTATGCAACTAAGGAACAACTTCCAAATGAACAACAAATTGTAAGTGCCTAGGAGAGGACTAATGTTGTGAACCTTGATGAATTTGCAAGTAGTCCTCAACATTCCCTGGTTTTATCAATTTATCACACTCTAAATGCATTTGTAGCTCACCCTTCGCAACTTCAGATAACAACTCCAATTGCACCTAGAAGCGCATGAGTCAAATGCAAGCGATCAAATATGTTCTCATTAGTAATGAATTTAACAAACAAAAACACGAAGGTTGTAATGGAAGTGATGGATCACACAAATTTCATGCAACTTGAAATTGAAAAGTGTCACATGAAGACCCAGGAATGCACGATCAAAGATTAGCTAAAGTATTACAAACGTCGAAACAAAAAAATCCACAAAACAAGTAAGGATATGGTCATTGTTCTTCCTCGTCTTAGCAATGCAATGTGTCATGTGTTCATTCATGACAAGCCACTATTGCCTACACCTTGTCACTTTGAATTAGATTCATCATAGGAAGATGAAGGAATTCAAAGGGAAGTAATGCCAAAGACAAATTGAACTTTTCATGGAGCAACTTGACATCATAACAATAACATGGTAGCAATACCAACAAAAAAAATTAGTAAATTGCAAGTTTGAAATAACTTACAAATGATTCATTCATGAGCATGACAAAAAAATCAGAATTCAGGTTAATCTTTGGTGTTGTAATGTAAAAGCATGATTCAAAAGAATTCAATTGCCTCTGCAAAGCCTGTTTCCAAAGTACTACTCCAAAAGAACTCATTGATCTATTCTTCAAATTCCAAAACCTTGCAACTCTAGTTCAAGGTCATTCTCAATAGCATGCTCTACAAAAAGCCATTGTGCATTAGTGTCTGTTCTACGACGTAGGGCCACATTGTTTGCATCAATCTCCAATTCCAACTAAGTCATCAAAATCTCAATATCTTGGTCCTTCCCATCCAAAATCATGTTGTAAAAAATGCAACAAACACACCACAACATCAAGTATAAATAAAATGTTCAAGTTACTTTTTAAAAGCAACTTTCTAAAACTCTTTTTCAAGATACCAAATGAATTTTCAACAACACTCCTAGCTCGGCAAAGTTGTTTGTTGTACATTAAGGCCTCTAGGACAATATGGTGAGAATTGGCAAGTTGTGTGTAGGGAATCATCAACCATGGAAGCAAAGGGAAACCTTTGTCTTCAATCAAATAAAGTCTAACATCCTCCAAACCATAATTGAGACGAAACAATTTTCCATTCATGGCCTTCTAGTACAAAGATGAAATCCAAACATCATTCATTGATTTCAACATTCCAACAAAGGTATCATGAAACTTCTTAAAATCAGCAATAGCTTGGAATTGCATGTTGTACACTTTCAACTTAAAGGAGTAATAATCTCTAGCAAAAGGGCCTTTGGGCTTATAAATAGGGAGTTGCATGACATCAATGGTGCCATGAACAGATGGTAAACCAAAGAAGTCTTTGAACCCAATCATAACCTCAAGCAAATCCTCCCCCTTTGGTCACTTGATCTAGTTTCTGAAAACAAAATTGACTACATGAATGAATTCACGATTAACTTACCAATGGCAAACATCTCACTAGATTGAAAATATTATGCTCCATAGGCAAGTTTGTAAAAAGAACATGCCACCTAAATCCCAATTGATACTGCACACATGTATTGAGTTTTGTTCTTTTCCATCAAATGTTTCAATTTGAAACTCAACAAATTCACAAATTCTCTATCGACTCTAAAATGTTCGATCTATCTTGCATCATTATATTGCATGACAAAAAAATGAAATTTCCAAGTTGTAGACCTAGCCTTTACCCAATCCTTGAAATCTTTGTTGAAAGAAAATTCGTAAAGAGAAGACAATATGACATGATGCAGAATCATAGAATTGATGAGAACATGAAAATGTTTTTTGTTTTTTGTGGATTGGAAAGGAAATGGGGATTCTAAGGGTTTAGATTCATAGCATAGAAGTAAAACATGATGTGATTGGAAAACAACTTGGAAAAAAAAGACCAACAATGCAATTTTCAATGTTGACATTATGTTAAAAAATTTGATCAACAACCAAAGGACTAAAAAAACAAGATGATAAAAACGTTTTGGTAAAATTACTTACAACAATACACAAGGATAAACACATGAAAAAATTGAAAATTCTTGAAATTGGATTCAACAATTGAAAAATAAACACAAACCAAAAACCTGCAAAAAAACAAAAAACCAAAAGTTAAAAAATTTGAAAACAAAAAAAAACAGAAACTAAAATAGAAGCAAACAATGTGCATATGAAGCATAGGAATGCAAAGAGTCGTAAGTCAAAGGAGCGCAAGAAAACATGAAATCGCCTATCAAGAAAAATGAATGAAGAAAGTTCGACAAAAGTAGCAAGGAGCATGCAACAAGATGAATAAAGAACATAAAACACAAAATGGAAATTGAGTAGAGAGCATGAATGAGTGTAGAGTTTGAATAAAGATTAGTGTGAATGTAAGGAGATGAACGTAAAGTTTGAATAGAGATCAAGAAAACGAGCACAAAGCTTTAGTAAAATTCAAGAAGGTGAAGGTGCTTGAATGAACAGAGAGTGCAGTGATGAAGAAGATGGAGGATCACAAGATTTTTGTTGGATGGGTTAAAAAGTTGGGCATATTGTATTAATTATGACCTTAAGTCCTTGAAACTTAGGCATCCCCAAGCCATTACAAGAAACAATATAATTTAAAGCAAATGCACATGTTTACAAATTAACCCCTTCATCCTTACATACGTCAAAACCTTTTAAATAAAAATAAAATTGTCAATGAACTACCATAATTGCATCAATAGTATTAGATGTTTCAAATAAACCAATGGTTACATGCATGGGTTCCCAATTCTCTGAAATGAAGTTTACAACCATAAAAAACACATCATGTGTTCTCTTTTTTATCTAAAGATCAAAGGTACATGTGGTTGACACATAAGTGGTTAATGTGAACATATTCCACTAGAGTGTTTTGCATTAGGTGTAGACATAATTTATATAGCAAAAACCTTCTAAGATGGGAAAACCACCCTTGGGCATAACATGTACACCAATCTTTGGAATCATATGGCTTCCATAGTCCTCAATGGTAAAAACCTTTTAACCACATATAACATCACATCTTTCATCACATCTTCAAGTTTTAAACAAAATATAAACCCAAGTTCAATTGAGTAAGTCGGCAATGAAAAACATAGACAAGAACAAGTTTACAATGAAAAACACGTACACTAATAAAAAAACTTACCTTCGTCATGGTCTTGTAAGATTCATAAGTAGTGCAACAAGCTACAAACTTTGTTGACCACTGCTCCTTCACTTTCATGATGAACAAACACTCAAAGCAATGTTTCATTTTGTCACATTCATGAAAACGACAGAAAAAGAAGAAGCAAATTCCTCTAAAAAAGAACTTTGATTGCTTGATAGTTTGTCAGCTCAAGTTTGACATGCAAAGTAAACCCTAACCTTAAAAATGAAAATGAAAAACCTGCCTTTGCTAGTGTTCTCCTTTAGGTATGTATCAAGGATATGAATTTGGATTTTTGTCACATATTTATTTTTCATTTTTGTGATGTGCTATTGCGGTTATAGATATATCAATTTTATTTACAAACAAGTTTGGAGGTTGGGGAGGGTACCAAAAAAAGTTATTGGGTCTTGAGTAGGGGTAGGGGTGGGGATTTGTATTTTTCACCTCCACAATTATATACACACACACACACATATACCCTACCTTAATACCCTTCAAGTACTTGGAGTCAAATTAAATACCCACCTTACACCGGTCGTAACCAATAGACCACACTCTCACACTTGAAAAGGTGGTGGAAACTTTTTTATTTGTGGTATAAATGATTGTCCACATGGACAACCATCTACATTACAATTGATATACCCGCCTTAGGAGCTCTTGGGTTCCAAATCTCTTTGGGGAAGCCTACATCCTAGTGCTAGGTTCTAGCCCCGAGGCTTAAGACCTAGCCTTCTTAACCCTTGAGAATTAGGGTTGGGGGCGGGTGGCATTTGGGGCAGTTCTCATGTTTGTAAACCCTTGGTTCTGAAAGGCCGAGACTTTCACATAAAGTGATAACCGTTGGAGTTCAGACCTGAGAATCGACTTGAATGCCTGGATGGTTATCAACCTTGCCCTGATACCTGCCCGACACTGGTTGATACCACACGCATGTAATATATATCATACCTTGAGTATGAGGGTTTGGGGCAGGCGACACTCAGTGCAGTTCTCATATGTGTAAGGACCCTTTGTTCTCAAAGGGTGAGACTTTCATGTAAAGTGATAACCGTCGAAGCTCAGACTTGATAATCGACCTAAGCCCTGGATGGTTATCAACCTTGTTCTGAGACCCACCGGACACTGGTTGATACCACGTACACCTCTATATAGCATCCTAACACTAGTTATTACCCTTTGAGCTTGAAAGACTACTAAAATTTGGACACAAATATGGAGGATCCTTTTGATCATTGATTCTTTTCATGGTGAATTTTTTGCTATTTTGGAAAAAATTTGGGGAAAATGTGGATTTTCAGCAAAAAAAAATTGTCAGTTTTGTGGGGTTGAAAACTGACCCAAAAATAAATAAAATAAATAAAATAAAATAAAAATTGATGTGTTGCAGCTTGTGCATCTAAATTAGTGCTAAAGAATTATTGAAAAAGTAGTGATATAGTAATTTTTTTGTTTTCTTTCTTTCATTTTTGGTATGCTAAATGAAATACTTTTAGTGTCGAAATTTCCAGTAAATTGCATTGGGGTTTGGAAGGCACACTGGAAAAAACACACACACACACACAATAAGAAAAAAGGTGAGATGCTATCCTTTTGTCCCAAACAAAAATATTCACTTGCAATTTAACACATAAGTAGAGTGGGTGTTTCACATACCCTCAGGTTATAAATATGTCTTAAAATAGGTAATTTCAAATAATATGGGGACATTTTGGAAAGGATATAACTTATGTCTAAATGAAAAAATAAAAATAAAAATTCCTACAACTTTTGGAGATGAAAAAATATTATACTCACACACACAACACTGGTCTGACCATATCGAGTTCTTTCCATCCATTTTTCTGTCCATCTTGACTTCTTTTCATCCATTTTTCTGTCCATCTTGACTTCTTTCCATCCATTTCTTCTGTCCATTATTTTCTTCTCTTCATTTGAAGACCTCACTAGCAGACTTGGTTGAATATGACCATGGACCACGGACGTCGTCATGCTAGAGCATTTGGGCAGTCGGACAGCTGCCCAAAAAGCATAGTAAGCTGATTTTGCAATGACAAACAATTTTATTTTATTTTTTCTGCCGCTCTTTAAAAAATCCACATCTCTTGCCCATAAACATGTTTCCCACATGCTTGAAGGTTTTTTTTCTTCATTTATAAACAATTTGTGACCTAAACACTCAGGCATATATACTCCATAGGAATCTCATGGGCGTAGAAGAAGACCGAAGTCTAAACCCTAAACCCGAGTCTTCAATGATATTCTTTTGTGGGTGGGAGAGAGAGCTCACACATATGACGAGTTTCTTCATCATCTTTTGGATGTGGGTAGTCTTCAAAGTGTTCTTTTCCGTGTTGGAGAGATCACACATTGGACAAGTCTTAGTCTTTTGGACGTGTTGGCAAATTGATATGTATGCTTTACATATGCCTTGATTTGGAAAAAAAGCAAATCTGTTTTAAATGTGACTTATTGATGCCCCAATGTATGCTTCCTCCCTCCTCCCTCCGCCCCCTACCCTCCTAGTGCAAGATGCAACCACGCCTTCTAGTAAACTTACAAAGGGCTTATGTCAATAGGTGTCGCACCGGCATTTGTAAATTGTGCATGTAACTTACACCCAAATGAAAAACATGCGGACCAATGTGTCATCGATGATCGATTGACCTCCTTGCCACCAATTTTTAAAAATATTATTCATTTTTCCTTGTATTTAAATTTTTTATTATCGTGTTGTCGTGTATTTGTTATTGCTACCTTAGACAACAACAAGTGGCATATGAGTCCTTAAAAAAAAAAAAAAAAATTAAAAAAAAAAATTCCTTAGACAAAAGTTTCCAAAATCATGTAAGAAGAAAGAAAGAGAACTTTGCACTTTTATGAGATAGCAATTCACTTGCTATTGCAACACGCATCACAATGTGGGGCCTTTTGCACCATAAGAGGATGTGTGTCAACCATGCTTGAAATCGTTGATCCAATTCAAGACAAAAGAGAACTGAACAAAGGGAAGAGAGAAACACAAAATGTAATTTGCACTATAACATGTCCATGAAGTATGCTCCAAATTTTTTTATCCAATTGGGAAAAAGGAAGAAGAAGAGAGAAACACGTCGCACATCAACTTGGCGTCAACCAATTGAAACATCAGAAGTGGCACACATGCTTATTGTTACTTCCTTTGCTTGAACCCGATTTTCCAATATGACCCACATAGTGGTGTCATTCGTGCTCGTTAGTCCATGTAAGTAAAGTAGTCAAGAGAAGTAAGGACAAATCATCAACATCATCATCTTTCCTCTAGTGAAGAGCTTAGAAAGTCATTAAGAAAGTCACTAAGAAATTCCGTAACAAATCCCGTTACGTTTTGTTTGGCTTTGAAATGTGCACGAGTCCTACTTGTAACCTTCCTTATATAGCATACCAACACTCTTCCCATGCAATTTCCATTGAGAAATATCCACATCAATTAAAAGGAGCGAACAACCCAAAGAATAACTTTTTCCGGAGTAGTTGGAACAAAATTTTCGAGTACGGAAAAAAATTATATTGTAATAATATATATTAAAAGGCACTATTGATATTTGAAAATCAAGGAAATAATTTCCATATTATGTTTATAAAATTAAAATAAGGAATTATTATTATTATTATTATTAGTTTTATTGAAGGCACTGTTTGCATTAGATATTTCCAACTCCTGCTCCACGAGAGCTCGTACTTTTATGCGCTTTTATGACTTTGTGGTCATAACGGACAATCCCTATGGAAAGGTCGTGGCTCCTTGTGTTGCATGTTCCACAGCTCGGTAACAAAAGAACCTTGGTAAATATAAATAAATTGTGTGTTATTTGACAACCTTATCTTCTGCACTTGCTCAGTCCCTAGTCGGTTAGAGGGCATTACAACTTTAGATCCTTGTCTGAGGAGAATTAGGACATAAGATCTTGCTCAAAGGGCGGGGGGGGGGGATATTTCATTGTAAGTTTCTGCCATCAAATTTTCACCGTCCTGTGAATAGAATTTTGGTTGTTTAGGAAGTACTCTAGCCTCTAGGTTCATAGCTTCTTCACCCTCGATTTCGAAGATCTAATGCTCCCCTCTCAAGGTCTTCCCCTATGCTTTCAGTTTTCTAGAAAGTAGGTACATGTTGGCTGTCATGGGCGGTCGGTGTCACAACTACCCAATACTTACACCTCAATGATGCCACATTTGCCAAGTCTGAGCAATCCAGGACAATTTTTATGTCCATAGTTTGCTCAACATTTAGCCCCGTTTCAAGCTTTCTATGGAGATTTGAAGTGGCCATTCTTTAAGCACATTGTACTACCTATGGCAGCACTTGGTTGGTGTGGTACATGAATGAAAATGGGTTTGGTTCCTTTTATCCATCCTTCAAAGTTCGGATGCTTAATGCTTAGAACACATAACATTTCATTTTATGAATTTTATCTTGAATATTGATGTTCAGCTACCAGGTTTTTGCTAACATAAGGATTATGGAAAAAAAATTTGAACAAGGCCTAAAGCTAATGAAATTAATTTTAAATAAAAAATTAAAAAAATAGGAAAAACAACCCGCAAGGGAACAAGAGAAGAAAAAAGGAAGGACCCCAATTAATTGTCCTTTGGCAATCTTCCACTATAATTAATTTCAGTCTGTTTGCCAAAAATGAACATGATTGATGCCTCATGTTACAGTGAAGAACTTTCTTAGAGCATCTCCAGCAGTGTTCAGTATGTGGCCTGGAAATTTGGGATGAGGCACAGCAGTTCTATCCAGTGAATCCATGGAAGAATGCTGTGACCCTCGAAAAATGTATAGACTTTAGGGCCCTTGAGGAGCCTTGGAAGAGTCTAATAAATAGAGTCAAATCGTAACTATTGACAGCTCCCTGTTTCTTATTGGCTGATTGGTCCAGGTGGGTTGTTATTAGTAATCTCTCATCTATTTGCAGCCCTGGTTTTCGTTTTATGGGTGGGGTTGGAAAAAAAAGCAAATAACTAAAACTTGGATGTGAGAAATATTTTTGCAGGGTCACATAACTGAGCATTGCTGGAGATGCTCTTAAGCCATGTAATGTATGGAGAGTCAGGCCAACAATATATATGTATGTATATATATACATGTATATGTGTGTGTGTGTATGCAAATATGTAGAAAGATGTCTTGAAATCCCAAAGATTATGAAAAACGCATTATTCTGTGGAACAAAAAAACGGAAGATTTGCCTTTAGGCTACTCTTGAAACTTTATAAGCTTGTGGCCAAGCTGAAGATCAGATTGTGACTTGATATTGTTGTGTTGTGGAACATAGTTGTAGATCACACCTTTCTTTATCAAATTCCAACATCATGCACATTACCTAAGTTTCATCGACAAAATTTAACTTATGGTGGATGGTATTAGTTAAGTTCCATTGATCTTGCTTATCATACTTGGAGAAAGTTAAAAATAATGAGCTTTTATGTAGTGGCCTCTATCAACCATCCTTGCGGTTTTAGTTGCTCAGATCAACTTTTGCTCATCCAAGTGATAAGAAAGGGTGCTTTTGCATGTCCTAGGATGCCATTTAGCTTCAATTGCTTGTGTGTCAAACACAAGCAATTGAAGCTAAAAATGTGTCAAACATGTTAACCACGTACGCCTAGCTTGGTGGTGTGACAAGAGTGGTGGCTTGTGCAAGACACAAGATCTTTTAGTGTTCATACTTCTCCTTTTTTTTCACTTTCAATGACGTACCTAGGATAACATGGATAGGGTTGATACAACATATTAGTAAACTTGGGGAAACATAAAGCACTTAAAAGGAATTTCCTAAGTGTATGCAGAGGAGGCCACCTTTTATCTTGGGGAGGGGCACATACACCATCTCCGTAAGTGTTGAAGGGATATTACGCCTAACCCCACCTTCCTATCCCTCACGATCTTCCTATGTTTAGGTTGATGATAATGTTTCCCTCACGTTTTCACTTTACAATGGGCAAAGCCCTACTCAAAAGCCCCCCAACTGGAAAGTCACTAAGCAATATATATTAGCTACTAAACTAAACCCTAAATCCCTAAACCCTAAACCTATACATGATTCAAGTGATGAGGTCCTAATGAGACCACCTACCAAGTGCATATTGCACTCCTTTTCTTCCTTAAAGTTATGCAAGGAACCCCTACTTTTAGGCTACTTATCCATCTTTGTATTTGTATTAATTAGATGAGGTGTTTTCCAAGTTCAACCTATTTCTTTTCTGCATTGAGTGATTCTGATTGGCCTGCCGCCCCAAAAAAAAAGAAAAAAAGAACAAAAACACTGAAACTTTGGACAGAAAATGGAGCGCCTCCCCTTTTGCCACCCACCTATGTAGGTGAAAAGAGGACAACTTTGGGCCAGAAGTGCGCTGCTACTGGGAGCATCGGGAACTTGGAGAAACCCCTTGGGAACTTGATGGGAACAACAAAAAAAACCCAAAAAATCCCATCACCCCCTAACCTTGAACATCTTGGGTGCATGCTACATACCTGTAGCCCCCCCCCCCACACCATGAACTAAATCAATAAAGTAACAATTCCGTCCACGGAATTGGTATCCTATAAACACAAATTATACTAGGAATTTTCTGAGAGTGCTTTACATTATAAAAGAAGCCATGGACTGCAAGGGTGGCTTGATCATTCCAACACGGAAAATATTGACCTGAAAATTGTTCGTCAACAATACCGAAACCAAACTAGGAATGCTTCTTGTCCGATCAGATGGCTACCACTCAAATGCACGATACGCCAATGATAAGACCGACCTTGCGCCGATGACTAAAGACCATGGAGAACAGGATCTGACCCGCCGTCCAATTTGGAATCATAATCCAGAAATCAGATACAAAATGGTCCAAAGATTGGAACGTGCGAGTCTCTGCGTACTCGTATGCACCTCGACCAACCGACCAATTTTTCAGAGAGTACTATATCCCAACATATGTTATCGCATGTTTGCTTCCTGAACAGAAAAATATTCGACGGGCCAAGAAGAGTCTTGAAAATTATGTGTATTGGAACAGAGATCCCTCCGTTAGACGATAAGATGGGTTTTGTAAAAATTGTTTCGGCAGTACATAATACCTATGCGAGAGCATGTTTCCGCCTTACCTCTTTACTTATTTGGGCTTCTAACAATGCTTATTGCATCCAACATAGAGCCTTAATTGTTTCCCCATCGCCACCCACCCACCCATAACTTATAAGCATGAAAAATTGGACAATATAAATTGAGAGATTATTGAAGTGTTTTTTAAAATTTTTTAAATTTTAATTTTTCATAATAATTTTAATTTTATAAATGAATTGTGATTCTGCTCATGTGGCAATTATACATTAGTATATTTAGCCAAATTTGATGATATTCAAATTATGAAAGTAGAAAATCTTAGGCACCCTTTCATATTTTAGGCAATTGTGGTGATTTTTTTATATAAAAGATTCTTGATGACTTTTTTTTCTTCAAAAAACAGGGAATTTGTGGTGATAACATATTCATTTTTCAAAAAAATGACGAAAATTTGCAACCAATTTTTAAGAAAAAACAACAACATTGAATGCCACCAATTGGGTCACTCATTTATGGCTAACCAACCAAAACACAATCATTTAAATTTTAAAAATTTTACAGGGTCTTTTAGAATCATATATTGTCAGGCACATTTACAAGCCGAAACCCAATTTCACGATACTGCAAAGGTTCAAAGCATGTATGTTGTTGCAGGCCAGGCCATTTTACGGCTGCCAGTGGAGATGCTCTCTAATTACGGATATAATGTTGGTTGGTGGTTGCCCGACTCTTTGATCCAAAACAAAAGGTATATTTGAATTTGGTAACCCAATCCACAAATTGTTGGGCAGTCCTGGGGACCTCTGTGCACGAGCGAGTGTCCACCTCCTTCACCGAGTGACAGTTGGTTGTGCACAGACTAATGTTTTTAGTTCAGAAGAACGAGTCTGTTGGTCATTTGGTTGGGGGGTGGCTGCCAGCAGCTGCAGACATTGATAAAAATGTGTTGGAAGTCAGGGGAGGGGTCTGGAGCCAGGGCTTTTAAAAACAATTATATATATATATATAGAACTAATTTTAAAAATTAAAAATAACCAAATTTACACTAAGAAAAAAAATTCAAAATATTTTTTGCAATTTTTTTGGTGGAAAAAAGAAAAAAATTAGAATTTTTGTAATATAATTAGAGGGCACATTATTACCCCATCCGTTGAGTGAGTGGGCATTCTGTTTTTCACAGCGAGCTTTAAAAAAAATGTAATGGACTCTCTAAAGGTTGCATCAATTTTTATGCCATGGAAACCCTCCAAGCAAATTGATTACATTATCAAAATCAGGCTTGCACTTGGCTCACACCTCGCGTACCCTTATTATTTCAGTACCACCCTCACCCTCAGGCTTTATCCTACACAATAATTGGTTCAAAATTTTTTTGAAAGAATTTTTGTTTGTAGCCAAAGTGGCTATCATCCATAGGAAGACGCAGAAAAAGTGATGACAATCTATAGGAAGATTTAGCCAAATTTGGCTATAAACTAGGTAAATATGAAATAAAAATATTTAATCATCCTTTTATTTTTTTCTTTACAAAATAAAAACAAAGTTTAAAAATTTGTCTATTTTTATTTTTTTTTTTTTTTCTCACTTCCTAAGTCAGGCATCCAATGAGGATTCAGAATTTTGGTAATTTTAGTGCTTGTGAGGACTTGGTGGGGGTGCGGGGGCGGGGGGGGTTTGGTTTGGGGGCCCAAAGAGTGGACAGAACTAAGGACCAATCCGGAACCAAGAAATCTAATCCAATCCAAAGACACACAAATCTTGCGGTAGGAGAGACACATACCCAGACCTTTTGGGGTCCAAAAAAACACCTAATCACCCAATGTGGACCTGCCACCTGTCACGTTATCCTCTCTACAGCTTATCTTGGCTTTTAAACCTAGGGTTATTTATTTATCTATTTATTTGTAATTTCTAATTAGCGGGGCTGATTTTTTTTTTTTTGGGGGTTCTGCCCAAGAGACTTTATCTCTATGTACAAAGGTTGGGGAGTACAAATTTTGATTGGGTTGATTATTGAACAATTTTTTCAATGATAATTCATTTAAACCAAAACTAAAAATTATAAGGGAATTTGGGCACAATCCTGGTATTATTGAAAAGGCCTTAGTAAGTAGGATTAATGAAGGAAATTTGGAAAAAAATTAGATCTAAAGTGTAGAAGATATTGAGTTTTGAGTAATTTTTTTATAAATTGAAAATCAATTATATTACTAAAACTGGTTTTGAAAGAAAAAATTAGTTGGCTAACTAGTCCACACTTCCAATGACACATATTACATTAAAACATCTATGAACAAAGGTTGTTTGTTTGTTGGCCTTACTTACGAAGGCAAGGATATTGTGCTTAGATTCATTATAGATTATTAGCTTAAGGATTTTGGCCCCGAGTAATGGGTCAATTTTTATATGAGGATTTTTGAAAGATGATAATTTGGCTTTTGTCAAAACTTGAGATTAGTTATAGAATTATAATATCTTGAAGGATTTTGGCTTCTTTGAGAGGATTTTTTTGAAGATTATATTTTTGCAATGGTGAAATTTTTTAGTTTCCATAATTCTTCTTTTGCCTTAAGATCCTTTTTAATGTAAATGGCAAGGCCACAATGTGACACACCCCCTTGCTTTGTATGTCACAATGAGATTTCCCAAACCACGGTGCCCCTTGTCTGGCTTTTGGTACCATTGAAAAGCCCTCAATAGGTATAGGGGTTGCATTGAAGTAATTTGGTAGTGTTCAGACCTATGGTCGAAGAGTTATTGAATATTGAACAATTTTTTTCGGAAAAAAAATTAACAAAAAAAACCCTAAACAGAATATAAGACCTTAGACCACACCTATTTGTTTAGTAGTATTATTATTATTATTATTATTATATATTAAAAAAACATTTATACTTGTGTACATTGTATTTGAATGTTTGGTTGCTGAATATGGCAGACAGACAGCATTTTTATTTATTTATTTTTGTTGGGGACATCCAAACAGCAGCTGACATCCGCTATCATTTTTGTTGTTACCGCAAAAGCCTTTGATTAAGAGCAAGAATATTATTATTGTTGTCAGCACCACCCCCATAAGTGTCGCACCTGCTTCCGTTACCCAGTCCCGGAACTGCTGCCAACCCTGGACAGTAGCATTTGTTGCCCGTCAGTATTTGATTCGGTATTTGACGTACGGTAGTAGTAGTTGTTGTTGTTGGTGGTGTTGTCGGCCAAGTGCTTGAATTGTAATCATAAACGAAATGATCAAATTGGGCCGTCTCTAGTCTCTGCCAGAAATATTTCACTCAAAGTTCTGTGAATTATCAATTGTCAAATTCAGTAGTCCTCCCCATGCCGCCCCCCCTCCCCCCCTTTTTTCCCCCTTTTCTTTTGGGTCAGATTTCATTTCCACACTTAACCTGAATGGCCACCACCGCCCCTGCAGTCTTTCTTTCCTTTTCAATCATCCAAGGTGGTCGGTTAAATGTCATGCACCCACGAACAAGGGCTTCTGTATCGGAATAAGGCTTTTGGATCAGAATGAGCAAGGGGATCACTTGTCGTACAAGGTTATGTAGCACCCTTAGAATCAAGCCCTGACAAAGTCTTCGTGGTTTTTCGATTGTCCAAAGAGCAACCAATATGCGCGACCGAGAGGCCAGAATGAACCAGCACTCTCACCAGTGCACCGTGAAGGATGGATGGTAAGTCGGGCATGAAACCAGAGCCTTCAAACTAACCATGGTTCAGTTCCCTGGCTAACCATGGTGATTAGCTCAGTTGATTTTTCTTGCTATCTTTTAACAAATCCTCTTGTGGGTGTTTTAGTACAGTTGCCAAAACCCTCTGTGAAATGAAATTTATGCTCCCTATTCCGGAGGTAAATTAAGTTACACCAAGTGGATGTGCCTTCGTTTTGCACTTGAAAATTATGTGTAAGTGCTCCACAAAGTAACAAAAATGTATCAATTATGTACCCTAATCTTGAGATGGCCAGATGCACCATTTCCCCATTTTAAAAACTTGAAAAATCTGATTTTGACCTCTACAGAACATTTTAAACTTTAAAATGACCCAAATTGGCTAGATTTTGAAAAATAAAAACAAAAATACTAGATTTCTACAATAGGTTCCAGTAGGTAGCCAGATTATAAAAGGATGGCTTTATATATTTTTCTACTTTTGTATCTATCTTGTAGCCAAATTTGGCTAAATCTTCTTATGCATGATCCTCACTTTTGTGATGGGAGAAAAAATAAAATAAAATACACCCAACAAATTGTGATGTAAATTTCAACAAATAGGTAGAAATCCCAACAATAGGACTACTGGTGGGTGTGAAGAAGGAGGGAGTCAACTTGGTTGAATTAATGTTAAAGATTTGTGTATAATTGTAGTAGTACTACTTACTAGTGTATGGAATTTGGAATACTTTACATGAAAAAGGAACTTTTTGCCTTGCTAAACTACCTACAAGGTACTTGCAAGGGGTGTGGAGGACTTCCAACTAGCAAGAGCAAAAACATTGCACCCTTAGTTGAGTAGTTGGTGGTGTGTATCAAGGCACTCATTGGGGGGGGCCAAAAGAGAGAGTATCCTTGCTTTTCATTACCCCTTGAGAGTGCATCCTTTTATGTCATCTTGGGTCCAAGTTGACCTTCTAGGAAGTATATTATTTTGTATGTTATTATTATCATGGCACTACTCAAAGGTTTCCATAGATGGAATTACGACTTTGGAAATTGACATGCAAAAAAATTGTCAAAACATGCATGCATTTTCTTTCATCTTGGGGGGGGCACAATTTCTTGACCTTTTAAAATCATACGAGTAGATTATTATGCAGTCAGGTGGTTGTAGTGCACAAAGAACATATTGGCAAAAAGAATTGAACAACCACCATCAAACTCACTACTCAAATGCTCTCCAAGAGCCCCATTTTCTAAGACCTATGTGCGGTTCCATTAGAGAGCACAAGACACTAAACACTCCTTAATGAGCTTTGTTTTGAAACCTATTTGTAGATTACTCCATGACATTGCATAATTCTTCTTCTCCACCATCAATACTTGTCTTGCTTAGGATTCCATCAATTTGATCTAGTCTAAGATAAAGGCCACCTCCATTGATTCAGTCTAGTGTTAAGATAAGGGCAGCTTGGAGGATTCCATTGATTCAATCTAGTGTAAGATAAGGGCAGCTTGGAGGATTCTGTTGATTCCATCTAGTGTAAGATAAGGGCACCTTGGAGGATTCCGTCGATTTGGTCTAGTGTGAGATAAGAGCACTTTGGAGGATTCCGTTGACTCGATTCTAGTGTAAGATAAGGGCACTTTGGAGGATTCTGTCGATTCGGTTCTAGTGTAAGATAAGGGCACCTTGGACGATTCCATCAATTTGGTCTAGTGTAAGATAAGGGCACCTTGGGAGAGCTCGGTTTTTTAATGAGTGCCTTACATTAAAGTAGAGACACTGGTTACACGTTGGAACAGGCCCCAGTAGACAGAACACCGTTCACGTACTACATTCCAAGCTGGAATATGCCCTTTGGGCACCGCTTTCATGCCCAGGTAAATTACCAGACCGGTTTTCTGTGGAAAAGTACAGGTCTGCCACCTGGGACCATTTTTTAAATTAAGAAATTAATCTTAAAAGAGAAAACTCCAGTCCAGGACCTTTTTTTCAATTTTTTGGTATGTGGAAAATTGGCAAAATTTCCCCCAAAAATAGCCAAATTAGTCAAATTCACACCAGAAAAGAAAAAGGAAAATCTTAAAATTTCCCAAAATTTAAAAATAAAAAGTCACAAAATTTGGTTGGAAATAGAAACACTGCTCAGGGGTTATTTTAACTTTTTAAAATTGCAATTTATTATTATATTTTAAAAAATTGGCGAATTTTACTCCAGGTCCTGAAACCTGCAGTTTTAATTTCAGATGTTTTTCTTAAAAAGAGAAAACTCCAATCCAGGTAAATCACCAGACCAGTTTTCAATAGGAAAACATGGGTCTTCTCGGCCCCCATTGTTTCAGAAAACAAACAGAGTTTCTCTTTTTTTGAACCCCCAAAAATGGGAAAAAATTTTAATTTTTGAATTGAACTAATTTTTTATGTAAGAAAAATGGGAAAAAAACCCAAAAAAGTTTTTAAAAAAAATCTGTTGGTCCTGGGGTCTTTTTTTTATTTAAATTAAGAATTTCAAATCTAAAAGAGAAAATTCGAGTCCAGGAGCTTGTCCATACATGATGACGTGGGCACTCAGATGGAGCGTCGTCCTGAACAGATCCGATCGACACGTGTCAGAATATCACAATGTCCACGAGAACTCCCCGGCTCGTTCACAACCGGCGCCTGTCCTTTAAGTATTCATGCGGCGGATCTGAGCCGATGAGAGAGTAACTTACTCCAATGCAGAGACACATAGGTAAATAATTAGTGGTAAAAAAGATTTCACCTCTTTCAAATGGCAAATTACAATTACTGTTTAAACTTTCCCCTGGTTTTTTTTTCCTTCTTCATCCACAGAGCTTGACGAAAGTGGTATGTCTTTCATCACCTTTCAGTTCACAGATTCTTTTTTTCATTCACATTTCACCCAAAAGAGAAATTGGCCTTTCTTTTTTTGTTGGCGGGCAAGAAAAGAAAACTTTATAAGGTCAAACTTCTCACATTGACGGGTTTTTGCGCTTTTTTTTTTTTTAAATTATTTTTTTAACCACCCTGCCCATTTTTTGCTTGCCCTTTGTGAAACCAGGTGAGAAAGCGCAAGCGAAGATGGGGTGGGGTTGGGTCGGTAGGTCGGTCTCCTAGGTAAATAGCCCACAAGGGTAGCCGCCTAGCCTACTCACTCCAGGTTTCCTTACTTTAACTAACTCCAAGTGTCAATGCCAAAAAGAAAATTTTGAAAGATCAAATTTCTTTAAATTGAAGGGCTTTTTTTTCTTTTTTCTTTTCCAGTTCTCAGTTTTTCCTTTTTTTTACCACCCTGCCCAAATTTGGTTTACCCTCTAGGAAACCAGGTGAGAAAGCAGTGAGAAAGCGCAAGCGAAGGAGGAGGGGGATTGGGTCGGTACTACTAGGTCTCATACGTAATCGCCTATAAGGCTAGGTTAGACTAGGCTAGGCGTGCCTATTCACTCACTCACTCACTCACTCCAACCAACCCTCCCTCCTTACTTAACTCCAAGTGGGTTAAGTGTAACGGCCAAGTCCTAAAAAGGCCAAGCATGACGTGGCGTCTCAAGCGAGTGGCCAAGACGCAAGTGGCTTCTCGATTGGCCCACCAACCCAACGCAAAAGAAAAAAAGAAAAAGAAAAAGGAAAAAAGCCTCCCTCTTCCCCCCCCTCTCGCGCGCGCTCTCTCTCGCTCGTTTCCTCCTCCCTCGCCAGTTTCCCCCCTCGCTTCCTCGCTCGCTCGGTAACTGCTGTGCTCGCTCTTCTTCGCTATAGATTCCTCTTCTTCTGTTTCTGATCTTCATAATTGGCGTCGTCTTCTGCTGATTAGTTTCTGAGAGAAAGATTATAACTAGGAGCTCCGGATTTTGTATTTCTGATAGCAGTTGTTCTTTTGTCTCTCTCTTCTGAGCAGATTTTTCAGCTGTTGGCTTGGGCTCCTGTGTTGTTTGTTCGTTCGTTCTTGGCGTTGTTTGTTTACTTTTCTGTCAGCTGGAAGAGTTGAGAGAGAGAGAGAGAGAGAGAGAGAGAGAGAGTAATAAATTCAGTTTTTGGTGTCGTGTGTAGTTTGTGTTTCCGGCTTCTGTGAGTTTTATTTTTTTGTTTTGGGTGGGAAAGAGGACTTTGTTGTGATCATGGGGAGTTCATGGATTCGCGGAAGTTTGTTGGGAGCAGGGGCGTTCGGGCAAGTGAACCTGGCGATGGATAGAGTCACAGGCGCCTTCTTCGCAGTGAAATCGACCGTAGTGTCATGTAGCAGTAGCTATCAGCAGGGGGATGTGGAAGACGTTGGGGCAGCGGTGCAGCCCAATTCCGCTTTGGCAGCAATGGAAAACGAGATCCGGATATTGCAGGAATTGGACTCGGAGTTCGTGGTGCGATGCCTAGGAAGCGATTGGAGTGAAGAAGGCGGCAAGCGGATGCGCAACGTGTTCCTAGAGTATATGCCGGGCGGTAGTCTGTCGGACGTGTTGAAGCAGTTTGCAGGAGGAGCACAACAGCAGCAGCAGCCTCTGGATGAGCAGCTCATCCGCTCTTACACTCGCAGTATCTTGCAAGGAATCGATTACCTCCATCGCCGCGGAATTGTGCACTGCGACATCAAGGGCAAGAATGTGCTGGTTGGTAATGCGGGATCTGTGAAGCTCGCGGATTTCGGATCCGCCAAACACGTCGAGGAAGAAGAAGAAGTTGCAGATTGTCGGAGGACTACGGGAGAAGATGCTGCTGCTGCTTCTGAGAGAAGAAGAGGAAGAACTGGTGGCGATGGACTGAGACAAGACCAGGTGACAATGGAGTTGGAGGAGGATTGTGGTGTGCGGAACGTGAAAGGGACGCCGTTTTGGATGGCGCCCGAAGTCGTGCTACAAAAGGAACAGGGATTGCCTTCGGATATCTGGTCGCTGGGATGTACTGTGGTAGAGATGGCCACGGGCCGAGCTCCATGGGCACATATTGCGGATCCCTTTGTGGCGCTCTACCGAATTGGGTGCACCAACGAGATGCCCAGTGTGCCGGCTTCGTTGTCGCCGGAAGCGCATGATTTCCTTGCCCGCTGCTTTGAGCGCAACCCTCGCACGCGCTGGACCAGTGCTCAGCTCCTGCAGCATCCCTTTCTCACAGGAGTTCGGAGGACTTGCTCGGATGTTGTGTTGTCCAAGAACCCATCCACTCCTTTGTCTCCCACCAGTGTTTTGGAGCTTGGGGATAGATCCAGCAGCAGCAGCAGCTCTGTGGTGCTCTCCTCCTCGTTGCTCCAGAACTCGATTCCGCCTCTATCCCCGCCTCGCTTATGGAGGATTTCAGCAGCTTTCCAATCTCCAACAAGAAGGGCTGCTGCTGGGAAACGCTCTGAGGAAGAAGCAGTTGCTGGTGAAGAAACAGGCAACAGCAGCAGTAAGGATTGGTGGAGAAGCACTTCCCCTCCTGCTGAAGGAGAATGGATTGTGGTGCGATCTCCAAAGGCTGCCACCAATTGTCCTGTTGTACCTCACAAGAAATTTGAGTCGAAATTCGAGTCATATTACAATGAGGAGGAGGAGCCCACAGATTCAGAGATGATGGCTACATCAATTCTGCAAAAACCAAGGCCGCTGATGATGCAGCAATCTCAACAACAACAACAAGAAGCCAGTATCATCTTGTACTACTCTTCTTCCGCTTCAACACCTGATGAGGAGGAGGTGCTGAAGAAGGAGAAGCTCATGGGCTCATCCATCTCCTCAACTGCTCGACAACTCTCAACCACCACCACAATCATGATGATGGAGGAGTTCCCAATCCCTCAGGAGCAATACAAACCTCCATCATCAAAACCATGTTCAATTTCTTCTTCTTCTTCTTCCATTTCTTGCTCTCCAAGAAGATCACCACCCAATTCTGCAATGCCAGAAAAACACCCACCACCGCTCGAAGAAGCTCCACCATCTTCTGCAGCTACTTGTGACATTTTTCACAAGAAGATTTGGCATTCAAATCTTCTGATGCAGCAGCAGCAGATGATGATGATGATGCAGAAGAAGGTTGTTTCTGAAGCTGATTTGCTTTCTAGTAATATTGGGGATTCCACAGAAGATTGCAGTGGAAATAATTTCTTCTTCTTCTCCTTGTCAATGGATGCAACTCAGAGAGCTAGTAGTTTCAACAAAGCTTTTCATGCTCAAGGGGAGGTTCACCAGAAGAAGCGGTGGCGGTGGTGGAAGGGGCAATTGAGAAGATTATTTCCAAATAGTTTAGAGAAATATTTGCAATGGTTTTCTGCTTACAATCACTTGGGGCTAACAACTACTCAAGGCCACCTTCATTGTAATGTTGTGCCATGGATAGTGAATAAAAACAATTGCTGCAGCAGCAGATTGCAATTCCATCAAAATGAGTTCTTTGTTCTCTTGTGTGTTGTGATAGAGTTGTTCTCTCTTGTGTGTGTGATGATATGGCTTTTGTGTCCCAAGGCTTTTTCCACAACCCCTCTTTTCTTGTTTTCTTGCTTGCTCTCAAAGTTGCAAATGGTTTTCAAACATGGGTTTTCTTCATTTCTGTTGGCAATGGGTTTTGAATTCACATTGGTTTTTCTTGCTTCCTTTCTTTCTGTTGCAAATGGTTTTGGATTCACATTGTTTTTTCTTTCTTTCTTTCTTTATTTCTTTCAGTTGCAAATGGGTTTTCAAATATTGTTTTTTCTTTCTTTCTTTCTTTTAGTTGCAAATGGGTTTTCAAATATTGTTTTTTCTTTCTTTCTTTCTTTCAGTTGCAAATGGGTTTTCAAATATTGTTTTTTTCTTTCCTTCTTTCAGTTGCAAATGGGTTTTCAAATATTGTTTTTTTCTTTCCTTCTTTCAGTT
>Ga0116231_10000466_pt1 | contig 69976 bp, 45 predicted proteins | sample S1TSphgellanicum_2_FD_89695 | JGI IMG/M metagenome (GOLD analysis project Ga0116231, IMG submission 89695) | Host-associated microbial communities from peat moss isolated from Minnesota, USA - S1T2_Fd - Sphagnum magellanicum MG | ecosystem: Host-associated > Plants > Peat moss > Unclassified...
CTGCAGCTCTCCACGGAGGCTACATCCAAATGGCTATTTTTCCCGGGACTCCCGAGTGGGAGTCCCGAAATCGCGCCAAATGGGACTCCCGGGACTTTGGAGCCCCATAACTTTGCGAGAAGAGCTCGAATCGCAATGCAGTCTAAAGCAAAGTTGTAGCTCTTGTCTAGAGCTTTCCAACGCCATGTCGCACTCTCGAATCGGACATCGGGAAAAGGTCGATTCCTGACTCTTTGTGGTCGGGAGTCAAACTGACAATTCAACTCTCGACCCTTCTTTTGGCCATAACTTGTGTTTCAGATGTCCAAATGAACAATGCGAGCCCATTTTAGACATCTACGTTTCAAGAGCTTTCCAATGGTATAAAGAACATTACAATACATTGAGGTTTGACCCCTGCAATCGCTCTCTGAAGTTTCGGGAGTCCACTAGGACTCCATCTCCCCAAGTGGGAGTCGCCTTGGGAGTGTGAGGGTTCATTCCCTCATACTCCTTCACCCTTTCTAACACTCCCGGGACTATGTGATGTGACTCCCGGGCTCCCTCTTGCTTTAACTCCCGGGCTTCCTCTTAGCCCGCACTCTTGCAATGCCTTTGCCTTAACTCCCGAGCTTCTTTCCTCTTGGCCCGCAACTTTGCAACCCCCTTAGCCTTGGTCGCGAGCCCAAAGCTAAGGTTACGACAATTATCACTAGGTATAGGGGAAAATGGAATGAATTTTATTGGAACAATTTAATGTTATCTAAAGCACAAATTTTTGTATTAAAACACCTTTTAGACCTAGGATTAGGTAGGGTTGAAGTTATTACTTAGTGCAATCACATGTTATGATTATAACAATTTGCAAATCTTATATATTAATTCACTTGGTCTGTCTGTGACAAACAGTGACTCCGGATGAACAGTGACCACGGACAATTGTTTGAAAAAAAAAATGTTTTTAAAAAACCAAAAACATCAACCAAACATTGTTGAAATAATACACTTATGCATTATGCACAGGGTTCACACTAGTTACAATGATGACAACTAACAACCCTATTTCCATTTGCATTCACACAAGGCCCTAGATTATAGGTAGCATCATCATTGTGAAAATATTGTGAGAAATCATGCATGCAATGTTGTTTCCTATTGTTTTTCCCCCCTTTCCTCTCCTCTCCATCTCTTCATCACATAGTAAACATCTTCTCCATCTTCATTTTTTGCTCTATGTTCTTTGAAGCTCCATCTCTTCTCTTTGTTCTTTGAAGCTCCATATTGTTCTTTGCTCTTTGAAACTCCTTTTATTTCCTACTCTTTGACTTTTCATTCTACAACAGACAAGCTAACGTAACAGAGTGAGTGAAGGGGACATGACTCACCTTTCCAAAATCATGGTGGCAATAATTTGTGTCAACAAAGGCAACCCCCCAACTGCAATCATCTTTCAAAGCCATGATCCCCATCCTGTGCCTGCATTGCAAGATTGCAGTATCATTCAATCCTCTCTTTTTGAGAAAGAGAGAAAAAACCCTCCAAAGATGGAATGCCCATCAAGACCACCAACACATCAGCTTAATCCTTGACAGGGGGTGAGGAATGTGTCCTCTTGGAGGCAGCTATTGCCCTAAATGCTTTGAGGATCAGAAAAGACAAGTTTAATAATAAAAATTTCACCCAAGCTGCTTGTGTTAATTTTAAAAAATATATAAATAAATAAATAAAACCTTCACCCAACCTGCATGTGTGAAAAATAATTTAAAAAATAGTTATAATAAAAATTTATAAAAAACTCTTTTGATAATGAAAAACCCTATTTTTTAGTGAGAGGATTAGACTCGAGAGTGTGTGATTAGTGATTAGGATTAGTAACTGGAAGCTTCAGAAACACGATATTACCTCGACAGTCTTTCTCGAGAGCCTTTGTGTTTTCAACGTTTTGCTGTGGTTTTCAGGGAGAGCGCGGTGCTGGAAAAACTCGGGCGATGGCGATCAAATTTCCTGCAAACCTCGTTGCTGTCGTCTTCCTGTGTGTGACGCTGGTGCCGGTTACCAGCGCTGGACTAGATCGGCCCGTGAAGCCAAGCACTTGGAAGCTTTGTGGTTAGTTTCTCTCATGGCTGGAATCGGATCCTGACCGCCTTTCCTTGAGGGGGGTGGGTGTTGTTTCTTTGTTACATCCTGCTTTTGTGTCCTTTTGGTCTTGGTCCTCGCACTAGATTCTTTCCTCATCAAAGATTTGCTTTTATCGTTTCGTTCTTCTTGGCTTCTTTGTAGCAGGGCGGTTTGGCATTTTCTCCTGCGGATTATAAGTTATAGAACCCTAGGATCCATGTGTGTTATTTTGTTCTCAGCTTATTTTCCTCCTGCTGTTTTTTTAGCTCTCCTGGCGGGTAGGATTTGTTATCAGGTTGCTGGTGTATGTGCTATTTTTTTTAAGAGTTCAGGGGTGTGACCATATGATGATGTATTCAGTAGTAGAAATATTTGTTGTTCCTGATTAGTTCACTCAATCATGTTGACTGTTAGGCACAAGGCCATTGAGGAATTTTGATGTGCAATTCCTGTTAGTTCCTGATGTCTCTGATTGTTCCAACTTCATCAATGTAGACAAGGACTCAAATGGCTGTGGGATATGCCGGAAATCATTCTACTAGCTTAATTGTACTTCTAATGGCAATAATAGCTCTATCATACTTCCAACCTCCAAAAAGTCTAAACATTAGCATCTATTGTGAGCTTCCTCAGCCACAATTTGTGGGTATTAACATCTGTATGCCTCATGTGGAGTCTGATAGTTTCAGATCTGCCAAAAATTCACATTGTTATAGTCAGTTTTATAGGTTGTTAAGGCTTTGTAGCTCAAAAGAGTTTTATGTAGCTCAATTGACATGCTGAATTGGTCTTATGAAGAGGAAAGGTCACCCTTCAAAGCTTCTATTAAACCAAAGGCCACTTAAACAAAGATAGGTTTTGTTCTGTTGTTTCCACCTTTGAATCTCTAAAATCTATTTGAGGGCTTCTTACTTCCAACTTGTGAGTGTTTCCAAGCTCATTTGCCCTCAAAAGATCATGCTCTTAAATTTTTCTGCGATGTCTCTCTCTTCTCTTTCACTTTCCTTGTCTGTGGTTTTCTGGGGTTTTCCTTCTGTTTTCGTTTGCCTTTCTTGTTAGTTTTCTTGGTAATCTTCATCTCTTTTATGCTTTATTGAGCTGCCCAGCATTGTGACAGAGTCTTGCCTTCACCCACTGCCAGATCTGATTAAGTAAGTGGGGATATTATAATATTGGTCACTACCATATGTGTTGCCATTTGATAGCAGTGATTATGTGTGTGGCTGTCACTATTGTTCAAACTGCTTCAGTTTTTTCCACTGTTGGGGTCTCCTCTTTGTCCTGTTGATTGATATGTTGTTTATACCTGAAATCTCTATAACCTTGTTATTGGGTCATCTCTCTGTTTTACTTAAGTTGTTGTAATTCCCTAGTATATGAAAGTTCTTTATGAAGACATACATTCAACTCTCTTTTCTGCCAAGGATTTCCCAAGCTTACAGCTAGTGAATCCCTGTGCTTATGGATGTATGTACTGCAGTTGAAAGGGTGCTGACTGCAAAAGGAGACCTTTCACAGTTACTACAACTTTGAGCAGTATTTGATGAGACGTTGTTTGTTGCAGATAAACATGCAAAATATGACGTGGAGGTGAAGAATGTAACAATTCAACCCTATCCTGCTGTCAGTGGAGAGGATGTCACTTTCATTGTTCCTGCGGTTACCAGTGAGTGTTCTCTCCACTTTTGGTTTTGAAGGAGGTTTCAACAAGGGTGTCCTCACCTTTGTCAGCCTTTTGTGGTTTCCAGGCGTCTTAATTCCTTGTTTTCATGTGGATGCCTGGAGATACTGTAGTGCAGCATTATGTGGTGTGCACTTTGTAATAGGCTGAAGCAAACAGCAATTGATTTTGACTCTTCACCAGTTTCTAGAACTGATGATGGCATTTTTTACTTTAAGGCATTATCTTTCCTTGATAAGAGCTAGAGATCTATGCTGGGTAAATGCAGTACTACAATTGCTGTGTCAAAGAAAACAGAGTTGATGGATACACATGTGGAAGGTGTGCATAAATGTTTTGTCAATGTAGGTTGCATAGGCACAACATAATATGATGCACATTATAGAAAATGTCTTTGAAGCTAATGTGCACAAGTTCTCTTTCTCTGATTCATTAAGAATGTTGGTGTAGATGAAAAAATCACTGGAGGAACTGTGGTGATTACTGTCTCTTTCCATGGAGTTCCAGTGCATGCTGAGCGTAATGACATCTGTTCCAGGGCAGAGTGTCCCATTGCTCCAGGTGGTTTCACACTGGAGAATACACAGCCTCTGCCAAGGGTCACACCTCCGGTAAGTTCTGGACAACATCCTGCATTTATATATCAGGTTGCTTGGAAAAACATCTTTTGTTTTGTCATGGTTTGCTGCTTTCTGTTGCTGGCATGGAGCTATAACAGCAGACAGTTGAGGTGTCAATGCATATTTTTGATCCTTGTGCAGGGTGATTACAAGATCAAGCTCCAGTTTCTTGGTGAGGATGATAATGTTCTTGCATGTGCTGACATCACGTTCACCATTGTGTGGGGTAAATTTCAGGAGACATCCCTAGATTTTTTTAATCCATTGCAATTGCACAGCAAACCAGGTCTTAGACAGGCCCACCTGGCCCATCTTTAAGTATCTTGCAAAATATGGTTGTCTTGTGGCTGGTAACTGTGAGAACAAAAGTCCCTAAGTGATATGTCTGGAGGATGTGTGAGATGTCTTGATAGTTGACGTTTAGACCGCCTTCCTCTTGTTATTGTCCAGTGCTCATGTCAAGTTTACATAAGTGCCGGTAGATATTGTAGTTATGCTACTTTGCTGGTGTAAAAGGTTCAAGGCTTGCACCAAGCCTCTTGCTTTTGTTTATTTGTAAGGCTGTGCACTTTAGCACCTGTGTAAGAGAACACCAGAATTGTGTCTCTTATTTACTCAGCTCTCCATTTGATTTTCCAGATTGGCAACTCCTGTTATTCTCTTTATTTTTGTCAAACTTGTCACTGGGACTTATGATTGTAGTTTGAGCAACAGCAGGAATAGTGTCATAGAAATAGAAGACGTAATATGAGTCATGCAACTGCTATGTTGTAGAAGTAGAGTTGTGCTGTTTACTTAGGATAGACTCAACTCTGGCATCTGTTGGTTATCACTTCTCAAGCTGTGGAAGTGACATAAGAACATTCATGATATTCAATAGTAGAAAGATGAAAGAATAGGATCAAAGAATAAATGAATGTTTTTAATAAAAGACCATTCACACAGAGTTTTAAGTTGATGGTAACTCAGTGTTAAGAAGTGCATTTCAAGATTACAATTCACATATGAAATGTTTGGTAACATAATTTCCTATGTGGCATCCTACATCCTGTGTGGCATGCAAACTTATCTCTGTGTTAGGGAAAATGCTTGCAAACATTAAATCCTTAGAAAATTGTAGATTTACAAAGAAAAATGTAGTGTTATCTTTTTGGCCCAAAATTGGGCAAATAACTTAGTCCTAGCATTAAATATTAAATCTCTAAAAAATTGTAGATTTACAAAGAAAAATGTACTCTGATGTATTTGGCCCAAAACTAGGCAAATAAGTCATACCAGCAAACTATTCATCATGACCCATCAAACATTAAATCTTTAGAAAATTGTAGATTTTCAAAAGAAAAATGTAGTGTTATGTATTTGGCCCAAAATTGGGCAAATAACTCATACTAGCAAACTATTCATCATTGCTCACCAACCTTCTACTTGCCATTGTTGGGTTTTTGCCTGCCCGCCTTTGCTTTCTGTAGCATTCATGCTAAAGAATAGGAGCATTTCAATAGCACTCAAGAAAAATAGCGTTTCACAATGCTCATGAATAATAACAAAATCGTGAAACAACAAAACTCATGGATGAAGTCCACACTCAACAACATTGACAACAATGTCACAACAACAAACAAAAGAAGCTCTTGCACAAGAAAGGGGACTAAGATCACTTGTAATTCATTTCACCATGGATACTACAGTGATCAAGGCACTGAAGAGCGTAAGCAGTCTCAATTTTGTAGCATTTTTTCGTTCAATTGCTTCTAATGGAAAAAAAATGAAACAAGAACAAATGTGTTTAAAGACTTTGAATTTTCCAATTCAATACAAATGTACTTGTCATCCATGATAAAAAAAGGAGGTCCATCAAAGACAAAGAACAAAGGAAAAAAAAAATTGCAAGTTCAAAAGCATTAATTGAAGTCCAATCGAAGAAACCATGGCAACTTAATTGGAAGCACGAGGAATTATCGGCTCTCATCAATGTAAAGCAAGATGAACACATAACATCTTTGGACAAGGTTGACCCTTGAGATTAATTTGAAACAACGTGAACAAAATGGAAAAAAATCTTTGTGATGAATGTTGATCTTTCGTTGCACATGAGAAATGACCTAGCTTGCAAAGACAAACGGGGATCCATTTTTGGATAATTCAATAAAATTGTTGATCATATTTCAAGAATAGATCAATACGAAGATTATTGGGCTATGAGCCGTAGGACAAGATTTCACACCATTTGCCATGACTTTTCAATAAGATCCACTACAACTCTATGTTAGAATTCATGGGAAAGAAGGTTGTGTTTAGTCCTTTACATGCCTAAAATCTAATGCAAGATGTAACAACATTCGCCATCCAAATGGGATTCCTGAACTCACCATTGATGAACCAATAGATTTCATTGGTAGTGGCACAAGGACAAAACAAGTTTTATGTGGGTATGAAGATTTGTCAAGAGTTAAGGACAATTGGGGACTTGAAAAAGAAATCTCAAGCCTTGATCAAACTGCAAGCTTGCAAACCATAGTATTGTTTCAAGACTCCCAATCTTTCCAAGAGGTGATGAATGAAACTATGGTAGATCTTGGTAGCATCCTAGTCCAAAGTCTAATGCAAGCTATAGAACAAACACCACTAAAGACCCCAATGAAAACCCTTGTGCACATTGAAATCAAGACCTCAACACACATGCCTCAAACACTGAACTCAATCAACAAATGAAATCACAATGCAAGAGGTGGAGGAAAAAAGAATGTTGGTAACGTTGATGCAAAACACGAGTACTTGTTTGCATATAAGACCATGGATGAAACCATAGAACAAAAAACTCAAAAATTAGTGGATTCTATTGAATTGATGCATGGACAAGCTTGGTTTTAGAGGAGAAAAAATCAAAGCTTCAAGAGACTATTATGGACAAATGTTGGACTACTACAAAGGAAGAGACAATATTGCTAATGAGACTCAAATGAACATGGTGTGGGCAATAACAAATTTCATTGATGTTATGAATTTGATTATCAAAGGTGACAAAAGTAAATGGGAAATTTTCCCAAATCATGACTTTGATGATTATAACAAAAAAATGGACATTAGAAGATGGGCAAATTGAGGTTTCAACATATATAATACTTGATATAAAATAAAATAACAAAGCATATTTAATTGTGAGTCATTTTTTCTAGCGGGTTGAAGGTTTAGAATTTACATACCTTTTTGATGATCATGTCATAAACCTTTATCTTCCAAGATAAATGTTCAACTCCTTGTGCATTGCATCACCAAACCATACTTGCCCCTTAATTGTAAATGTTTGTTGATCTTCAATTGCAAAAACATCCTTTATGCCATGTCCAATTTTAGATTTTGTTGCATGTCAACAATAATAACCCGCATTAATATTTCAATTGTAGTTTTAGTGTGAGATCATAATAAATTATGTAATAAACAACAAGTAGTGAAAGCATCCGACACAAATGAACACATGCAATTTAGTTCTGGTAATGAACTCCTTGAAACTTTTTTTGAGAATGTTGAAAGCATTTTCCACGATGGAATGACCTCATTTGTGCTTCTAATTATACAACAATTACAAAATTGTATGTTGTCTTTCTTCATTAAAAAGAATCATAATCCAAGTGATTAGTGGATAACCTTTGTCACTTAGAAGATAAGGTGGAAAACCATGTTGAGAGGTTGAAGTGTTAGATGCAAATAGACCATGATATTGTGCAAATGCAAATTTACGCAAAATTTTCAAATCATTCACACTTCTAAAAAAACCCACAAAGACATCAATTAATTTTTCCTTGTAATCTACTATGACTTGTGCTACCACACTATACCCACTAGACTTGTGATGGAAGCAATCTTTGGGATATGCAAAAGCTTTAATAATAGATATATGAAAACCATCAATTGCACCTTGCACATATGGAAGACCACACCAAGCTTGAAATTCATCAACAACAAGTTTCATTACTTTTCTTTGACGCCAAAAAATCAGAAACTTGTATTTAAAAATGAATGCATCAACAAACTCATGCAAAATTAGAAATATCATAAACTTTCCTATGGCAAAGAGTTTGATATAGGTAAAAATTTGGCACCTTGAGCCAACTTATAGATAGAACAACACATGTGAATTTCTACACGTATGGCCTTGTGGTAGGTCATGTCTTGCTTTTAAAAAACAAGTTATAGGTGATATGTAATGTTGAACAAAGTTGTTTTGTTCATGTGAAAGTTTTCCAACCACCTTTTTTCATCAAATTTTGTTAACGAAAACCTAGAAAACCAATTAATGCTCTTGAGCTTCACCAAGTGACCCAATTCTTGTGACAACAAATTTTAAAAAAAAGAAAGTTGATGCTCATGCAATGCAACAAAGGTAAGAAGAAACCTAGAATGTTGTTCAACTATTGGAAGGAAGTTGGGGTTGAAGAGGGGCATTGAACTTGCAGCTCGTGTTGCAAAAAATAAACTTTCCTACAATAGATTAATCAACAAGGCAATGCATATTGTGAGAAGAATGTAATTTATTTTAATATCCATGGACAATTCAAGTATAGACAAGAGGAATAAACAAAAATAAATAGGAGAGAAAGATAAGCGATGTTTGGGGTCAATGTGCAAAGCTCAAAGGAGAAGAACCTCTAGATTGGAGTTTAATACATAAGGCTCACATAGGAGAACATGTAGAAGGTTGTTTGGAGTTAATGTGCAAAGTTCACAAAGGAGAAGAATCATTAGAGCACTGAACTTGGAGTCAATGCGCAAAGCTTAAAAGAGAAAAAAAACCCCATAACACAAAACATAGTGAACTATTGAAAGCACCATAAGAAAACAAAGCTCAAGAATGAAGAGAGGAAATTTTTTTTTGGAGCTTGTAGGAATAGGGTAGATGGGAAAAAGGAAACAATGGAGAGCAATAAAAAAATTTATTAAAAAAAGCCAGTACTATCATCGACCCTCTATGTGAACTTGAAACGATTTGTCAATGTGTCTATGGTATGTCAAAGGTGCCAAAGATACCTACCAAAGATACCTAGCACTTTGTTTGAACTCATTTCTTCTAACGGCCTATATTAGGGTAACCGACTTTGAGATGTAACTTTGTGGTAGACGTTAGGCTAGTGTTAGGCAGCTAACCCTAGAGAGCCCTAACACTATGTGTGAATATAGCATAAATGCTAATTGATCCAGATTGCACAAGTGGCTACAAACCTATGATCCTCACCTCTTCCTCTGCCTACAGAAATAGTTTGCAGGTTGCAACCCAAAATGTACCAGTCATATGTTACCTCCACAAATCTGGAGGTGGGTGGGCTTGAGATGTCATTACTGGTGAAATGTGGCTTGGTTAATCCAAAACCCAGTCTTACATCACTAACATGCCACCAAATTGCACCTGAAGTTCTTTCTCATAACAGACGATTGGCTATTTCTTAACAGGTAATAGCATGTCCAGGAGCTCTCAGTATGTGATCCTGCACAGTAAAATTGGATGAAAAAAAGTCAAAATATGCCATTTTGACTTAGGACAATGGTTTTGGCTTGGCATAATTTGCACAGTTCACTCAGTTTACTGTGGCTGGTAAAATGGACAGCAACCGTGCGACAAGAGTGTAATAAATATGATCTGACGGGTGATGAATGTTTCTGATTGGCCCATCATAATGACTGGTCCAGGTGGTTTGCTATTAATAGTTCCCCACATATTTGCTGTCCCAGTTTCAGTTTTATCGTTTGGGTTGAAAAAAAGTAAATAACTAAAATTAGATGTGAAAAATATTTTTGCAGGGTCACATACTGATCACTGCTGCAGATGCTCTAAGAACATCTCCAATGGTGCTCAGTATGTAACTCTGGAGAGTAAAATTAAATGTCTAAGTTTAGCTGTGTTTTATCTTGGCAACCCCACCAGTAAAACTGAAACTGCATATATATGGGAGACTACTAATAGCAAACCACATGGACCAATCATTATGATCGACCAATTAGAAATACTGAGCCTCAGTCAAGTCCAATTTATTACACTCGTTTTTGGAGGTGCACAACTGTGTTGCGCCTTTCACCAGCCACGGCTAGCTGCACGAATTTGGTGCCAAAAAACCAATTTCCTAATCTAAACTGGCACATTTGGACGTTTTCGCAATAAATTTTACTCTCTGGAGTCACATACTGAGCACGTTGGAGTTGCTTTAAGAGCATACCCAAGAGCAACCTCGTATCGGTTTAGAGGGCATCCAGTGTGCACAGTTTAGTTTCTCCTCTATGTCCACCTACGAATCTGAAAAGATAGAGTGGATGAAGTGAGAGACTCTATAACTCTCACCACCTGGGGCAGTCATTGTAGTTGGCCAATGAGAAACAGTTATTGCTGCAAAACAATCATTTCCAGCTACTGGCGCTACATGTGCACTTTTGCAGGCCTCAAGCAGTTTGAGAGTGTTTTTCTGCAGGCTATTATCGAAAAATGTACTGTACAGGGGCATTTTACAGCTGCCAATGAGCATGCTCTAACACTCCCACACATTTCCTCCTTCATGTTAAGTACATTTGGAGGGCACTTTAAAATTGTCAATATCTCTTTTACAGAAGAGAGCAGATCTTAAGCCTAAAACTCTCGAAGAGTGGGATGGATCTTACACGTATGAGGTTGGCTTAAGAACAATCCCTCTCCTTAATTCCTGACCTACACATGTTTCGGTTCATGCTCCATGATGGTAAAGCCCATGTTTCAAACATTCCCAAAATGTGGGCCTGGATTTGGCTACCTCCTTGGCCAAGACCCCTTCTTTTGGAATGTCCCCACCTTGGAGCTTTACCCTACGCATGAAATGAAAGCATTGCAAGTTTTTCCAGTTTTTTTTTTGTTTTCTTCGGTGGTGGTGGTGGTGGTGGTATGGAATGGGCATCATGGGAAAAAAGAGACAAAATTGGAGCAGGTCTTTATGTTTGATAAAGCCCTTGGCCATGGGCTTTAGCAGAATTAGGCCCACTCTCCACCTCATGTGGGCCCTAATTCAGGTAAATTCCTTTGCCTTGGGGCTTTATCATATATGGAAAAGGTGGGTGCATCAAATCATGCAAATATTGTGAACTTCATGTATATATGCTGAACCTATTTCATCTACAACTCTGGATAATCCCACAATTTGGCTCATCAAATCACTATCAATTAAAAGAAATGAAAGAAAAAAAAAACACTCAAAAATCACAAAACATCCAAACCTCGTGAGTAGGTTACCAATGATTTTTTTTTGGAGGTCAATTTTGTGATATAGTGGCAATCATCCATAGGAAGATTTAGTCAAATTTGGCTACAAACTAAACATGAAACTACAAAAATTTAAACATTCTTCTATATGTTTGGATACCCTACTTGAACCAGGTGCAGAAATCTGGCTATTTTCTTTAATTTTTTTTCTAATATGGCTATTTAAAATAGCCAAAAGTACTTAATTTTAGCAGTTTTAATTTTTAATTTCTTTTGCTGGCTATATATACATATAGCCAGCAAAAGAAAAAAAAAGACTGGACTCAGTACTACTGGTTCCCACCCCGAGTCCCGACCCGTGATTTTCGTCCCCCTTCTCTTCGATCCCCGAACCCAAAACCCGGTTAGTTAGCCTTGTGCGGCACCGGGCTAACGTCGTCGTAACGTAGCCGCGATCATCGCCATCGCCGCGGCAAGCTTCGTGCTCCTCAATCAAACCGTGTCGCGTTGTGCACGGTTTCGTGTTTGCAAAGAAATGCGAGTCCGGTGGAACAACAAGACCGTCGCCAAGTGCGAGTTGCAAATTCGGAGTGTTTCTTTTGGCAACGAAGAAGAAGGGAGGCGGAGGATCGGTCAAGCTACACAATGAGGTTTGTGAATTCTTTCTAAAACCTCCTCTCAACTCTGTGAAGGTTTTTCTGCGCCGAATTTGTGCGGTTCCTCGGGGACTTGCGTGTAAAGAGGAAGCGGGATGGAGGCTTCGGCGGAGACCAAGGCAGCATGGTTCTCACTGGCGCTTGCAGCGCTGGTCGGGGCTGGTTTGGCTGCGGCCTCGGCGTACGTGTTGCATACCCGCGCGTTGGAGCAAATGATAAACTCTCGGGTAACGGAGGCCGCGGGGGACGCTAGACTTCGGCGGAGGAAGGGTGGACGAGGAGGCTCCACTTCTGCTGCTGCTGCTGGTCACAGGAAGGCCAACGGGGAGAACGGCGTTGTAGCCGAGATGGGGCTGTCTTCCAGTGGTGGTGTGGACAATGGGAAGACGGCGAGAGACGACTCGCCGTCGGAGACAGAGAGATGCGGTGATTCGTTTGCGTCCTTGACCACAATTCCGCCAGGGCTTCCGCGAGTGCAGACCCGGCGTGATGGTAGGGTTTATTTTTATTCGCCTCCTCCACAATGCACTCCCCTGATTCTTCACACGTTTGCTCCTTGCTTTGCGATCTCTGTAAGGAATGGTGCCTTTTGTGTTGTATGCAAACCGTGGGAATGGAGTTTTCATCTTCGACGAGTGAGTCATCAACATGGTGGCAGTCTGAAGCTACATTGTGACTCAGGGATTTGCTTCTCTTGAAGCTGAATAACTGCAACTGCTGTGAAGTTGAATGTTTTTAGGTCAAAATCATAGAAGATCATGCGGTCTTGAAGCTATACTTGAATGTCAACAACTTCTGTTTCATCAGTAGATCTGCAATGGAGTGTGTCTGATATGTTATACAATTGGCAACAAATCTGCTAAGTTCTGGGCTTTTGTGTGACATCTGCTTCATGGACTGCCCTTGTCTAGGGATTGTCCAAAACAGCAAATCCAAGACTCTGATGGACAATAGTCCAAACAAGCCTAAGTTGGTGAGAAGCAGTTGTTCAATGGAAGAATGTAGGTCCAGTGCGGAGTAGCATTTAGAGCCTAAGTATGGGATTGCATGTATGAAAATCTGGAACCTGAAGATGGGCTGGAAGTGTGTATAATTTCAGCCATTCTCTGCAGAGTTTGCTTGTTTTATTGTTCTAGAACGTGAATGTCTGCAGCTTCTGATGAAGCTGGCATTAATGTTTGTTCTGATTACTTTAATTCTTCTTATGATGGTCCTTGATGTTGAGCTGATGCTCTCAACACAAAATCCTTTGCTGTCTGGATTGTGAACTGAGTTTGTTGCAGGATACTATTTTGGTGGATAGATTGAGGTTATATATCTAGTATTTACACTTTGTGGCTATGTAATCAGGATCAAATCTGTCCTGTGCTGTGCCAGAGAAGTGGTGTGGATCTCTGTTGAACTGTTTGTGTTTGCTGTATTAGGTTTTAGGTAGGACATACAAAGTCTCTTTTTTTGTCAAAGGTGCAAACTACTCTTTGCATTGTGTCAGTGTACTTGTGATTGATAATTCTTTAATCATACTATCTATTAGCTAATGGCAGTGAAGAGACAGTGAGCAGATACAGTGTATTTGGAGTAATTGTGGCTGGTAATAAGATTCCAAAGCTTTGACCTTTGAGGCTTGATTCTGCCTTACAAAGTGTTGAATCTTCAAGCTGACCAAATTCTTGAAGGCCATTGTTGAGCAGATCCTATTGTTTTTTGGTCATTATGTACCCATTAAAAAAAAAGGATTCTTCTATAATTGCTGATGCCAATGTAGTTGCAGGTGGTGCACAGCCCAGCAGTTCATCACGACAGCAAGCACCCCAAGTACTGCGGCCTGTATTGCGGCCCACCACACCAAAGTCACCTGTATTTGAGGACATGGAAGGTTCAGATGAAGAGGACCATGTACTACAAAATGAAGATGAGCAGAACTACAGCATCAATGAGGAGATGGGCATTGATGGGGATGGCAGTGAGAACATGATTATGGATGCTGATGCAATGGTTGGGGATGGGATGGTGAGGCTGGCCTGTGGAAACAATCTTCTTCGGTCAGAGCCCACCATGCTGAGACAAAGGCTGAAGGTAATGCAGAATTAAGACCTATTTTGGGTTTTCTCCTTTGGGACTGGTTCATGCAGCTGCTCCCGCAGCATTGCTCTTGTTAGTTCAGCCAAAGCCTATGGAAAACATTTTGCAGGATGAATGTCATTAGATGTGAACTAATGGAGAAGGTTGTTGCTAACACAAAGTTGTTGTGGCACTAATGCAAAGAAGGGTTTTGCTTGTAGGAAGATGAGCCTGTTGTGAAGGTAAAATCACCCACAGCAGCCAAGACTGCTGCTGAGAAAACAGCAGCTGATTTGAGACGATCACACAGCATACCTGGGGACATCCATGGTATGCACGCACCTGATCCTGTTGCTGCAGATATCCTTCGAAAGGAGCCTGAGCAAGAAACGTTTGTGAGGCTCTCTGTCACACCCATGGGTAATTGCTCCCTCACCTTTATTCTGTTTGCTTCTCATCTCCTGAATGTGTTCTCAAGGTCCTGTCTAAGACAGAGTCATGCAAGGACTCACTTATAGCATGTATGGATTTCATGATGCTTAGAGGCACCATCTGCTGAGGAGGAGGAGGTATGCGTTTTGATGCAAGAATGTTTGGCTCTGCGGGAGAAGTACGTTTTTCGAGAAAAAGTGCATCCATGGTACAAGGAGGAGCTGTCTGATCCCAGCACCCCCAAGCCCGATCCTGAACCTTTTCAATATCGTCCTGAGCCAGCATCACAGGTATTAAATGTCATTGTCCACTCTGTATTGACTTAGTCACCAGGAGTGTGTTTAAGGGATATGTTCAGAGTGCAAGAGCCCCCAGCAGCTCCCTCTTTGTAAGCTTCTCTGTCAATTCCTTAGGCTTAGATGCTTGCTTGCCCAGGGACATGCTAAAACATTTTGAAGCTAAGCCTCACAAGCTTGTTGCAGCATCAGTGGGGATGCTGTTTACTTTTTCAATTGGGGAGTGGTTGTGTGCGATTTCTGTATTTTCTAATGTCCATACCCCTGGTCCTTATCATCATGCATAGTTTTCAGGACATATAATAGACTAATTCATGGATTAAGGTTTTGTATCTGTGAATTGACATGTAACTTGGCTACACATAGCATTGTTATCATCAGGTTAACTGGGTTCTGTTGTTTCTGCCATGCAGCATGTGTATGAAATGGTGGATGGTGTAGTACGTGTCTATGCTGGGGAAGGACGTATGCTCCCTCACCCTTCTGCCCTTTCTCTGAAGTCTGTGTGAAGTGTTAAGTTTTTATTTTCTCTCTGATGAGGTTCTTGCAAGTATTTTTAGTTCTGGTGTTCCTATTGGTTCTGAATGAACTATCACACACATTCAACCTTTCCACCAGGGATTTTTCATTGTCAGTGTAATGATGATGGAACGATTTGCTGTCTGAAAGGGAGTGGTGCATAGCCTTGCAAGAGGTCTTTTGCTGGGACTCTTGAAGTGCTCCTGCTACATTCCCAGTCTATATCAATTCAATACTGCTTTGTTTCTCAGAACTTCTATTGCTGTAGGAATATGTGTGAGTATTATTGTTTGTTACTATCACTATCATTTGCAGTTTGATTGTGGAAATTGACATCTTCAGGACAGCATCATAATATGCTCTCATGCACCCATGCATGTAGCTTTCCCCTTGATGGTTAGGGATATGCACTCAGAAGTGTCTGTTTCTCTGCCATGCTGTCTTGTTTGTGCAACCAGAGACGGAGGAGCTTTTTCCAGTTTATGATGCCACTACTTTTTTTACTGATATGCACCGTATTCTCCGAATCATTGCACTTGGCAATGTGCGCACTCTTTGCCACCATCGCCTTCGGTTGTTGGAGCAGGTAAGACAGCAATGTATGCCATGCCATGTTCTTTTTTCTTTTCTGGCTGGGAGGTGTTAATTGGTGTCAGTAGTTGACATTGTGGTTTTAAATCTCAGTTCGCACTACATGAAAATTTGGTGACCCCTAATCCCAGGAGAGTTCTAGTTTTGACCATTGTGCTTATTCAAAGCTCAGTCTAGTTGACACACAATTTTGATTTTGGAGGGGGCCATTAGAGCAGTCAAATGGGGCGATGAGAGGTCAAGTGCATTTTTGTAAGCATTAATTCAGCTGAGTTAAGTGCTCCATCTTACATGATTAGAAAAAATTCAAAAGCATGTTCCCAATTGCTGCTTAAGGTGCTCTACTTGTGGGGAATGTTTTGCAGAAATTTAGCCTTCATCTGATGCTGAATGCTGACCGTGAGTTTCTGGCACAAAAAAGTGCCCCACATCGAGATTTCTACAATGTGAGGAAAGTTGACACCCATGTTCATCATACATCATGCATGAATCAGAAGCATCTCCTGCGTTTTATCAAGTCCAAGCTCCGCAAGGAGCCCGATGAGGTGAGAGAAAATGATGTACGCACATTGATCTGTTGACACTAACTTGGGGTTTTGTTCTATGTCTCTTTTAAAGCAGGAACAAAGTTGTATTATAGAATTTTCTATACCTATTGATAGATGCTTGATTGCCTATAATCGTGTAGAAGATTGGATTGACCTTATGTAAGACAATGTGATATTTTTAGTTAAGTAGCTACATTAGCAAATTTCTAGGTGCTCCATAAGGACGAAAAAATAGCATGGTCTCCCTGCTGCCAACTGTGGCTTTTATATGCTGAAATCCATATTGAAGAAGAATAACCCTATTGAAAGATCACCACTGACAAACTGCTTTTGCTTCATGTGGCAGGTGGTTATATTTAGGGATGGGAAATACCTCACACTTCGGGAGGTCTTTGAGAGTCTAGATTTAACAGGGTAAACTTTCACTTGCTTGCTCCACATATCATCAACCAATATGCTGTTGAGCATTAGGGTGTTGTCAGACACAATTATTGCACAAAATGTACATTGTAGAACATAAGCTGTTTATGACGATTATTACCACTGCAGAACATAAGCTGTTCCCAGTAGTGTGGTTGCTAAAAGCTGGTTAGTAGGCACAATTAGCTCAGCTTTTAATAACCCCATTGTCTTCTGTAGAAAGTTCTATTTGTGTGTATGTCAGCCATGGTTGGCCAACATCACTGCACTGATGTTTGTTCAGAGCTGCTTAATATGTTTTCTCCATACACCCTGAGTGTTTGAAAATATTTCTGCTCCTCCTGCTCCTCATGTTTTGAATGCCATTTTCCTCGGTGCCTTTCACTCAGAAGTCATTTGGTTCTTTGGCAATTGTCAACAGATATGATCTCAACGTGGATTTGCTGGATGTACATGCTGACAAAAACACATTCCATCGCTTTGACAAATTCAATCTCAAGTACAATCCCTGTGGCCAGAGCAGGCTCAGAGAGATTTTCTTGAAGCAAGACAATCTTATCCAAGGTTAGGCTTACTATACTTTTGGGCGTTGTTTCTTTTGGAATGGTTATCATGTTGAGAGGGTGTGTACTTACTGCCTGACCATTTCCTTCATTGTTGGCAACAACTTATGTAGCTCTGCCTTCTGGCTTTGACTTTGTTTCCATGTATTATTAGTGTGGATAGCTTGGTTAGTGTTACATCCACAATGCCCAATTGCTGGTTGAGCTTGCCAAGTGGGCTGTTTGCAGGGCGTTTTCTTGCTGAGTTGACAAAGCAAGTGTTTGCAGACCTTGCTGCTAGTAAATACCAGGTGATTGCCCTCTTCCTGGCTTACCATTCTATTCTGGGACATTTTTGTACCTAACTGCTTTTTTGAGTTTGCTTGGACCTGTTTGCTCTTCATTATAGTCACTTATATTCTTCATGATTTGAATATCATGTTCCATGAAGAACAGGAAAAGTATATAAAAGTTTGTGAGTATGATATAGGATGCACTTGGTGCAGATGGCAGAGTACAGGATTTCCATCTATGGGAGAAAGCAGAGTGAGTGGGATCAGTTGGCAAGCTGGATTGTCAACAATGAGTTGTATAGTGAGAATGTTATGTGGCTTATTCAGGTACATGCTTTTGCATGAGGGGTCTTTGCACTTGGGCAAGCAAGAATTGTTACATTGACTAGAAGTTACATAGGGAAAGACCAGAAGCATGCCTTTATGGGGCTGTAGAAATGAGATAGAATTTGACTCTAACTGCGCCCCGGAATTTTTCAACCAGGAAAATCTCAGAACTCTTTCAAGTTTGGTTGTGTGGAATGAGACTTGTCTTTTTTTATGGTGTGTAGCAGTGTTTTGGATATTATTCAGTTGAAACACCAAATGCTTTGGAATCTGTGATCATCTGTTTTTCACACAAAGTGCTTTATGCAGTTGCCTCGATTGTATAACGTGTACAAGGAGATGGGAATATTGACATCATTTGAAACCATTTTGAGCAATGTGTTTATTCCTCTCTTTGAGGTCACAGTGGACCCAGCCTCTCATCCTCAGCTCCATGTTTTCCTCAAGCAGGTCACTACTATTCTTGGACCAGATTTCTGTATACCTCAAAGTTAGTGATGTTATTGGATTTGCTTGCAAGTTTTTCAACTGGGACTGTTTGTTTTGGGTAATTATAGGGCATGTCTCTTTGTGACAAACATTCTAAAACTATTTGGGCTCTCCACAGCATGCTTTGTTCTGTTTAGTTTTAGACCTTAGGTCAGGTATGCAGAGAGTCTGTTCTGAGCCTGTTAATGAGGAGGGTGTTCAATGACAGGTGGTGGGGTTTGATATGGTGGATGATGAGAGCAAGCCTGAAAGGCGTCCTACCAAGCACATGCAGACACCTGCAAAGTGGAACAATCCATTCAATCCGGCATACTCTTACTGGGCATATTATGTCTACGCTAATTTATATGTCCTGAACAAGGTCTGCACCTATCAGTGCACATTTCCTCTTTTGCTCCTCATAGCTGATTTGAGGTGATATCAGTTGCTATGTGTCTACCACACTCTACATCAGATCAGATGTCTCCAAAGAGACACCACACTCTAAATTGTAAATCATTTATGTTAGATTCTCATTTGGAAGATGCTCTCCTGCGGTCACCTACATCACTTCCCTTTGTCCACTATGTCTTAATGGTTGTCAAGCACACAGTCATATGAGGATATGGAAAGAACATCTTTGAGCATGTCCTGTAGATAAGTCCTGTAGCAAGAAGGAATACATCTTTGAGCAGGCAAATTGACCTTCTGTTTGGCCTTTTTGAAGCTGCGAGAGTCAAAAGGAATGTCCACAATCAAGTTTCGGCCACATTCAGGCGAGGTACTCAATCTGGGATGCAGCTGATTTTTCTACTTGTCCAGAATATCAAAGAATTTTTGAAAGCAGTCCAAGATTTTGTTGAAATGTTTAAGCCAAAAAGTGGTTTCGTGCACTGGTTTCGTGTGAAATGACAGTCACTTCAATCTCATGTTCATCATCTCATTATATCCATTCGCATCTTTCAAACATGGGGTCACACTTTGCTATCACTGTTGTGAGACAAACTTTACTCATGGTACTTGGCTTTCTTTTAGCCTTGTGGTCAAGCATCCATACCCAATCTGGACAGGCAGCTTTAGGTCCAGTCTCAACCCTGCAAATATTGCAGAGAGGTACACGACTAGGTGTTTGATGCTTTTTGAAAGGGCCTTGTGGATCAGTAGCCCGGACATAGGTGTTGAAAGGGTGACATGGAAGAGAAAAGAATCAAAAGTATCTGTGAAATGCTGTAAACTTTCACGGGCTAAAATCAAGACCACTCATGTTAGCCATGGTTACATAATTTTCTGACACATTCTATTATTGTTTTATGAGTGCTGAGAAGGCAGGGGATCTGGACCATCTTGCAGCAACATTTTTGTTGGCTCACAACATAGCACATGGCAACAATCTTCGCAAGTCTACTGGACTTCAGTACCTCTACTACCTGGCACAGGTCTCCCCATAATTACCAAAGTTTGATAGACTTCTACTTGGTTTGATTTGTACCACATTTCACTTTCAGACATGGTTCTTGTGTACATCTGTGTGTTAGGTGTGTGACCTATGAGCCATGTTGATCAGTTTTCTTTTGTTCGGGTGTGCTCCATGTTTTGGACAGCCCATCTTTGTTGTGTCCATACAAATCTCATCTTTCTAGGTACAAATCACATTCGGTGCTCAGCAAGCATTTATAATTTTGATTTCCATTCAATATATATTGTTTTTTTGCACTTTCTCTGCTGCATTCTGAGGATGTGATTCCTGGCTTTCTGTTTCACAGGTGGAAATTCCAACCATGGTTATCTGATGTCACATCTGAGGCAACTCAAAGTTTGACTTCCTTTGATAAACTTGTGGTTATGTTTACAGATTGGGTTATCTATGTCGCCATTGAGCAACAACTCACTCTTTTTGGACTACCATCGCAATCCTTTTCCCATGTTCTTTTCACGGGGGCTCAATGTGTGTCTGTCCACTGATGACCCTCTCCAGATCCACCTCACAAAGGAACCCCTTGTGGAAGAATACAGTATTGCTGCACAGGTACTTTTGCTATGCATGTTGCAATGAGCTATGAGGTAGTCTATGCAGAATGTTGGTGTCAATACCATTCCAATGTAGACTTGTGGCAGTTCTTTAGGTGTTACTATGGGTAATTCATGTAATCTTTTGTCTTTGGCACTTTGGCCAGGTGTGGAAGCTGAGTGCATGTGATCTTTGTGAAATTGCACGCAACTCTGTACATCAATCAGGTTTTTTCCATCAGCTGAAGGTGAGTTCTAACTTCTTGATTTCTCCAGCAAGTGCAGTTGATCAAGCATGCATGCCAGGCATTGTTTGTAAATGAGGGTGTGCATCAGCATTCAATGCTATTTGGACAAGCAACCTTCATTGCTTGAGTGCTGAATTTCTCAGATAGTAGCACTGCTCAGGTTGGAATGGGGATTTGGGAAATATGGGATCCAGGCACACTGGGTTGGGAAAAATTACTATAAAAGGGGTCCTGAAGGCAATGACATCCACAAGACAAATGTACCTCACATGCGTGTTGAGTTCCGTCATGAGGTTTCTTTCCAAACTCTTAATCATTTCTGGCATTACACAGAGATCCATACACTTCTAAATGCTCAGTGTTGTGCTTTTCATGAGATGGGAAATGCTTGACATTAACTTTCTACCTGGACCACCTGTCCTTGGTTTCAAGTACTTTTCTGGACAACTTTGTCACATAGATAACAAGCCCCTAGTTGCAAAGACAGTTTTGACACATACATTGTAAGCTTTAACAGTTATTCCCACTCCTTTGTGCAAGTATACAGCTGTGACCTGAATATCCTAAGCTGGCTGGGAGCAGGTGTGGAAAGAGGAATTGCAGTATGTACACCTTGGAGAAGCCAACATCTCCGATGAGTACATTCCTTGATCAGCATCCAGGTCCAGGATTCTGAGTTGCTGTGCAGTGATTGTGTTTCCATGTCCATGTCATAAAGGCTGGGGTTTTTTCATCGAAGGACCCCATCACAAAGAGAGTAAGATACGGAAAGACTTTGAAGCCCAAGGTGTTTCAAGGTTTGTGGCTTGATATATATTATGCAGGTGTAGATCATTACTAGCTTGATCTGTTTTCCCTATATGATCCACCTTGCTCTATTTTAAGTCTCTGTGATTGACTTCAAAGAGCATGGCTGCTGGTTTCAGTCATGATTGTGATGAGTCAGATAGTTTTCTGAGGGGGATATACCAATCAGGGATTTGACTACAACAACTAGTGTTGATTCAGTAAAGAGATGATCTCTGAGGGTGCCCTTATCTTTGACAGTACAGGACACAAAGAGGTGTTTCAGCATCAGAAGGGCAAAAGATTGTTCGGAGTCCTTGCAATCAAACAAACAAGTAGGTGTCAAAATGTAAGCTTGTGACGAACAGGGGGAAGGCTGTAACTATGTTGTATGGAACCCGCGGAGAAGCTCATGAAGAGGTTCCAAGTTCTGGAGTTGTGAAGATCCAAAATAAAGTGTGGTGTTTTATATGTTCAGCTCCAAAGGAACCAAATATATTGCTGCCTTGATTTCCTTAGCACCTCTAAAGAATATGTCAATGTTTTTCTCTTGCCAGGCTTCTTGTACAACTTCATTCAATTCCCAACTTTCCTGGTTTTAGTGTCCACACTTTAGTCTAAAAAATATCTTGTGTGGACCACCACCAGCATACAAATTGTTTCGTTTTGCTCACCTCCAAACATTGCTCACTCCAAGCAATATGGGTCAAAGGAGGTGTGGAGGTTAGAGGTAAGAATTTTATGCATGTACTGTGATTGAATATCTTGACAATTCTCCATTCAATGTCACAACAATTCTCAATTGAATATCCATCTCATATGCAAGTGGGACTCTTTCATCAGATTGTCTTGATGTGCTGTTGCAACCAGCAAGCTGTGGGTGAAGATGGATTAGAGTACAGAAGGGTTTGCATGTAAGATTGTATAGTAGGAGAAAGCGAAAAGTAGAAGAATGATATAGTTTATACTGGTTCCAATTCAAAAGGCGTTTTGTGACATGTTTTAATTACGTTTTCGAACTTCTGAAATTTATATAAGATCAACAATGATTATAAACCCGATACAGTAAGCCCCTTTTATATTCACACCTATTTTAGTCACATTCTTGTTTGTCACAAATTTTTTTGGGGTAACCATCCATTTTTGCAAGAAACACCATTCTTTAGAGTCACTATTGTATTCCTTAGTAGCACACAATATTTGCAAAGCGTTTTTTTGTAAATGTGATTATAATGTGAGAAATCTAGGATAAATATTAGGGGTTTATAAATTGTAATTCCCTTTGGCAATGTTAGTGTCGCTTTGTATTCAAGTTGTGCAAACTAACAATGATGAATCCAGTTGAAGAAGAAAATTTTAAAAATTAATTAAAAAAATCTAGTTGACAAAATACACAAGCTAGTAATTAAAGACCTCAAACTCAATGTAAATTATCCCATTAAAACAAGCAAGTAGAAATCACAACTTTCTTCAACGTATAGTAGAGCTTAGACCTCATACAACATGGAGCATTTACTAAAATTTCATGTGAAAATTTCCAATGTGTTTTTTGCACATCAATGTCCTTTGCATGCAATGTCTAGTAGCTTCAAACTTTTTTGCACATAGTTTGAATTTCAAGCTTGCTCTTTGCTTCCAAGCCCCTTGCAATCCTCAATCACACAAGATTGTTGTCCTGTTTTTAGTTTTGAACTCCAGCCCGGAAAGCAGTGAAGGGTGTTGACTAGATGTTAAGCTTCAGAGTCACCAACAATTAGGCAACATTGGGTGTTAAGCATGATGAGGTTAGAGAAACCCTTATCAAAGGTGTGACCCTGTGGTACCTTATAGGCACTCAAAAATGTGCTTAACATTTGCATTTACAAATTATTCAGCAAGATGTTACTGTAATTTTCCAGGCCAGGACTAGCCACTGGCTCAGTATATCACTAAAAGCCTGTCTGGAGGCTTATCTCAATGTGTGATCTGCAGCAAAATGGGGCTGGATAGAGCACAATTCAAGTGCCATCACCTGTGTATAAAAGCCAATGTTCATCTGAAATCACAACCCAAATCTTGTCCCATATCCATGTGAATAGCAGTTTGGTGAGGACTCAACTTCCTGGTCTGCCAACCATGTACCTCCACAGTTGAGGTGACAATGAGTGCATGCAGGAGGGCAATCAGCCTGGACAAGATGAAAGGGGTATCACCAACACCAGTGCCTCAGTGCCAGAACCAAGAAACATTGTGAGCCCATGCCTGTACATTATGTACTGTGTAAGTCAAGTCAAAACAGCAGACAGTCTGCACAGCCAAGGCCAGCAACATAAGCGCTTTGAGCACTTCTGGATGCACACAAACCTCTACAACACTTTTGGAGAACTTCCCAAATCAGTCATAGCTGAGGTAAAACCATACTAGTACAGATCTAAACATCCAAAAAGAATCAGGGTACTGTCTCACTGTTGCTCCCCAGATTAAAAGTGGTCCAACAGAACATGAGAGGAAAGAAAATTACTTACCAGGGCCCTCTCCACATCACTGAACAGTTGCTACATTTAAGCTCCATTGTGTTCTGCTGCTATTGCCTGCTTGCACCTCACACCCAAAGTTCCTGTTTATTTCATCACCTATTTCCTGTTGTACACACCTGAAAGGAACTTCCTACTCTCACTTTTATGGCAACACAGTGTATGGCCTCCCCTAACATGTTACAATCTTCTTGTGCATCAGATAAGAGCAACTGAAACCACAAAAAAGCACTCGCTAGTTCAAAGTCAACATCAGCTCATATCTTGGGACTGTGTAACCACATGCCAACTCCCATCAACTCATTGGTTGAACTAAAACTCCATGATGCTCTATGATGTCTCTCCCTTGTGTTTTTCAGAATATTTTGACTTAATTTGCCTTGAAGTGCTGTAGTGTATGTGAATGTCAACTGAAATATTGTGGAGGGACACAACACTAATTCTAGGGTTTGAGCAAACAAGTGTCTTCTTTGTACTCCACTACTCTGAGTTGCATCTGAGTTTCTTCCCATCTGCAACCATACTCCTCAGAGGGACTGGGTAGGTATGAGGCACAAGACATATATACACACAAGTTCGAGGGTTTGAGCAAGCAAGTGTCTTCTTTGTACTCCACTACTCTGAGTTGCTTCGGAGTTTCTTCCCATCTGCAACCCTAGTCCTGAGAGGACTGCTGGGTAGGGATGAGGCACAAGAGTTATATACACACTGATTCTAGGGTTTGAGCAAGTAAGTGTCTTCTTTCTACTCCAATACTCTGAGTTTCTTCTGAGTTTTCTTCCCATCTGCAACGATAATCCTGAGAGGACTGGGTAGGGATGAGGCACAAGACTTATGGTTACCTGGGCTCCATGAAAGTGAATCCGTTGACATCGGTGCCTTGGAGCATGAGGAGCTGTTTGTTACCCCGTCGCAATAGGTACTCGATCGTCTGAAAATCTTTCTTGTCTACTTCGATGGCGTTCCTCCTAAACTCGGCGGCCACAAACTGCTCCAATTGACTCCGTGCCTCAGACGGCTTATTCCGCGCCGCTCGCAGAAATGCTCTATACAAAGACAGCACCTGTCTTTGCAAGCCAGACAACCTCGCCATTACCCCCGTTCCCCTTCTCTCTTCTGTTCCTTCTTCTCTACAACGTCGAATCTTTCTTCCTCCAAAAACACCTCTCTCCCTTCAACCATGAACATAGTTCGAAGTCCACGCCAAAGTACGAATCCTAAACTCGTCAATCAAAGACTCCGATTCCAATAATTGTGCTCAATACACGCAGCAGCAGCTCGTACTTTAGGGTTCTTCTTTCGTCTCGAGATTTTAGGGTGATGGGTAATGGAATTTCGCACCCCTGGTTCTCCCCAAATCGAGCTTGAAGCACCATTCCTGCCCTTCTGTCTTTTTCAGTGCCAGGTTTCTTGTGTGATTTCTGTTTGCTATCTCGACCTTCTACAGCTTCACATCTAGAGATTTGGTGCAGGTGGTCGAAGACAAGAGGAGTTTTCTTGCATCGGCTGCAAATCCGTGGTGAAAACTTGAAGAAAATGTCACCCCGGGAAGGGAGTTCGAATTGTTGCCATGGATTGCTGCTATCTGTATGTCGTGTCTGATTGTGTGGCCTCTTGTAGTCTTCGTGTTGGGTGGAGGGGAAAATGGCAGCATCCACGATGCTACGAAGCTCTCGAGGAGCTTTCCGCTTGCGAACGCTCAACCCTAAGATCTCACCAAGTTTGCAGACTCCCAATCTTGACGTCGAGTGTGAAGGAGATCATCGTCCTCGTACAACAATGTGTCCTCCTCCTACTCTTCCAGAAGGTGGGATGAGTGCAGGGTGGCTCGGATCACAGTTGTCAGGGTTTAAGCTTTCTCAAAAGCATGGGGGGAGTGTAGAGAAACAGCTGGGTGCTCGAAGCAGCAGCGCGGGGTGTGGCTGGAGTCTTGCAGGACATCTTGCAGCTTGTGAAGCAGTATGTGGACCTTTTTTTGTTGATGGAAGGAGGATTTCCGCTATGGCATCAATGGAAGAGAGGGTGGTGGTGGGAGGTGGAGAGGAAGAAGGCCAGTTGGAGAGAGAAGACAGTAGTGACAAGCACCCAGAAACAGAGGATGGAATTCAGATTGAGAAGAGTGATCAGGAGATCAATTCCCTTTTCACGCCTGTGCAAAGCTTTTCTCAAGTCACTGCAAATGATATGCTCAAGTATTTCACATTCAGTGAGGATGATCTTCTGAAGCACTTTGGTGAAGGTCTACCAAGAGGATTGAGGAAAGAGTTTGAAGTATCGAATCAGAAATCAGTGCTTATCAGAACACGGACGATGCAACTATGTAATCTGTTACACTTCTGCATTGCAGAAAAGCCAGCATTTGATCTCCCTCCCCAATATGCCATCTCTACAAGACCAAGGAGGAAGTATATACTAGATGGACCAGTGGGGAGTGGGAAGAGTGTTGCCCTTGCTACACTTGTTCATTGGGCTCGTGCCAAGGGCTGGCTGGTGTTTTACATCCCCAGTGCAAAGGATTGGATGCAGGGGAGTTTTTATTACAGAAATGAAGAAACAGGACTTGTAGACACGCCTGTCACTGCCCAGACAGCTCTTGAGGGCTTCCTGAAGAGTCATTCAGAATTGCTGGACACTCTTCCATGCCGTATATTGGACCCCATACCTTTAGGAGAAGGAGCAGGCGTTCCACGTGCAAGGGGTTTGCAGCAAATCTCATTACCAGAGAGAGCAACTTTGAAGCATTTGGTGGAGAAGGGATTGTCAATGTCCCATGCTGGTGTAGGTGCTGTGGTAAGGTTGAGACAAGAGCTTTCATTGGTGAAGGACGTTCCTGTACTTATTGCGATTGATGATTACAACAGCTGGTTCATATTCAGCCAGTATGGAGTGCGGGCTGGCAAACCTATACATGCCGAAAAGCTTGCAATGGTGAATGCATTCAGATCAATGGAGGGGTCTGCAGAAATGATGGTGACAGCCTTTTGCCACTCCAATGCGGTTGGTAAGCTCCCAGTGCAGTTGCCCAGTGTTCCAAAGGGGGTGCGATTTGAATATCCCCGCTACAGTCCTGTTGAGGCTAGCACAGCTCTTCAATACTATCACAGTTGCAAGTTAACATCAAAGGAGCCAACTGAAGATGAATTGATCAGGCTTTACTATCTCACAAATGGAAATGGTAATGAATTACGAACACTTTGTCGGTTCTTGTGAGTAGATCCAGTTGTTGCATGCTGGACAATGACAAGGGTAGGAGTCTCAGGACTTCATCAAGATAGAAGCAGGAGAGTATGCAACATTGCAAAACTTGATAGTATCAGAGCACAGATATTCATAAGTAATTGCACAAAATACATTCAAGAATGTCCTTGTATTGGAATTTCAGAATTGGGTTTGTACCAATTTATTGAGGCAGTTTGGAACATTGTCAGGATAGCGAGTTTTCATATGCCACAATTAGCACCAAACAAGACAACACTTAACAGAATTGTTGTTGATGTTTTGTTGTCACCTTTTCTTATCACCCTCGCAACCTCTTGAAGATATTCTGTTTGAAACCATCTATGGGTTTAGGGTTCAGGGTTTATAGGTGGTGGGGTTTATGGATGTGAGTTTGTAGTTGTGACAAAATTTTGTACTTTTGAAATACTTGAGAAATAGGAAGGGAATGGGGCAATACATTCAAGACTTCACCTAACCCATTATAGTGATATGAGCACTGGCGGCCAAGGGATTTAACAATTGATGTATGGAATCTTCTAAATTTTGGGGATTGTAAGCTTCACATGACTTTGACAAAGGTACCAAAATCATATGGGGAACAATATATTCTTGCAGAATATATTGTTCTATGGCTAGAAACTAGAGTTTCTTTTAGAAGAACCATGAAAAAGCCTACTAAATAGGTGAAGAACCAGATATGAGAGGTATTAAAATACGAATTGCAAGACATCTTAATGGGGCTGAAATTGCTTGTGTAGAATGGGCTAGAGAGGGTAGAGTTTCTCTATAAACTCCAAGCTAGAATTGCTTATTATTACTATCCAGCTCAAACGATTTATGGAGTATTTAGGAATAAAATTTTGAATATTCCAAGACAAGAAATAGTTGATGCTTTTGATTTCTTTTTGTCAGAGGGTTGGCATTTACAATGTTCCATAGAAAGTTCAGATTTCTTTAAATCAACAAACAAATGAAATAACAAGTAAAAGAGAATGTCATCTGACTTGCATTAGAACCATTCCATTGTTCTAGAAACATAACTACAATAAACCCCTTTTATAATCATGCCCTTGGAAACCACTTTTTTTGTGACACTAATGAATTGTGATTTAAACATGTATAGTTGCATTCTATATAAACCCTTACAAGGTTGTGACTATTCTAACTTTTTTTTTTACAAAACAACTCTTTTATGCTAGAATAAAGGTGTCAATTATTTAAATTTCCTACATGGCTTATTAATACATGTGTACATATATGTGTTGAAGATATTGATTTGGGGTATGTATCCTATATGCACAATGGTGTATGCATAAAATCATCAAGTATTTAGTCAAGTAGGATGGTGGGGTGAACTTGTTCCCTTGGGGTATTTCGTAGATTTCGAAAGCTTTGATGTTGATTCTTGGGCAACAAACAAGCCCTCACCAAAATGTGGTGTTGAAACCTTAAAATCTTACAAAACTTAGGGAAAAAACATTTGCACTTTTTTTTGGTGACAACTTTAAGGAATATTGAACTTGTAGCCTTGAGAAATGGCTAATGGCCTATACCAAATTATCATAGAAAAATTGGACAAAAGATTTTTGATGATGAATTTCAAAGATGATGAATTTCTTGATAGGTAACAGATACTTGGAGTTCATGAGTGCTGAAAACCTTTTCCTACTTTATCGCAAACTCCTACTCAATGACAACAAACCTTTAAAACTTGACATGAAAACCTACAAAAGTTTTGTATTGATTAAATGTGATTGTTTAATTCAATAATTGTGCATATAAGGTTGAGGGTGGCAAAACAATCAAGGGTTGCAAAATCACCATTTAAAGAACATGTTCTCAAAATGTCCTAAAGGTTAGAAGCCCGACTATGAAATTGAATTAAAGGGAAAGGCCTAAGGAACTAAATTGTAACTCATATATATATGATGTTTATGCATTGCATGTCAAAATATATGACTTTAAATTTGCAGTGGAATAAAAATAAATGAGAATTGTTACAAATTTGTATTCTTAATTTTTGAGGCCCCTATAGGAATCATAAACCTAAATATTGGAAATTTATAATTAAATTATACTTATCAATTGATTATCTAATAAAAATTTAAATAGAATACCATCTAAAGTACTTTTGAAAATTATGTTAAAACCCGTTCAAAATATGTTCAAAAGTGTTCTTGACCAAAAATTTTTTAAACATAATCATTGTTACTTTCTTTAAACTTTTTGGGTTAAGAAATGATTAAAAACATCAAAATTCAAAATATTTGTGAATTCATTAAAGTTTCAAAATCTATACAACCTAGTTAATGTGTATTTATCAAAAATATTTAATGAAAATCTTCTTTTGAGTGTTTTTCATTTTTTAAAAAGTTTGATGGGTCTAGTAAAATGAAAATATAACATTCCTTATGGTACCATCCAATCATACTTTCACCTTCCAACTAGCTTACATTTCAATTTTTAAAAAATCATCATGTAATCTCCATAAAAGATGGAACACATATAATGAATGGATGAACTTATGGAACTATTTTAAATGTTTTACTTGTGTGAAATGCATTTGAATTAACAAATATGAATGTAACCTTTCACATGAACCTAAATATTGATTAACTCTCAATATGAAATCATACATACACCTAACATGCATCCTTTTAAATAAACAAAACTAATATAAACTATGTCAAACCCCAAAATCATTTCATTCACAATAAATAAAATGGATGTTTTTAAAAATTTGTGAATGAAGTACATGCACCAACATAGTATGCCATTATAGCATTTAAGAAACATGTGGTTGTTAATAGGCATTTTAACATGAAATCTCATGATCACCATGTGATGATGGTCCAACAAATAATGATTGTGGGCATTCAAAGTTAGTTACAATCCAACTTTCACCAAGGTTTTTCAACATTTGTGCATTAATTAAGGTGAAACCCATATGAAATTGGACCCTTGTGCACATTTGTTGTAGAAACACTTTACATGTTGAAAATATATATTCCACTTGTGTTATTTAATTCCATGACATACTTCATCATACATTTGATGGATGAATTGGGGCTATGTGGCAATGTTTTCATAAGGTGGTGCTACCCAATAAAAATGTATTTGTTTGTGTTAAAAAAGAATGTTCAAAACAAAGTTAAAGATTGAAGGTTACATGGCTTCTTGGTACATGTATGATGAAACATTTGGTTTTGCATGATGTATTTCGCATTGTAACGTCACACAAGGTAATGGATCTAGGATGCACCTTAAAGATGTTTTTTATATCATATGAATAATGGATATTTATAAAAAGAAATGTGCATGCAACAATCACAAAGTCATGTGAACCAAAAACATCCCAATTTGGTTTGTAGCTTGATGAAAAAGGTGCAAATACATTCAAAAGAACCAAAAATCATGTTAGATAGTGGTGAAAATTGTAATTTTTTTTACATACATTTTTTATTTCACATTTTAAAGTTATATTAATCATTTCAAGTTGTGTCAAATGACTAATATGAATTTTGAGGAGTTCAAATTTAGAATTCATTACATTTAGTTTTAGGTTTTGGTTTCAGTAAAAGACTTTTGAACTTGAACAATAGTTATGTCCAAAGCAATCAATTTTGCAAAGGACTAGGGTAAAAAAAAATTTCAATAAAGAAGATTTGATGATAAAATAATTAAGATGATGCTAACATATTATCCACATTTTTAAAAATTCAAAATTCAAAAGTCATGGAATTTGAAATTTTTAGAAATTCAAAGTATGTTTTAAAATTTCAAGACTCTTTTACTATGTGTAAATGGGGTGACTTTTCATGACGTATGAAACAAAGTTGTACGTTATAATACAAGAAATTAAAACAAAAAATAGTTAACATATTTTGATATGATTTGAAATTATGATAATTTTTCAAATCAAAATGTATAAACTAGCAAATTTTGCACACTTTGAAATTTCCATATTTATTCAACAATGACTAACAAAAAACATGTATGTGATGTATTAGATAACTATATGTATTTTTTATAACAAGTTGCAAAAGATTTCATGCAAAAAAAAATTCATATGAAAAAGTGAAAAGGACTGAAAAAAGACTCATTGTCCTTTTATAAAATAATAATGTGTGGTGCCTTTAAATGTATTTGCACCCAAAACCTTATATGGCATGAAACAAACACCTATAACTTTTGGGAAGGCAACAAAATGTCATTCCTAAAATGAAAGAAGTTGAATGTTTCCAAATGGAATTGGGTTGAGTACATGATCAAAATTCAATATGATACAAGAAAGTGAAACACAATCTCACATAAAATGGAAATGTTTGAGACTCAATGGGAAATATTTGCAAGACTCTCAAATGCATTCCTATTTTTAAGATTTTGTAATTTTATAATGTCCCCCAAGTTTGGAACAAAGTTTGGGGATCAAAAATTATCCAAATTGGGTTATCTTTAAAACATTATAAAGGTTTTGAAAAGTAGAATATTATATCGAGGTTGCATTGGGAAATTTTTTTTTTGTGTAAAATGAGTTATGGCCAAAAAAAAGATAGAACTATCCAAATTATTTTTTATCATTAGTTCAACATTTTGAAGGGTCAAATCACCTCTAATTGAGGATTGTAATAAGACCATTAAAAGTTTTATTTAGAGGTCATAACTTTGTTTGTGATCATTTTTAAATCAGAATTCATATCAAATGGTTATTTTTTACAAAATAAAAAGATTCATAATTTGTTAGTTTCATGATTCTCATCTGACTTCCACTTTGGTCCCAAGATTTTTTTGTTGATGTAATCCTCATCACCATCTACATAATTTACTATAGGGATGAAAATGGTGAATCCTCCCTAATGTGGGTAATGATGTGTATTAGGAATGTGAGTTGTTTGTGGTTCATTCATGCACCCATTTGGCATCAATTTGCATTAATTGCCCTTTCTTTGTTTGTTTAGATTGATTTCATCTTGAATTCAACATATTGACTTTGTCATAGTCCCATCCTAAAGCTTTCACATGCACATTTTGTTTTAATGCATTGAGTTAAAGAGTTCACCTACATTTTCAAGTATTTTGCAAGACATCATATTGGAAAGTATTGCCACCTTGTGGGAAAATAACTACCTTTTATGAACTCTTGCAAGTAAACTTCAAAATATTTTTCTAGTGTTACATCACAATCCTTGATCAAAGGTGGTTTGACTTTTCAAAATGTTAACATAATGGTTAGAAATCATCTTAGTATTTTGACTTCGAACTGTTCTCTTAACCATAACATTTTTCTATATTTTTTTCTTCCAATGTTCCCCTAATGTAATATCCTACTATTTACAACCTTTCCAATGGTCTAAAGAAGGATCAATTTGAAAAAAAATTATGCTCCAAACTTTGCTTCAAACTTACAAGACACCTTGAGATTCCTAATTTTCAAAAGTGATAATGCATTTGGGAATCTTGAAAATGTTTAACTTTGATTTTCATAGATCTCCACTTCATATGGGAATGCATTTTCACTTCTTACATCTTATTGGGTTCTATTTTGGACCTATTTACCTCAATTTCAATTGGAAGCATTCAACTTGTTTCATCTCAAAAATGACATTTTATTGTCCTTCTTGAAAGGTGATTGCACACTCAAGTTAACTTTGATACCTTATGCCAAGCCTTTGAAAGTGTGTTATGTTTTATAACAATTTAATTCACCATTTAAAACAAAACACATTGAAGTCACTATCATTTTGTGAAAAATAAAGTTTTCACATGAAAAATTGATCTTGTTTATGTCAACATTGAAGGTTATGTGATTAATATTTTCACAAAGGCTTTGGGTACAAAAAAAGCTATGAAAGTTTAAGAAACATGATTAGTGTACACAAAGTAAATTTGAACTTGAGGGGGGAGTGGTGAGAATTGAATTTCAATTAGGTGATTTTTGTTAGTTATTGAGCTAGTAGAAAATTAACTATGTTAGTTTGTTGGTTAATTTTTTTTTCAATTTAATTTGATTTTTTTTTGTTCAAAATTTATTATAGTTAAATTTCTTAATGTTGGTGATTTTTTTGTTTTGATATGTTATTGCTTGGTTTGGTTTTTTTGGTTGTAGGTAAGAACCTAGAAGATTGTATTGGATTATATGTCTTGTATGTTTGATTTCTTATTATAAATTTTTTTTGAGGCATCTCATGACTAGCAATTCACAACAACTAAAACAAGAAAAAAAAAAGTTGCATTCTTAATACATGAAAATTAGTCAATTGATAAAAGGTCTTGCTAATGGAAATGCATTCTTATGATTTTAAAGGCTTTTGATTGCTATAATTGGATATCATAGTACATGGGTGACTTTGACATAAATTAAATTACTTTTTATTTTGTCAAATGTTTTGAGAAAAAAATTGTCATTTTAAAAAAAAATTAAATTGCAGGAAATTGGAAGTGAATCCTAGCCTAATACAAATAATCACATTAATTGTGAATAGACCTACCACAAGGACACAACTCTGAAATTGTGTTAGAATTTAATATGTAAATTTGTTATATGCTGAAAAGTCCAAAATTAAAAACTCACATGGTGATTCTTAAATTTTAAAATAAATAATTATTTGACCTTGTGTGCCAAACCTACGCAAGTACTACAATAATTTTGATTGAATCCTTTCAGTGTTAGAATGTTCATAGTTGATTTTTGCATGAAAAAAAAGAGTGAAAGAAATGGTTTCAAAATAGCCCTAAATTTCAAGTCTTTTAATGCCAAATTTTTTGACCTATAATGTGAAGGCTAGGTGAAAAAAAAATGTTATGTTTATACACTTGTTGTCATGGTTACAACTTGCCTCATTTAACTTTGAAATTTAATGGCCTTTTTAATTTTTAAAAACTATATCAAAGTTGACTTATAAAATAAATATGTCATATTATCCTAAATGTATTAACAATCCCCATGCCATTGTTATGAAGGTTGTCACCTAGTTGCCCACTCAATAAGTTATCAAACTAGTCTTGTGAAAACCTTTAACATGTTACATATAATATTTGGGCATGTTTGCACAAGCCCTTCGTAGTCATATTATGAGTAGATTTTTAATGTAATGTTTGGCATGATCAATATGGCATTTGGATTATGCTTTTCAAAAAATTCAATGGCTAAAACTTTAGTTTCAAATGATGGCTAAATAGGGAATAACGTTGATATAACAATTTTGTGGCAAGTCTAATTTCTTAGCAAAAGTGTTGTTTAATTGTGCATTAAAGGAAATCTTGGGATCATGGAAATTTGCAAGTGAATTCTATCATACAACAATGGGGGTGCCTAATGAATTTTCAATGTTTATTTTTTCATTGACAAGGAAATAGGGTTTAGTAATCTTCACCATCCGAACTATTGATTTCCTACAATACACAATTCTGTAATCTTAAGTTTGAATAAATGGATGAAAATGAAATTCACCTACACATACAAGAACATTTTGAACATTTAGGTTGAAGAAGAAAATATTGAAAATGTTAGCTATTATTGGTATGTCCAAATATAGGATGTATTATCTTGATGTGCTTGTACCATCAAATACATTATACAATTTGAAAATATGTAATTTGTTATATACACATGAAGCTGTGTATTCCTTTACACTAAACTAATGAATCAAGTGAATATAATTCCCATTAACACAACAATTTCAAATCATTTGACAATCGATGAAATAAAAGGTTGCATGTTATGTTTTTTTAACCTATGCATGAATTCTCTTGTCAAATCTTCAAATCTTTAACATGTAAATCACAAGTTTATTGTGATTTCATCAATTTTAATATCCATGCATTATTCTCTCATTTCTTGTCCCTCAACACAAGCCATACATCCTATGTAATAAAAAGTTAATAAGCAACTTCCAAAAATATATTCTCATTTTAATCCAATGACTTATCATGTAACTCATCAAATGTGAATAATTCAACTTTAAATTATCAATCATAATTCAATTACTCAACCTCATCAAATGAATCATCACAAAAACTATGTAGGTTTAACTTAAAAAATTTGAATCAAATCATTTAAACTAATTATGTCAAATTTTTAGAATTCATTTAAGTTTATATTGTTACCATTCAAAGTCCGCATTTCAAATTACATACTTAACTTACTTTTACATGATACATGCTCATGGTGGAATCCTCACAAGTAGGGGCCCTAGTTATAGAAAAGGTTGGTAATGTATCAAACATGGGATGATGTGGAGGTTCCATAAGAGTTCACTAGTTTAGTTAACAAGCAAGTAGGTGGGTTTTCTAAAACTAATTCGAAAAATTCCATCAAGTTAAAAATTTTGTAGACATCAATAGAATTGCACATGATCATTTTTAGAAGGTAAAATCAAATGTTAAATCAAGTCATCTCGCTTTTGGCTTGTAATTTTTCATCCAAACATAGACAAGGGTTATAATATTAGCCTATTGCAATGGTTGTTGAATAGGCTTATGTGTAGGTGTGCAAAAAAGTCTTGGCCAATGAAAGTGTTGGATTTGGTGATTTGAATTTTGTTGGTTAGTTATCTTGAATGAACTAGTAATTAAATGTGAAATATAATTTGATAGGTTTGAAAATGGTATAAAGGGACCATTATTTTCACTTTTTTAGCAATATTAAGTTTGTGTGTAAGCCTAATTTGTTTTATTTTTTCAAACCAATGGGATTGTTGGATTTGATAATCTCAATTTGTTTTCTCAATTATCTCAATTATCTAACAATAAAATGTGTAATATCTAGCTATTTATAAACATGATTTTAACACATCATTGTAACACCTTTTCAAGTTTGACACTTGGGTGTTTCCTTATTTTATTTTTCAAAATTCACTTTGGTAGCAAAAAAAAAGTAATTTACGAAATTTCAGCAATAAATATAGGCAACTTCTTTGTCAAGTTTTTTGAACTTTTAACCCCTAACATAATAAATTATGAAACCTTTTACAACAATTTCTATTTTTATTTGTTATTGCAAAAATGGAGAGACATAATGTTCAACCAAAGTGGTTAGGAAATAATTTTCTGTTGCGTTCCAGTTCCTGGTTAACCATGGTGGTTAGCTCAATTGCCTTTTTTTAAACCTACCTACTAATAACCCACAAGCAGGTCATTAGTAAATAGGTAATAAAAACAACCCTTATTTATGAATAATCCTTCTATTTACCTAGTAGTTATTTATTTACCTACTTACCTACCTATATATGAAACCTATTTCTTATGAAATTGGTTGTCAAGGTGAAACCAAATATTAACTCAATTGAGCTTCAACCATAAGAGGACCATAAGACGAGTAATAACGAGCATCTAGTGGATGATGCATTGGCAGGTGCCAACGTGACTTGATAAGAAGTGAATTGGATAATATTCTCATGTAAATATAACACGAGAATTTTTAGGGTTTTAATTTTTGATTTCAGTGGTCGTAAACTTTCTACATGTTAACGGAGGAAATTATTCATCATTGTTTGTTTCTTTAAGATAGCTATAGCAATAATTGCTTCAAGAAAGCTTGTGAAGATGGGTAGGAACCTTGTTTGTTTGTGTATTATGTAAAGTTGATCAGCACCGAACTATGGATGGCTAAGGAGGGTGTAGCATTGAATGGAGGCTTGGAGATTTGGATGGTGGAGGGCAAGATAAGAAAGGGAATTCAAAAGCAATGCAGGTAGGTATTTCTTTTTTCATGATCAGTTTCAAAAGATGGTAGATTTTACTTGTCGTGATTCGTAGTTGTTGTATTTGATTTCCATTACGCTAGTAACTACACTATGGCAAACAAAATATTCTTGGTAGGAATGGTTTTTATAATGGGTGGATGTTGAGGATTGATGACAAAAGGGAGGAAGTCCGAGTTACAGAGAAAAGGGCATGTAGAAGATCAATATGCATTTGAATTGGGTACTATAGATATTTGTTGAGTTTCTCTTTAATCCATGTCGTAGGTTAGGTATCTAAGTGAACACTAGAAGTGTCAATTGGGGTGTCCTTGGGTTGAGTAGAATAAGAAAAATGAGAACAAAAGTGGGAAGTTAATAAAGACATATATGTAGTCCAAATATGCATTAAAAAAGTTTCCTTTCCAGAATGGTTCTAAGTCAACTTGGTGTATGTCACTAGCACTTGGGTTCAGACATAAAGATCAAGAGTCTATGATATTATGGTTTTTCAAACAGGGAATTCAATGTTTCTTTGCATTGCACTAAGGGTTGTAACCTCAAACTACACCTTAGTAGATTTTAGACTTTTGAATGTATGGTTCTATATATGGTCCAAATTGTTTGTTGCCATTATGACAAGTTAAGGAGCAATGACCATGTGTGTACCAATTGGCAATTGACACATAAAATATTAAATTTTGTTATAACAATTTTGTAACCAAAATGGAATTTTAGTAAAACTGGGTTTGTAGCCTCGGTGATGTAATTTGTTGGAATTAATGGTGTTTAGATTTCCAAGAGTGGTGTTTCTACTATGAGTTACTCTTGCACAAGAAAGTTTTCTTTCTACACCCTTGTTTTTTGGTTACACTGGTTCACTGGCACCCACTTGTTGGGTCAAAAAACAAAAGATTTAATGTTAGAGGACTTGACTAAAATGTACATTCTCGCTTGGTGTTAGGGACTCTAGTGTTGAGTCCCCTAACACCATGCTAGTCATCTAGGACTTGCACCTACTTCCCATGAACGATCTATGTTAACGTTGACTTCACATTAAGCTATCAACCATTTAACATTGGGTGCCACCTAGGATGCCATCTAGATTTTCATTTAACAATAACTTGACATCAAGTGTGAATGCACCATTATAAGGTGATCTGGTGCAAGCATTGGTGCATGCGGATTGCTGGAGTGGAATATGTTCGACTGTTTAATGATCTAAAAGCCCCTCCTGCTCTTCAATCACATGTCAGTTTCAAGCATACTAAATCTGTCACATAGTCATCAAAATACAACTGATGTGCAGCTATCATGGTGCAAAGTATTGGCAGATCTATCTTGGGACAATCCCATTGTCTTTAAAGTAGAATTTAAAGTGTGCAGGTGCAGTTTGCTATCAATTGGAGACCACAAGACAATGATAGCATGACTCCCCTTTTACCTGAAGTAGCAAATGCCATAACCATGATACACCACAGCAAGCTCTTGGCTCTCAGGTTTTTTGCCCATCAGATTCCCTCTTTCAATCTGAAGAAACTTCAATTCCAGCGTGTCAACCACTGACTCCATACTGTTTCAGGAGTGATGAAGATCTTATAGTTTGAAGAGACAAGACTTGCTTATTAGTTTTTTGAGTATGGCAAGTAATTAGTCAAGTTTAGAAACTTGCGACTCATGTCATAACATATTTCTGAGACAAGGAAGTGCACACTCATGCAATAATTACATGACTTCATTATTTTGCCACAGGTATGGAGGGATGATGCAGTCCTGTGTTTGAAAGACAGGCAGACTGGACCTGTACGACAACAAAACAACGTAATGCAAGTGCAAGTTAACCCATTTCATAGACTCATCTCATGCACTTGCAAGTGACATTTAAATAGATATGCAAACCCCAGACCAAAAGCATAGTCTACTGCAATGCATAATCTACAATGTTGTCAGATTGAGAGAAGCTGGGAATCAATGTTCAGCCAACCACCAATTGTCAAGATATGTCTGAGAAGATGAGTCTCACCTCAGCATATGGTCACTTTCTCAGTGACCTTCCTAAATGTATTCAAATCACACAAGTTTGAAGAAGGTGCTCCAATATCCCTCCCATGAGTTTTTGCCTTGAAGGTGAAGCGGTGGAGTGCATGCATGCTTGGAGGATTTTGCATTCAGGGCATTGAAGAGCAACACCAGAAAATAAATTTAGTGTACAAAACACACGGTAAAAGTGAGGCATTAGCTAACGCATTGGAGATCCTTGGACATTGGTGATGGCCTGTTGTCTTTCCTTGTGGGATAATTTGTGCATGAATTGTGGAGAAGCAGGTATTGTAGGCTGTTTTGAGGATCTGCTGCACAAAAAAAGATCATCAGGATACAACAGTTGTCCATGAGCTCAGGAACTTATTGAAATGCTGCTATCATATCAGGTTCCAAGAAGAGTAACAAACCTCAGTGGCATAGGGGGTTGGGGATACTCTGGCATGGGTTGTGCAATGGGTACCATCTCTCTCCGCATAGACTTGATGAATCTTTTCTCTTCTTCCTGTGGGCATCCAAAGTTATAAGCAGCAGGGAAAACACATGCACAGCAACTAAATAGTCCAGCTGAATATCCCTGATAATACAAGACAAAAGTTTCTGAGACGAAACAGCACAGAGCAGGGGAGAAAAGTCACCTTCCTGAAAGCCTCAACTTCTTCACGGAAACGCTTGTACTGATTGTGCTTCTCCATCACCTGCAGTAAAAAACACATCATTCAGTTGAGCTTCCTTCTGTTTACCAATATCCTCATTAGTGCAGAGTTCTGCCACATATTCCTTCTGTCTTTGTTTGCTAAGACATGTTGATATAATCATTATTCCACATCAAATGGTTGCACACCTGCAGATCAAATTCTGCTCGCTCTACTGCACGATGGTCAACATGAAAGTTGAACTCTTGAACTTCTGTAAGAGGTTTTCTCGATTTGACTGGTATGAAGGCAGGGGCACTGAACACAAAAAAAAACACAAAATACAGGTCATTAAACCAGCAAAATACCTGTGGGCATGCAAAAGATCAGAGTTTGCCTAAAAATTGAACAATTCCAGTCCTGTCATGAGCTTCATGCAAAGCTCAGCTCCTACTTATTTTATTATCCTTCTCAACCTTGATCCTTCAAGACATGTTTAAGGAAAGCCAACTGGGTGATGAGGATGAACTATACTTTGAGAGATTAGGACAAGCATGAAATTCCTTTAGTGCAGCCTCTATTTGTTCAGCTTTTGCTCGTTCTTCAGCCTGACGCTGTTGTTCCTCCTGATGCCGGACAAGACTTTCCAACTGAAAGGGTTCTGCTTTTGTGCATTCCTTTGGCTCTGGTTTTAATGGAACCTGCAAAAGATGTGAGAATTGAATTCAAAACCCCAGAAACCTTTTGTAACCTGTCTCCCAAAGCATCCCATCAACCATCCTGTTTCTTTGAACCTGCCAGAAGCCCACATAGAACAAATACACACCTCTGGATAGTCTGTAGTGTAAGGAAGAGGGTTGGCCTTTGGAATGCGGGCCTTTTCTTCCTCCTGCTGCTGCTGCACCATATCATGAATAAATTTCATCTCCTTTGCAAGTCCCCGGTCCTGCAAATCAGTTGTGTTGCCACAAACTCATGAACATGCCACTTTCCACAATATCCCTCATCATTCATGAGTATGATGTGACTTGCAGCAAAAGAGATACCTGACACACATGACAGCTGACTTTGCAACAATGATGTAGATTTTCATTACATCATTACCAGTAATGTGCCAGAGAGCTTACATCAGTCAATAAGTGGAAAGGTTTTGGTTTTGTGAGACGTGCACGTCCCTCCTGGTGGTTGGGTTGCTGATGCACAGTTAGCTGAACCCTCAAAACAATTCTCTTAGTCATCAGTCAATCTAAAACCTTCATTTCTTAATTCCTTACAACACCACAAGATTGACAAACACACGACACAGTTGCCAGAGAATGTCTCTTTCAATTGCATTCAAAAAACAATGTTGATATTCAACAGACACTACCTTGAGTAATTGGTCAGTGGGTGGAGCTGCACCCCGAAGATGAGCACGTTCATCTGTTTTAAAGTGGAACTCCTTCAAAAGAAAGACAAGCCCATTCAATCACTTGATGAATAGAGCTAACAAACGGCAGTCACATCTAGTGTTCATCTTAGTAAACCTTAAGAATGTGCAAACAATGACTGCTAAGCAGATCCAGCAAGCAAGAACAAAAAATGTTTTGTTTCCAAACTGTCTGCAGAACAACCCTAGCTGGGCTGATGGGTTTTGTTGTGCTGAAATATCAACAGAAAATATGCTCACTTGAGGCGTAGTCACTTCACGTTTGGGAATGCGAAAGACTCCCAAGTCGCCCTTGCTATGGAATATCTGTGCTCAAATCTCAAGAGTTTAAATATGCAGAAAACCACCATAAGGTGTTGGCATTGTATTATAAGGTGCAGACATGGGAATCTCACAGATGGGTGTGCAAGCAATCTGATGTAATGCTTGAGCATCACAGACATTATGTGAAAATAAAAAGCAGTGTGGAGATTACACACTCTCTTGTTGAGGGGGCGTGCTTTGAATTTGGGTATCTGTGCTAGCTCCTCCTCTTCCATTTCTTCCCGACTCTTGACCCTGCTATTTGATTCACACTTCAGGCACCTTTCACTCATCAAGTACTATGTACTCGATCTGAAATACATAGGTTTCCACACAGCAATGAAGTTGGGCATGGGAGGACAAAAAACATACGTGGAGGCACGTGCACGATTTGCAGTTTCAAGGTGAGGCGGTTGGGGTGCTGTAAGAGTCCTGTTGGAGGCAAGCTTGCAAGTTGGCTTCACCCTCTCTGGCTGAAATTTCCCAACATTAATATCAGGCTCATCAGCAAGACTTATTGCCACGTTCAATTAACAGGAGAAGCCAATTGGAGCTTCTGAATAGAGATAGAAGTATCTGTAACACACTAAAAACATTCACAAGAGAGCATATAGGCACCAAGACAAGCTGGGATTTGTAAGAAGTGGTCTCTACAATGTCTGCATGCTGTTGAGCCCGCTCCATAGTATGTAAGTGGAACACCTGCAGGAAACAATTGTAATATGAGGTGATCTGAGAATTTTTCGTGCAGGGGTCTACTATTTAAGTATATTCCTTGTTGAATTGGTTGGACAAAAAGAAATGCAGCATTTTGCCTGAATTTTAGAGTTACCTGAAACTCTGGCATTTGTGGTGTGGACCTTGTGAATGTGGGCAGGGCAGGAGCTTCCAAGATCTGCAGCAGTCCGAACAAAGTTGAGCAAAAGGAAATAGCAACCAAGCTGATATCACAAGCAGGACAATGAGGGACAATGTGTTGGCAGAAAGACCTTCTTTGGGAGGGGACGAGCCTTGAATTTGGGAATATTAGCAAGCATCTCCTCTTCCAGTTCTGCTGTACTCTTCATCCTACCTCACCATACACAACCAAATCTTTGAATTACCACTCTTCAGTCACCCAAGACATCATATTGGTTTGTGGAACACTAGTTTAAGCAGGAAAGCAGTAAGCACAGACCTTGTGGGTCTTGATCTCTGTGAGGTTTCTAATTCAAATTCCTTAGGCATTGTCAACTGCATCTTAGGTTTGTCTGCAAGATGTGTCTCCTCCTGTTATCCAGCCACACACCAATCATACATTAACATGACATGAACACAAGGTTAGTTGGATAGGAATCCAACATTCATTCAAATGAGGTTCTGAATGTTTTCATATCAGAGCAATACCTGGTTTATAGTACGTGTTCGATGTGAATAGAATCTCTCAGGAGTCTTGTTCTGGAATCTCCTCACCCTCTCAGCCATTGAAACAAATGGTGAAGGTGGCCTCATAACCTGATAAATTGCAGTGATTAGAGATAGGAAAGACTATCTTGAGCTGCAACACAGAAGTGCCATAGAAGAGAGGCTAATTTTGCATGTTCGAGAGACCAGAGTGAAAGGAGAGTTTGGGAGAGAAGCAGTGCAAGCACATCATAGATGCTTTTTGGGGGCCAGCATTTACTTGATGATGTTGTGAGCAGGATTGTGTTGAGAGATGAAACTCATGGAAAGTTGTTGGGGCTGGAGGAGCATTGGGCTTTGACACATAATTTATCTGCTTTACATTTGACCGACAACTCCTTGAGAGCTTCTCTTATGTTCATAGTTAGCAAATAGGCAACAGCCTATTCCTGCCCAGCATGACTCCAACAATAGAAACAAGGTAAAAATGAGCTTCTATACCTTTGAACTTAGACCTCCTTCAAGCTTCTGCTTCTTCTGGGCTTGAGTATCAAGGATACTGCCAGCAATCACCGCCCCCTCCCTCTTGCTAGAAGCATTCCTTTCAGCAATCCTGTCATGGAGTTTGAGCCAAAATTCAGCCTTTAACCCTCTATTGGTGTGCACATGGAGAGAATTGGCACCCAGCCCCAGCAAGAATCTAACGCTCAAATTGTGTAACAGTTATTTCTGGGGGAAAAATGTGATTTTGATTTCGATTTTATCAAGAATGTGTACCGGGAATTCGAGTTGGACAGCCTATGCTTGGAGCCAGATTGAGGTTCCCGAGGAAGAGGAGCTTCCCTCCAAGCCTCCGAGTAGAGCCTCTTCGCTGGAAGGCTTCCCGGGGAGACCACAAGAGCAGCCAGGCCTGTAGGCGGGGTTCGATTCACTTCAGCCACACCTGCTGCACCTGGAACGATTCTACACTCCGGAGTGCAGGGTTCTTCTTCTGTGCCGGAAACGCTCGCAGCTGCAAATGGAGGCAGAAACTATGACTACGACCTCCGCCGCAAAGCAGTAAACGAGTAATAAGCACGCGAAAACGCACGCCCGCAGACAAAATCATGTGGAAGTGTGCAGTGTGCACATACCAAAACTCGGCACGGAAGTCCCGTCAGGTGCGCTAGTCTGTTCACATTCCCTGGAAATATAATCCAATTCTTCTACAGGCATTCTGCCCTCCGGTTTTGGTGATACATGTGCCAGAATCTGCCGAGAAAAGAAACACGACGAAAAGATCACGAGCAAAACCACATTCAGCAGTTTCGGAAAAACCTCGTATCCAGTTCTATAGAGCTCCGACACTTCAGGACCAGAATAAGAATCAGCGTCGGACAGAGTTCGAGATCGAGAGGAGCACAGACCTGTTGAGCTTCAAGATTGCCACCAAGACCGAAGTTGAAAGCAGCCGAGCAAAGCTCCGGAATCGACTTGGTCTTTGCAACATGTGCTGCACCTCAACATTGCCAAAAGCAGAGCAGTTAGATCACTCTCGCGCTCTCTCTCTCTCTCTCTCCGTGTCTTTTTTCTCTGTGTCTCTCTGAAAAAAAAGAAACCTTGCCCCCGAAAAATAACAGATGTATCTGTGCAGTGGGTTGAAGTACACACGGGAAGCTTCATAAGGCAAGGCGCTGTCAAACCAGCGCTCGGCGGCAGCGATATCAGCGTCCGTCTCCTCATATCGGAAGTCATAAAACATGGGAGCGCAGAACTCGTATCTGTAATCAACGTCTATGTCCATCGACTCCGCCATTTCGCACACAACCGCTACGTGCTTGTCTTACGTAAACAGATCCTGAACGAACAAACACACAAACAACAGACATGCCACAAGAATCCGACAATGTCATTTCACTCAAACACAATTCGAGGAAAAAAAGTAATCCCTCAACCGCTGAGATCCATCAAGCTCTCATTCGACATGCTCACAAAATCGCAAGTCGCCGAAAGACGACGAAGAACAAAAGGGACGTTCGAACAGAAAATGTCCGTTGGCAAATGGAATCTTTGGAAAAGAATTTGTGTATATATATAATCCATGACACAAACTGCACGAACTTCCGTCGGAAAGTGAAGAAAGGAAAAGTGTAAAGAGTGAAGTGAAGCACTTACTGCAGCGAAAAAACCAAGGAGCATTGAAAGCAAGGAAATGCGAAAATAAAACATAGGAAATCGGGATTATTGAAGAAGAAGAAGAAGATCCGTTGTTGGTAGGTGTGCGAAGAGAGAGAGAGAGGTGGGGGCGGGGGGGGGAGACGAAAACGCGAGAGGTAGCCAGCGACCGAGCGAGGTGGAATCGAGTTCTGCGAGGGTTTGAATTCCTAACCTCCAACGGTCAAGTACCGTATTTTGCGGCTGGGGGCTGCCCCAGACACCAAAAAAAGATTTGGGGTCGTTGGTTCTTTAGATAAGTACCTGACGAAGGGTCGTTGGTAGGACTTACAACTGTGTTGGATTCGCAGCGGGTCCCATCCCTGTGTGACGGGATTGCCAGATACGCAGCAGACGACCTTAAATAAGCATAGGGTCCTTATTGCAGGAGTGCATGCTTATTTTTTTCCTTATCTGCCCTTGACTTGAACCTTCTTTTTCTTTTTCTTAAAAAAGATGATGGATGATGCCCAGACACATATTGGTGCTCTGCCCAATTATCTATTACAGGCCCCAAATGTGCATAATCGGAGCCAGACTCTTATAATGGGCAGCAACCATATGTGTGTCTCTGGGCATCTACAGAAACTTCATCGATGGGCAAATGGGCAGTCATGAGAAAAAGAAGCAGACAGTAGTACTTTTGTACTGCGGGCAGTAAAGTATTAGGGACCCTTTGCTTATGTAACGTCTTGCGAAAGCAGCCCGATCTGACAAGGTGTCATGTAAGTAGGGCAGGTTGACAATGAAGAAACCACATATAGTTTAGTTACTTGGGATTGCGAGCCAGGTTTAATGGCGGCAGCATCATATCATCATGATGAGGTTTTTGGACATGCTCTGGGAATTCATGTGTTTGTAGATTGATTCAACCCTGCAAAACTTTATTTATAAACACGTCGTAGATTTGGAAAATGTACAAAGGAATAAGAAAAAGGAAAAGGGAGAATTTACAAGACATCAAGTTAGCTCAAACTACATATCAAAATCTTTCCATGTCCAAAATCGATCGCTTGTAATATGTCAATCGTATTTCTCCATGTCAAAAATCGGCCACTTGCAATAGGTCAATTGTGGTGATGGGAGGTATGTTTTAAAAGGTTGGAAGTCAATAAGCAGTTAGGCCTATGGTTACTGCTTACTTAAAATGGAAGATGCTTGCATCCTTTGTAATGTGATTGAAAATTTTTGACCAAAAAAAATAATCAAAATAAAAAGATGAAGGCCTTCCGACCCTTTCAAGCCCCAAATGGTATTGGCATAATCATGTAAAAACACATAAGCATGTTTGTGTAGACATCCAAATCCTTCAATTGCTAAACGGAGGATTTGGTTAATGGGGTGTTGGTTGCAATAATTCTGTTCTCTAACTTGAGTTACATCGAAGGCAATAAAATTTTTAGCTATGCAAGATCGGGAAAATAAATTCACTCACATTGAGTCGACAATGACAACATTGGCTAGGGTGCAAATGCCATCTTTGGTGAGCACAATGTTGACTCGTCAACGAGATGAATTGAACATGATTAAAAGAAGCACATGTAATTGTTCTCGTCCCATGTGAAAGCCAACATCTTGCACAATGGTAACAAAGGTGTCATGAACTACATCATAGGTTCCCATGTGTTCGTTGCCATGAACACAATGTAAAAGGTGGATACCCATAAGGTCAATGGCATGTGTGCACATGCATCAAAGGATACCTACAATTGAAGGATGGGATAGTCCAAGTCACATTCGATGAAAAACACTAAAGAAGATAATCAAAAGGCTAGGAAAATTGGTCGAATTGTAAACCAAGTGCCCGGCCTTAGGTCAAAACATGAGTATGATGAACCTTAAATATCTTGTTGAAAAACATGTTGGAAAATGTATGATGGTGTAAATGTTTTAAAATGGAATCTTGAAATCAAACCATTTGTTGCCCAATAAGTTATTCAAACAGAACAAAACACATGCGAACTAAGGGCAATAAAAGATCACATGTTGCTAGTGTTACTAAAAAGGGAAGGTGTTAAATTGATTCATGTTAAGGCTTTAAAAAGGAAGGGACGTTGATTGACCATAAATTTAATAGCTATGATTAAAGCTACAAGGGCCCAATTCCATAAATAAACTATTGGGGTGATGGTGGATGTTAGTATGAACTCAATGCCACCAAAAGTTACTCGAAAAAAAACTTGTTTATGGGTTAGAAGTCTTTATAGGCTATCAAAAGATCATTGGCCCAAGAGGCGCCCAAACGTTTGAAAGAAGGATGAATAAAAAAAATAAGGGACTCTAGGAAAGTGGAGGAGGGAAATGTACATTGTAAGAGACATGATGACTGTTACACAAAATAATGAATTAAAATTCCAAAGGTTAACTAAACATCACCCATTCCAAGGAAAAGGTCCACATGTCAAACATCTTATAGTAGGGCATCTTTGATAAAAAATGATATGAATGATGAGGTACCCAATGGAACCCCCAAAATTCCAATTCTTGCTTATGGGGTGGTAAACTAAAATGGGGTGTTAAAATCAAATGGTAAGCCAAAGGGTGACCATGTTACATATTTTTGAAATTGGATAGAAAAACCTATTGCATGGAATTTGATTTTAAAATGTTCATGTATAGATGATACAATTGAAGGGGGACCTATGATGTGAATGTCATCTACAATGGATGGAAATAAACAAAAAGGGAAATGATTAACTATAGAACATAAAGCCGTAAAGTGAGCTAAAGCGAATAATGTTCTTCCCAAAGGATCATCTTGATGGGTTCCCATGGCAAATGGGATGAATGTGACATCACCTTCACAATTATGGTGATTATAAAACAAGGGAAACTCAAATGCATAAAATGCACAAACAAAGGGGATGAGTTGTATGATGTTTCCACATGCTACACAAAATTCTCTTAACACTAAATTGAAAGTGTTTGCCATGTCCAACTAGAAAACCACTTAGTTCCAGGGTGAAGGTCTAGAGTGCACTTGGTGTGGATTACTATTTCATAACTGCCCTATATTGCAACTCTGAATTAATGCGAGGAGAAATGTGTTGCAAAGTGTCACAAAATTGAAAGCATAAAATGTGACTTATAAGTTGATATAATGTTTCCCACACTGCAATGGAACAAACTCCCCCCAAAGGTTTAGTCATGGCTAAAAGGCAAACTATTCCAAAAACACATGCAATTTAAAATGGAATGTGATTCTATGTGATATGAAAACAAAGTTGAAACAATTGAAAGAATCCATTTTCTAAATTTTTTGGGTGAAAATAGTCCCAATAGTGTTCAAAAATCATCTCATAAGGACCACTTACCAATAAATGTGGCATGCATTAGAATGTTAGTTTGAATGAATCATAAGAAAACTTAAGGTCCTGGTTTGGCTCGTAGTTTTTTAAGAAAAGTGGGAAATAGCTATCTGATTCAAGGTGTACTACGGTGAAAATTAAGGTGGTGTTAAAAGACATGGGTGTAGGGGAAAATGGTGCCAAAACACGAGTTGCTTAAAAGTATTCCTTTACATGTCCAAAAACTAAACTATAGAGAAGGCGTTTATGAGTTGGAAGATCATGTTGGGGAAGAGACACTAAGCTTGGACTTATTGATAAAACTTGAGCCTACAAAAAACACCTCTTGCAAGTTTTCCTAATCACTTACTAAAAAGCACTTGAGTCAAACCCATGTTTCCTTATGCCCTATTGCCGCACTATGATGGAGTAAAACGAAACACCATTAGGGTAACAAAAGGAACAAATGTTAAGATGTTGCATCATAAAAGTCATGTGTCAGCTTATTGAATGGAAAATGAAACACCATTTGTACATTACGCCATAAAGCGGTATGGATGCAATTATATAATCGAAGACGATGAAAGCCCAAATGAAAGAAACTAAGGACATTTAATGATAAAACCCAAGTATAAGCTTATGCAGGTGGGGTGGGAACAAGGGAAGGTATTAAGCCGATATGGTCATAAAGGTTTGGGTTAAATGAATTGGTGTTTGATAGGAACACTAATGACAAGTTAACCCTTGACTAGTAAAATGGGGCAAGAGACTTTAGGCACGAAGGTTGTGAATGTGTTGAGGAAATGGGGTAGGTTGGGGGTTCTAATCATGGACAACTATATATATAGGTCAATAGACTAGAAGGGGGAAAAGGTCTTATATGTGCATGATCGAGGGTTTTGGGAAAATGTAGGGTTGTGGCCCCATATTCATATGAAAGGCTAGGGGTTGGTAAGAGGAACTTAGAGTAGGTGGTGGTTTATTAAAATGGAAAGGAGAATTAATGGGTGGTTCATGGTTTACATGGGAGATGGGGTGTTTAAGGAATAAGTTTGTGGTGGTGCATGATAAAACATATGGGTGATGGGAACCATGAGGTTTGGTGAGACATGATGAATTAAAAGACGTGGGATGTTTGGTGCCCATGAAGAAAGAGGCCTACTAAAATCAAAGGCTCTACTTTTTAAAGACTGCTTATTTCTACAAGGTAATCCTAAATCTACAAAACCAACCACATAAGATTAAATGAAATGAAAGGAAAAAAATAAGAAACCTCCTAAGGGTCCTTAGCTAAGGCATTATGCTAAAGCCAAACCCTAATTTCATTATAGGTTTGGGTGTCACAATCACTATTCTATTAGGTTCAACATGACCAAAACACTTTAATTCCAAAATACTACATGTTTCACTCCTTGAAAACAAATAACGCCACACAAAAATTTCCTAAAAAATGAATGTAAAGGATTAGTTGCCCTCTTCACAAAGGTCCCAATCCATTTCAGAAACTATGCACAACAAAGTTTCAAATGATACCTAATTTTGTAGTGGAAAGCTTGTTGTGACTTCACATGTTTGTCGAATGCACCATGGTGCTCTTGTTTGGCTAGTTGGTTGGGTGACCTAACGAAGTGTGTATTTTACGTTACATTGGTCTTTATTTGTTTTGTAAGGACCCTCTAATACCAAATGTTATTACTTTCAATTACTTTCCCCTATTGCATGGGTCCCATAATCCACCTATGTCATAGACCAAATACAAAAGGGAAAAAATGTTTTAAAAAAACCACCTTAATTTATCCCTTTAATGGACTAATTACCTTGGATATAATGCCTTTAAAGGAAAATACAATCCTTTATGTGACCTTTTTTTTTTTGGGTTGGATGTCTATTTTTGATCAAGTAAACACATAAGCTTTGCACAAAGTACAAAACAAAAGATTTCTAACAATAATCGTTAACCTCCAAACCCAAAACAATTTGTGTAAAGCGAATTTTTTTTCAAGAAATAAAGCTTGAACTTGAATCTAAAACGCAACTATCATTGATGAATTGGTTTTTTACTTGTCTGTAAACCCTAAAACCTCATTTTTTTTTTCTTTAGAGCATATACCTCATACTTTTAGAATGCAAAGCTTATTTTAAACAAAGCTAGTAAGCTATGAACTATGGTGATAAACTAAAGTTTTTCTTAAAATAATATTCAATGAAATTTATCTATAAAGTTAAGCGATTGGGGGGTGAGAATGGCCAGTTTCGGCATAATAGTGCATCAAACACATGATTGAGGATGAAAATTTTACACAAACAAAATAATTGGGACCCAAATTAATTTTTCCACCAATTTTGGTGGCAAACTAAATTTCATCCGGTCTTTCATTTTTCTTGAACTCATCCACTATTGTTATATGTATTTTCACTACTCCTACATGTACAACTATTATAATTATTTTCAAACCTTTTGCATTAAATGTTGAATTCCAACATTTCATACTGAAATTTAATAAAATTTCATTATTTTGTGCATACCACTGAAAGAGGGGATAAGGGGTGAAAACATGCCTAAAGAAAAGGTGAAAATAGGGTGACTTTACAAACAACTCTAATTTGTCGTCAATTTAGTCCTTTAATTATTGGTTCACCCTTTATTTTCAAGTATTTTCAAAGTCACCTTAATCAAGGATGAAATTTTCAAACTAGGAATTAGGTATTTTTGTCAATTTCTCCAAGTTAGGTGGATGGCTACAATGTGTTATTGTGATGTGCTTAGGTGGGATATTTGTTTTTAGGTTGGTGATTCCAATTAGCTACAAAAAATTTATTTAGTTCTAAAAGTGGCTAAATAAAATTTTCTTTGTTCATAACTTAATGGTGAAAACCCAACGAGGGTCGTAAGTTCATAAGGCTACCAATTTTTTTTGGTGTAAATACAAGTGGCTAATAGATGTGAGGCAAGGTAAAACAACTGGCAACAAATGCTTCACCATAATAGTTTTTTGTGGCTATTGAAAAGTAAGTGATATTTTCATCGTCAAATGGTAGACTCCCACACAATAGAACATATAAAATCACACCACAATTCCATGCATCTACTCTACAAATCCAAAAGAACTGAACAAATCTATATTTAAACCTTACACACCCAAAATCCATTAACAACACACCTACATTTATATGGAGCACACTAAATCCCAATATTCTAAATTTCTAAGTCAATAATGTATTGGAGCCACCCGTATGTGAGCATACAACAATTTTTTTAATCTAATAACTCTAACTAGGTTGGAGTAGTTTTTTATTACAATTTTTTTTTTTTTTCCCAACAAATTTTATATGGCATCTTTGTTGTTGTTGTTGTTTGTCTTCAAGTGCTACTCATTACTACCTTACTACCATTTTAACTAGTAATATACCTAGCATGCAATATTGTGAATTAAAAACCATGATAAAAAAGATTAGGGACATCCCAAATCATAACTTGGTAAAATATAGGTCTATAACATTTGTTCAATTTTGCAATCAACAAGTTTGGTTAAAGCCTTATCTCTTGTGAGGATAGATTCTATAAAACTATTGTGTTAGGCTACAAGCAAAGTTTCTTCTTCACTGTCATTATGTGTTTACAACTACCACTTCATTGTTTCTAAAGAAAAGGAGAAGATAAAAGAAGCCAAAACTTATGAAATCTAATGATGGGTCTTGAAGAAAGAGGAGAAGAAAAAGAAATTTCAATTCATATGATCCTACACATGTACATGATTAGTTAAACATCTACACTACAAGTAGTCACAATTTTGTTGCCCAACAAACATTTTGACATGTCCGCAAAAGTAGTAGCATGTACAAAAGAAGCACATGTGAATGTAAATCATAAAATGTAAATCCCATCAATCTAGTTTTCACAATTTGATACCATTCAAAGAAATTGAATTGTAGATTCTAATAATTTTACTAGTCCCATTGGCAAAAAATGACCCAAGAAGCTGATCAAACAAAATCAAACAATAGTTGAAACAAAGTTGATTTTAGTCTAGGACTACTTAGTTATGCCAATAGAAATTATGAAACAAACACATCTAACTTGTTCATACATGGTTCATTTGATTGATGAAAAATTTACCATTGTTGCTAGAGACTAACAATGTTTGTAGAGTGAATCCAAATTGATTTTATAGTTGGAAATGGAAATTGACAACAAGGAAAGATGATTGTGAAGCATCTACATTTGCTAGTGATGTTTGAACACTAGCAATATAATGACCAATGAAATGAATTTTTTGATTGAAAGAGTTACAAATGTTTTGTTGGCTTGACAAGGAGATAGTACAAACACAAAAGTTAGATACATACATACATTTAAAACCCCAAAAGATCAATGGGTCCATTGAATTCTCACTAAGAAAATAATGACCAAATGTCAATTAACAAATGACTAACTATCACTTCTGTCTTTTTGTTGGAGGTGACACTTATCACCAATCATAATTAGGTTTAAGTGGATACCTAAGCCCTTTGTGAACTAATAAATCATTAGGATCCCATGTGTTAAATCAATAACCATAACAATTGGGTTGATTGTTATGGATGAAATCTAATAAATTTACATGTAGATTTGAAAATATTATCACATGCAATGTACTAATGGCCCATAACCATTAGGCTATGAATCAAATGATTTTATGAAATTCAAAATGTTAGATTCCTTAACAAACATTGGTTGTTTAATGAAATATTTCATATTGTTGACTTGTGGTTAGTACATCCTTGATGTTTGCTAAGAGGTTATTGATAGGAAATGCCCCCAAATCAATATATGCACATTGTTTTGTCTTCCATAACGAGGTTTGAGATTACTCTTTCTCTTTTTGTAGTTTGTTCAATTCCCCTTTAACCCTTGAAATGTTTTTGTCAAAGTGTTCAAACATTATTCCTTCCTTTTTTTCAAGGTTCAAAGACTTTACAAAACCTTGGTTTGCCAAAGGGCTAAAAGAAAACAAGCAAACTTCAATAAGATCTAGTGTACAAAGCCCTATAGCTTGAGCAATCAAACCCACCATAACATGGACAAAAAAAAGGAAAACAAGTATAACTTAAAAGAACGTACTCAAGCTATTATTTTTTTGGGGGAATATTTTGGTGCACCATCCTTGTTCTCACCATACCAATAAACAGTCTGAATTTTTGCCATATACATCACTCCCACACCATGGGCTTGGATAAGCTTACCTGCTGAGTCACACCACTCCTGACCTTGGTAAAAGTACCCATACTCATTACTACCATTCCAACCTTTCATACCTTACCAACTTTTCATAAACTTTGGTAGAGACAATTGCCAAATTACTACTATTTGCCCTTAGTAGCACAAAATTACATGACATCTAGTTAACTATATACTTAAAAGAATACATGAAATTTTCTTTGGGCTAAGGTTGGAACAAGGTTTATACACATAATCATATGGAGAATTGCACATAAAAAAGTTGAAACTATAGAGATGGAGTAAGCATATAATTCACTATTCACATTATGCTTCCTTTTCTGCATTTGAAGCATCATTACAATTCCATTTAGTATGTTTTTACAAACAAATTAAAGGTCATAAAGATGAATTCCTTCACCTAATTTGCAACAACAGAATAAACATGGTCTGAAACAATTTTAACTTTTGGCCTCTGATGTTTTTCTTTAAACATATTTATACACATACCTACAAATAAAGACTTGAGAAGGATTTAAACCCCAATCCCAAAGGGATCTTGCCCATTGTAACACAAGCCTTAATTACACCCACATCCATGTTATAAAACATACAAAAAACGACCATAATCAATATGTCTCGATTGATGCATGAATATAAGATCACTATGGTGCATAACCAACAAAAGGTAGTGCCTTCAAATGTAATGCAAAACAAAGTGTAAAACCTTCATCAAAGACCTAATTTTGTTGAATATGGGTTTTTCACCATCATGATACACAATTTAAATAAAAACCAGCAATTTGAGATGGCAAAACTAGCCCACCATAATGCATTCTGCTAGCAGTTTGAAAAAAACCAAACCTTAAACACAAAAAAATGTGTTAAACATTTAGCCCATACTGTGTTTAATGTTCATTACAGTCACATATTATTGTGTAGAATGGAAAGTTTTGGATAGTGAATAGACATTTTAAGCATACATCTTGATCACAACAAGATCAAGGTGAGTTGTAAGGTGATTATGAAACTTGTTTTTCATGACAAGTTGGAGAAAGTCATTTCATCCTCCACACTTCCAATAATAATCACCATGCATAACTACACCAATTTAAACTACTATAAAAGCTAATGGCTCACAACTACACTTCATGCAAGCCTCTCCCAGAATTGCATAATAGGGTTGCAATCATGAGGAAGGAGTATAGCAACTTGACAATTGTTCTACAATGTCAACTTCAAAAAATAGGATTATTTATCAAGAAGGATAGGGTCCAATAATGGCCCCACAAACCCTCCATGCTTGCCTAAGAGCTTTTGATACCAATGTGTGTTTGAATTATGGCCACATGGCTTGAAAATGTAGTTTTGACCTCAAGGGCTAGCCAATATTGAAAATAAATTATCCTAGCAGCATTCAATAGCTCTTGAGCTGGGAACCACCTTTCAAACCCATTGATCAAACCTGCAACAACTTTAGTGCATTATTTTTCACATAATCAATAGTTCAAACCCAATCTTCTTTGTTTGCCATGCTCCTGACCCAATGATTGAATTTGTAACATGTAACATGTAAAGCTTACCTCCCACAAAGAAAACAGCGTAGTCAACTTGAAAAGTAGGCTTTTTCCACTAGGTTAAGTACACCACATCATTGATGTGCTCAATGAGTTCAACCAACAAAGAAAAGTGTTGAGGGTTGTAGTTTTTATCACTATCATAATACATAATGAAGAGGTATGCTTCTGCTAGCTTTAAGGCATAAATGAAATCACATATGAAGGTGTCCCGCCCTTGTGTGAATTTAGATAGCCCTTACATAGTTTCCAAATAAGGTAAGATGCAAGCCAACCCTAACACGTCTCCACATCCCATAATAACTCATAGTTAGTTTTTGCATTCTCAAAGTGGCCATTATCTTCAGCCATCTTCATCACCAGAAGTTTGTATTTTGCAAAAACTCTCCTACACGATGATAACATGGATATCCATTGTGTTTTGATGTTCTTCAAAAACTTCTTCCCCTTGGATTCCAAAATTTCCATTTGCTTGCAAAACTCTTGATGCAAGACTTTAGAGATTTGGAATTGGAGATTTTCCACCTTGGAAACTAACCTCAAAAAACTCAACATTGCAACAACTAGATTTGTGTGGTGTGCCATGCAGTGCACAACACTAAAATATGGGGCATTTTTTACATAAGTTGAATAATTAAACCTATTTTTGCACTTTGAAAAATAGTGATTATGTCTGCTCCAAAATAAATGATCTTCTATGCTAGGTTGGCCTCTCTCACACCTCTATATTCAGCAAGTGAAATAACAATATTCTTTGCTAATTTATCAAAGGTGGCTCCATCCACTTTCTACAAATTCAACAATACATAAACATGTTTATAGTTGTCAATAACATACACATGCATAGACAACTAACTTTGGTTGTCAATATTGGTCACTTCATCACAACTCACCACAAGAAACAATGATTTATCCACCTCAATTTTGATGGTGCGCAACACAACTCGGTGCATAGCCTTGGCCATCATCTAACTAGTCAAATCATTCTAATGCTTTCGAGGGTAGTTCTCCACCTTCAAAATCTATCATCAAATGACCTTATTTGAACATGTGCCATAGTGTAACAATTTTTTATTTATTTTTCCTTCTTTGCCTAACTTCCCACCATTTTGTAGTTGATCAATAACATTGGATTACCATGTAGTTTCATAAACCTTTTCATTTTTCACATGAAGCTTAAAAGGAGACAAAAATATTCCCCAACTGTAATTCTTGGTCTAGCAAGAAGACATTTCCTAAGGCTTGATTATTTGATTAATGAATCCAACTTGAGCACTAACATTTTTTCTCTCCCCTCTATCTGAGAATAAATCTTACATTGCACCATCCCCATTTTATTATTCGCTTCACACATAGGCTTAGACCAAACAAACCTAGCAACCCATCAATCCTAGTAAATTTGATTGATTTCCCACTCAACTTTTATAAGTTTTCTTCTTAAGCTCACTAAGTTCTACATGATCTCCAACAACTACAATAGCTTGGGATGTTGTTTCACCTATTGAAAGATGAAGGTCCATAGACAAACCATGGTTGGCAGATAATGAAGTAGGTGGCAAAGGCAATGCGACATTTTCGAAAATAATGTCAAAAGAAGCACTGCTAACTTCATGTACATCAACCCCTACAAAAGGTTGGTTTCAGAAAAAAAGTTGAAATTTAAAACTAGGAGGTGGTTGAAGTGGTGCCATAACCACCAACAACAAGCAATGAAGCTTTTAGGACAAAATCAAATTCTTCCAACGCTCCAATAAATGCACAACCTGAAATTTGATGTCCCAACAATTTGAAACACACGAAAGTGCATACAAAAATAGTTTAAATATAAGAACCAAAATTGAAAATTGATGTTAGAGCATTTCACATTGTCCAAATCGAACCTTATTGAAGCCCATTGCGATGGTACAAGAACAAAACAATAGAGTTTTTTCACATAATGTCCAAAACACAAAACTAAAGATGCATTAGATTTTGGAACTCAATGTATTGGATGGGAGTTGGGACCCATTGATTCTCCAATTTGTGCCTCATTTGCATTCAAAATCAACCAAAGATAGAGCAATGAACATAATATGCACTTGAAAAAAATGAAGATGAAATCTTAAAATATTTCAACTTCCAAAATCCAAATTTGTCATATTGAGTCCCCTTGCATTCTAGGATCCTAAGTTCAATTGCATAACTCATCCTACTAATGGTCCTCCTATCAAATTCCCTTATTCATTGCAAGTGGCAATGTAAATTTTGAATTATGCATAATAAAAAACGTGATAGAAGGTTTTGAGCTTCCACATTAGGTGGCAATGGTTTTTTTTGTGCTTGCATAACAGGAGGCAAAGGCATTGTGTGTGCAAGAGGTGGATGTGCGAAAGATCAAAGGCGGAAGGGGGTGATGTAACAATCAATGTCCAAGGTGTTTCATGGCTATTAGTGACAAATGAGAGCTACCCATCACGCATATGGCAATGAGGCCTTTTTATGCCATCGATGTATGGTGACATGTTCAACTTTTGCAACCCTAATTTCCTATAGGGTTGTTGCATGGGCATTAAAATTTTTGCCACAATACAAAAATTCGCCAATAAAAACCCTACTAGGAATGAATTAAAAATTGACTTTAACTTCAAGTTTTGGAATGAATCTTTAGATTATCCTAATTGAGTTTATGGTGTATGGATTCATGTTGGCTAGTTTTTATTTTTCAACAAAACCTTTGGTTTTAATTTTAACTTTTTAAATTTTTTGAAATAACCTTTGATTTTGGTTCAAGTATTTTCTTGAATTTTTTTATAAAACCCTTAATCTAGTTTCAAACTTGGTTCTTCACATCTTAAGATCCCAAGTTCCAAGTTCTTTAATAAAAACTCCTAGGCAAATATAACTCCAAATTATACCTAGTTTTATTTACCTACACATAATTTTTAAATTGATTTATTCCTTTTTTTACTAGCATTATACCACCAATAAATGTGACCACCTATATTAAGCACATGCTTAAACCTATCAAAAAAAAATTCCACATTTGAAACACGTTCTATCTTGTAGGTTGTTCTTTAGTTTTCCACACACATCATTGGATCTTCACATGTTAATTTTATCTTTCAACTCTAAACTACCTCTTGTGGTATTTGGTTTGTAATATTTCCATATTAGTCAATTGCTTGATTCAATTGTTGTTGCAGATTTTTGGTTACAATTTTGAACATTTTGAACCTTTTCACCAAATTTCAAATATTTAAACCCTAAGAACAACCACCATTTAAGTTCTAATCCTTTCAAATCTCACACATTGGTTCTTATGAATCAAAACAATTATTTAAAATCTTGTACTACTTGAATACAAAAACAACGAAAACACACACACACACAAACTTAAATATAAATAGGATGTTTTCCAAATTTTTCATGGGGATGGTCACCAAATGGTAATTCATATTTCAAAGCTTTTTGTTCACCTAGATTTACTTTTGAATTAACATGTTTAGACCTACAAATTTACACACAAATATTATTAACAAATATTATTCTTACAAGCACATAATTTGCAATTCAATTTTCTGATGAGATACTAATACACATTATCCAAAATCCATGCACAATTCTTACTCCAAACATGTAACACACAAAGTTCAAGAGGAACTTTAAAAAAATACAATTCAATGTTCCAAAATGAAATGGTCCAAGAAGAAAGTAGGAAAAGTTCCCTTCAAAACATAATTATACATTAATAATTAGTAATTAACTAGTTATCCTTCTCATGTATACTATTAGTAAATCCTCCTCTCTACCATGTAACTAAGTTGCTTCAAATCACCCTCTAAGAAATAACACTCTTAGATAGTTGCTTCAAATCACCCTCTAAGCTTCTATAAGAAAAGAAGAATTCAAGGTCTTCATAAGGTCGCATTCCCAACATCAAATTATTTGCATGTAAAAGCATCCTACAGATCTGTGTGAAGGTAGGTCTTGCTTGTGGCTTCTTGTCCCAACAATTTTGAATAATAAATTCCAACATGGGTGGGCATGTCTGTGGTAGTTTTGGCCTCTCACCTTCATTTTATTTTTTTTGAAGATCATCTAGGTCACTGAAGGGTGGTTGCCCAGTGAGAACTTCAAAAAAAGTCATTCCAAAACTAAACACATCTGCCATTGGTGGAAATCTTTGTGATGTAGACATGTTTTTTCCACTAAGTTCAGGAGCTCTGTATCCTAGTGTTCCCACCATCCATGTTTGGTTTTGGTTTTCAGTAAAATTTCTAACATTTTCTTTAGCTGTGCCAAAGTCTCCTAGTTTCACAACCAATTTGCTACCAAGTTGCCAAGGCCCCTCTTTCTAAAGAATATTCCCGCACTTCAAATCATGATGTGCCACTCCTTTGTTGTGGAGGAACCACATGGCCTTAGCAATTTGAAGCATTATGTCAACAACCTCAAGCATAGAAAATGGAAGGACATTTTGACGTTGGGTCATGAGTCGATGAAGGTCACCTATCATTTTTTCCATCAACAAACATTTACTGAAGGCCATGTTGTTGTTGTTTGTTCCTTCCTCCCAATAACACATCAATTGGACAATATGTGGATGGCAACTCCTAGCATGAATGTTGGCTTCATTGGCAAGGGTAATATTAGTAGTTTGCAACCGCCTTTGAATTAACAATTTACTTCGCTTCAAAGCAAAGTCTTGTCCCAACCATGGGGCTTCCCAAATTGTAGAAAAAGAACCATCCCCTAAATAATTTTGGGTAGTGTACACTACAGATGGCTTCCATGGGGCATCTATATTGGATTGACACATTTTCCTTAATCTATGCAACAAGTAGTTTGCTAATTCCAAATCTTCCTTAGGTTTCTTGTTAAATATATCTAGACATAGGCAATGTGTTCTAGCGTTAAGCACTTGATCTAACTGTTTCATCAAAGTTTGGTTATCATATTCCAGTTCTTTGGAAATAAAATCTTCAGTTTGACAAAAGGTTAGGAGCTCCTCATATGGGGTTGTCAGTAGGTAGGTAGAAAACAAAGTAAATGAGCTAACCACCATGGTTAGTTAGGGAACTGGAACCCAACAGAAAACTGTTTCCTGACCACTTACCACTCATCCTTCAGGGTGTGTTGGTGGGTGCTGGTTCACTGGACTAATAAAAAGGGCCGGAGTCAAACAAGGGGCATGGGCAATAACGTGGGTTAGGAATGGAAGGTGTAAGCCACCAATAAAATGAGTTTGCATAAGCTGAAAGTAAGATTATATTTTGTTTTTCTATGACCACAACTTCGATATATCCTCAACTTTCACAAAGGTTATAAACCATTTAAATCATTTTTGGAGCATATTTTTTGTTTAACACAATTTTATAAATATTATTTTCGAAAAAATATACTATAAAATTGATCACATATTATGAAATCAAGTGATTCCTTCATGTCACGGGCTATCATAATATTCAAAAACATTGTGAAAATCATTTCTAATAATGAAATTGTTAAAATTCAAAAGGGCACCACCTAGAAAAATAATATACAATGATTCACAAAAGGAGTCCCATGTAGTGTGCTTTCACTTCAAAATCAAGTTTTTGAAAATTTCAAAGAATTCATAATGTTGGTAGAAAAGGAAATTTATATACAATTAAAAACCTTCAAATTTGACAATGGAAGTTAATATATGGTTCAATTAGTTTTGTAAAGAAAAAAATTAATAAGAAAAAAATTAACCTTACATTTCAATCTCAAATAAAATGGTTTTTCAAAAAGAAATAAAAGAACAATATATGAAGTGCATTTAGTATGCTAGAATATGTTAATTTACCACACAAGTACTAAGCAAAAACAATTGCAATTACAACAAATACATTCAAAATATGTTATCAACAAAATGAATTCTTAGAAAGGTCCTAAAAGAAGTTTGGAATGGAGAGAAGCCCTCAATTTTTGAATTAAAAATCTATGGGTGCATGCTTATAATCACATCCCTACAAAAACAAGAAAAAAGTTGGAGCCTAGGGTGAATGCATGCTATGATGTAGACTGCCAAATTGTCATAGTTTGACAATTTTTAATAATTGTGGAACTTTGATATATCGTGGTGGATGTTTGGAAAACATTTTGTAACTCAAATTTTTGATTAATGGTGGTTTACATCCCCATATATCATTATAACATGAAAATATGAACAAATTCATTATTAATTGGAATACATTTTCACATTGCAATAGCCCTGTGAAAATGCTGCAATAATATTTTAAAAACTACAAAGGACTAAATTTTGCACATACAAAAATACAACCATGAAGAAAAATATTTTTCATTTAAATTCTTAGTTTCTTTTCAAGTTGTGAAGTTCATATCAAATGTTTTAAAAACATTTGTTAATGCATTATGTTATAATAATGATGAAGATTACACGATCTTTTAAAGTTGTAAAATATTTTTCCATTGAAAATGTAATGGGTTAAAGTGTCGCAACCTCACTTTGAAGGAAGTGTGAGGTCGCCACTCACACCCAAAAATGGATCTTGGGAGTCCTCCGAGACTCTCAAAAACTCAGAACACGATTGCAGGGATCAAAACACCTTGCACTGAGGTGTTCTTTATATCATTAGAAAGGTCTTGAATTGTAGATGTCCAAAATGGCCTCGCATGAGCCATTTGAACATCTAAAGCATGAGTTATGGTCGAAAGAAGGGCCAGGAGTCAAACTGACAGTTTGACTCCCGACCACTAAAAGTCGGGAATCGACTCGATCTCGGTGTGTGCAGGTGAAGTGCATGCAACACACCATTGGAAAGCTCTCAAGGAGAGCTATAACTTTGCTTCAGACTTCATCCCAATCAGAGGTCGAAGCGAGAAGTTATGAACGTCCAAAGTCCTGGGAGTCCAAACCGGGATAATTTCGGGACTCCACTTTGGGAGTCCCGGGAAAAAGTGTCATTCGGATGCAAGTGCGGTAGTGAGACATAGAGAATACTATATGGGGGAAGATGGTGGCTTCCCCCGAGCCCAGGCCGTGGTGAGTCAAGTGAATCCAAGGTTGTTCGTGGCTTGTCTTAACACCAAAAATGTTCGGAATGAATACTAACCAACTTGTTGGTTGGTTTTGGATACAGGACCGAATAACTAAGTAGCTTGTCCCTCTTCTTAATCTAATCCCGGAGTTTTCAGCATGCCCCTTTTACCCCCTTTAGTGTTGGAAGCTAGGAGCGTGCCCCGAGTCCCCCGCATTTCCACAATTTGAGTGACTTAGCCCCAACTTGGGGCTAACTAGGGACTTGGGAGCGTGTCATAAAGGTTGTTTTCACAATTTTACATAAAAATAATGGATTTTTAAAATTAATAAAAAAATATAATTTGATGTCAAATAAGGATTTTAAATCAATGTTTATAAAATTATTTTAATATTTTCACACACTAATACAACTACCAATCAATTGCATATTGATGGAGATCTTTAGAAAATTTCAAAGTGAGTGAAATCTTACATGTTATTTTTTATATTATATGTAGTCCCAATTTTCCTTAAAGTTGTCTACACCTTACCATGCATTTACCCCCCCACATGAATGTGTTTTGATTCATTCACAAAAAGGGCTAAGGGATAAAAATTGTTCAATACTAAAAACATAAGGGTATTTCATAGTCAAAACATAGTTTTTCATGGAGAAGGAAATAATAATTTGATATGAAAATCTTATGAATTTTTTTTTTACTTGTATTCAATATGGCAGAGATTCAAACATTGAATAAAATGAACAACATAAACCCATTAATATAATTCCAACTTGAACAACACCTTTTAAAGTTGAACAAATTGTGTTAAATTAATTTGATGAAGTTGAAGATCACAAAGGAAAAACCTACTTTGAAGAAGAAGATCAAATGAATAAAAAAATTACCCCCATGAGATTTCAAAGACAACATGTAAACTTTTAAATAAATTCATTGACTACATGATAGCCATTAGAACATTGTCTATAACAACTCAACTGATTGAGCCAATGATATTATAAAAAACCATGTTTAGTATCAAAAAAAAATCTAATATTAAATAATACAAATCATTAGTTCAAAATGATATGTGAGAGTTAATCCACTTGCCAAAAGGCAAGAATAAAATAGGGTGTAAATGGGTTTTCAAAAGGAAATTGAAATTAGATAGTAGATGGTATCGTTGATGAATATAAGGCTAAACTAGTGACTAGGTGCTATTTGCAAGTTCATGAATTGGATTTTTATAAAGCGTTAACTTTAAAAGTGAAATTGCATCAATAAGAGTGTTATTAAGTTTAATATCAAACAAGAATTATGATGTGCATAAAATGGATTAGTCAAAAACAATTTTTTCAAAAAAATATATACATGGAACAATTGGAATTTTTTTTTTATCAAACTTGATATCTACATAAAGTTTGCAAAATATAAAAGGTTCTATATATGGACTTAAATAGTCACCTAGGGCATGGCATGAGAGGGTTGATCTCTTTAACTAAAAACTTGTGGTTTTATCTAATTTCATAATCCAAAATATCATTCACAATGAAAAACTTCAACAACAAAGTTACTTTTCCTTGAGAAGAAAATTAAAGAAAACACATCATTAACTTTGTTCATAATCTTAACTTAGAAATTGAATACTACAATTTAAATGAGTATATTTGTAAATATTGAGATTTTAATGTTAAACCTTTAAAAAACACCCCTAGAAGATCATGAAGGGTTGCAATTATTAGTTACAAACATAAAACATTTCATGTGTGAACAAAGTTTGGAACTAGTAGCGCTTTAAATTATTTCTTTTTTCTTTTTTCCAAAAGCAAGTTCATGTTTTAACAATGATAGTAACGTAGGATTATAAAATTCCAATGGTTGATTTACTAGAGCTCATAGAACGTGTTCATTTATAAATAAAATATTTAAACATTTTCATCACTAAAGAACCATTGAATTGTTTATATAAGGCATTACTTAAGAATGATACATCAACAATACAATAATTGAAGTTTCTTACGAGTATCATGCCAAAAAGTTCAATTACCAAAAGTATTCACAATTCAATGCAACATTTTTAACTGAAATTTAATCATTTTAAAATTAGAATTGTGATCCCTTAATGGTTGGTGGATATAAACAAGATAAAAGGAATCACATGTACCATTTAAGTGATTTATTTTTTTAAAAATGAGTTTGTTTAGATTTTATGACATACTAGTATCGATTACAAAAGGGCATGGATTAAAAATCCATGATTTTTAGTAGCGATAAAAATGATTCATGACAAAAAAAAAGACACATTATACTATTATGTAATTATGAGGATAATTATTGTTCATGATCATGCATTTTTAATGTATTTTAAGTCCTTTAAAATTTGAAGAAAAACATTGATTATTCAAGCACTTGTTATAATGCTTTTAAATCAATCTTGAATATTTTATACTCAATAAATTCATTCTACTTTTTTTCACATACATGTTTTCATAATATATTATAAACCTAGGGAAATCATTTCCATTTTTTCCCCAAATGGTGTGCCAAAAAAAGGTGCAATTAATTCATTAAGATGCAAATACACTTTTAAAATTTTCAATTTTGATGAATTATTCTTTGAATATTCCATTATTCCATATACTAAAAGAGATCATTTTATCTTAGGTGTTTCATGAAATATACAAAATGACTTCTTTGATATTAAAAATATTGTCATCCTAACATATTAAAAATTCTCAACATTAATTAATATAAAAATTGACACAAAAATTTTGAAACCAAGCATTGGTTACATTTGATGTGGCTCTTATTAGTGTGATTGCACCTTGATAGGAATTGTAACGCGTGTAATTAATGCTTGAAATTTTAAATGATTTTTAGATCACTAGATAATATGACTAATTATACATAACCATTTACAACTCTTCTATATTCAAAATGGCCCATTTATACCTATAAATAAAGTTGTACTTGAGTTTTTTAAAAATACCAAGTATAAGAAACATTACGTAGAAAAAAATTGTAAGTTATTTATTTAGATATTCATTAGAAGTTCATTAAATTATTTATGTTTTTTATTGATATAGTTGGGATGCATGTCATTTTTAGAAATGCAAGATGGTGATTAAACACTTCAAAGTTGGGTCAAGTGGAAGACTTATTTTATATTAGTTCTTCATCAATGTTTGGTTATTCATAGTCTCTAAATCTTTCAATATACTTTTAGATTTTGGTGGCATTATTTGTGAAGATTCTTTTGAAAGTTTCAATTGTGACAATGGACTTTGGATAATATACATGCTTGCTTGGATATCTAAAACATTGTGAACACAATTTTCGGAAATCTATTTTAGCATGTGTTAATTATAGCAAAATCTATTGCATTTGTGAAGTTTCCATTTATTTGTGTTATTGCAAGGGCCATGGAGAAAATTATATATATAAATAATTTCATTGATATTCATGGTCATAGTTTAGGGTTTATGGTTTAAATATTTTGACACTAAACATTATAAGTACAACAAATGCCTTGCAAATGACAGGCTTCAATAGCTACATGAGTGGTATTGTATTTTAGTTAAAAAAACATGAACTTGAGTGGCTTCTTTTCTTCCACCCTTGGTCTCTTTTTGTTTTGATCATGTCCATTTTGGTGGTTTTATTTGTCCCTCCCCTTGTCAAGTCATCTTTTATTACACCTTGTATTTATTTGTTCTCCCTAATTTTATTCAACTTGTATTTTGCATAAAATTAATTCTCTCCTTGTTTTGGGCATAAATGACATAAGATCTATGATGAAGTTCTTAAAAGTTTTGTGAGGATGAATCCACAACACAATTTGTGCTTCATCATAGTGCAAAAGAAATCCATGTATAGCCTTGGTATCTATAAAATTTTATGCATTTATTAGAGTAATATCAACATTTAGATATGCCTTAAATATTCACAATATAATTTTGTTGGAACATTTGGAACACAATTGTTATGCATTTCAATGTTTGACAATAAATATATCTAATTTAGTCCTAGAAAGTTTTGGTTTGTAACAATAAACATTGTATTTTTAAAAATGCACATCCTAACCCCAAAAATATTATTGGATGTCACTAATTTTCCTATTCCAAGTTTTGTCACAAATGTGAGGGCATTTTCTAAGGTCGATTAATCATTATATGAATTATGCGAAAGGTTATGCACATTTTTATTTATTATTAAAACTAATGAAAATGGATTTTTTTGCGGATTGAAGCCTCAACGCCAAAAGGTGTCCCATGTGACATTTTGTACAATATACCCCAATGTATGATTCTCATCATTTATAAAAGAAATAAGATATTTCATTTGTATTTAGTTTGTGATTCATACATAAAGTTCATCCATGAACATCCATGTTTTTATATTGAATGAACGTGATCCATCATTGAATGAATGTAATCTAGTTTCAAACTTGGTTCTTCACATCTTAAGATCCCAAGTTCCAAGTTATTTAATAAAAACTCCTAAGCAAATATAACTCCAAATTATACCCGGTTTTATTTACCTACACATAAATTTTTAATTGATTTTTTCCTTTTTTACTAGCATTATACCACCAATAAATGTGACCACCTATATTAAGCACATGCTTAAACCTATTTTTAAAAAAATTCCACATTTGAAACATGTTCCAAAAGTAAAAAATTACATGTTTAATGTCCGTCCCACCCACCCCCCAAATTATTATTCAAAACCTTGAATTTTTTTTCTCAAATTAACAACACATTTAACCTTGGAAAAAAAAAACTTAAAATTTTTTCATTGCATTTTTTAATTTAATTTTTTTAATTTTCAAAATTGAAGCCTAGATCAATTAGGTTTTGGGACGAATTCCAATTCCAAGTTTGGTTCTAGTTGAAGCCAATTGTTGGTTGTAGTTTTGGTTTTAATTTTTTTTTGGTTCCTAGTTCCAATTCTAATCATGAAAAAATTCAAAATTTTAAACTAATAGTTCAAGTACCTAATAAATTGATCTAGGAATTACAATCAAAACTAGAACTAGCCAACACTAATATGGACCCTAAAGGTCAAAAGAGGTTAGAACAAAATTGTAGATTCATAAAATTGGATCATTTTCCATTTAATCACACAAGGTGCCTTCCCAACATACCTTAAAGAACCTCTCCCACATACGCACTTCATGAAAAAAACCTTAAAATCAATTTTGTTTTGGTTTTTGAAAACTTGTTCCAAAATGAACCCACAAGGTGAAAAAATGTCAAAACAAACCCAAATCTCCATCAAATAGGGTTCATTTTCATCAAATCATAAAAAGTGCCTTCCCAACAACCCCACAAACCATCTCCCACATTTGCACATTTAAGAAAATCCTAAATTTGACTCTATTTTGGTTTTTGAAAATTTGTTCCCAAATGACCTTGAAAGGTGAAAATTTGACAAAACAAACCAAAATCTCCATCATATGGGTTTGTTTGCATTGAATCATACAAAATGTTTTCCTACTGTACCTTACAATGCCTCTCACACATTTGTACCTCAAAAGAAAATCCTGAAATTGATTACATTTTGGTTCTTGAAATCAATTCCCAAATGGATTAGTAAGGTGAAAAAATGTCCAAATAGTCCCAAGTCTCCATAAAATTGGGTATGTTGTTATTGAATCATACAAGGTGTTTTCCCAACTTACCTTACAAAGCTTCTCACACATCTACACCTAAAAAACAAACCCCTTAAAATTGATTTATTTAAACATGTTTGCCACATCCTTAATAGATCTCACAAAATGTCTCCCGCTTCTACGCCTAACCCCCCCCCCTCTAAAAATGGTTATATTTGGTCATATGACCCGTTGCATAAAAAATGGTTAAAGCAAACCTTTACATGCTTCAAAAAGGCCCAAATTTCATGTCATCATACCAAATACCTTCCTAGTATAAACAAAAAAGCCCACACACATCTACAAATCAAAAAATAGGACTCAAAATCCAAAAATCAAATTACATTAATATATATATATATATATATATATATATATATATATATATAGATAGATATTGAACTTGATTTGTGTTGAGAGGAAAGGCTTGATTGCAACTTTGTCATGATCCTTCAACATATAATTTCTCCTTGAAGTAAATCATTTTAAGTAAGCATATTCTATTTGGGATCGGCTTGAACTTTTTCTACTCATCTATTGCACCTCCCAAGCATAGACCCACACCTCAACTCACATTTCCCAAGCATCACAACAACCCACACATTGCAAACACCTTACAACAAATGTTTGTTAAACCTAAACCCTACTTCTCTTTCTATAATGTTTCTTTCTTTTCATGTGAATATTTTTTTTCTTGTGATTTTTTACACCAAGCTTCCTTCTTTTTAAAAGCTTCAAGTTCTCTTTCCCAACTTTCAACTTCTCGAATTCTTTCTCAAAATGTTCATTTCTTTTTCTTCTTTCTCCAAGTTTTACTCTTCCCACTTTCACATGCATTTCAACACTCCTTGTCCCAAGTTCCTTTTTCCCATATCATTTTTCTCTCAAGCTCTTCACCAATTCCTTTGAATTATTCCAACTTTAGGCAAAGTTTTCATAGGGGCTAATTTTAGAAAATATAAGATGAAATTAGGCAAACCACAAAAATCAATGAAAATATGAGTTTTGTGTCATGTTATTTGCATTTGTAAACTATGAACACCCGGTTTGGGATTTCATCTTTAAAATATTCGTCGAATACGGGTTTCTAGTCCCCACTTTTAATGTTAGGAGTTTTATTATGTTTAGATGGTTATGTTTTAGTCATCGTAAACTAAGGTAAGTTAAGTTGGAACTGATTTTAACGTGAATGCGATTCCAAATGTTTATTTGGATAATGATTTAAACCCTTGGGAGGGGTGTTTCAATTCAAGTTCAATGGATTTGATATCACACCTCTTTTATGTTGTTGTGTGTTTGTCTTGTAATTGAATTTACACAAAGTTCATGTTTTTCTTGCAAAAGTGGTTGTACTTGGATTCCTATCTATTGTAAGTGAATAATATTTTAATCCCAAAAAGTCGAGTTTAACTTGATAGTGCTAAAGTTAGATTCATTGTGTGGCATTGGTTTGTTTTGTTTGTCTTTTGCACAAAATATGCCATGTGGTGTGAGATTCATTCATTAGACTTTCAACTAGGTAGGACTTGCAACTAGCAAAGTTTTTTTAGTTAAAAATTGTGATATTTTGACATGTTTTTGCTTAAAATCTCCTTCGGGAGTTAAGCCTAAATAGGGTTTTGTACCCTATAATTTGAATTGTGGAGAAAAAACAACGAAGGCTCTATTCTTATCACAAAGGGCCCAATTATGAAATGAAATTAATTGAATTCAATAGAGAAAAAATCAAGAGATAACTAAACATTAGGTTAGCTGGAATCATAAGGTAATTGAATTATCCCCTTACTAAAATTAATGGCTATCTAAACATACATAGTTAATTCATATAGTAGATATCAATAGGAATAAATAGTTGAAAATACTTATAACTAATTACAAAAAATATACAAGGGCAAAATTGGGAACCAAACTTTCTTTTGATTTTTTGTAAGTTTGGGAGTATTGTGAATGAAGTTTTATTATGATAATTACCTACCTACCCTATCTAGCCACCTACTTAATTCATATTCCTACCTTTTTACCCATGCATGTTAAGTAGTTAGGTAAGTAGCTTGGAAGGTAGTTATGCAAGTGGATTA
>Ga0116231_10000467_pt1 | contig 69958 bp, 37 predicted proteins | sample S1TSphgellanicum_2_FD_89695 | JGI IMG/M metagenome (GOLD analysis project Ga0116231, IMG submission 89695) | Host-associated microbial communities from peat moss isolated from Minnesota, USA - S1T2_Fd - Sphagnum magellanicum MG | ecosystem: Host-associated > Plants > Peat moss > Unclassified...
CTATGTACTACTACCCAGCCACGTGTAGTTTACCTACCTAGTAGGCATGAAGTGCTTTACCTACTTACCAACCTACCTAGTAATCGCTTGCATTCCTTACCTTTTTTCATTTCAGTCCTGTCCCATAGCTAACCATGGTGATTAGCTGTGTACTACCCAGCCACATGTAGTCTACCTACCTAGTAGGCATGAGGACACTGCCCTACCTACATACCGACCTACCTAGTAATCACTTGCATTCCTTACCTACTGAACTATGGGTCTCGCCCATTTCGTAGGTACATAAGTAATAACCTAAGCAGTGTGCAGTGGAGATAGGAGGCTGTACAGGATAGGTTACCAAGGTTGAACCTAAGGTTTGAACTTTATTGGAATTGGCAAACCTTGGTGCTCACCATATGAGCTTACAGTTTAAAATTGGATGAAGAAAAGTCAAAACATGCTGATTTGGCTCAGCAAAATGGTTTTGGCCCAGCATTTTTTCCCATAGCATGCTGACGCTGGTAACAGGCGCTGCACTCGTGTGCATGGGCAAAAGAAGGGCTATTGCTCATCGGCTAGTGACTCTTCCTATGGATATTTACACTAGGGCTATTATGGTTATGGCTATTGTTTGTTGGTTTTGTCCATAGGGAAGAGCTTGCGCATCTGTGCTGGATTTGGGGATAAAATTTTGGCTCAAGCTTGAATCACTGTGTGAGTGACATGTGGACATTCATTTGCTCATATAAGATGGATGGGCAGTTTCCATCATGCATCTAGATGAAAAATTCTACATCCAATATTGAAAGTTTTTGGTTTAACTTGGAACTCACCATACGAGGCAGCGTCATGACGTGATGAGTTGCTTGTTGATATGGCTATTGGTTACTAGCTCTGGATAAATGCAGTAAGGCTAATATGGCTATGGTTATTGGGTATGTATAAGGCCATTGCTTGTGGCCATGGCTATTGCCTATGTCCTATGGCTATTGGTTGTTGCCTTTTTGCTATGGTTATTGCCTATGGCTATTGACTATTGGTTATTGCTCTTGGCAATGGCTATTGGCTACAACCTATGGATATTTACACAATGGGTTATTATGGAAAAAAGTTATTGGCTATGGTTATTGCCCATGGTTATTGGTTATTGGCTATTGGCTATTACTTATGGTTATTTCCTATGGCTATTGGCTATGGCTATTCGCTACTAACTATGGATATTTACACAATGGGTTATTATGCTTACAACTATTGGCTATGGATAAAGGTATTGGCTATCGCTTATCACCTATGGCTATTGGTTATTCATATTGGCTATTGGTTATTTTAGAGTTTGATTTTTAGGCTTTAGCTTTTTATTTTCTAGGGTTTAGTGGTTGGGCTTCCAAAGGTTACATATTAAGGTTTAAGTGCCAAGGTTTTAGTGTTTCATTTTTGGAATATAAATTTGGGCCTTTTATGGTTTGGTTTGCTGAGTTATATATAGCGCTATGGGGCCTAGAACTATGGGGGCCTAAACATATGAGATTAAGGCACTAGTGATGAATAACATTTTTGGATTAAAGTTTAAGGTGGGTAATATGGATTCAAACTAATGATGCAACTATGTTTAAAAATGTAGTTTTAAGGTTTTGTTTTATGTGTATGTAAAATGATGGGAAAAAAAAATCAGCCCCAAAAGGGTGAACTTAGGTGTAGGCCAAGTAAAATGCAAAATTTTAGAATGTAGCTTAAGGATTCTCATGAGGGCTATATTAGAAGAACCCCTTCCAAACATTTCTCTTTTCATTTTCATTTGAGACCAAAGATGTCTTCCTCAAGTGAGAGTCGTGCCTTCTCTTCTAATATTGATGATTTTATATTTATGTCAAGTGATGAGGAGATATTGGAGGATATGGACCAAGAGGACATGGTTATTTTTCATTGCATGGTGATTGTTTCCAATTCTCATGATTTTTTCAATTCACATGAGATTTAAAAGGGGTAGGGCAATTATGGACCCAATAGTTGGTGTTTGAAATGTTTCAATTACAATGTGAGCCACACCGCATCTATTCATGACTTTGACCAACTTCACCTTGGTGGAGTTTGATGAATTTACATATCTATCAGTTCCCATAATTCTGACCCATGCATGATCTACAAGTGAAGTTTTAATTTCATCTTTAGAAATAAGGTTTAGGGTTTGATTTTTTTTTGTTTTCAATTTTTCATTTCAAGGTTAAAGTGTAGGGTTTTTAGGGTCTGTAGGGTCTGTTTTTAGGGTTAGGGTTTAAGTTTAGGGTCTAAACTTTTTTTTTGCTTTCTCTTTTATCATTTCGGCTTTAAGGTCTAGGGTTTTTAGGGTCTGTTTTTAGGTTTGAGGTTTAATTTTCTTTTTTGATTTCAATTTTTCTCCTTTCAAGTTGAACATGTAGGGTTTTTAGGGTCCTTTTAGGGTTAGGGTTTAAGATTAGGGTTTGACTTTCTTTCTTGCTTTTTATTTTTTCATTTAGGGTCTAAGGTCTATGGTTTTTAGGGTCAGTTTTAGGTTTAAGTTTAAGATTAAGGTATAATTTTTATTTATTTTTAATTTCTTCATTTAGGGTGGAAGGTCTAGGGTGTTTCGGGTTTGTTTTTAAAGATAAGGCTTAAGGATTAGGTTTTAATTTTCCTTTTTTTTAAATTTCTTAATTTAAGGTTTAAGTTCTACGGTTATTTAGGTGTGATTTTCTTTTTATGTTGTTTAAAATTTGGTTTAAGGATGAAACCTAACCTTGTGTTTTAACATAATGAAAAAGACCAATTGTGTTAGGCAAGCCATGCAAATTAACACCAAAATGTATGTTGAACTACATATTATATATGAAACATGACAATGTCATGCTATATGACACCTTCATGTGGAATTGGTTAAATTTTATTTTGTGTGATGATCTAATTTTCATTATATCATACATTAATGATGCAATTGCAAATGAAATCCATTGGCCAACACTTTAATAGAGAGTTGCCCTAAGTTCATAATTACAAGAATTACCATGGTGTATTAAGTTCATACACTAAAAAAATTATTGTATTATGCAATCATTCAATTTATAACTATATGCAACTAATTGCCATTTGCAATTATGTTTTCTCAATTTTACAATTGATCACCATTCTTTTCAATTTATTACTATTATTGCAAATATGGTGCAACTAATTTGTGACTATTAAGTTTTCCATCTTTCCATGTTGACTAACTTTTTGGGCTTTTAATCCAAGAAGAGTCCTTTATATCAAATTAATTACAAAAATAGTCACTATTTGGTTACCTCTATTTTATGTACTTATACTTTTAATCTACATTGTGGTGTTTTGAAATATATAGTAGATACTTATAAATTACATTGCATTTAGAGCATGTCAAATATACATTATATTGTGGGTGGGTTAGGTAGGATAGAAAATCAAATAAATAAATAGGTAATTAACTTGAATTCATTATTCAATCATCAAGTTATGTACATAAGAAAATAATATTATTAATTATCAACTATATACTATACTCGATACGTAATATTTAGTGTTAATAAAAATTTAAATAATATTCACAACATTAATAATTTATACTTATAATAATAATGTCATCATTATTATTTAGAAATTATTATTTTAAATAATTTATTAATTAATAATTTAAAATAATTAATTGCTCATAAATCATTATCTAGTTATTTCATTATTAGTTATTTGACTATTAGTAATTAATAAATATAATTGATATCTAATAGCTAATACTAATAAATAATAAAATTTTATTAATTATTAATGAATTTTAGTTCACCAAGGTTTTAAGAAAATTAATTTTGTCATATTTTCAATTTGCCAATGCTTAATCCATGTTTTAACAAATTTTAATTAGGTTTAACCAATTTCTAATTAAATTTTATTTCAACCAATATTTAGCCAAGTTTTAGCCAAGTCAAATGTTTTTTTAATTAATTTTTAACAAAATTTCAATTTAATGAAGGTTTACCCACTTTCACCTACATTTTAGACAAAATATTTTTAACCCTAAATTTAACTAATTTTTAAAATTTAGCTATGTGTTAACAAATGTTTAACCAATTTTTACCCAAATTTTCACCAAGTTTAAATTTAACCAAATTTTTGTTCAACTAATGTTTTGCCAAGTTTTTGATTAGTCAATGTTTAACCAAATTTTAATTAAAATTTAATTTAACCAATGTTTTGCCAATTTTTTTGTTTAGCCAATGTTTGGCCATAGTTTGGCCAATGTTTTGTTAATATTTTTATCAAGTTTTAGTTTAGCTAAGGTTTAACCTAGGTCTAGGAATAAATGCCATGTTGGCCTAACCTAGGTGCAACATATGCTATTTAATAGGTTAAATTAATAAATAGGTAGTAATTGGTGGGTGGAATAGGTAGTAGGTTAAGTTAATTAATAGGTAGTACTTTGAGTTAATTAAGTTAATAGGCTAGGAAGATAGGTCAATAGGTTAGGTGGGTATGTAAATATTTAGGTAGGTAGGTAGGTATGTACGTATTTATGATAATTAAGTAGGTAGATAATTAATAAAACAAGTTTTTAATAAGTAGGTAGGTAAAGCCTAAGTTGGTAGTTTTTTTTTTTAAAGGATCTTATTTGAATTTGGGATTAAAAAATTTGTTGTGCACATTTACTTATATAATTTGCAACACTAGAAAGGAAGACAAAAAATATGGGATAAATTTTTGGAATTGCAAATTAGTTTGCAACTAGGTTAACTATCCCATATTTTTTGTCTTCCATTTCAATCTTAGAACTATATAAGAAGTGCACTTGAAACATTGAAAACATAAACAATATTAAAAAGAACATGCCATTTGGGATGAACTAATAAAAAGTTTTAACCTTTTTAGGTTAAGCATAAAATTCAATTAAAAAACCTACTTACCTACCTACTTCCTATTTACCAACATACCTACATATTTACTTATATACCTACCTATGTACCTTTTACCTACCTACCTACCCACATACATACCAAGTTACCTACATAAATTGATTTTTAAAAAATCCCTTATACCAAGTGGCAAATTTTGATTGCACCAAATGGCAATATGTGAATGGGCTATATTTTAGTTGCAAAGATGGGGATTAATTACAAATTACATACGAATGGTCAAGGGATGAAATTATATATGTTGACCATATATATCATCCATGTGGAATGCATTTACATCATGATAAGTTATCATTGACAACAATAGATGTGATTTCACTTATGCAACTAATGGATTTTTTTGTCACAAATGTTGATTGTAACTTTTTTATAATTGCAAATTACAATCACACATTGACATTTTTCTTCTAATGATTTAGCACCTTGATTGAGATTCAAAAACCTTAAAACAATGAGGCACACGAGACTTGGTTCAATGTTTGGAAAAAAATGAACAAAATAATCATTTTGGACCACCATGTACTATTCATATACATAGATGTTAGTTAACTTAGGTCATATCATAATGTAAGCATTTTACAACATTCCAACATCTACTAAAATTAATGTCAACATTTCATCCATGGAGATGATTATTTTGAATATCTTTTGGGAAATTCACAATTCATAGGTGAAGAAATGTTCATTATGCATGGGATAGGGTGACATGAACTTGCCCTAGATGCATACCATGATACAATGTGAACATCCAACAAAATGCATGTAAGTTTTAGAATCCACGTGGAGTGGAGGATTAGTGGGTTGAAAAGAAAAGAAAAATGTTTTATGAAAAGGTTGGATTCTTTGACCAAACCAAAATATACACATTTGATCAAAGCTCCAACTCTCTTCACTAATTTCTTACACATGAGATGTATGGATTTCACTTATGAAGTGGTTGGGGACCAAAATCATGATCCAACCACACATGGCTAATAAAGGGACTTTTAACTACAAGTCCAAATTGTTTTAACCTTTGATTTAAACTCTTATTATGATATGACACCTAAATGTTTTATTACCTTCATATTACTGATATTTCCTTATCTTTTAGTTCATTCTTGATTTGCACATTTCATGCCATAAAAACATCTTAGATTTTAAATGTGGAAACAATACATCTTTTCATTTTTTCATCTACATAAGAAATTTTCATCCTACTGATAGGTGTTTCATATGTGTTTTCATCCTATTTATACATGTTTCATACATGTTTTAAACGCATGACATTCATGTGCAAAAAATAAGAACCCATGAAAAAACAAATTTCACATAGTTTCGATTACTAAATTGTGGGATGAGAAGTTTGTGATAGCGCTTTGTTCATAACCATGAAGACTACAAGGAATCATGGCCATATCAACCCATGTGTTTACAACTTGTGTCTAATGCAACCATTTTTGTGATTATTATTTCAATTATCCTCCACATGGCACCATGGCAAATAATGATTTGTAATCACATATTTGATTACAAACTGGTTTTAAGTTATAAATGTGACTAATGTTGGGCTGGATGAAAATGTGAAGATGACAAATGTTGGTTCAAGGATGAAAATGAAAATGAAAATTTCATTCATTTCATTCACAACTAGTGGTGTTAAAAAAAATGAAAAATTAATTATTTTCAAGACTCATGGTAATGTGGTTCATATGTGCTTAAACAAAATGTAACATCTTATTCAATTTGAATTATGATTATATATCATAGTTGCAAATGTGCATGTGTTAATGGTTAGTTAATGCATGTAATATGTCATGTTTAAATAATTAAGCAACCCTTATGTACCCTAGATATTTTACATAGCCTTTTGGTAGGCCCTTAGGTACCTTAGGTAATTCTTAAGTAGCCTAGGTAGCTTATACTACGTTAGATAGCCCCTACATACCCTAGGTAACCTAAGGTACCCCTAGGTAAGCCCCTAGGTACCATAATTAATCTAGGAAACCCCTAGGGAGTCCTTGGGTAGGGTAATTAACCTAGGCAAACCATCCATACCCTAGTTAATCTATATAACCCCCAAGAATGAGGTTAGGTATCCTAGTTAATCTAAGAGGACCCTAGGTGGCCCAAATAGCCAAAGTAGCTTTTAAATATCTTAGATAACCATTAGGTAGGCCCCTACCTACCCTAGGTAGCCTAAAGAACATCTTGGTAGGTTTTAGGTAGCATAGCAATCCCTAAGTAGCCTTTAAATAGCCTAGGTAGCATGTGCAACCCCTTGGTAGGCCCCTAAATAGTCCATGTACTTAGCTTTTAAGTACACTAAATAACCTAGGTAAGCCCTAGTTAACCCCTACACACTTTAAGTAACTTAAGCAACCCCTAGGTAAGCCTTTAAATAATCAATCTATGTAGCTTTTAAGTAGCTTAAACAATCTAGGTAGCTTTAAGTAGCCCCTAGATATCCTAGATACCCTAAGCAAACCCTTGATAACCCCTAATTAGCCCCTAAGTACATTGTTTAAATAACCCTAGTACCCTAGGTAGCTTAAACAACCTTAGGTACTTTAGGTAGTCTAAACAACTATTAGGTAGCATGGGTATCACCTAGGTAACCCCTAAGTATATTAAGTAGCCCTAAGGTAGGACATTAGGTAATTTACATAACATAGGGTAGCTTGAATTGGTCACTTAAGAGGTGAAAAAAAATAAAAATGTGGTTCCGTTTCAAATTATTTAAGAAAAAATTAGTGTGATGATAAACATTTTGCCCCTCAATGTGAAGGTAAGGGGATTAAATCTTTATTATTGCAACCTATATAGCTTGTTTTAGCTAGGGAGTTTAAGTGCATATTTTGGACCAAGGTGTTTAACTTAAACCATTTATATAGGTTGAGGTCAGTAACTTAAACCACTTAAGTTCCCTAGTTCATGTGTTTTAACTTAAGCAACCTAGGCTAATTAAACACCTTAGGTTATAAGTTAGGCAAGGCCATCTAGCCCTTGCTAGCTTAGTATACCACATGGTGCCATTTGTTCAACTTGGAGTCTATCAAGTGTCAACATTTCGCTAGTAAAAAAGTTTAGTTGTTTCCAAGTTTCTAGAATTTACCTATAAAATTAGTCACAAATGACCATGCCGCGTAAACATATGTCATTACAAATTTTAATCCTAAATGGCCATGTCATTAGCTTAAATGTAAGTTGGATGAAAAGTAATTGTAAGCTGCATGTGAATACGATTACCATTTTGACATGGTCCCACATAATGTCTTTTGCACCTAAAATTTTATGTGACTTGTCCAAGGCAATTAAAGGAATTTGTGATCACATGTGTCATTTATAACTAAAATTTAATTTTAAATAATTATTAATTTGCAAATTCCTTGTAGTGCAACCAGTCGAAAGTTCCAAAGTTTAAAGGGAAATTTGCCAAGGCTTGAAAGAAGATGGTGAAGTTGGTAAAAAAAAAATGGAAAAACTTGCTTACCAATGATTTGAACCTAGGGTGAAAGGCAACGTGAAAATGGGAGCAAGATAAGAAAGGATTTAGATTTATGTGTTTAATATGGCACAAGGTTGTGGTCATCAATGACTAACAAATGATCCTAAACATGAACATCTATAGAGCATGTGAATGGTAGTGCACAAATACATTAGATGTTATATTATCTATTGTTTTGTGACTAACTACAAGTGCAACAAGCTTGGAAGTGGGCCTTCATTATAAGTACACACATGCAAATTGCAAGACCCTAGTTTACCTTGGAAACAATCCATTCTTTATAACAAACTCCCAAAGTAGTTTTGCAAGTTTCAAATCATATGGGTTCTTCTCAAAGGCATCACAATGTGGCATTTGGATAAAATGCGATGACCTTGTCTTTAACAAAGAACATTGGTGATAGGAAAAGTTGTAGAACCCATATGGGAAGCCTTATTTGATTATGTTAATCTAGATGGAATAAGATTTTAGCAATGATAGATTTGTTACCTTTTTTCCAAATAGAAATATTTTAGTTCAATTGGAGATGTGGGGAGTATAATTCCTTCTTTATAATATAGATGATATGGACATAAGTAGTCCTATAACATGCCCAAGTTGGGTGATTTCATATAGTTATTGGTTCATTTTTGGTTTCTTGTCATGTGATTGAATGTTTGTTTGAATGATGCACTAGCTTTTAGGTTGTATTATCATTATTTTTCTTCATAATGGAATACATTTCATTTGCACACCAAAAAATTGAGTTAATCGACCTTGTAAATATGCACATGATATAATAGGCCATAAAAGAAATATGATTGGCTTTGATTGATTGATCACAATAATTGGCCAATGTGGTGACATTTAATTGATCCTCATTTGACATTGTTCAAGATTTCATGTTTATGGGTGAAAAAGGATAAATAACTTATACATTGTTTTAGATGCAGTAAACATTGGTATAGGTTCAATATGAGGTGTCCATTGGTGTTTTTTTAATATTATTTTTGTGATATTGAAATGGCGGTCATCCATAAAACACTAATCAAATTTAGTTATAAATGAAATATGAAGATAAAAAGATCTAAGCATTTTAAAATATTTTGCTACACACTAGAACTTTATATATATATAATTTGGCATAGGAAACCCAAACCAATTTTTTTGATATTTTAAAAAATTGCCTACCAGCAATATTTTGGCAAACAAAATGTTGAATGTGGATCTACCTCTCTTTAATATTTAATGTTGTTAGCAATACATTTCTACATCACTCATGGATCTTTGTTCTATTCCATTAGCAAGAATATTATGTAAACATACTAACTAAGATAACTTTCATGTTGAAAAATTCTTACTTTGTGAATGCAAGACCAAAGAATAAGAATTTTTTTCGAAACTATTCATTATAATTCATTAATAATCCATGAAATCTTACAACAAGTTTCTCTCCTCCTTCGTTTCATGTTCAACAAGAGTTCCTCTTCTCAAGTTCCTAGATAAGCTTTGAAAATCCTCTGAATAATCCTAAAACTGAGTTATGGAACCCCTCTCTAGTCAATTGAAATGTCTTTTATACTAATTCAAAAAATAGTTACAATTATTTAACTATCTCGCATGTTGACTTGCCATATCGATATGTTGGACCTATTGACTTGCACAACATTGTTAATGTCATATCAATTTCTCTTAAGTGTAGACTTTTTGACACATTGTTTTGTTATCTTGACGTGTATTACATTTCAACTTACTAAGCATACTAATTTGCCTACATAAGTTGTATTACTTGTTATTTTGCCTACTTGCCATGAACATTTCCCTTTGCTACAAATGTTTTTGAAGGCGAAGCAAAAGTGAACCCTAATAACCCATAATGGATTATTTATTAATCATATGTACACATATTTTAAACTTAAGCCATAACTAATATTATTTCTCTAGTAACCAATTTTGATATTACACAACTTTTAGAACAAATTTCAAATGCATCTAGGGTGATCCTTTCAAGTTACTTAAAGTTAGAAATACACACAAAATTGACTTTATAGATGTGGTGAGAATCAATTACACAATCAGGGAGCATATTTCAATCATACCAACTTTGGTTAATGGAGAAATTCCTAAAGTCACCTTCTCTTTGACCCTGAATTTATCCTTTATCCCTAGTTCATCCCCAAACGAGGGTTATCCATAAAGTGGGCAAGTGTTTTTTGAAAAATCAATACCCAAGATGAAGTTTACAAAATTTAAAGGTCGAGACAAAATAAAAATAAAAATACACAACACTAAACAATAGTGAAAGCACAATACACTAAGATAACCATCACTCAAGGCATGGCGCTAGGGCAAACTAAAAACTTAGCATGAAACTCCTTTTCTAAAAAAAAATTCAAGCTTTATTGTATGCCAGTGTATTTTTTTGTGTTAGTTTTGTATCTCAAGCTAATACGGTGTTCGGACTTCTATTTGAGCAACTTTACAAAGATCTCTCACATGTCAAGTTGTTTTCTCTACAGAAGCCTCTGAGGTAGATAGAGAAAAAAAATGCCTTAATCCGCATCCTAGATAAGACACTCTTCACCAAAACTATTTCCCTTAATTAGGGTGGGCTCTATGCAAATCATTTCAATGAAATTTAAACCATTGTAAGGCAATTGCGAGGGGATTGAGAGAGCATCTCCAACAATGCTCAATATGCACTCTGCAAAAATATTTCTCAGGTCCAAGTTTAGTTATTTACTTTTTTCCAACCCCAATGATAAAACTAAAAGTGGAACTGCAAATAGGTGGGGAAACTACTAAGAGCAAAGCACCTGGACCAATCATTATGATCGACAAATCAAAAACAGGGACAGTGTTCAGATCATATTTGTTACACTCTTCTGGGGTAAGTGCTAGACTTTGCTGTGTCTTTTATCAGCCTCAGCACAGTGTGCGAAAACGTTGGGCCAAAACCATTTTGTTGAGCCAAACTGGCATGTTTGCACTTTTCTTCATCCAATATTAAGTTGATTTGCTGCGTTCCATCTATGGAGTTGCTCTAATAGGGGATGGAAATTAAAGGGGAAAGGTTTTGGGGGGGGGGCAATGGCCATGTAAAGACCATTCCTCCTTTGCCACATTATTCTAGGTCAAACTTGTTCTTTCAAGCTAACCACAGCCTATCCATATGGATGCATATCCAGTTGTTATTGAAGACCCCCATAAACAAGCACACATCAACCTAGGGATTTTTTAAAGGATTTTGTGATGTAGCCAAACTGGCAGTGGTCAAGAAATTAATTTAGCCAAATTTGGATGCATATTAGATACCCAAGTAGAAAAAAACAGAATGCTTCTATAGTCTTGGCTACCTACTGGAACTTATTATAAAAATCTGGTGAATTTGGGCCTTTTCTTTTCATGAAAAATCCTTTGTATACGTTGAAATCATATTTTTCAGTTCAAAATTTCAACAATAGAAGAAATATTGACTCAGCTATGTATTTTATTGCATCCAAATTCCAGATGGCAACAACAGCATATGGATGAGTAAGGATCAGTGATTTTTTTTGGGGGGCTAAAATTAGCCAGTTATCTTTTTAAAAAATCCTAAGCAACACGGTCAAGGGAACTTTTTCGATTTTTTCAAAAAAAATCACCTTGAGTTTGGAAGATTTTTTTTTTTGAAACGGTCAAGGAGGATTTGCCAAGATTTCTGGCTTTCATCTTTTGAAATTGTCATATTTAGCCAATAGATTCTAGTGCTTTGCCAACATGTAATAGGACTCCTAAATTTTTTACTTCTCTATTTGTCTTGTAGCTAGATTTGGCTAAATCCTTTTTTTTTTCCTGATGGACACTATTGGAGCAACATCAAAAATTTGAAAAAAAACAAAAAAACTTTAAAATATTTTTCTTTCTATATGATATGTACAAACTGCTGAGATGCCTCACTCATATTAGAAAAAGAGGAGGAAAATCGGTGTAAGTATTCAATATTGTTTCTCAACTTCGTGAAATATTCATTGGATTTGGGAAAACATTCATACAAATACAGAATTATCATATTATTTTTGTGTGCCCTTTACACTCTACATAAGTAGATTCACAAATGCTCTATTATCATACTATTTGGAGCCCTCTTCTTGTGGTGTAATAATGAATGACCTCGGTCTTCACCTTTGGTATTTCGTATGTACCCTACATACAACTCATGTTGGACACTTCTTTGCCAAATGTTGATTTATTTTGGAGTTGGGCCATTTCAAATCCAATTTTCTAGAATTACAACATAGGAAAAAACAACTATGCAAACTACACACCTTTTGTTGTGTATTTATAATAAATAATTCAATGCTTGGGACAATAAATATTTTTTTCACAAGTTGGGAGTTGGGTTCTCAACAATTTTGAAAAATATCAATAATTTTTTCCCCTTTTTAAACTAGACCTTTTGTGAATTATTTAGTGGTGGACACCAGGTGTACATATGGTACTAAGGTGTCCGTGATGTCCGTTTCGGAAGTCCATGGACCAATGACAAAGTTGTCATCATGTGGGCGCTGCATAAGTCGAGGCTAATCCTTAAAGAAATATCATTTTAACTACGGTTACATTGGTTTTGGTGAATTTGTTTTGTCAAAATATTGCCATGAAAGTTCTAGAGTAGGAAACCATCATATCTTGGGTCATGATGCATCCGCATTCTGCTATGGATGTAAAATTACATTAGTGATCCATATTCAGATACGATCTGTGATGATGCATCCACATGCTGAGCAAGTTGTGGATGTAAAGTGGATGTAAAGTGATGTGTAAAATTTAAAACAATCAGTAGGCAGCTTTAATATGTGATATAATTTGGGCATGGATATCCAATGAGGAAGAGACATGTCAGCTAGAAAAGCCCTAAAAGCTGGTTTTGTAATCCATCATTATTTGTTGGTTCTGGCTTTTTTTATAAAAAAATTTAACCGTACACCCATGTGAGTGACTACGATAGAAGATTAACTTACACAACATCATTCGGTACTCCAATAATCCATTTAAACTAACAAGTGAAACCGTCGTCTGCCAAGGGGTTTTTTTATTTGGCCTTGCCTACTACCAAGGCAAGGATATTGTGTTTAGATTCATTATAGAGTATAGTAGCTTAAGGGATTTTTATAGGCCCCTATGTAATAAATAGGTCTATATTATTATATGAGGATTTTTGAAAGATGATATTTTGGCTTGTATTGAGAAAACTTGAGATTAGTTATAGAGTTATAATATCTTGAAAGATTTTGGTTTTTTTTAGAGGTTTTTTGTGCATACTATATTTTTTCTTAGTGAATTATTTGAGTTTCCATAATTCTTCTTTTACCTTAAGGTATTTTTTAATGTAAATGGCAAGGCCATGTTGTGACATATAAAGTTTACATATAAAGTTTACTTTCCATTGATTCTACAGTTGCTTATTAACCATGTTTGCTTTGAAGCGACTTAAGTTGCCTTACCAACCAAATATTTTGTAAGTGCTAGAAATATTGCAAAGGAGGTTTTTATTGTCCTTAATCATTTGGGTGTAGGCACTAGATATTGTTGTTGCATTTTGGAAGATTTCATTGGAAGATTTTATTATTATGTCTAGTGGTTTGTTATAATCTTCCATTACTAAATAAATCAAGGAAGTGTGACAATGATGGAGCTTTCGAAAAGAGAATGTGATATCTCCATGCATCTCTTATGTCTTCCTAAGTGGGGTGTAGATGTTTGGCATTATTTCTTGATAATTGTATAGTGTGTTTTCTCTCATTAAACTTTGTTTTTGGGTTTGTTTTCATTTGTTTTGTGTTGGTTTTCTGTTCAAGTTTAGAATGTGGTGGTTTAAGGTTGTAAATTGGAATGTTGTAAAGAAGGTGGTGCGTGTAGGAGGTCAACCTTTTATAGTTGAAAGTGACAAGGGTCATAAGTAGAAAATGGTCATTTTGCAGTTGGTTATTGTGATTAATTTTGAGTTGTATGTGACATTTGTAACTAAAATCTTCATAATCATGTTGGACAAGTCACATGTGACACAAGTGTGACACAAGAAATTTTGGAAGAAAAAAAAAGTCAACCAAATACATTTTCATCCTTTGATTGACCATATACATATTTTTATTTATGTTTATAATGCGACTTTTTTTGATGAAAAATGGGAACAAGTCATAGTCACATGTTTCAACTTCTAGCAATTTAAACTATTTTTACTATAATTTTGAAATAATTTAAAATGTTCAATTTTTATGCTTGGATGGTTTTAGATTGTGACACATGGTGCAATAGAAATTAAGTTTGTCCAAAATAAATTTAAATCAATATTTAGATATGTATGACGAACTAAGTAAGTAAAGAGGTAGTACCTACTAATTACTTACCCACCCACCTAGACTTACCTACCTACCTAAGTAGATAAATAAGTAGGTGGGATCTACATACCCATCTATTTATGTTAAATAGCTACCTAAATAGGATCTATTCACCTACCTAGGTGAAATACCTACTTAGGTAGGTAGGTAGGGAGGTACATAAGTTAGGTGTACATACATGAATATTTTTTTATTATTTTGGGTTAAGCCTTTTTTATTGGCTCATTGATACACCCATGTTTTTAATATGAAAATATAAGAGAAAACACCTTGTTTATATACTTTTCAAAATGAGATTGAAAGACAAAACACATATGGGATAAATGTTTTTGTTACAAATTGTTTGTGACAAATTGTTTAATCACAAACTACTTGCAACTACAATATTAATCCCATATTTTAATCTTCATTTTAATTTTTGTCAATTATATAATTAAGTACATAAGTGACTAAGTAATTAGTAAACTAGTTAATTTATAAGACAATTAATTAAAGGTCACAACTCATGACACATGTATGAAATAAATTTGTGATTTCATCCATTACAATATACAATATGTGGTGTTTATTGTGGCATGTATTACATTATGTTATGGCATATATTGCATTTGTTTCAATTTATTCTAATCAAGGGATGCAACAAAGGCCTTGTAAATACTCCAACCATAAGTGAAATAAGAAATCCAAAAGCCCCCAAAATGTCATGATTCATACCTTGCCAATTTAAGAAGGCAAGAGCCTCAAGAAAAAGTGACATTCAATGTAGCCTTTGTGAAAAATTGTAGAGTATACTATAGGGAAGAGAATGATGATTTTTCCCCAAGTTCAAACCATGGTGTGTGTTATGAATGTGAAAACTTGCTTATGGTTCATTCATGCATCATTTTGGTTCCAATTTACATTAATTGTCTTGAGTTTGATTTTGAACTTGTCTTAATCCCATCCCATAACTCCCACAACTTATTTTTTGTTGGGACCTTGGGAACCCACTTTAAGTTTTCATTTTGTTACAAAACCAAAAATCAACAAGTTTTCTTACCCTTGACACCATTTAACAAAGATAAGGGTGTGTTAGGAATTGAATTTTTTCCCCCATCAAGCTTAATGCATTTCTATGTGGATTTATAATGAACATGTTAAAGTATTAAAATGTAAAAATCTTAAGTTGCTATAATCTTTTTTATCAAGGTTGATTACTAAAAAAATTCCATGCATGCTTCAACTAAGGTACATGTCACATCCTTAGCCATTAACCAACTTGGGCTTACAACCAAGGCTAGAACATGACAAAGGGAATGGACCGAAAGAACATCCTAGAATTCAAGCCCATTCCCACAAGTTTATGAAAGTGAATATCAACTCTTGCAAGTGAATTCCCACTTTGGTCCATTTGGGAGTTGGAATTTTGTGATGTCACATTTTTTTGGGAACAAGGTTTGGGGGATTAAAATTTATTCACATTAAGTCTTCATTAATAGATCGTGGGAATTTTTTTGAAAAGTAAATATCCCGAGTGGGGTCACATTTTTTATGATTTAAAACACAAATGATTCTTTTGAAAGAATGGTTGGGAATCAACCTAACAATTTGATTCATGATCACCTAAATGTTTGACAAAAGGGTTAGGTGTCAGTAGGATGGAACATGCAAGATGGTGTTGGAAAGGTCTTTTCTAGGGACAAATTTTTTCCTTCCAAGAATTTTTGAATCAAAGTCCATATGTGAGATTTATGAACCTCAAAGTTGGGGGATTCATAAATTGATCGAATAAAAAAAAAAAAAGGAATGTCAATTTTTTTTGCCATTTCAATGTAATCCTTATCACTAATTATAAAGTATATTATAGAAAGGAAAATGGTAATTCTTCCCAAGTTCAAGCCATTGTGAATCATGTGAATGTGTATATCCAATGACTTAATTTGCACCATTTTTGGCTTCAATTGTATTAGTTGCACCTTCTTTATTGGTTTATATATATTGATTTCATTTTGAATTCAAGCTTGCCAATTCCTTGTAGTCCCATCCTAAAGTTCCTACATCTTTTTTCAGTGGTGGGAATTAGGGAACACACTTTAATTTTGCATTCTAAGTCACAAAATCAAGGATCAATAGGTCTTTTTCATCAATATCATTTGACAAACTAAAAGGTGCATAAGGTTCTACCAAGGCTTGTGTTAAATCACGATTGGGTCTCTTCTATTGATTCACATGACAACAATGTTTCCCATTGTTGATTCACACAATTGGAACTAGTCAATTCAAAAGTGGAAACATCATATGACAATTGATCCCACATGTAGAGAATTTTTAAAAATTGGAATAATACATCAAAATTGGCTACATATCAATAACTTTGAAATATTTGTGTTAAGTATAATATTACCATTACACTAATTCAACAATTTTAATAGGTGAATTACCAAAACATGAAAAAAATTTGGTTTTTTCCATTATATAGACCTTTAAAATATATATATTTAACATTAAAATAAAACCTATTTTGTAGATTAATTCATGAAGCTTTGGAACATGTGCAAGGATTAAGGAAAACTTTACATAGATGTTGAAACTTGATATTAATTTTTGGAGAAATTAAGTAAATCCAAAATAGACTATCACCCACATGGCTACTTCCATCTTTTGAATAAGGTTTATTGAGCTTATTTAGCTTTAAAAAAAAACTCAAAGACCCTAATTTTTCTTACAATGGGATATTTAAATAATGTTTACAAGACACACAAAAAAAAAAGGTTCTACAAATGTTGGGCATTTATTAAAAATAGGAATTGATTCCCAACAATTATTAGAGTGAATATTAAGATTCATAATTATGGATGTCAAGAAATATAAAAACCAATTGAAATATAAGCCACAATTTTCAACAAATTTGAAAATAGTCAAATAACTACCCATAAAATTTCATGTTATTTATTGATTAATTCCTAAAAACTATCAATTAAGGTTTTTGAAATAATTGGGACTTGGGAACTTTTTTGATTTTGAATGTTTCAAAGAGCAAGGACCAATGCACGTCTCGTTCAAAATTCATTTTCAAAAATCAAAATTGATCTTTTTTAATTCAAATAATTACACAAAAATGTTTTTATTCTAATGTTCCTACAACTTAACATGGGTTTGCACCCATGAGGGTTATTTAAAAACTAAGTCCTTTTTAACACAAAGATATTTTTAAAACCAAAATCCCACATTACACATACACAACAAATGTAATACTCATAATACAAGCAATGAAACTTACATGTTTTGGATTAAGATGATCCACACATTTAAAACTTGGTGATTATGTGGGCTACACTCAATGGGGAGCTCATCACACATGCCTAAAAAAGCTTGATTTATGAAGATCATTAATCAAATACACATATGTTTTCCTTCATGAAAATTTTCACAATCAAATAACATTTGAATTTATTATATCATAGGTTCACAATGCATAAAAGCCCTACCATGAGGCTAAATAATAAATTAACAAGAAAATATGGAAATGGAAAATGATCCCAAAGTTCCACCCATTATTGTTTAAATATTTGAAATTATCCAACATTTTTATCTAATGAACATTATCATTCATTAACTTTAAGCCAATAATATTATGCCATTTACTAGTTTTTTGGAACACTCATCCTTTCCATAGATGCGTTTTTATATTATTTGACACCTTTTTTGTTAGGTGTTTGATACAAAATGAGGTCAAACTAATTGATTTTTACTTATGCTTAATTTGAAATAATTAAGTAAATCGTGCATTAATCCAAAGTAAGGCCCTAGTCAAAAGATCTTATGTGTAGGAATTAAAAAGTTATTATTATTTAATTCGACCTACCCATCTTTCTACCATGTTCCAAAATTATTATTACTTGCAAGTTCTACTTTCACAAATGAATTTTGGTTGTTTTGTATAAATGTAAAGTGCTAGTTCACCCAATCTTTAATTGTACATTCATTAATTGGAAAAATGGTAAAAGCAACGAATTTCAATTATAATTGCAACATCAAAACCTTATTCCAAAACATCATAATTGCTATAAAACAAAATCTAAATGCTTGTCCTTCAATTGTATTTCATAATAGTTTCAAGGTAAATTATAGACAAAGGATTTCAACTTCCAACATTTCCAAAAGATTTTGAAATTTTATATACTATTAGTGTGACTTTTGCTATTGGCCAAAGTGTGAACATGCCTTTAGAACAACTCCTAGTGTGAACAATACCTTGAATGTGGAGCCCAATTGTGAGAAAACATAAACATAAAAGAAAAATTCCAATGATGATTTTTTTTCAAATTTAATATCTCTTGCACCATAGGTTTACAAATTATGAAATCACCTCCAAGAAATCCCACTTATCAATCACTTTCCATCAATGCCATCAATAAACCCAAATTTTCTTAATATGTTTATTTCTTATTTTGCTGAATTTTCTTTGAAAAAATAATTCAATACTCAAAAACTCTTGCACCATAGGTCTAAACATTATGAAATTACCTTAGTGCACCCTTATTCATTGAGGGCTTTCCAATGATATTGAGTTTGCAAGGGGGTTACCATGGTTTGAAAGATATGAATATGGCATGCAAAACAAATAAAACAAACAAAAGCCTTTTTAGATAGATGGATACTCAAACAATGAACCCTTAAATGATCATTCAAATTTTAAAAATAGATTCCATGAAATTAAATACAATGTGACCTACCTAGCCTTACATAAAATTCAACTGAAAAATCTTCATTAATATATATTTCTGACTAATGAATATTATGGCTATTTTGCCATCTTAATGGTTTTCCTCGGGCTACATACCATTATAATACATTTTCAATTGTTGATTGGCATTTTTTATAGGAATCCATGTTGTGTTTGAAGTTTCCAAAAGGTGGAACAAAATTCAAATAAAACAAATCCACCCACACTTGGTATGTGGGTCTATGTCCATATCAAATTCAAAATAATATGAAAGTGTTTTCCCCATCCCATCCATAGATACAAAACATTGTAGAATGTATGAGACAATACATGAAAACATATATCACATTAAACCTTAAACAAGAATATCATATATTACAAGGTGTAGGAAGAATGGTTTTTACATCTACTCCTTAAAGAATGGGAGGGATCTTATGCCTATTACACCTACTTATAGGTGTAAGATTCACTTATTTGGGTAAGATCCCTACCACTTGTAAAGAATAGGTGTAAGATGTTTTTTTTTTAAGGAGGCAATTTGATAACATAAGGTGTTACCAAATATTTTCCAAGTATCTTATGCAACCAAAGACAACCTTCATAACTTGAATGGTTGAATAAATGACAACTTGTTGTCAAGATTACTATGAAAATTGCTTAATTCAAGATACTTTTAGATATGCCCTAGCATAATTGTAATGTGAACATGGTTCATGACATTTTGATTCTCGGAGTTATTAGGTTTTTTGGAGAAGCAAGAGACTCATATTTAATGAAGTTGAGTTTCTTGCATCTTCTTTGTGTGTTGAAATGTTTGTGTGTTCGTTTTGTTTTTGAATACGTAATGTTTGATGATGTAAGGCATGGATATTTTCATGTTTGGATTATGTAATGCTTTTGACTTCACAAAAGATCACCTAGATTGAAAAACTAGGTGATCTTTTGTGCAAGAGGTGTGGTTTGTATAACTGTTATGGTTTTATTTTAGTTTTTTGATTTGTCAAAGTTGTGTAGATCTTGAAATTATAGTTTAGTTTGTTTTGTTTTTCAAGTTGTGTGAATTCCAATTACAAATTGGTTTTGTCTTGTGTTCTTAATATTCAAGAAACATCAAAGCTAGAGTTCTAGTGTGGAGCTTGGATAACTTTAGCTTTTAAAAGTTTTTCTTACAACAAGGTTCACGTTTTTATTTAGTTTTGCGAAATTTCTTTGCAATTGGAAACTGTGTGCTTGTTTGACAAGATTAATGTGACATGTTCTATTTCATTGACAACTATGGATGTAAGTGTCAAGATAAGGTAATGCATGACACCTTTTATCAATCATAGTGATATCATAACTTCATCGAGTGATATGTTCGAATCCTTGATGGGTATCAAAAAGTAAACAATTCGTGGGCTTAATGGGAAATAGTCTACATGCTTAATCTAACACACAAAAAGCTTCAAAAGTGTTTATTGGCACATGTTTTTCACAAAGTAAGAATGACAAACCTAGTTCACAAATTCTCAAGTAATTCATAGATTCTCATTGTCAGCTTGACATCATTTTTGACTTCATTGGAGGAGACTTGGGCTACAAAGCTTTCCACACAGGTGACAAATTCAATATATATAGACCTAGAAGTCAAGTCCTTCCATATGAAGTTGAAGCTACTATTGCAATAGTCTTTGATTCCCAAAATCACAAGCTTTATGGGGGGATCAAATAAGCCAGCATCCACCAATAGTAAATACATTATTATCCATTGGAAGTCTGATTCGGTTGTGGATGTCCAATGAACCACAACCAAGTTACTCAGTTTCCACAGTGGTAACCAACCTATCAGGTAAACTCTCCTACTAGCCCCCCTCACACTAGCTTGGTAACTACCTATGTAAGTGGGTAAGTAACATAGGAAATGTGATAGCGAATGTAAATGGGTATTATACTGGTAGGTAGGTAAGTAGATAAGGCACTAGGTATGTAGATGCATGTGGGTGGTTATTTGATTTTTTATATTGACACCGTCTTTTAAAATAATAATAATAAAAAAATTTTAATTGTAAATTTGCACCTTTTTTTAATTTTAAAGAATAATATTTTTTCACAGATTTTTGAAAAATTTCAAATTTGATCACACCCCAAAAAAGAGTTTGCCATATTTAGATAGGTTCCTAGTGTTAAGTCACTTTTTTCTACTAGATTTTTTTTTTGTTTTTTTGTTTTTAGAGTTTTCCAATAACTTGTTGCCATCAATGCTAAATCCTTGTTGGGATGATTGTCACTAGTCTCCATCACCAAAATGGGGGCAAAAAAAAATTGCTGATTGACATCGTATAGACAAAATATTGGAGCCATCAAAATAGTTGCCTATCCCCTTGAGTGTTTCTTGAGTGTTTTTTGTTCACTCAATTTTTTGATATTGCTCCAATAGTGGTGATCAGCCACAAGAAGATTTAGCCAAATCTGGCTACAAGACAAATAAAGAAATAGAAAAATCTAGGATTCCTATTACATGTTGGTGAATCATTAGAACCTATTAGCTAAATATGGCAATTTCAAAAGACTAAAGCTAGAAATCTGCCCAAAATCCTCCAATCAAAAATCTTGAAGATTTTTCAAAAAAATTTCCTCCAAAAGTGGCCATTTTTTCGGAAACTTTCCAAAAAGTTCCCTTGACCATGTTGATGGGGACTTTTTTTTTAATAGCAAAATAGCCAAATTTAGCCACACAAACAAAATCACTGGATTCCCCTCTATGAAAAAGGCTGTAATAATGCCTAAAGAGGATCCACAAAAATTGGTTATGTGTCTGAAATTAAACAAAATTGGTGATCCACAGACGTTGGAACTTGGAACAAGTGTACCTGATTTATTTATTTATCCCTGGTACCCACTATGTTCCCTTTAAGTTCCCAATGGGTTCTCATCAGGTTCTCAATATGTTCCCCAAAATGTTCTCCATAGCACCTCACTTTTATCCCATATGCTTTGGCAAATCTTGTCCTCCTTTCACCACAGGGAATGAACTCTTTACTTCAAAATAGAACCTTTAATTTTTTGGGGAGCCTTGATAGTTTCTTCTTCTTTTTTGTTGGAGTGATGGGACAATCAAATTGACTCATTGCAAAAAATAAAAATAAAATTGAACTTGGGAGGCACCTCATCTAATTAATAGGAGAGGTGAATAAGAGCCATCAACTTTGGGAAACTCTTTACTATGCATTCACAACTCTAATGTTTCCCCAGCAAAGGGGGGTGTAGAATCAAATACAGACACATGAAAATATGCAAATTGGGGGAAGATCAAAATGAAAGGGAAGGTTCTTTAGCAGTTCCCAAAAGCTGGAAACTACTACAGTCCATGCATAAAAACTATGTGCATAAATCAGCCACATGGTTGCATGGAACTACAGCTCTTTCTTTAAGTAGTTGAGTGTGGGCCTCCATTTGAAGGATGTTTCCTTCTTGAGGGCTTAACCCTTAGAACATCAAAGAAAGAGAAAAAAATACATTGAAAGGTGGACCAAATTGGTCCGCCCTGACATTTAAGAGTTAACAACATAAATTGCAACACAATTTTGTCACGAACCTTGACATTGGAGATTATGAGGTGTAAGAGGCAAAAGGATCTTATTCCTGTTCCTTAAAAGAGGGAGGAAAATTATGTTGCATAATTTCCTTCCCACTATTTTAAGAAATAAGCATATCATTCATAATCAACCATAATGTGAGTCTCTTACGTAGGCATAAGATCATAATCAACCGAAATGAGAATCTCAATGCTCTGATTGGCTGTTAGGTCACAAGTTATAAGCCATAATAACCTTGGACCTTCTTCATTTTAGTAGTGACCTTTGTATACGTCAAGCAAAATGGTCCCAAGTTTTACGCAGGCAAGGGCTTTACCATGCATAAAGACCTTGTTGAAATTTTTATTCTTTGTGATGTGTGGCAAATATGGGTGAAAAAACATCAAAAATGAAAGTGGGTCTTTCAAAAAAAAAACCTGATGCCCATAGGAATAATGGGAAGACCTTAAATCATCCAAAGGTCCTAAATGCAGTCAGTATAAAGAGTTGCTGCTTCTTCTTTTTTCATTGTCTGCCCTTAGCCCAATCCATCTTTTTCTCCAAAAAAAAAACAACAAAGAGAGTTCACATTTGGGCACCTTTTAATGCACATTTTAGTCCTGTAATGGACAGCTAGAGTCAATTACAGGCCCAAAATGTGCATAATGGGAACCAAACCAAATGTGTATGGACAAATGTGTCTTGTCATCACCAAACACATCTTGGATGGGGGAAAATGGGCAGTAAGAAAAGAAAAGAAAAGAACTACTGCCTGCATTTAGGACCCAAGGCTAATTTACTCGGTCTTCTGGAATTTTGCATGTGGCTAATTTACAAGGGATATTAAATTAGCAGTAAGACTTTTTCCTATAACCGGCCTGCTCGGGCCATGTTATGGGACATAACCTGTAGTAGGGGGCATCGAGATGGCCATCCACTTTGTCATATTCTATGATGCTCAAAGAAAACGAAGCTCCATCCATGAGCCCAGCAGGTTATGTCATATAATTGTAGTGTGGGTGTCCAATCAGGAAGAGACACGTCATGCAGACGCCCCCCTGCTGCTAGTTATGGCCTTCAATTACAGAGCTCTCTAAACCGCAGAAATGGGCCCTTCTAGAAAGAGAGCTTCTTCCATTTACGCCTCTCCGCAACTGCCCTCCCCAGTTCCAATAGGACCCGCAGACGGGAGCGTCCAGGAGGCGGCGAGCTTCCCGCGCAGCGTTTTGTAATCGACGGCGCACCGTTTTCGCTCAATATTTTTCTCTACGTACTTCCTGCGTACTTTCTTGAGAGAGCGAGAGAGATAGAGATAGAGAGAGAGGGAATTTTTTTTTCGGGGTCCAAATGTTGGGATTTTTCGGAGACTGAAGGTCGGTTGTGCGGCTTGGAGTTGGCGGCACCTCGGAGATCTTAACCCAGTTTCGAGGCGAAGATTAAACAGCCAGGTTTCGATTTTCTCTTTCCTGTGCTTTTTCCTACTGCTCGCAGGCTGTTGAGTCGATGCGTGAGGATTTGTGTCTGGTGTGTATTCAGGATTTGTCTCGTCGCCGCTTTGTGTATAGTCCTTCAAATCTTCCAGTGCTCTCTCGTTTCGCATCTGTGGACTCGGCCTGAGATCTTTCACGCAAGTTTTGCAAGCCGTTGTGTAGTTGGGCAGGTTAGGAGAACGTTGTGTTGTGTGAGAAAGGCTGTTGGTAATGAGCGATAAGAGATCTGACACCGACTCCATCTCCAGGGGGATTTCAAGTGTTCATGTGTTGCAAGGAACTGTACTCTGGAGCCTTCCGAGTTCATTGTTTCAACTCTCTCTGGGGGGGTTAATTCTTGCAAGTGGATGAACGCCTTTGCCCCCGCTCCGGAGGTCGACTCTTCTTCCTGGATGCGCGTGGTGGACGGCGTCTGCAGGCAATCGGATCTGAGCCTGCACTTGAACATTTGCTTGTTGAAGGAACCAGGCTGATTTTTGCTGTGGAATTTGATTCAAAGTGTATGAGAGTCGGTTGTTTACCCGGGGCCAAAGAGGTCCCTATTGCAGCAGCTTCTAGCACGGAGAAAGTAGGAACCAGGCTACATCCCTGTGAGCCTTCTTTTTCTCTCTTTCGTATCGCCTCCTTTCCAATCGTAAAGATTGCCGTGTCTCTTTCCGTCAAGCAATAACGTTTGAGAAAGAAGGAAGCAAGGCAGGATTTGTTTTGCCATTTCTTCATCAAAGGAGATGAATAGGATGGATACGCAATCAGGTTACACTTTGGCAGCGGCGGGGATGGAGTACAAGCCAGTCCTAGGCATCGGGGGAAAACTAGAGGTAAAGAGGCCAGATTCCAAGGATTTATTACTTCAAAGTATGCCTAACTATGTCAAGCAGCTCATTGCTGGTGGAGTAGCTGGTGGCCTCTCCAAGACTGCAGTGGCTCCTCTAGAACGAGTCAAAATCCTTTTCCAGGTGGGGTTTTTTGCCTCCCAGCTTTGGTCATTCTGGTTTGAAACTATGTGGTGCAAATTGGAATGGCAGAGGTCAATGCAATTGTAGGTGTGGGGCTGCACATGTCTTTCCCCAAACCCTTGGACAAACTCATGACAGTATTCAGTCCATATGTCTTTGGTCTGCAGGTTCCCTTGTATATGTAATGGGAAGCTTATTGTAGCTTTTTTCTTTTTTTCAGTTCTTGCCAGATATGGTGGCTAGGGTATGGGCTGTATCCGGGTGGGGGGTGGGTGTTGTGAAATGCAATTTTGTCTCAAATATGATTGTCACGCGTTGGACTGGAACAGATCAAGCATGGGAACTTCCAATCGATGGGAGTTTGGCGGTCACTTATGTGCATTTTGAAGACAGAGGGTCCACGTGGCTTCTATAAGTAAGATTTTATTTTCTTCCCCCTCTTTGCACAGACGTTGTCAACACCCTTCACATGAGTGTTGCTTCCTGGGTGAAGGTATACTAAAAGAATTTGTTGCTTTTTCTATTTTGTGTTTCATGCAGAGGAAATGGAGCAAGTGTGATGAGAATTGTTCCATATGCAGCCTTGAACTTCGCTGCTTATGAGCAGTATCGGCACTGGATAGTTAGTGGATACCCAGCAGCAGGAACTGGGCCTATAGTTGATCTTGTGGCTGGCTCTTTGGCTGGTGTAACTGCTGTTCTCTGCACATACCCTTTGGATCTTGCACGCACTCGTTTAGCATATCAGGTGAGTGTTTGATATTGATGTGTCTGAGTTATTCTCATGTTGACTGACCCTTGAGAGTCTGAAATAGACTAGTTTTACATGGTAACGTGGTGTCATGCACTTGCTAGCAGGTTATGTTTCTCTTTGAATGTGTGGTGGTTGTCTCTTGCTGTGCTTGAGCACTTGTTTTCAGAGGCAAGTATGGGATTGGAATTTTTTTGATGTAATCCTCTTTATTTACTTCCAGGTCAAAGGAACTGGAAATGCACTGGCACAGTCAGCTGTTCTGCCTGCACCTTACAAAGGCATTGCTGATGTCTGCACTAGAGTAATCAAGGAAAGTGGGATACGAGGCCTGTATCGTGGACTATGTAAGTGAGTTTGTATATGTCTACACATCTATGGTTGAAGATGGCATGATTTACAGCCTCTTCCATATAAGAGGCAGGGATACAATTTTGACACGTCAGGTCTGACGCAAGTTCTTATTTTTTTCTGTGTTTGTTTCTAAAATTGAAGCTCAGTTGGTTTCAAATTTTTAGTCAACCAGAGACCCTATGTGCTGGCTGGATGTGAGATACTGAAGACTGTTTTCTGCAGACTTCAGGTTTCAGCAAAACCAATCCTAAAATATTGTTGCTAGCATGCAGGTCCAACTCTTTATGGAATTCTCCCATATGCTGGACTGAAGTTCTTTGCATATGAAACACTTAAGGGCTACTTGCCTGGTGACTCTGAACCATCTATTGTGGGAAAGCTGACATGTGGGGCTGCTGCTGGGGTCTTCAGCCAAACTGTTACATACCCTCTTGATGTTGTTCGGCGACAAATGCAGGTAAAACCTGTGTTACTGAAGAAGAGTATTTGTGATGGGAGATTACTGGTGTTGGTGGAACATTTCAGTATCTATGTAGCAAATTTCTCCACAAGATATTCTTGAACTCAGCAAGGAGAATGTGGCAGTAGGGAGACAAGGGGTGTTAATGCTTGATTAGATTTATTTCTCAACAGTACTAAGTAGCATGTTGATACTGGAACTCATGTTTTTTATATTTTGTGTTCTAGGTGCAATCTGAAAACCCACTGGTAGATGCTCGGTACAAAGGGACACTTGAGGGGCTTTCAAGAATTGCAAGAACTCAAGGATGGAAACAACTTTTTGCTGGCCTTGGCATCAACTATCTCAAGGTATTTCTCAGCTGGTGATTTCCTTTTGTTGATGTTGCTTGGTCTGATTTTTCCCTGTATTTGCTCTGTTCTTTGAAGAAAGGGTGGGTGCGGCACTAGTTGTGTGAAATTACTAGTCTTTTGTCAAGAGTTCTTTGACAGCGATTCTTGTTTGATGGATGGTTCAGTTACATACCTTTGAACAAACCTGTGTTGTTTTGACTCTGCAGTTAATCCCATCGGCAGCCATAGGGTTTGCTGCTTATGATAGCATGAAGATTTGGCTTCTGGTTCCTCCTCGGGAGAGGAGAACCTAGAGAATATTCAAAAGAGTTTCATATTTGATTTGGCAAAACATCAATTCCATGCAGCACTTATTGTAAGCATTGCCGCAAGCTGTGGGATTGCCTCCCTCAGAAACAGACTTGTTTTCCAGCTGGCTGGAGAAACTGTCTGTTCGAGCCAATCTATGAAGATGGTTGTGGAAAAGGGCTCTAGAGTGAGCCTAATTGCAACTGGGGATGATGCCCAACTTGCAAACATTTATGTATTTGTCCTCACCTTAGCCATTTCAGAGGGAAAGGGACATTCCTGAATATTTTCTGGACTTTGTAATTCTCAGTTCATTGAAGATGAGACGATTTGCTACCTCCTTGAGAGTAAGATGCTGGGCACATTTCATTTTTGAACACTAGCTGTGCTTTCCGAATGTATTATCTGCAGCTTTTCAAGTCATTCAGATGATTTAGTGTGTTAAGTGTTAGAAATTAACTGCCTAGAATCTCTTCTAAACAACTGGCAAGCTCACTTTGGTGACCTACAGTACGTCGTTGTGCAAGTAGTAGGTGTGCCATTAGGTAGTCATGTGAGAAGTCTTGTGCTCAATGGAAGAATAGGTAGATGTATACATATGTGAGGTGTTAGCAGAGGGCCTAAAATGACAACAATCAAGGTTGACAAAAATACAAGCTAGGTGCAAACATTTTTGATACCCCATCAAACGTTGAGTACAACATGAACGGCACTAATGTCATGAATGATATCTCATGGTATTGGTATTGAAGATGTTGTCATTGCAAATGCTATTGTTACACCAATGAGAATTGAAAATGTTGAAAATGCAAATCATACTTTGATCATGATTGTCTCCGTTGTCATTGATATTATTTATTTAGGACAAATTTTCCCATACAATTAACAAATGGGCCAGTTAAAAACCTTGATACCATTGTTTCAAAACTATTTTCCTAAAGTGCTTTGGCAAAAGGTTCTTTAGAATGCACTTATGTTCATTATTGAAACCTTAGATATTTCCTTCCATCATCCAGATTCTGAGTGTGTCAAAAACAACTGGTCAATTATAGTTTGAAATTGAGCTTTTCATGCCCAGCATTGTTTGGTACATATTTGGTATAAAACATGAATTGGCAATGCTATATTGGTGTGAATGAATAATATAAGATGCTAAGTAAAATGAATTTCTCCTTTTAAAAATTCATTATTATTGTTAAGGAGTCAATAGTTTCAATGGTAATAATGATGACATGCATTTGAAACTTGTTGCTATGGGCAATTTTTTTCTTATGGTCTCTTGTCAACGTGTTGTGAAAATTTCATGGTATTTGGGTTAATGTGAAATTGTGGGATGTTTTTATTTTGTAGTTATTGGTGATGGAAGAATAAAACCTCATGTGAAAGTTGATTAAAGATTGTGTTATTAAAAAAAAATAGTGATTGACGTTTGAGTCATGATTACATCAAGTTTCAACCCCATCTCATAAGGCACAAATCATAAATCTATCAAGATTCATTATACCTTTTATCCTTACCAACATTATTTTTGAAACATAAATACTTGCTTTTCATAATGGATCTTTGTTTCTTCATCTAATCTTTGTTCATTACATACTTCTTCCAACCTCAAATATATCTTAAGTTAAACAAAGATATATTTTCTTAAATTTTTTTTAAAAAAAAGGATTAAATTAAAACTTGAAACTTGAATTGGCTACAAGTAATATCTACAAACATTGTTGATAGGTGTCCAAACAAAGGTTGATAAGGTAATTGAGAATGTCATGTATAGGCCCAACATGATGTATCACATGGATATGAATTGTCACATTAAGTAGCAAGAAATGCGAACCAATTACATTTTTTTTATCAGATTTGGTGGCTATTCTTGTAACAGTATGAAACTATAAAAATAGTTAAGGTTCCCAATCTTGAATATTCAAGAGGATGATGGATCAAACAACATGTTATCTTCAATTATGGGTGAATGAATATGAAAGTATCTCTTGCTAGTAAAGTATGTTGACCATGGTTTAATTGAGTGTTGTGATACCAAAAATAAATGCAATTAAAAAGAATTGTGCAAAATGATGAATTCCATCCAAATACAAGGTGAGAGAGTGGTATAAATGACTTTGTTTTGGTTTATATGTACTTATCAAAAGTCTTGGACCTTTTGAAAAAATACCATCCTATGAAGTTATTACAGGATCATACATGAAATAGACACATAATTTCAAACCCTAAAAGCAAGACAGAGGAACCATTGTTTGTTTGAAGTGAAGTTTTCAGCATGGCTGAGGAGGAGGAAGAAGGAGGTGACACAAATGTACGTCTCTTTCCTATTAGAGAAGTTTGGATTCATGTCATCCAAAAAATCCAAGATTAGAACATTGTCCACAATGATGATGTCCATGAGAAGAATTCTTGATTTTGTTTTGGTATGATGATTTTTGACTCATTTGAAAAGTTGATTCATTTGTTTCTTTCACAACCTAAAACTTGCATAGCTTTCAATTGTAAATAGGAATTCACATGGTCAGGAAAATTGGTGGATTATCTACCAATAGGGATTGGAAAAGCAAGCTTTCCAAATGGAGACACTTATGAAGGTCCTTACGAAGATGGAAAACGCAATGGCAAAGGAAAGTATGCTTACAAGAATGGAGCAATTTATGATGGACAATATGTGCAAAATCACAAAACAGGATATGGAGTCATGACATATCCTGATAAGGGCATTTATGAAGGTTTAGTTGTCTTACTCTTTCCTTTATTGTATCTCCTTAGCATATCTCTCTACCTTCACAAACATTTAAAGACTTCAAAAAGCAGCTGTCTCAATAGATCACCATTTTAGACAACATTAGAATATATTAAGTCCATGAAGTGTTATGATAATAGGTGCATGGTTCAAAGATCAAAAACATGGAGAAGGAAAGTTCACATATCCAAACAAAGACATTTACAAGGGTGAATGGAAAGACAATTTGAGACATGGTGTTGGAACTTACTTCTTTGCCATTAGCATGAGTCAAGTACATGACTTACTCTAGACCAACCAACCTTTGTTTTTCAAGCTTGGTAGTTCAAAACAAGAGATTAAAAAAAAAAACAAGCATAGAATTTTAGAGGAAATTTGATGAAGGAGAAAGAAGATAAATGCCTTTTGTACTCTCTCAATTCACAATAGAAGAATACTTAAAATCGGCGAATTTGTTTACATTTGTGTAGTTTATGGGTGATTGGCATCAAGGCAACTTCATATCAGGACAATGGCAGTTTCGAAATGGAGACATTTATGAAGGGGGATTTGCAAAGAATAGACCTGAAGGTGCAGGCAAGTTTATGTTTGCAGCAAACAAGACCACATTGTATGGAACTTTTGCTGATACAAAATGGTTAAGTGGAAGATGGAAACATACTCCAGTTGCAGTGCTTGCAACTGGAAATGCAGCACGCAAGCGGCCTTCAATGACCTTTGACCCTGCCATGGTGCGTGCTAACCAGCCATCATTTGTCATCCCAATGAGATTTTGCTAATATAGTTTCCAACATTGGGACATGTCCACAACTACACAATATCACAGTCACCTTTTGTTCCCTTCAAAATTTAAAAGAAAAGCTTGATTAAACCGTCTTTTTCATGTGTTAAGTTCATTTCAAAATTTGGTCACTTTGTTGTTTTCATGAGGACTTGTTATGACTCACTTATAGTCAATGCAGCAAAATTCTATGGTTAATTGTATAACAATGGAGTGGAATGCACAATGGTGTGATTGAATCTTCATGTGTGAAACATCAGATATTTAATGCTTTCAATTTAAAACCACTTCAAATAACCTATATAATTGGGAATTCTGATTAGGAGCAAACTAATATTCTTCACCTGCTTTTTTCAAAATTTAGAAGATAAGGAATTTCTCAACTTGAAGAAGACAGCATCACTCTAGCATAGTTAACAATTTGTGATGCCCAAAGCATTTGTTCCAGCAGTGAATAGGGCTGGGCTCTTTACACCATGACAATAGTTTTTAGCAAGCAAATCTAATATTATAATATACTGTTATGATCAAGCACTTATATCACATCTGTCATAATTTTGTGGTATTTCATGTTAGAAGGTTGAGATAGCCATTCCACGAGTGACATATAGATAAGAATCATCCATTGTAAACCTGAGATGCATAATAACCTCTATTACTGCATCATGTGCAAATCCCAAATGTCAGCACACAAAATAGGAAGAAAGTTTCAGTAAAATGAAGATAGATATCAAAGGGAGCTTCCCAGACCAGACTTGACGATCTCAGCTGAGACATGACCTCAAACCATACTGATCAATGAGAAAAACTGCTTATCTAAAACCTGTCATCATTCTCTGAGAAATAGTCTTCAGACATTGTGCTCTGCAGTCAGTTTTCCAAAAGCTGCAAAAATGATTCTCCAAGGCAAATCATACTGCTGACTGCATGAATGAGACAAAAAAGGTTCCAACAATGTTTGACAATCTTCGGAAAATCTGCCTAGAATTAGGCGAATCCTGATTGTTCTTAATGACAACTTAATGTCCAAGCCAGTAATTGGAAGGTCCAGTCTATGAAGAAGATGTGGCACCACTACGCAACCGAGCTTGTTGTTTCCGAGGCCTCCGTGGGGCTATTGCTGCTTCTGCCTGCAACAGTGGAAAAAACACCTCCATTAAGAAAAATTCATTTTCTCAATGAACTTATAATGTTACCACATGCTCCACTCCTAGTCAACTCAAGAATCTAGACCATTTTTCTAGCTGACTGAAATCAATGCATCTGAAACATGACAAAAAACAAGGGCAGAGTTTCATTCAAAATAAGTGAAGAACATCACCTCTTTCTTAACAGCAACCTCCTTCTCTGAAAGTGTAAGCTCAATGTGGCATGGGGATGACATGTAGGCTGCAAAACACCAGTAATATGGTCATAAGGATGTGCTCCAACAAAAGCTCAATACAGTTTTAAGAGCTATATAACATAATATAGCTATCAACCAAAGAGGATTGCTACCTGCTTAAGACATTCTCAAATTTAGAATCAATCTTTCAATCTAAGAACTGCTGTCACCTGTAAGATAAACCAGAGGTAACATCACACTGAACCAGCTCATTTGAAGACAGAAAAGACAGAGCACATACGATTGATTCGACCATGCGCACGGTATGTCCGACGTCGCTGTTTCTGTGCCTTGTTGACCTGAATGTGTGATATGAAAAGTGTGTCTACATCAAGGCCCTTCACCTGCCAACAGACACAATTCCATCCAGTTCTACTGTCACATACATTCAATTTCTGCTGTATGATATGATTTTCAGTATCTAGAGAGAGGTGATGTCATTTGGCATAAGCTATGAAGGGGAATATGAAGGGACACATTCAGTACCTCGGCATTGCTCTCTGCATTCTTCAACAAGCCAAGCAAAAATGTGGCTGACTTCACTGGCCACCGTCCTTGTCCATTGGAGTGACGTGACTTGGCTTGCGCAGTACGCCCCACCCCACCACAAAAGCGGCGAAATGGAATAGCTTGCTTGTGTGCAAGCACATCCTCCAAGTATTTCTTGGCCTTTGTTAACTCAAGATGCTTAATGGCCTGTGCTGCTTCCCTTGTGTTCTGTTACAAGAAAAAGGATAAGGTAAGACTACAATATAGAAGAAAATCGCCTTCAGTCCTGTAAACTGCAAGGTCCATGAAACAGGTGTTGGACTACAGGCACACCTCAATGTTGGTAATTTGCATGAAAATCTATCTGTGAACTAAAGCAGTGAGTCCACAGCTCAACTTTTTATAATCCATACCTTGAAATGCACTCGCAAGTCAGATCCTCTTGCCTTGCATGCTGCAATGCATGGAAAATACAGATTTAGCTCATGTCATGATGCATGTAGGCAAACCAACTTGGACTGTAAGAAGAACTAGTGTGTATTTCCACCAATTAGGACATGAAAAAACAATACTGCTAGAGAATCATCAAAGATGCACAAAGCATTGCTCGCAAATTTTCTACAAAAGTAGAGAATAGAAGAAGTGATGTTTTACCCTTAGTGGGATTGTCTGGTTCTCGTGCATACTTCACCTGCAGTGCTGCCCTCAGTTAGTCCTCAAAAATATATCAATCCTCCTCCAAATTCACAAAGCATGGCCTTCACTAGACAAACCGCGGCAGTAGCTAAAATTCTTCAAAAATGAAGCCACACGAGGTCTGATGCCTCAAAAACAAGAAGAAGGACCGTGCACCGACTGAAACGCCAATCTGACAGTCAAGTGCATGCACATGAAAGCCTAAAGGACCGGGACACAGAGAAATCAACTACGGACCAAAAGAAGGGGAACTACGAGGAAAAGCGCCACTGCACGAGCTCGCTTAACAACAACATATGGGGAAAACCTATTCAGAAATCAACAGTCCGAAGAGAAAAGAGGGGAAAACACTGGGGAAAACAAAAGAAATGAAATCCGGGTCGCGAAGAAACAGAACAGAGAGAAAGCGCGGCCGCAACACGAAGGTGATCATGAAACCCTTACAAGACCGCGAAAACCGACGAATCATCATCAGAAACAAAGAAGGCACATCTCCAGAAATATCTCCAGAAGCACTGAAGAGAACGCCAGCTGAAAGAAAAAATGAAAATAAAACAAAGATTATAGCGAGCAAGTAGGTGGTCGCAAGAATGAGGTCTTACCATGGCTGCAGGCGGCGGCAGAAGATCGCAGAAGATCGCTGCAACGAGCACGACGCAACCAACGCCAAGAAAGAAGCCCGGTGGAGAAGAAGAGAGGCTTTGCAGGGTTCCGAAACCCCTGTTCCCGTTGTTCGCATTGCTTCTCTATTTCGTCTTTTACGTTCGCTTGGATCTCCTCGTTCTCATTAGCTCTAATGAGAACACTAGCTTTGAATGAGGAAAGAAGGGTGATGCAGCGTAAAAGATCGACAGATGATGCATCGATTTATTAAATTAAAAAAAATTCTGACAAAATTTGTCGTTTTATTGACAAAACAATTGGGCAAATTTTCACAAAAAAAAAGGTGTTTTTTTTGTGTAAGTTTGGCTAATGTTGCAAGAATTTTGGAAAAATTTGCCTGATTTTGGATATCACAAAAACTGATGACACAAGGTTTTACGTATGATAACAGCCCTTGGCCTTGAGCTTTACCTTCCACTAAGGTCTTGGATCATTGTTTTGAATTTTCTCACACAGCACATGCTTTGGTTATGTTTGGCTTTGCTGTTTTCAATATTTGTATAATGACAATTTACATAAGAAAATGAACAAGCTGAATATTGTAGGGGAGGTTCCCATACAAGTGGGAACCTCCCTCAGGAGAACACACGAGTATGGGAACCTTCACGTATGTGAAAATCCAAGAATCCTTTCTCAGATCTTTGAGAACCATCAGTATAATGTTTTTATGGGTGTGTTTTTAACAAAGTAGTTCCACTAGCCTTTTCACCCTTGCCAGGGTTTGGATAAATTGGCACCAGCCACATGGCCCTGGGTAGTTGGCAGGCTACACTCAAATTCTGCTAGTGAGCTACTCGCTCTTCTATGGCAGTGCATGGGTGGTTACTGCTACACTATTAGGGTATGTTAGGGTGCAACTAGGTGGTTAATGAAGGCAAAATCCAGGCTACACCAAGTTAGCATACAATTAGAGTCGAAAACATGGTGATTAGGTTGTTATATAAGGTGAAATCCAGGAAACACAAGAGAGATGTTAAAACACAAATGAAAATTTTAACATCTTCAAGTCACAAGGCTCTAAGCTAACCATATGTGTTGTGGGATGCTCATGTTGCTAGAAGTAAAGAGGTGCATAAACTTAGGAACACATGAGCATGAGGGACAAGTATCTTGACTTGTCCTTCACGTTTTCTACAAAGGACGAGTCAATCATAAGTTATTGTGATTTTATTTTATTTCCTCATCTTAATATATGTTCTGCAAGTCAACTTGACATAACTTTATATTATTTACAAAGTTGCAAATGAATGTTCTTTAGTTTTGAGAATACTTGCTCAAACCTTGCACAACTTCCAACATAAGAACCACATAACTTCTTAGTCCAAGAATAGTATCCACATCACATAGGAACTTATAGTCCACCTTGATAGTGTCATCAGTAGTAAAAATCTTGTGCCATCTTGACTAGAAGTGTTTTCAACTCTTTAAGGATTACCTTGTTTGGAGAAAACATATTGATCCATTTGGTCTTAATGTTTTGCGAGATTTTGAAAACCTTGATTTTCATATTTTAAAATTCTTTTTAGGATTCTCACTAGAGTGTGTGTACCCATTTTGAAACAGTGTTTCAATTTTTTCTATTATGGGAAGAAGAGAAAAATGAGGGTACCAAATTGTTAGTCCTTTGATAAATGTAATAGAATATAGAAAGGTGAGTATTTCTCCTTAAGCTGGGTGAAAACCCTAGTTTTGATGTCATAAAAGGTGGATGCACCATTTGAACCACCTTCCCAAACATATCATTATCAAACAATCTAATCACATACCGCTTTCTTAGACATATCATTATACAATTTGGTCATAGTCATTTTCCTAAACATATCATTATTAGACAATCCCCCAAACATCTTCACATAATTCCTATTCATGGTCATCAAGTTATTTGTTATGCACCCTTCTACACTTGTTTCAAATTTACCAAGATTGGTTCCCAAAATTCCCAATAACATAGGCATTCATTAATATCCAAGTTTGATTATACAATTCACTTCATCACAACTTATAAGAATGAACTTAATTGTTTCGATGGCCACTTTTACAATGCTTACAAGGTCAGATTGGTCATGCACTTTGACATGCCCCAACTAGTAGTATTTATCCAATGCTTGTCAAGGTTGTTTTTCACCTTTAAAAATTGTAACAAGCCGTGCATGCTTTCAAAGTTAATAATGGGTGTTCTAAGTTTTAGAAGATCAAAAAGGGTGATGAATTGAACATTTTTTCTTCTTCTTAGCCTTATTTTGTTTCACAACTTGTAGCTAATTGTTATCATGGCCACAAATGCCATATTAAATCTTCTCATTCCACACATGTTGACTATTTGGATTCACATAAAAATTGTTAATTACCTTGCCAAGCTTGACAATTTTGCGTTTCTTCCTTGCACTATGTTTTTGTCAAGCTACCAAGTTTTAGGACCCTTTGCGATCCATTGTAGAATACATATTCCAACACATCATGTGCATCTTGCCACTTGCCCCAACAATTAGTTTAGCCCATGAAAATTTTGTAACCCAAGTCTCTTAGAAATTCTTATTCAACTCCCACTTTGCCTTTATTTTCTTCTTCGTAGTCATATCAACAAACCACTTGTCATCAATAGGTTGACTTGCAACATCCTTGTTAGAAGCCCTAGGATCTCTTGAAATATAAGTCTCAATCTCCAACATTAATACTAACATCGACAATTACATCCCTTGCATAACTATTGTCATACACCATTGTTGCACCACAAACCAAGCACTTCCATTTTCGTCAATGCCATGAATCCTCCAACATCAACAATCCCACCAAATTGTAAATCAATGTACCATTCACAAATTCCAAGTTCCAACATAATATGCACGTTAAAGATGGAGATGTTCGAAGGTGGTGAAACTCTTTTGGTGATAGGACTTTAATAAGCAAGACTCTTGACATTGGGACCCTAAGAAATGAACCCCCCTTTTTCAACATGTTGCACCAACAATGTTATGATTTCCATTGTCACCTTCTTGTGGTGATAATTGTAATTGTTTGAAGAAATGTTAACAAATTAGTGCTATTTGTTTTTATGTTGCCAACACCAACAAAATTTCCATTGTTGACAATATTCTTTGCTAAGAACCAAGATTGCACAAATGCAAAATTTTGTCACAAATAAAAATGTTGCATGGGTATACATCCAAACTTGTTATATTTGATTTTTGACAACCATCATTACATATTTTTGAATATTTCTTGAGAATAATTGGTTATCATTTTTGTTTTTACACCCATTTAGCATTAGAAAAGGCCATTTTAAGTTACCTATTTCTGTTTTTTTTGCTTTTGGGTAGTTGGTAGTGGTGAGAACCAATGTTATGTGTCACATATATATATGGCATGTAAATCCCATATAAGTGTAAATCATTGACATTTACACATCCAACCCCCCAAAAAGAAATGAAATGTTTTCACATTATTTTCATGGACATGTAAAATCATATTATTCTAATTGTTTTACACTTACACTGTTTTACACGACATAAAATAAATTTACACAACTCTACACTTACAAATCCCTTGTTCTACATTTACACGAATGTCAATATAACCCTTACACTTACACCTGGGTATTTGACTTTTTGAGAACCGCCGGTTATCATTCTCACTTTAGGGTGACCCAACCACTCAGCCCTGGGACGGAATGGCTTAGCTACATATTTTCCCTTTTTCTGTAGTTTGGGGGGGGGGGTGTGTTGGTGCAAAACTGCCAGTTACACTGAAAGTACTGTCTTCTGGTACCCAAGAGGAAAGCAGTTGGGAATCGGACAACAGTCGCAACGTGTCTCTTGTTGCGCAGGCGCATGAGTTGCACTGCATGACAATCGTAACTAGTTGTTACCAACTCGAGAAGCGAAGAATCAGCTCAAGAAGTTCACGTATGTGTACAGGAGCATTGGAAGAAGCACGATCGCCGGAGTCTCATTTTTCATCATGTGATCCATTTGCAGCTCATGTAAATAGTTTCTGGAAATGCCGAACATATTCCGAGGATTTTACAATCGTGAGACTCTTTTTTTTTTTTCCTTCTTCTTCCAGAGTTTGAATTGGGTTCTGAAGGCACACAAGCCTTGTTTTGAGGTCCAGTTGGATCCGGCCGACTGATGATCTGGAAGATTTCGGTTTTATTGTTGTTTTGGGTGGACGTAATCTGATTTTTGATCCGGAGTCTATATTGTAGGTTTTCATCGGGACCATGGCAGAAGCAAATTATGATGGGTCGAAGATGGAGCAGTCTGCAGCAGCTGATCAAGAGGCAGAGTTGATGGCAGGTCACGATGTATTGTGTTCTCTGCTGTTCGGGTTTGTAGGTTCCTTTCTGTTAAGGGCTGCTGTAGTGTTGGGACTTCCAGACATTATTGCTAGAGCAGCTGGTCCAGATGGAACTCTCACCGTGAAGCAAATAGCTGCACAGATGATTCAGAAGAGCGGCGTCGAAACTGTGAACGAGTTTGAACTTCAACGTGTTCTGACGGCTCTAGCCAATTATAAGATCTTCAGATCATGCACCCAAGACGTTGGATCGGATCAGGAGATGCAGTATGGATTGACACCCGCTTCCAAGCTTCTTGTGACAGAGAACAACCCTCATAACCAGGCACCTGGGGTGCTGTTTCAGACTGACCCGGTAGCGCAAGCTCCCTATCGACAGCTTCACCGCTGCGTTCTGTATGGTGAACAGGCCTTTCAATCTGCACATGGAAAGGTATGCAGCAAACTCTCTATAGTGCTTATATAAGACAGGCTCCACGCATGCTCAGTATGTGGCCCAGCAACAGTATTTCTCATATCCAACAGGCTTTTCTGTGAAATGTGTTCTGCACAGTGCCTTGCAATCTGCAACCAGCTGATGCATCTGCACCATGTGACAATATGCTCCTGGTTGCATGCATTAATGTTTTTGGGGTTAAATCTTCAGGATGTTTGGAAGTATGTAAACGACGATCCTGAGTACAGCAAGTGTTTCAACGCTGCTATGGCATCCACCACTACAATTGACTTGATTGCTGTGAGGAAATACCAAGGGTTCAAAGACATCAAGACTCTGGTGGATGTGGGTGGTGGTGTTGGGAAAGCCCTTGAGACCATCATTTCCACTTTTCCCCACATTCATGGAATCAACTATGATCTTCCTCATGTTGTGGCTGATGCACCCACCATGCCTGGTAACAGAAAATATTCTTAGCTCTCACTATGCCATGTCTGGTTCTACAGTGCACTAATTTACGTGGGGAGGTACATTTTCTGAAACGTATTTGTCTCTTCCGAATCACGTGGTTATAAGTTACATATTGAGCTCTTGGGTGCTGATTGGTTACTGCCAGATAGGTAGGTTTTTGCATGGGAAATATATTATACAAGAAAAATTGAGCTATGTGGGTGTTGACATGGAAGAAATCATGTACTCATTCTTGAATGGGTGCTTAGAAAATTATGTGAGCTCTTCAAGTGAGGTGCACGCTTTATGTGTTGATCAGGAATTGAGCATGTGGCTGGAAGCATGTTTGAAAGTGTACCAAGTGGTGATGCCATCTTCATGAAGGTATGACAAAAGTCCATTGATTTTGCAAAACTCAAAAAATTTCAATGAAGGAAATTTCTTTTATTGTATATTGCTTACAGCTATGAAAAGCCCTAGTTTGCAAAATCCTAAACCCTAAACCCAAAGATCCATCTGCTGAAGGTTCTAACATCAACAATATTGGTACCTTCTGTGGATCCACTGAATTCTTGGATGTGGATCTAGAATAATAATTGGTGTTACAACATATTTTTATAATTGACAAGATTATGAGGTCAAGTATATTGTGCTTATTTCCAACAGTTTGATGAGTTGTGGATGTTGTAAGATGGTTGTTTGGATTGGGTTTTGCAGCACATTATGCATGACTGGAATGACAACAACTGCATCAAGATTTTGAACAACTGTCAGAGAGCACTTCCTGAGAAAGGGAAAGTGTTGATTTATGACTTTGTGGTGCAACCAAGCGGTGGATTGCCCCAGATATTTGATGTGGTGATGATGGCCCATACCAATGGTGGCATGGAAAGAACACAAGATCAATGGAGGAAGCTGCTCACAACTGCTGGTTTCTCAGCCATCAACTTCATTCAACTAATGCCACAACAGTGGCTAATTGAAGCTGTCAAATAATGCACATGAAGTGATAAATTTCTAACTCTTCCCAACAAGGTGGATCAGTTATTTAACTCCTCAGTTTAGTAAATGATGAAGCTTGATGGCCTCTCAGTGCACATGGAATACATATGTATGTAGTTATTTGGTCCTGACGCTCTGGTTTCTGGACAAGTGGGTTTATCAGTGCTTTTTTAAGACTGGTTTGGCTTTAGCAGCCAAAAACTTGGCTACAAATGTAAAGTGGCAAAATGCCTGTATAAAACTCATGATGTTTTTCCTACCTGGAAATGATAAATTCTAACCAGGTCAACAAGCTGGAATCAGAGCAATGAGCCTATACTAGATGTGGAGCATTCATCCTGGGCTTGAACCGTAGACAGGCAATTATAAGTGTGATGCTGCAGAAAGGCAAACATGGTGTTGACCCCAGAGTTAACCACCTTATAAAACTAATAACTTTTCTGCAGATAGAGAAGCTTCATGAACATGCATGTGGAGCATTGCCATTTCTAGTTTAGTGAATCAAGATTGTGCCTTAAGAAGAAAAAAGACAGAGAATCCCAGTTCCTGTTCTGATGGGTTACTAATCGGCAAAGAATAGGATGTTTAGAAACCTCACTGTAACTTAAAAGCAAGAAGCAGAAGCTTTACCACAAAGTCAGACGATTAAATCTGCCCCAACCAATAAAATGACAAAAGTGGCAACTAGGTTTGAAGGGCATAGTAATCAAAGGTTCTGTCAAGTGTTATGTGCTAGTAGACTGATGCCCAACACTATCAGAATTGACAAAGTCACACATACAAACATGCACACAAATGCAACACCAAAGACAAAAACATGCATAAATATGTAACACCAAAGATGAGACTCCAGAGACACAATCTGAAGATTCCATCAGGGTGTTATTGAGAACACAGTTCTGTTGATTTCTAACATAATGGTTGGCACATTTCAATGTGCAAATCACTGCAGAGTCTCATGCAAGAAATAATTACCTTTCCATCAGTTGATTGTGAAAGTCAAGTTCAGAGATGGCCTATCAACCAACAGCATGTCTCAATTCATGCCTTATCCCTTATTGAATGAAACTAAAGCTGACCAACAGTTGCTGGATCAGGAGAGCCAGCTGAAGATGCCAGTACATATGACCTCAATTTCCCTGGCTGCACAACAAACAGAAAAGATAAACTAGTTGGGGGATTAGCACAAAATGACACTTAAATATGGGTCATGAGGGAAAGTCAAAACTACTTTAAAACATTATCGCCTGAAAGGAAACAATATACAATAGTGACAAGCACCCAACAGTAGCACTGTCACTGATAGATCAGTCTGGAATTGACAGACCAGTAGAGGAAATCTCTCCAGGAAGTCCTGATTAGGTGAGGTGCAGAGCTGGTTCTCCTAATGCATTGGAAATCACTGATGTGGCTATTCAACAATCATATCAGACTTCTGTTTCTCTTTAACTTTCATTTCACTGTACAACATAAGTGAGCATTAGAAAAAGTTATCCATCTTCTGCTTCCCAAGAAGCATGTCAAAGATCTCATCTGTTTTCAACCGCTTCGGGTCTCGTTCTTTCTCATCCTTAGATCCTAAGGCATTTAGCCCCACTTCTTTCTCTTGCTGCTGAACAGCAACCCTGGTCTCAACAACATCAGGCCCTTGAAGCTCTGACTTTAGTGAAAAGAATGTCATATAATCACTAGCTGCTGATACATTGCCAGGTTTTGGCACCCCTTCAGTAGTTGCAGCCTTGCGTAGCCTTGAAGCTTTTCTTTTGGCTTTCTTGCTCTGCTTCCTTGCACTGACAAGCCCAGGTCCTTTGGAATCCAAACCACTTGGTTGAGACTTTTCTATGGGCTTTTTTGTGTCAAATCTTTTGAGCCAATCTGCATCTAGGCTTCGAGATTTGACATTGGAGAGGCCACCTGCAGAGCCTGCCTCACTGTCCCTAAGTTCTGTACTTGGGTTGCCAATCTCCATTAAGACTTGCTCCATTTCTTCCTTAAATTCATCCTGCCCTGGACATCTGACGTCAACTTCAGCTGCAGGAACATTCATGAGTGTGGCCAGATTCTCCATAACATTTGTCAATTTGACACCAGAATGACCAGCACTTCCATCTTCAATTGAAGTTGAACTCTGCATTATCTGTGTCATCTGTTCATTGGACACAGTTGTCATAGAAGAAAATATGACATCTGACTCTTTCTGAGCTCTTGCAAAATCAAAGAGTTGAGGAGCTTCAATACATCGTATACCATCTTGAGCCTCTCCATGAATGCCACTCTCACTTAAATGTAGCTTGGCTTCCTTAGTTGGAGAATCCAAAGAAACCTCTGAGATTGGAGCTTGAATACTTATTGCATCATCTAGTCCCCCACTTTGAGTAGTAATGGGACCACCGGACTCCAGAGCTTCAGTACTTGCAACCTCCTGAACTTGAGTACTCACAGAAGCATCAGGTTCTGGAGCTTGAGTACTCTTTGGAATATTAGATTCCAGAGCTTCATCACATGGAACATTGAAACACGGAGGTGGAGTATCTGCCAGATCATCAGATCCCAAAGTCTGGGAGTGCACAGTAAGACCACAATCAACAGACTGGATTCCCTTGGTTGAAAAACCAGATTCCAGAGCTTGATTACTAAAGGAATCATAAGAACCCACAGCCCCATTACTGATGGGTACAACAGACTCTGGTGCAGAAGACCTAAGTCCTTCTTTGCTCTCCTTGTTGGTGTCTGATTCCTCCAACTTACTGCATACTTTAACATCATTGGGGTCAGAACCAAATGATGTTTTCAGGTTGTCAAGAGGTTGTTGAGTGGTCTCTACACCATTTGTATCACCTGAAGATTCCCCTTCATCTACATTCTTCTGTTGGTACAAACTTGGGACACCTTCAGCTCTGCCCACACTTTGATTGCCAATTTTGCGGAGAACATGCTCCACTGAAATGTATGCCACAGTTCGTGTCTGATTACTTCCCCCAGAACCTGAATTTTGTTCATCTCTTCCTGACCCCTTGGAGTCAGTAATTTCTTTCTCAGATGTGGCAGCTTGCTGCAAACCAGATCTATCATCAAGCTCTAGCCCCAGAAGTTTTGATCCAGATTTGATTACCAACTCAGAGCTCTGTGGACTTTCTACAGGGCTTAGAGCAAGGCTCACCAGTTGCCCTTCATCAGCCATGACATCATCTTTGATACTCAGATGTTCATCAGAAGGTGTGCCCAAAACCATTTTCTCCTCACATAAGTATAGTACAGGTTTCTCTGTTTTACCAAACACAAGCACTGATATGAGAATTCAACATGGTGATCAGAAAAATGTGTTGCAATTACAAAATTTAATAATGTCAAAATCCAGGAATAACTTTACAGGATGAATTCAGTGAAAGTTGTAGGCCCATTACCTGCAACATCACCACTGAAAACTCTCTCTCTTGAAGCTATGGAGCGGTCATCAACAAACCATTCTGTGGAAGAAAGAGGAAAGCCTTCAGTGGTAAGAAGTTGAGGTCCAGGCGGAAGCGGTGAAGGTTGCGGTGGTGGAGGTGGTTGTTTCTCAAAGAGAAGAAGTTTGACACCATCCCATTGACACTCCAGCCATAATGGCAAAGAGGAAGTCTCTTTGCTGATATGGCCCTCTTCACCACCTGGTATCTATACAGCACCTAATTACCAATCAGGATCAAGAAAACTATCATGTGTTGAAAAGTGGGCTTTGAACTTTGAAAGAATCAGTTTCTTCAAGATCCCAACAGATTACTCCTAGAAGTGTTGCGTCAGCTTGCAGAAGAGATCCCAAACTAATAGTTCAACAGAAAATACTCACCATTCCCTTCATGGATCCTGACTCCTGCCTACATTCTGAACTAGCAGCCACCAAGTTGAAGGCTGCAATCACTTCATAAAGCACCTGAAACCAAATACACACAGTCATTTCAGACCCTAACTGCCTACAAGAAAATATGAAGCAATGTCCACCATCACAGCTGTCTGAGCTTAGACCTCAGATAAAAGGAAAGGAAAAAGGCTCATTCCTATTGTAGTCCCATGCCTGCCAAGTAGCCTGACTAGGCAACCCAAATACTTCCCAATCATGAATACAATTTTGCTGGAGCTTGACAAAAGGATCATCCCCAACACAGCCACTGAAATCTAAAACTGAATAAAACCTGCAAAAGAACTGTAAAATATCATCTCAATCTCCTAACAGCTGTGGGACCAAACAAATCTAAGAAAAGGCCATAATTCTGATGTCAGAAAGCTGCTGTGGAGGAGAAGGAAGATACAGCTTGAGAGAGAGAAAACCCACCTGCAGAACTAGCACACGAAAACGAGCTAGTAAGGCCAGCATGGTAAGAGCAAAAGGCATGAAGAAGGATTGACTCAGAAGACCTGTTATCTGTCTTTTCTTTTAGTAAAGGCCTGCATCACAACAGTTCTAGTCTCCACATTGTCCACAGTGACCAGTACTCAAGAAAAATGGAAATAGAAAAAAGAATGTATGCCAATTAAGTGGATGTTTTGATAGGCAGATGTTCTCTTTCATGTCCATGTAGCACCCCAGTTCTCAATGGACATGACAGGACATTGAAAATCAGTTCAAAGGATACGAGCTTGCATCAAGTATTGGTTCTGCCATCTGTGTCCCACCAGGATACAACCATGTCCCAAATACCAATGTAATTGCAGAGGACATTCCACAAAGACATACATACCAAGAAAATGCAGTGTTGTCACTTCTGGTTGAAGAAAACATGAACACAACTAGAATGAGTGCAATCAAACTTGTGAGTGTTACTCACAAGACTATCACCTGCATCATGAATGGCAGTGACTAGCTGTCATTACTTCCCACTGATTTCATCAGCTCCTGCCAATGGTTGGAGATAGTTTTGCAGTACGATGCTTAAAACTTAGAGCAAACAATAATGCAAAACTATGCATCCCAAGTTTCTATCACATTTCTGGAAGCAATGGGAACACACAGTCATCATGTCAGCATGTGACAAACTCTAGACTGCTAAGGAGATCAGTTCTGGAACTTCATGTTTGCTTCTTGAAGAGACACTTGAGTCAGAACAAGGGGCCTCTTCTTGTCTTTGACTTTTCATGTCTCATTTGTGATTCATTAGTCCATCTGTTTAGCATAAATCAACTCTATATTTGGACAAATGCTCTGTCCTTTCACATTTAGTAATTGTACAGAGCTCACCTGCTGAAGTAAGCGAGCTGTTCCAAGGAGCCGCCGCTGTACAGAAATTCTGTCCTGTTGTTTAGCTTCTGTGCCCCGTGACCTGGCACCAATTAATGCCTCAGAACCTCCTATCCAGCTTAACCAATTCAGCCTTTCACATGTACAGCTGCTCTCTACCCCTAGAATCAATCCAACACCAGCATAAGGTGCTGTCAGACTTTCTCCTACATGTAACTAACCATGGATGAGGGAATGGCAAGAACAATATGCAAGAGAAAGCTCACCCAGGAAATAGAGATCCAGTTTTGGCAGTTGCAGTGGCTCGTTTTTCTGGGGTAACAAATTGAATGAAAGTCTCAATTAACTCTGGTAATCCGAGCAACTGAAGTAGCTGGAAATCTCTGCGGATCTGTGAATAGCATCATTCCGTAAGAAGGCATGGTAGGAGACAATATTCCAATATCTTCATTGAATGCATAGCTGCGTTGCATTGATAACAGACTCATAAGTCAGTAACACATTGGAGGTCAATTCTCTGAGCATTCAACCTAAAACTTCTATCTGCCATACCGTTTTTCACCTTAGAACTAAGTGGACCCTGCAATCATAAGACCCATGCAGGTACAACTAAGAACTACAAAACCCTAACTTATAAGGGTTTCCACAGAAAATGTCCCTAGTTGGTGGCATCAACCAAAAAACTAACTGGCAAAGGACCAAGACTCCTGGCGCCATAACAGCAAGTTTAGAGCAAGTAAAGTACCTGAGCAAGCCGCCGGAAGTAGGTAGCGCGACGGTGCTGGTTGCAACTCTTATACATAAGCCTCTGGAACGTACTATTCTCTCCCAATAGCTGTGTCACCTGCTCTCTCAATCTATTCTGCAAGTCTCTGGCCTCGGCTGCCATTGCCCTTTCATTCCCTACACCACTATTATTACTATTGATCTCCACCAGCGAAGAAGGCTCCAGACATGCTGGCGGGCGGGAAAGAAACTCCGGCCGAGGCTCATTCTTCCCCATCCCATTAACAAAAAGAAGGACCTGTATAATACAGATGACCACGTTGTGCATCAACAAAACGCTAGCTGAATACTTCCAAAAACCATCAACAACGATCTGTATTCCAACTGGTTCAGAGTTCAAAAAGAATGCACGGCGGCAGAATACGCCAAGCAATTCACCTCAAAAGACAAAATCAAGCCGCAATCGCATGAGTATCAGCATCTCCTCCTAATTCCCCGAAGACTACATAGAATCCCAAGAAAATTCCCCCATCGCCCAAACCAAAAAAGTTCTCTTCAGAGACAAAGAACAACACATGGTGGCTTCCAAATTAGGGTTAGGGTTTAGGGTTTTAGGCGGGCACCCACCTGCTAGGCAAACCATTAGCCAGTCAGCCAGCCAATGGGCACATGGGGGTATTAAACGGGCAGCTACTAACTAACTGCAAATAGTAACCAATGTAGTAATTGGGCAGCTTCAGCATAAATTAAATTACTTAATATTTTGTCGAACTTTTGAAATTTTGTTAGCCCTTTCTGTTTGATAATTTCAGAAATGCATTCAAAATTGGCAAAACCACATTTGAAAGCAAACCTAGCCTATTGACTCAAATGTACTAACCTAGATCCATCTAACCACAAGGACCCAAAAATAAAATAAAATAAAATAGAATCTAAAAAATTATCATAATTATTGTGCTTTTAATTATCATATTCCTTACTTGTCAAAATTTTCAAAATTAAAAAATTCATATGCTAAAGCTAAAGCTAAAACTCTAATTATTTGGCACACAAGCTAAAGCTAAAACTTTAAAATATTTTAATTATTTGGCACACAAGAGATGAAGTCACATGGGTACTATAGTAAGTTACATGTTTTGACCCCCTTACAAAGGAATATTCCCAACTTTCTCCTACCTAAGTGCTTGGTGGGTGTGTGACTTGTTTTTCTAGGGTTTCCAATGAAGCATTTCAAAGGTTTTTTTTTCACCCTAACTCTTGATTTTTTATTAATATTTTTTTTCAATCTTAAAAGCTTGATTTTTGAGTTGTTTAAACTAATTTGCAATGCTTCATTTTTCCAAGTTTTTTTTTTTCATTTTCCACTATGAAGTTCTTGGACTTTTTTTCCTAAATTTTTAGTGATTTTCAAGTTGTTTTTTCAAATTTTCAAAATTTGTGTTAAAGAAGGACCACACTTTGTTAAAGAGGTTTGTGTTTATTTGTATGTTACTTTCTATGATATTTGGGAACTATGTATTCTTCAAATCAAGGGTGCATGATTTTCTTTTGAAGGTGCCTTCACTAAGGATGTATGTGTTACCATTTTTGTGTGCAATTTTGGGTAGGAACTTGGAAAAAACATCCATCTGGTAAATGTTGGAAAAAGCTTAGGCTTCATATTCAACGGGATTTTTTAATAGTATTTTTGTGACACACCACAAAAAATGAAGGATAAGAAGTTCATGTTATACTATTATAGAATGAGTTTTAAAACATTTAATAATCTAGTGTTAAAATTGATGTCATTTTTTGTAATCCTAACTTATATGAACCATGTCAAACGACAACTAATGACAAAAAAATTGTAACAATTATGTTATACAAGTTTTTTCATGGCACTCGTGAAACCAATGCCACACACATGGCTGATCAATTTAATTTAGGATCTTCTACCATAACAAAATATGTGGACATAATAAAGTTATTTGTAAAGTCGCATAATTTTGCAGAAAAACCAATTTGGCCAATTTCCACATAATAAAACATCAAACATGTAACTGGGAATGAAAATTTTACAAAACAAAATATTTGATACCCAAATTAATTTTTCCACCAATTTTGGTAGTACACTAAGCTTCATCCTATCTTTCAATTTTCATGAATGCCTCCACTATCGGTACATATATTTTCATTTTTTGTACTTGTATAATTATTATAATTACTTTTGAACCTTGTGCATTAAAAGTTGAGTTTCAACATTTCATATTGAGAATTAATTAAAAAAAATTGTTTTTGCAAATACCACTAGATTTAATATGTGGTATTTTTTTTTTGACAAAGACAAGTTGTTCAACAAATTTCCTTTGGGGATTGCTACTAGAAAATTATTGATTGTTTGCATGATCTTACAAGCTTGCTTAATATTTACAGAGCCATAGATGATATTCACATACCATTAGTTCATTTTCTTAGCAAGAGATTCACATTTGCAATGAGTGAATTTTTAATATAATTTTTTTCCAATGACAATAGTTACATCAAACTTAGTATAATGGGGTTGATTATAAGGTCTTATATTATTTTGTCTTACCAAAATCAATTTGGATTTGGAATTTTCTTTGAATGGAATGGGGAGGTATATTTTCACATCTGTGTTTTTTCAACACCATAATTGCAAATGATGAAAATGATAAGCAAATTTTCAATATTTTCTACATCAATTTCAATCCCTTTTTTCTTCAATTGAATTTAAATCCCATTGAATTCAATTCTCAAATTCAATCCAATGTATTTTAATTCAATTTAGTGTTTTTGAACTTAATTGAATTTGGATTGAAATCAATTCAAGTTACTTGTAATGAAATTCAATATTTCCATCAATTCATCATTCACAGGTTCCAAGTAACGACGCAAAGCCAAAATTTCCTTGCACTATAAAGCAAATAGTTTGTGATGTATACAAGAAATTTCAGAATGTGTGTGCAAGCCAACTTGGCAAAATTCGCAATGGTGGGCAATTCAAGATGTCCAATGCACAATTGAGGAATTGTGAAATTTTATCTAGAAGCTACTGATGGTTGTTGAAGGTGTGAGATGCACACTTCATATAATTAATGATGTTGCACCATACTAAATTTGGCCATACTTCAAAAAATTGGAAGACCCATAACCCAAATGACATCAATAAAATAAAGTATAGTTTGAACTTAAGGAGGGTAATCATTGAAAATGTCATTAGATCTTTGAAGAACAAATGGCATATATAAAATCATTTTAATTTAAAAGTTGATAAAATTTTGAGAGTTGTTATTGTTTATTATGTTGTGAATAATTATTTGATAGAATGGGGTGCACCTAAACCAAAGCTTTCAAATGTAATGATTCCTCGAAACAATTTTCAAGGATTTGGAAATAAACTACCAATATTTAGATAAGGAAAAATTGTCAAGGTCAAAGGAAAAAAATGAAAAATTAATTTGCTTGAACAATGGTTGATTGATAACTCAAAATTGAACAATAAAATATGTTAATCTTCATTGAGAAATTACATTGGAATATAAATTTTCACTAATTTTCCAACCATAGAATGTAGTTTCGCAAGAAAAACACACAATCAAGAAAAAAAAATTGGTAAAGAACGTGGTTTTATGTTACCATGACCAAATAAGTCCATTGCCTTCTATTCTTTTTGCCAAATACATGTTTCACAACAAATTTGGAATAAATCAAATGTAGTAGCTATGAGCTCTTACAATTTTCAATTGTCTTTTAAATTTCAAACCTATTACCATTTGTAATTAACCTTGCATCATCATTTTCTATTTGATTATTTATTTTGAAACATGTGAGATATCATCTTGATCTTCATTTTCCTTAATTTTTTGACAACATCTTTTAATTCTTTGATGGCATTCTACAATTGCAAATGAACATACATTGAATTTTCTATTCTTCCCAAATTTTAATTGTTTTTTTACATGTTAACAACTTTCAAGCCTTGGTTCTTGGAATGTTTAAACCTACAAATGGAACATGATACTCCCTTTCATTTTTAGGATTAAAACCAAAAATTTGACACAATGGATTATTGTGCACTTAGGTGTTAAAGGTCACTTCAACATCATTCATCTCTATAATGTGAACTTAAAAATGTGTGTACCTTTTAATCAATTCCATTGAACATACCGTGTTGATTTTTGTTGTGTTTTTGAACATTTGATCAAATCTTTCATACCATAACCAATTTAAAAAAAGGGTTTGCCTACTACATTATAAGAGAACATGGATTTTTTTACACGTAGAACCGTGGTTCATGACACATGTGTGAAGTAAATTTTGTGGTTTAATCCATTACAATGTAAAATATGTGGTGTTTATTGTGACATACTTTACATTAAAATGATAATTTAACATTGAATAATGGTATATATTTGTGTGAAATTAACTAATTTTTTTAATAATGTTATCTACTTTGTCTTCTTTTCAACCTTGTACTTGTTTTTCATCTTGTTCCATCCATCACACACCTACTTCTAACTTCATTACATATTTGGAAAATTTTCATTCAATTGTTTTATGAATTCCTTTTAGTTTGCTTCCTTGAAAGGCTTTAAATTTGATTCCCACTATTGTTTTTAATATTTTAAAAAAAATTGGAACTATGTGTTATTACATAATGTATTTACATTTTCTTATGGTATTGTAACAAAACCTATAGCAATTCGATTAGGTCTAGAGGAGGAAAAAGAACCTACTTTATCAGCCATGAACATATTCAAGAAAAATATTGGTGAAAAGGTTGGCAAATCCATTTTCACACAATAGATAACCCTAAAGTAGATAAAGCAAAAGAACTAAAGAAATGAAAACAAACCTTATGAAACATTCGCATAAAGCCTAGATGAAAACCACAATGGTCATTTTTAATAATGGTGGAAGATTTTTACTTTGGAAATTTGGATTTTTCTTGGATTTGTGTGGTGAAAATTCAATAATTTACCATCACAAAGTGAGTGAATAGGCAAAACAAACATACAATACATTTCATTTGGTTGTCACATTGACATTGCACAAGTGGCTTACAATAGGTGGACTTGATATTTGTGGTTTGTCATCATGCGCCCATGCCTTGCGTTTCAAGGTTGGAGGCCATTGCATAGGTTAATTTTTTGGCGATTTGTTTTGCACATTATTAATGTTTCAAGACTCTAGTTATAATAAGTTGCATATTAAAAAGTTTATATATTCTAGACATTTTATATCATGGCATTTGCATGTTGCCATTAAGGGGTTCAAAGTTTGGTTTTCTCATTCAAATGATTGATGATTTAAAATGTTGTTTGTGTAATCATAATATCATCAAAGGTGAAACTTTAAACACCTCACACTAGTTTTTCCACTTATTTCAAGCTTATTTGGTTCTAAACTACAACTATCATTTGGTAAGTGACAAAAAGAGACCTTTAAATCATTGATGATGCAATAATCAATTGAATCACATGCAATCATGTTAAGGTTTCAAATAATCGATTATTACCTCAAGATGTTGGACCTTGAACCACCCTAATATCAAAAAATGCAACACCTCTTGCTTTTTGTAAAAAATTAGAATTTTATGATAACAATTGTGTAATGTGAAACAAGATTGTGAGGCTTCACATGATTGAGTTTAACATATTTAGACAAATAAATGTAAAGAACACACATGCACCATGAAAAACCTAAACAACTTAGGGGGAAAAAAAAAATTCTACACAAAAAAAAAATAGAAGAAGAAAAAAACATTATTAAACATAGGAAATATATGTGAATGTGTGAATTTTGGAAACCAAAACATTTGTGGAAAAACCTAATTGACAAGATTTACACTACATAAAAACTGCAACAAATGTTTTTTTTTATCCCATGATACCCATTGGGTACTATAGGAAAAAAAATCTAATGATGTACGCTTTTCAAAAATATAAAAAATATTTGTTGAAAATTATAGTGCAATTTGAATGACCTTTCAATCATAATTTCTTACCTTTCAATATTTTTCATACATGTAAGGCATGTAAACCTAAGGCATTAGAACATTAGAAACCTAGGGTTTATTTTGGAATTTTTTTGGGTAACCAAAATGACTATTATAGTAACTATTAAATTAATAATAATTATAGCAAAAATTTAAAATAATGATAAGAATAATAATAATTATTATTATTATAAGTAGTAGGTAACCTAGGTTAGGTATTTTGTTATTATTATTTCATTTATTATTATTTTTGTTTGTTATTTATTCCAATATACATAATAATTATTTAATAATAATTCGTATTATATTCATTAATTATAATATTTATATACTAATGGTTATAAGTATTATTATAAGGAAAATAAATAAATAATGTAAATATTAACATTAATCTACATTATATTGTTGTTTTAACTAATAACTAACCTACGTTATTTATTATATTATTTATCTCAATTATTAATTATAGCTAATATTAATTGAATGCTAAATATTTAAGTAAGTATATTAATTTGTTAATAATTGTGATCGAATTATAATTAAATAGACTATTTAACTAAGTAGATTAGTTGGTAATTATTAAGTAACCTAAACTAATTAATAGTTAGGCTAGTTGATAGATTAATTATTTGTTTACTTAGTGTAGCTACTAATTTAATTAAACAAAGGTTAAATAGAGTATTAACTTAGGTATAGGCCTAGCTAGCTTTTCATTAAATTGTAATTGAAACATTAAAAAAATTCATGTCTTATGCAACCACTTCTTGAACAAGTAGTGGTCTTCAACATCTTAAAAAATAATAATGACCCATGTTTGTAGTTACAATTTAATGGTTCTTACAATGGATGAATCAAATGGATGTTTAGGATAATGTGAACATATATTTAATTTTATATACATTCAAACCAAAGATGTAAAGTTGTTAAAATGACTAATCAATAACAATAACTACGACATGATGTAACATATAATATTGTGATATAACATATGACATTAGAAGGATTGGCATTTTATGTAACCAACTACTAAACAAATTATACATATTCTTTATGATATGATGTGGAAAAATAATGTCCATCATTTAATTTAACATGACGTGTAATTTTGTCGCATGGTGTAAATATTTGATCAAATTAACATAATTGTAATCATAACCTAGTTGTACACTATGAGTTATATTAAAAATGTAAATAGTACTTGACATCATACATCATAAAATTTAAATAACATACATTAATAAAAAACTTCATAGGTCATTTTGTAATGGCAATAGTCACATATGCATTACATGAAAACACATGTACATATGAAATTCAAATGGAATCATTTTTTAAAGATTTATGAAAATGTTATATTTTAGTTTGTTATTTTTACAAATGACATGCACACATGTATGAAGGTGTAATCAGTGATAATTAGATTAAATTAAATTAAAAAATTAAATCATGTGATATTTATGTGTATGTTTATAGTTTAAACCATTATAATGAATTTTTTGAAATAGATATTCTAAATTGATGTAATTTATTTACATTTGACAATTTGAAATTTATAATTTTTACACAATAAGGGAATTAAAAACATGGATTTAATTCAATTGATTATTAAAAATTATCTAAATGTATGGACGAAATATAAATTTAAAATATTAAACTTTTATTTTTGAAAAATATATATGAGTTTATTTTCAATATTAAATATCAAATTGAGTTACCAATTAAATATATTTATATATAACTTATAAATGAAATCACAATTTTAAAACATTAAATTTGAATCTGAATTAAAAATAAGTATTTATAGTTACATAATTTAAATTTGAAATTAATTTCATTATGAACTTACATGATATGATAGTGCATAAAATTTGAAATATACATGTTTATATTTATGCAATGACATAAGATATCACAAGTTGAATTATTGATTAAACGGTTTAAAAATTAATTTGTGACCATAGAGATGAAGGTTTAATTCCCTTTTTTAACGTTTTGAACTTAGCCCTAAATTATTATCACATGACTACATGTATTTTAAATGATCATAGGATGACTATATACATATATTTTAAATGTGAATATAAGTTGTAAACATAATCATTTTTAAAAAAATCGTATTAATGTAAGTTGTAATTGGGTTGCAATTAGGTTACAACTAATTGGGTTGTAATTAAATTGTAGTCAAAACGTTTATCCCATATCATTTTTCTTCCATTTCAAAGAATCCTAGTAATATAAGAAAATGTTTTAGAAATGTTTTAGAAAAAAACATGAAAAATGTAATATCCATTTGGGATGAACTAATTAAAAAGGTTCAACCCAAACTGAAATAATAATTTTTAATTAAATGCCATGTGCCTTAAATCTAAGCACAACCTAGGTGTCATGTGACTTAAGTTTACGCTTAATTTAAAGGCCACATATGCTAGTTGAACTTATCTTAACCTAAGTGCCACATACCTAACCTAGATGATTTATGTTTAGACTTAAACTAAATGTCAATGTTTCAATGTTTAAATTTGATGAGATGACCCATGCTTAGATGCCATGTGGTGTAGCTTAATTTAATGTTGATCTATGGCCTTACCTATGGATGTGGATGTGTCATGTGTCATTTAACTACTAATTAACTTTTTGCTCAATTGAATAGCAACATAATTGAACTTGAAATTATATGTTTGATAACATCATACAATGTCACTATATGCATCCTATTTAATACTTGAAAATCCTTTAATTCTAATGGTAAATAGATGATGATATGTAACATTAATGGATAAAGTTCATCCACACATGGATGATAGCTAAAAATGATTAAAATGATAATGATAAGTAGGGTTACAACTACAGTGGCTAATGTCATGGTAATTAAATATGTTTGTCACTTTTAATTATAGTGTTTTCAACTTGTCATTGTTAATATTTTGGGTATGTAGTTGCAAAAAAAATTTAGAATTTTCAAAAACATTTTACAATTATATTTGTCATTTTCAACTTCAATTAATATTGTAAATCAAGTTAAAAACATAATTACAAATGGGGGATATTCTTTTGTGTTTTTAATAATCGGGCTTTCATTTCATTCATAGCCCAAAATGAAAATGAACTTGCGTATCCAATTATTGTGAAAATATAATAAATTAGACTAAAAAATATGTTTACCTGAACTCCCATTTGGAAATGTGATAGTTATCGACATAAACACAAGATAGATTGATTTTTTTTTTTAATGTTTCATTTTGAAAACATTTATGACTCCATTGGGTTTATGGTACGTTCAATATAAATTTGAATTTTTTTAATGTAATAAAAATAAACAACAAATATGTTTGAAATTAATTAACAAATATTTTTTTCAAACTTATTTTTTCCTTATAAATGAAAAATATATATATTTTGATCACCATGTGAAAAAGATGAAAGGTTGTAAATAAATTTTAAGATCCATTAATTCAAAAATTGAAACAATGCAATCTTTCATATACTTAAACCTATTTTAAAGTTATATAATAGATTGTGATCTTTGCTTGAATTTCAATGCATATATTTAAACCTACTTTCAATAAATAATCTTCATTCAAAATTTGAACAAGGTTGAAAAAAAAAAATGTTCACATTAATCATTGAATTAAATTATTTTTTTAACTTCAATACATTAAGGCCTATTTATTAATTATTTTTCATTTATGTTATAAGGAACATGATCATTTTAATTTATCATGCTTGGACTTTTACTTCAATTATCGCTTTACATTTCACACAAATTAATCTACATAAAATATTATAAATTAACCCAAAAATCCCACTATCCCACTTTGTGCAATAAACCATCCAATGGTTCAGTGAATCAGTAACCCAAAGGCTTCACAACCCAACCAAAAGAAAATTTAATAAACCCCATTTTTTCACCTTTTATTAATGGCTGTATAATTCAAATAAAATTATTTTTAAAAAATTATGTTTATTAAATGAATCAAATTTTAAATTTTATATAAGTAAATTGGTTTGTCCCATATTTTCATGATAACTTACATGTTTTCAATATGGCACAATCACCTCCCAACCCTTCATTTTTTATAAACAGTTTACCATACATGAATTGTTTTTCATTTTCCTTAACGTATAGTTCAAATTATAATGCATGTAATGTTAATTAATGTATTTGTAATGATTTGTTTCACTTTAACAACACCAAGTAAAAGAGAGGTAAAATTTGTAACATGGTCAAACAATGCATTATTTGTAAAATTTGTATGAAAAAAAAATTTAGCTTTGAATTATTTGTTTGTTAAAATAAGAGATTGGAAAAGAAAAATTTGGAAAAAAATTTGTGATGCATATCTCTATTAAAATTGTTAGGATTATGACTTAATGTCACAATAAGTGTGACAAGATGAAAATAAATGAAAAGGCATAAAAATGTTATAAATGCAACCACCATAGATTTGATTTTAAATGTTTTTTAATTAAATCCTTTCTAACACATAGGTAGATTATTCAACCACACTACAGCACAACATTTATAATATTTCACATAGTTCCCAAATATGAAACCGTATATTTTATTGGAATAATGTCACTTACACATTTAAAGTTGAATATTTATGTGAGAGTTAAAAGAATTCATCATAGGCGCTTAAAGATTCTTGTTAGAGATATTCATAAAATATCAAAAGGTTTTCATAATGATATCAATTCTTATTTATAAAATATGAGCTTAAAATTCGTATGATAAACCATTATATATTTGAAAGAGGGGAATGAATAAATGATTAATCACATTCATCTACATCTATTCCCTATTTATCATCCTTTTATGTCAATTCAATTGTTAGATGTCATGTAACCCTAAATTAGGTCACATCAACTTCTGGGTGTCATTGATCAGGGAAGTGGGCGGTTGGTTAGTTGAGTCGTTTGTTTTCGTGACGGCTGCTTTTACTGTACTTCTGAATGGGAAGCTTGGTTGATTTGGGAGAGGGGTGATGTACTTAGTGATTTGCATGGCGGCTGCAATGAATGGGTATGGAGCTTGTGTGACGGCTCCGAATTATGGCTAGGGTCGGCAATGCAATTATGGAGAATGGCGGTTTGGTACTGGAGAATGGCTGAAGCTTCCGGACGAAGCTTACGATGGTGGAGGAGGAGGATTGGAAGGACGGGGTTTTTCTTGGGGGGAACGGATGGTATGGGAATGGGAGAGTAGGGAGCTTAATTGACTGATGTTTTTTTTTTCCGCTGCGTCTGAGGTTGAGTGGAGCTCCTGTTGCAGAAGTAGACGAGAGGAATTAGGAAGAGGGAGGACTGGACTTGGGGAAGGATCGGACCATCTTCTTGTTTTGTGAACTGCTGATGGCGAGAACTGTTTGAGCTGTCGAGGATGTACACGTTTCTGTGAATGAAAATCAAAATTTTCCTTTTGAAGTCGCATTAGTGTGGAAGTGCATGATAGGAAGTGTGAGTCGTTGAATTGCTGTGTTGATGTGTTTGTCAGTTTGTGAATCATTGAGGAGTCACGGAGAGCAGTGAATAGCTTTGAGTTTTGAAAAAGGAAAGTTGTTAGTGGGTGTGAGCCCGATTTGTAGAACTTTGATGTCAGGGTCCGCATCAGTTGGTGTATGCGTCGTCTGTCTTTAGAGGACCCCTTCTTTTTTGGCTACAGTCACTTATAATTTTTCATCTTTTTAAGGATAGATTTTACATTATTTAAAGTCCAAAATTTGGTCAAGTTTACATATTTGATTTTGCATTATTATTAACTCAAAATAGTTATCTAAATTATTCACAAATCAAATTTTACGCCCCAATCAAAAGATTTTCATCATAGAGCCCATAAGGTTTATTTTATTCTTAATGTTTACTGATACCATTATTAAAAGTCATAATATTATTATTTGTAATTAGAGTTTTTAGTAAATTTTTTATTATTACAAAATCACCAAATACATTATTTAATAATGATTACAATGGACCAAAAAAGGTAATAAAATATAAATTAAATTTTATAGTTGAAACACATGTTATAAACTTAATCTTAAACATTCATTTCATGTTTTTTTTAAAAATATATATTTTTCTTTTATGTGTTGCATGAATAGAACATTCAGACAAATGTATTGAAAATGGACTATAATACAAAAAAATATGTTTATTATTTTAAAGTTTTTCACATGGATTTTTACCTATTAAAATTGAAATATAATTATTAAAATAAAGATATAACCATGATATAAATAATACATCTTGCATATTTAAATTAATTATTATAACATTTGCAATTTTTTATGGAATTAATGTGTAGACCAACAAAACTTATCATTAAATTTCCTTGTGTTCAATTGTCATGAATTATTAATTTCAACATACTTTGAAGTCGATATACATTGTGCAAAGTACAACATGTCAAAACAATTATTAACATTCAAACATTGAAATATTTCAAAATCTTTTATTAATTTTATTTTTCAAAGCTGAATGCGTTTTCAATTATGACCATTACATCAATATACATTCAAATTCAATCTTTATAATCATTAAAATTTGAATGATTTTGAACATATTACCATAGTAAAAAGTGCTCAACCCTTTAATGAATAAGGACTACTTGTTATGGATAATTAAATTAAATCATTAATGACTATTGAAATAAGGGTGTTATCAAATGTAACATATTCACCGTACCATTTCAATTAGTAATAATGAACGATTAATAATTTATACATTTATATTAATAATAAGATATAAATATTTATATTATTTATAATTTTCATCTTATGAAATAATCACACGTGTTAAATTAAATTAAAACATAATAGGTCACATATTCAACCTATATACACATAAACATTAATTTAAAAAAAACTTTAATACATATAACAAAATTGATTATAATCACATTTTTAACGAGGTTTGATAGTTGAACCCAAGGGTGAAAATAAATAATCCCATCACCAAATTACCTCAAATGTTGTAATCACATATTATAGTTCATTTTATTTATATAATATTTTATTTAAAAATTATATGAACATTAAATTTGAAATTTTATGTATATTAGATTTTGTTTAAATGAAATAATTAAAGTTAAATTTCGACAATTTTTTGATATTGTGCACGATTACATTTATTTCCTATTAAAAATGTAAAATTTTTTTAACATTTTTTTTCAATATTGTTATATTGTAACATTTCAATAATCATTTTTCAAAACAAATGAATAAAATTTTGATAAATATAATAATACAACATATGCTAAGCTACTTTTAATTATTTTATGTCAATTTCAGTTTTAAAAAATCATTCTAAGCTAATTCATTTTAAGGTGCTTTCATAATTTCAGATTTTAAAAAATCATTTTTGTTTATTTTATGTTATTTCACCTGAAATATTTTTTTGTTATTTCACTTTAGATTATTTTTTGTTATTTCACCTTAGATTTTCTTTTTGTTATTTCACTTTAAAATATTTTTTAACATTTTCAAACTAATTTTCATTATTTAAAATTATTTCATCTTAGGTTTTTTCAGCTAGTAAAGGCTATCATTGGTTATGTTTGGCCTACTATAAGTTATTTTATATTATATTTGGTCAATGTACATTATTTTACCCTTGGTTATTTTTGATAATTTATAACTTTTTGAAAACATTTTTTTAATTATTCTAAGTTATTCAAAAATATTTGAGGTTCTTTGGGATCATTTTGAATTGCTTGATTATTTATATTACATTTACCATTTTACATTATTTCCCCTTCGAATATTTTTGGTAATTATAGTTATTTTTATTACTTTTGGTTATTGTAAGGTATTGCACCATAAATTATTTTTGATAATTGTAAGTAATTTTTTTATTATCAAATATACTTATATATATATAAGTAATTTCACCTTAGGTTTTTAATTTTTTTTTGTATGTTATTTTAAATTTTTGAAATTTTATATTAATGCATCAACATTATGACCAAAATTTATATTGGGTTAATAATTATGTGACATAAACCAATGTCATTAAAATGTTTTTTTGAATTGTAAAAAATCCACACATATATGTTTTTTTCTTTCTGTCTGAGTGAGTCTATCATTCTTCTTGCCACGGCCATGGCATGAAGATTATTTGAGGAGTACGCACTAGTGAAGGATATCCACGGATGTTAATATGGGCATATTCCCTACTTGAAGGGAATTGTCCAGCTTTGGAAAATGGAGTAGGAGTAGAATTTAAGGTTGTTGGACAAGTTTTGAATTCTTGACACTTTATGGCAAAAACTTAAATTTTTATGGTGCTTTTTTGTTTGGAGAATAATGTTTTAAAGCAATTTGATTCGAGTGCATCTCCGAGATCAATATGATGGAACAACAAACTGTGAATGATATCACTAATAAGATATAATATATGTAGACCTATGGCTAGCAAATACGTGTTCTTTGATGTTAAATCTTTTATCTGACACTTGGTAATCAACCTAAAAATGGACTAGACAAATGACATCCATAATAGTTCATTAATATACATACATATAGTTTAAAAACTAGCACACAAAAAACGAAACTTAACTTTAAAGGAGAAATAAAAATGGTGAATAATTTTAAGGGTAATAAGGGTTAAATTTATGTTCTAGGACCTTTGACAACAACATGTTCATTGCAGATCAACCACATCAGACACCTTCACCAAATTGGTTAACTCTCAAAACAATAATTGTACAACAATGTCAAAATTGAACTCCTATAAATTCAAAAGAAAAATAAATTAAGGAGAAGTAAAAAATTGTTGTGTACTGCAATGTTTTTCAACAAAGAAGGCATGTATTTTGAACTTTGATTACTCTTTTTTGAGCTTTCATTACTTTTGCATCGAGTATCTCCATCACACTTAATCCTTCGCAAAAAGATTAACTACAAAACTATCATAAGTATTTTATTCACAATGCCGGCAAAAATGAACAATTACCATTACGATGACAAATATATTCGTTGTTGTCATCAATGTCACCATGCGACTTAATAGTCACGAGCACGTTCGGAGGTGAATTACGGACTAGACTATCAAGTTCGGGGAACCATTCTATGTTTATGGGGTGATACAATGTCATGGAACGTCCGTCATAACGATCTTTTGTGCAGGATTCCAAGTACGCATGGATAACGACATGGTCTACCATCCCTAAATGAACATGGGCGAGAATGTTGAACATTTGCTTTTCATCGTCATAATTAACAGGGGCAGGCAACTTATGCAAGTCAATGATCAAAATGCGATCATTCACGTTATATTCCCATGCCTTGTCTTCCCCAGAGCCTAAAATCTTAAGGATATGAGATCGAACATGCGAGGGCATGTCCATCAGGTTTGTAGCTTCAAATTTCCCCATTTGTAAAAAATACGATTGTGAGACTCAAAATACTTTGAAACAAATAGACATAAAATCGACGCCTCTTACAAGATAAACGTTGATAGAAAACGAACAACAATCGATGATCAACGCACTGCCATCAAAAGGATTGGCGATAACAAAAAACTAATAACGCACCTTTCTAGAAAACGAGCTTGTGAATTGTACACAAAGGGAACGAGGGCTATGCGATTCGAATATATCAACTACCTGCCAAAATAACCTTTGCGTCAATGATTCAATGAGTCGACCACCCTCTGCAATCTTTTATATTACATTGAATTACCGTGAGGCCTGTTTCATTTAAGGCAAGAAATCTTCTCCCACATGTAACGATACATTCGGGATCATAGGATTTTCAGAGCTTATTTACCTCCTTTAACATAAGATCTTGGAATTATGAAGGATAAGTAAAAAATCTCATGCACATTTTCTTTCAACTGCAGTTGGTAGAAAATGCTTTGCGTGAGATCATCTATTTTGATTACAACGTTATCTCCACCACGATGTAAATCTTGCATCTAACGTTTTTGGTCGTTAGATTATTTCCAGAAATATCAACATAAATGTTGTCAAGATTTGTTCATAAATAGGGCATGCTCTATGTTGGGCAAAAGGAATAGGACGCAAGAGTCGCGTAAATGATCTTGCAATTTAGGTTGATCTTCGAATACGGTTCGTGTCACAATCGAAATGTTTGTTGGCTCCCGTGCGAACGACAAATCAAATCAAGGGATGTGGTTATGTGCAATCATAAATTAAAACATAGCTTAGAGGACATATTGTAGCTACTTGTACAAAATCTTATAAGTACTATCGATCTAATTACATATTTGAAAAACCAAAATAAAAGAAAAAAAGAAACCCAACAATATAAAAATAAAAATAAGGTTGTCAAAAGTTACAAATACCCAAAAAAAGGTTATAAAAGAAAAAAAAACATAAATTTTTTTATTGTTTTTTTAATAATTGTAAAATGTTTGAAATCAATGCAATTCAATATATAATAAATTTGGTTTAAAAACATAAGATCCCAATTCAATTATGAATGGATTATATACGTTTCATAGTGATTTAGGTCCATTGCATAATGACCCAATTGTAATACAACAAATTTCATAAAGTATAAAGTGAAATATAATGAAGTATGTATGAATTATTTAATATCATCCAAAAGGTAAAGTCAAACTTACACATTTTTGATCATAACAATAAGTTTTTACAAAATTTATTGTGTTTTAAAAGCATGATATATAGATTTAACATTTTGAATTTTCTTTTATTCATAACTCCTTTAAGTTGATTAGTAAAAATGTTTCAAAAAATTTGATAAAAAAAATTTAAACTATTCATGACATTATATTTCAAAAACATTTCATGTTGTATAAATCTTGAATAAAATATGTAACTTATTTATTTAGTTTTGCATTTAATGGGATTAGGTAACATCAATCAAAGCACAAACTTATGACAAAGTTATAATGTCATAAAATTGTTTAAATGATGTTTTATAATTGGTCTTTTTGTAATATTATGAATATAAAGTAAAAATAACTTTTCAATTGTGAAAACTAGATAAATGATCACACTATGTTAATTTTTTAAAATTATAAATGCCCCAACATCATATAATGCATTCAGCATTTCAAAAAAAAATCCATGTGTTAGTTAATATTAAATTATTTTAATAATTTTCATAAAAAGTATAAGTGTTATCACGATTTAAATTATAATTTGATTAATATACAAAATTATTTTTTGTAATAGATAATAAATAGTAAAAAAATCATATTATAAGATTGTAGATATTTTTTTATTAAGCATCTCAAGTTTATAATGCCACACATCACCTTTAAAAATGTGATGATATATTTTTGACATGGGTTAACCTATTACATTTTTATTTTTATTTTTTTTGTTTCTTAAAATTGATATGAAACATTAAAATACATTTTAAAATATATTCAATATTAAGATAAGGCATAATTATATTGGTTTGAAATAACAAATGCCAATAAGAATGAAAAGATAAAAAATTAAAAAAATGGTATAATTTTTTGCCATTATTTCAAAACAATTCAATCTTCCTAAAAAAACATTGTGAGAAAAAAACAACATATATAAATTTTGAACTCAAAATACAAAGGATATATATTTTTAAATTTCAAAGCTTAATTGATTTGTAAAAATGTAAAGATGAAGTTGTAAAAGATAAGGGTTTTTTTTAACATTAAGATTGTCACATGTTTTAATTTATTGACATACTATGAAAAAAAGTTTTCACATGATGTTATTTTTATGCAGTGTGAATGAAAATCATGTGGTGTGTTTGAAAGAAATCTTAAGAAACCAATATTTTCATAAGTCATTTATCTAACATCAATGAAAACATGTTGTGAAATTTTTTTTCATATCTTTTTTAAAATAAAAGGAAAAAATCAAGCACAAAACACACATCTTTCATAGTGTTAAAAATAAATAGAGATAATTAAAATCAACATTAAATTTGTCATTCATTAATTAACCTAAGGCTAATATAATTCTAATTTTTTCTTTCAATTTAAAATTCATTATAATAATAAAATTTAAAATATTACTTAACAATGAATCACTTATGGACTAGTATAAAACATAAATAATAACAGTTGAAAAAAATATCAATAATTCATTGAAAAATATGCCAAACAAAAAAAAGTGGAACTTAGTTAAAAACATGAATAATTTGTGAATTGTAATAAAATAAACTTTCAAAATAATAAAACTTTTTGGAACAAGATTATTTTGAGTGTAAACTTGTAATAAATTCAACAAAACGTTAATATTTAAAAAAAAGAAAATGATATTATAAATCGTTTTTAATTAAAATATAAACAATTAAAAAAAATTACCTTGTTTTACCAACAATTTTTAATTTTCTTATATGAACTCTAAAATTAATATTATGTTTAATCTAATCTTGTTTGCTTTTGGTAGATTTTTTTTTATCAAGTTATGCACTTTTGTAAATAAAATTGGGTAGATTCAATGTAAACATATTTGAATTTTTTTGCATTTTTTTTCCCCCCCCATATTAGCATGGTATTTAAAATGCCATGAAAGCTTTCATCCAAATGAAAAAGTTCATAATTCATCATAGATTTTTGTTTTGATATCATTACATTAAAATTTGCATTTTCATTTTTCACAAATGTAATAAATTTTTTTTCAAAATCATAATCATCCAACAATTTTAGGGATCTTGAACTGAATGTAAAATGTGTTTTGTCTTGAAAATAGTACCTATTGCATTATGAGAGTTTTGAAGGTTTTGGCACCGAAGGATACAAGGAAATAAAATTGATTATACTCGATGATCCTGCTTTGAATCTTTATCTAGTCTCTGAAACTTAACGATGTTGAAATAGTAGAATTAGTTTCTATGGGGATTCTATCGTTAGGTATGAGTTGCCATTTCACATGAAACAACCTATTGATTCTTAGAGAGGAAATCGAAATGAGCAATTGATCCCTTGTAGTCCATAGAATTATAATAATGGCCCTTAGGTGTTTGTAGGGATCTTGAAAAATAAGCAATATTTGAAGCAAAATCATTTTATTTCAATAAAAGCTTTAAAAATATACATTAGTTTATGTATGTCCAACAATGGAGATGTGCACACTATAGAAAATATCCCTTTTTCTTTTGGTGACACCATATTCAAAAAACTAATCATCAAAGTAAAAACATCATGTGTTCTTTTTTATATTCATAAGTTAAAATTAATTATTATAGAATAACATTCATTCAATTTTGATAAGACACTTTTGTTTTATTTTTTTCAGCAAATTAGCGAAAACCTTTTGTGAAAACAATTTTTAAAAACGAAACACAACTCTTAGACATAAATGCCTTAGAAAACATTTAAAGCATGTACTTTTCACAAATTGAATAAGTACACGATTTTTGACAACTAAACGAGCAAGGTTTTGAAAATTTTATTTTGTTGACACAACATTCTTTTGAAAAAAAACATTTTGCACCAAAAATTCTAATTTTTCAAAGCTAAGCAAATTAAGATTTTTTTTTGCAAGTTGTATTATATAATACAACTTTCATTGGACTATTCATTTCTTGTTCAAATGTTTTTTGAGCAAATACATGATTTGCATCCACATTTTTTTCCAATATTTGTTTTTGATAATATGATATAATTCACTTGCTTTCTTTTGTTCTTGAATTACAAAAGACAAGACTAATGTGACAAAACATACAATACATGATCTGAATTTTTTTTTACCATCAACAATATTATTACCGTTTACCACATAAAAAGACTAACTGAATGCATTTTTACTATGGGGTCTCCATGTTTATCTTTGCATGTGCAACTTTTGCAAATTTAAGTTCACTTTTTCCTCATCATTATTAATAATGTTGGATTGTGTTTACAAACTACTATTTTCCTTTAGTTTTTTTGACAAAAAAATCCTCTTCCATAAAAAAACTTGGTTGAAGAAAATATCACAAGATTCATTTTTCAATATTATTTCATTTTCCCTTGTGGTAGAGTTTTCCATTTTTGAACAACAAATTTCACAAGAATTATATATTAAAATCAAAAATCAAAAAAAAAAAAACAATTTGTCAAAGAATATTTGAAATGTGTTTTAATGTCTTATGTTAATTATTGTTCACATAGGAATTCCTCCTCCAAATGTAAACATGTAAAAAAAAACTCATTTCTAATCATCATGACAAAGAACAAAACAACTACAAAATAAAATGTCTTATTTTTTCCAATAGACAAAAATCTTATAGAAAACAACAAAAAAGTAAACAATTATAAGGGGAAAAAAAAAACAAACGAAATGAACAAACAAATATATGAATTATGAAAAACAAAATGAAACAAGAATTTATTTATTTTTTGGGGAAAAGCATGAAAAAACATTTTTGAAAACAACGAACAAATAAAAAATGAAAAAAAAGTTGAGAAAAAAACAAGAAAGAAAAAAAGGTCGTAAAAAAACCTGACAAGTTGAATTGAGCTCCAAGCTCCAAAACTGGATGAATTGAGCCCCAAGCTCCAAAACTGTAACTCCAACAAGAACAAACAAAAAGTTGAGATGGGGAAGAGGGAAATACCAATCTAGACAAAGAAAGCGGCCACCTGCAGAAGAGCAATGAAATAAGGGAACAACGAAGCAACAAGGGTAAGCAACAAAGGTACCTGAAATGGTGATGGTGCGAGAGAGCAACGGAGCAAGGGCATAGCAAAGGCCGAAATGGCGAAGCGACCGAACAACCGAGAAAAAAAAAGGAAAATAGGAATAGCAAAATAAGGAACAACGAAGAAAGGAACAACTAGTGAAGCAAAGAAATAGCGAAGCAACAGAGACCTTACAATGGCTGTAAGAGACGGAAGATCGCCGCCGCACACGTATGACACAAGAAGACCGCAAAGAAAGAACGCCAATGGCTCACCGCGGTCGGCTACTAGTCCTCCTGGGTTTCCGCTGTTCCCGTTGTTCCCATTTTCTTTTGCCCTTCCGTTCCTTTGCGCTGTTGTCAGATCTGGGGGCTGGGGGCGAGAGCATCTGTGAAGCGTTGATTGAGGGCGATGCAGTAGTGGCAGAAGATTCGACAGGCCTTCCTCTCTCTCACGGGAATCTGAAGCGCGTGGAATTGGTTCCGTTACGACCTCTGCTATCTGCGAACTGAAAAAAACCAGAGCGAAGAGACAATACTGAGACAAGAAAGGTACAAAGAACTTGGCCAAAAATCCCAAAGAAAAGTATTGTGCTTGCGGAAATGCGCACAAAAGTTGAGGCAATCTTGAATCTCGCAAATTGTTCAACGTTGTTCAGTCTGCGAGAGTGAGTAACTCAGACTGTTTCTAAAAACTGGCAAAGAAGCTTCAGGACTTATTATTACAGGTCGAATTGGACCTCCAATTTTTGTTTTTGCACAGTTCTGCCATCGCTGGAGAAATGGCTGTAATGAGAGGATGAAGATCAGTGCAAAGAGACAACAAAAACGAGGATCGCACGTAATCGTAAGACACAGAGGACAAAACAAGTGCGACACTGGAGGAGGACGAGGAACGAGTTTCACTGAGCTCTTCTCCTCAGCAGAGTGCGACTCTCTTTCCTTTTAGTTTGAAGAAAGGTAGTCGGAGTCGATCAGTGAAGAAGAACCTGGAGGCAATTTTACGACAATGTCCTACAGCAGTTGGTAGATGACGATTTCTGCGATTTCCCTGATCGTGCACAACTGTGAGAATTTACCAATTGACATCAGATCCTCATTGCGGTAACGGAGACCAAAGCAAAAAAGCTGCGCACACACGAATGTGTCCCGTGGAGCAAGAGAGAGAATGCCGACATCGTCGATGTTGTATCTCAAAGAGCCGGTGTCGCTATCAAGCATCCTAGAACCATCAGCAGCGGATGCAGGTTCTTCAACATCGCCGACTCTCACAAAGATTATCGGCACTCTGGGACCACAATCGCGCAGTGTGGAGATACTTGAAAAGCTCCTGCAAGCAGGCATGTGTGTGGCGCGCTTCGATTTCTCGTGGGGAGACGATGCATACCACCAAGAGACTCTGGAGAATCTCAGGACTGCTGTGAAAAACACGAAGCGCCTTTGTGCTGTTATGTTGGATACGGTAGGGCCAGAACTTCAAGTCTTGAACAACAACAACAATCAAGCAATAGCAATTGATCTTCAGCAAGGGGAGACGATCATCCTCACACCGGACAAGAGCAAGCCTGCATCCTCTAACTTTCTTCCGATCAATTACGCAGACCTTGCTTTCGCCGTCAAACCTGGAGATGAGATCTTCGTCGGACAGTACTTGTTTACAGGAAGCGAGGCTACATCGGTGTGGCTGGAGGTGATGCACACACAAGGTGACGACGTTCATTGCGTGATAAAGAACAGCGCAATACTCACAGGTACTTACTCTTCCTTTTTCCTTCAGAAAACATCAGTTTCTTCGTCAGCGCCCGTCAGAACAAGGGAGCAAAACAAACAAATGAAGTCGATAACACCGCGGCGCTGAAGAATGTGACAAAACAATACTCCAGAAGCTAAAGCTTCTTCAGTGAACTGCATGGATGCACAGGTAGTCTCTTCACAGCGCTCGCGTCTCAAGTGCGCATCGGACTTCCGACGTTGAGCGAGAGCGACAAGACGACGCTGCAAAACTGGGCATTGCGAAACCAGATCGATTTTGTGTCTCTCTCCTACACCAGGCATGCGAATGATGTGCGTCTGGCGCGCAAGCATTTGTCGAAGCTCGGGGAGCTTTACCAGACGCAAATCTTCGCCAAGATCGAAAACATAGAAGGCTTGGAACACTTCGACGAGATTCTGAAAGAGGCGGACGGGATCATACTCTCTCGCGGAAACCTCGGCATCGATCTACCTGCGGAGAAAGTGTTCGTGTTCCAGAAGGCAGCGATCTACAAGTGCAACATGGCAGGAAAGCCTGCCATTATCACGCGTGTTGTGGATTCCATGGTGGACAGTCCCAGACCAACGCGTGCAGAAGCAACCGATGTCGCCAATGCGGTTCTTGATGGAACGGACGCCATTATGCTCGGCGCTGAGACTCTGAGGGGGAACTATCCTGTTGAGACTGTCACGACGATCCACAAGATCTGCAGCGAGGCAGAGAAGGTGTACAACCAAGCTCTGTATTACAAGAGAGCGGTTGCTTACAACAATAGCCAACCTTTGTGGCATCTAGAATCTGTTGCATCGTCTGTTGTGCAAGCTGCGTCCAAGGTGAAAGCGTCCGTCATCGTGGTGTTCACATCCTCAGGGCGTGCTGCTCGCTTGATTTCCAAGTACAGACCAGCCATGCCCGTGCTCACTGTCGTGATTTCGAAGCTTACCACAGAGAACAACAAGACGCGTTGGAGCTTCTCGGGTGCATACCAGGCCAGACAATGTCTCATTGTTCGTGGTCTCTTCCCCATGCTCGCCGATCCTCAACATCAAGCGGATTCTACAGCCTCTAGTAACGAGTCCA